>Ga0315294_10007902_pt1 | contig 11680 bp, 9 predicted proteins | sample YL17G13_40_MG_FD_203626 | JGI IMG/M metagenome (GOLD analysis project Ga0315294, IMG submission 203626) | Sediment microbial communities from Yellowstone Lake, YNP, Wyoming, USA - YL17G13_40 | ecosystem: Environmental > Aquatic > Freshwater > Lake > Sediment | place: USA: Wyoming | collected...
TCACCGGCTGAATGCGGGTGTATTGTTCTGGCGAGTTGGCATTGAAAAAACCGCCAAGAAATGGTTTTTGATGGACAAGGGTATTGTAAACTTGACCCTGAGTGGATTCATCAATAAAGGGGAATACGGCAACTGCCCCGGTATCCGGCTGGGGCGCCAGCCAGTAATCGGCTGGACTACCCGCGATGGGAGCGAGATTGGGAATGGGTCCTGGATAGAAATCTATGAAGACCAGAACCAGCAGACCGACAGCAATCCATCTTTTGATTGCGGAAGTGTGTGATTTGAGCAACAAATGCGCTCCCAGACCGGCCATTAAGCTTGAGAACACTAACGTAAATAGCCCAAACCGCATCATCACGCGCATCTTGGAGAAAAGGGGCAGGTAACGAAACAGATAATAAGCTGGGAGATAGATTTGCGGCATGTCTGTGCGATGGAATATGAGTTGGAGTATCCTGGGCAAAGAAACGATCTTTTGACCCAGCCAGTGGGGCTCGATCCCCAGAGCGAGAACGAATGCGCTCAAGCCGGCCAAGGCAGCAATGCTCAACAACTCCGGATGGGTCAGTTGGCGCCGCTTCCACCAGGCAATAATCACCAGGACAAATGAGACGGCGCCGATATACAAAGTGGATTCCTGCCAGATCTCCGGGCTGAAACGGTCATCAATCCATTTCCCCCACAGGAATTGCTTGATGGATGGCAGGACAAAGTCAGTTGGGCTGGTAGAATATTCTGAAGCGTAATCCACGGAACGTGTCGCCAGTCCGCTCTGCGCATTCAAACGCAGATAAGGAAGCATCGCCACGCCCACCAGCACGGTCGCAAATAGACCAAAAACCAGGATGTTTTTCCAGAACGCCGGATCCTTCAAACGCTTATACCCCTTGAAGAGAATAAATCCCGGGATAAACACTACCGAGATGAGGATCGTCATGTAAACGTAATAAGGGCTGGTCAGGCTAATCAAAAAAATAGAGAGGGACGCCATCAACACCGGTTTCCAGGAAAATTTCTCCTGTTTCAGGAGATTGAACAATCCCCAGAAGTAGAACGGGAACCATTGCATCCCGGACAGGCTCAGGTGTCCGATGAGGAAGTGGGCCATATGGAAGGGGATGAACCCGTAAATTGTTCCCGCAATCAACCCTGCCAAATTGTCCTTCGTCAAGTCCTTGATCCACAGATACATCCCCCAGCCAGACAGGACGAAACTCAACAACATGGAAAAGTTGTAGCCCCAGGTGGGCCCGAACAGCAGGCTTCCAGGCAGCGCCAGGGCCACCATGGCTGGGGTGATGTCAGTAGAAGCTAAAAACCAACCCTGCGGGTAGTTCAAATATGGGCTAAAAAACGGCGATATCCTTAATTCAAAAAGCGCTTTTTGGTACCAGCGGACCAGCCAGACGAAATAGGTGCCGTCGCCACCCCCTCCCCCAACGATATCACCCATCCGAAAGACGAGCGGGTAAGTCATCACACAGGTGAGAAAGGCGAAATAGACGAAAGCCAAAAAGGATGGTCGTCGAATGAAGTTTAGGAATTTCGTGTAAATTGACCGCATACTCACCTGATCGGAACAAGTGAATTGATTTTTAGATCGTGCTCTTTTCTGACCCGGTCTTCCGAGCCAGGATAAGGTCACACAATTCTCGCACCGCCGCGTGACCTCCGGGCCGGCTGAGGACGAAATCGGCCTTGCGCGCCACTCCGGGCATGGCGTCGGCCACCGCCACCGCCCAACCGACCAGCGGGAAGCACGGCAAGTCGTTGACATCGTTGCCGAGGTAGACAACGCCTGCTGCTTCAATCTTTCGCTCCGCGAGCAATTTCTTCAAGGCAGACTTTTTATCGTCCTCGCCTTGGATATAAGGGACATTCATCTTGCGGCAGCGGGCTGCGACGACCGGGTTGGTTTCCATAGAAATGACCACCGTCTCTACCCCGGCTTGGCGAAGCATATTAATCCCCAGGCTGTCACTGCGGTTGGCGACCACCATCTCGCGTCCATCCTGGTCCACCCAAACGCTGTTATCCGTCAAGACCCCGTCGAAGTCAAGGATGAGCAATTGAACCTTTTCGGGCATGCCCCGGCGCGGTTCCCCCGGCCAAACCATAGCTGGCCCGCCGGTCAGCACACGCTCTTCGGCACGCCGCCAGTCGTCGGGGGTATCCAGGTCGGCAGCGTAACTCGGATCGAAAATGATGGGCAGGATCGTTTTACCACTCATTGAATTCAGTTTCAGGATGGTATCCGGACGAATCACGTCAATCAGGCCAGTATGCTGGTAAGCAATGGGCAAAATCTGGCGTGGCGCATTGTACGATTCGTCAATCCCGGGGACAGTCGTCAGCGGGCGGATGGATTCGTCCTCGCCGTCCGTCAGCCACATCTTGAAAGGATTTTCGCGCGCCGGGGTAATACCGCGCACCGAGTCCGCTTCGGGATGAGCCAGCAGCAGGCGGACAGACTTGTCCACCAGGTCCGGTGGGCGGACAGGGGTGGTCGGACGCAGATGCACGACGATGTCAGGGTGATAGCCTTCGTTTTCTGCCAGCCATTTCAAGGCATGCTGAAAAACAGGCAGGTCGAGGGTGCGGTCACCGGCCAGTTCCGCCGGACGCAGGAACGGGGTCCCAGCTCCATAACAGCGGGCAACCTCAGCAATCTCTTCATCGTCGGTTGTCACAATGACGCGCGTCACTGTCTCGGCCTGCAAGGCCGCAGCAATGCTGAAGGCGATCAGCGGGTATCCCGCAAATGGCCGAATATTTTTGCGCGGGATGCCCTTCGAGCCACCGCGAGCGGGGACGATGGTAAGTACTTCGGGTTTCGTCATTTCTTCTCCTCCGGCCAGACCATCTCTAGTTCATTTTTGGCAACCAGCCATTCGCCGCGTTGCCAATCCGCCAGGGTGTCCAGATCTACTTCGTAGTGCGCATCTATCATAATCGGCAGGATCACCCGGCCAGTCATCGAGCCGCCCAAGATTGCTGCCGGGCGAATGGCGTTGACATGGCCGGTCTGCAAGTAAGTCGGTGGGAGCATCTGGCGTGGAGTGTTATAAGGCTCGGAAATTCCGGGAGCCGTTAGCAGTGGAATCATGTGGCCCGTTTGCTCTTCAATACGCCACATCTTATAAGGACTCTGGCCAGGCTCCACCACGCTGCGAACACAGTCTGCATTTGGATGATCAAGGAGCAAACGGACTGCCTGGTCCAGACACCCGCGCGGGCGGACCGGACTGGTGGGATGCAGGTGAAGGACCACTTTTGGGTGATAGTTCTCATGTTCCACCAACCACTCCAAGGCGTGCTGGAAGACGGGCAAATCCGTTGTCCGATCTTGGGCCAGTTCCGCCGGACGCAGGAACGAGGTCTCGGCGCCATAATGGCGGGCGACTTCCGAAATCTCCTCGTCGTCGGTCGTCACGATCACACGTGTGACCGTCTCAGCCTGTAAAGCCGCGGCAATGCTGTAGGCGATCAGCGGGTACCCGGCAAACGGACGGATATTCTTGCGCGGGATGCCCTTCGAGCCGCCACGCGCAGGGACAATCGCGAGTACTTCGGGGGTCATTACTTTGGACATTTATCTGGATTCCTCAATGAGACGGAGCAGGTATTCGCCCGTACGTCTTCCGGCACTGCCGTCAGTATAAGTGCATTCGTCCAGAATGAATTTGCGGCGTTTCTCGCCGTCTGCGGTCGGATTCTTGAGATAGAAGTTAATGTGTTGGCGCACTTCTTCCCGGTTGCAGGCCACCCGTCCCGCCCCCGATTGACGGAAGCGCAGATGGGTGGGCCAGTCGCCGATGGCGGTCAGCGGCAGGGAATAGACATCCTTCATGTTCCAGCCGCCCGGCGTATCAATGGTCACGCTGATGATCGGCCTATCGTGGATGGCCGTTTCCACCACCATGGTGGAATAAACCGTCAGGAACACATCGGACCAGGCCATCATGGAGGCTTTCTCAGGCATGTCTTCGCCGGAGTAATGGCCCAGCCCGCCGCCCAGCGAGACCGGTTCGACCACATGAACGTGCGGCATACCCTTCACGTATTCGATCACTTTCAGTCGTTCGGTCTCGAAGCGTGAGCCTTTGATGAAGTGATTGGGATGGAAACGGATGAGTAACTGGCAGGGCTCGGCCAGTTCGTTGTTATTGACGAGGTCGGCAATCGCCTTCATGTTGGGGAAGTTGGGATGGAGGGTCTCAAAACTGCAAGCGTAGGAGAGCAGTTTGCGGTTCGGGTCAAGACCGTGCTGGCGGAAGTACTCGTCGCGCGGGATGAGCCATTCACGTTTGAAATAACCGTCATATGCGGGAACCCCGCCGATTTGGACACGCGCCGGGTCCCAGTCGGACCCGAGTACGAATTCTTCCTTCTGAATTTCCGACCAACAGGTGATGTAGTCCACCGGCGCGCCGTTCAGGTTATAGGAGGATGGATTGTCCCAGCCGACAATCGTGGCTACGGTCCGGATCCCACGTGCAGCCGCCTCCCGCAAGAGATAACGATCCATGCGCCAACCGGGGGTTCGGGCAATTACCAGATCTGGTTGATATCTATCAAATAAGTCTTTATAGATTTCCGGGTTGTAACGCTGTTGAGCACGGACGACAAGCCGGCGTAAAAGACGCGAACGGCGCATCAGCCAGATCAGTGCCCGCAGGAAAGGCAGGGCAAACCGTCCACGCCCGGTAAAGCCAATGGCAAGGAGATGGTAGTTGCCATTCATGGCTGTAACGTTGATGCGTTTGGAGCCGCCCACCCAGCGCAGCATTTGCAAGCAGCGTTGCAGGAAGGGATTGACCGACTGGAAATAGCGCTCGCACTGCTCCAGGCGCAGGCCTTCGAAAGTCAGGCCAGGCTGGCGAAAGCGCTCTTCAATAGCCTGGCGGGCATCATCATCGGTGAACAGGATAATTTCCGCCCCGGCTTTCAGGAGAGTGGGGACGACATCGGACTGGAGGAAGTAGATAAGAGTCAAGCCGTGGTCAGCAATAATGAAAACACGTTTGGTCATTTATTCTTTCAACCAGGCACGCCCTGGGAACAATTTCTCCAATATCCGGCGGCGAAACATTCCAACTCGGCGCTTGAGCGCTACTTGCTTTTCCGATTGTATGTTCAAGGTCTTGAGCGATCCGGACACCGGACGTGCCAATAAAATAATATAGAGCGGCAGCAAGATTGAGCGTGGTCGTCCGTGCCGTTCCAACTTTATAATCTCAAAACCGGCTTTTTCCACCGTCTGAGTCAGAGTGCGCGAACTGTACGAAACCAAATGGGCTGTCTCGAACGAGTCGTGAGAGTAGAGGTTAGGCACTTCGAGCAGCAACCAACCCTGCGGGTCCAGGAGTGTTTCGCGTAAATGGACAAGATAACCGAGTGGGTCTGGCAGGTGCTCGAGCACGTGGGACATACTGATGAGACTGAAGCGTTTTTTTCCTGATTTTTCTACCTCGTCTAACGAAGTATAGACCGTTAATCCCTGCTGGCGGGCATATTCACGGTAGGCCTCGCCGGGTTCGATACCGATTGATAGGCATTCATATTGCTTCTCGAAGTACAGCAGAATCAAACCGGTGGAGCACCCGATATCCAAATGCGAGGCAATGGCCGAAATTTGAGGTCGGACGAAACCAAACAGGGACTCGGCACGCGCCGCTTGAGTGGAAAAATCTCTGGCAATAGGGCCTTCCTCACCCTGGTACATATGCCGGTACTCAGCTTGATAAAAGGCCGCTGCTTCCTCTTCGGTCATGCGCGGGGATTGGTAAACCAGCCCACAAGCCTGGCAAATGCGATTGACAACCACCTGTCCGTGGAACTGGCGCTGGTCGAAAAACGCACTGTGGTTACCTCCGCACAATGGGCAGATACGAACATTTTCAGGCATGGGTTTATTCCACGTTAAAGAAATACAGACGAAATATCTGGTTGTTAAGCCAGAGCAGGGTTTGACGAATACCAGGTAACCACAACAACCGCTGAAGCAGGGATTTGCGCTTCGGGGCAGGTGCAGTAAGGAAAGCAGAAACAGGCAGAGTATTACCCATGTGCCAGACCAAAGGTTTTTCGGTCGTCAAACGTAAGAGGCCCATTTTGTTGATTTCCACATCCAGTGCGCGTTCCCCCCGCATTGGTTGTTCCGATGGGAGTGGAGTGATTTTCTTGAGCAGGTCGCTACGCGCCGTGAATTGAAAATGCGTCGCGCCGATGAAAGCAGTCTTGCCATGGTATGTCAGGCGGTAGTCTATTCCATTAGGGTGATCTTGACGAGCCTGTGTTTCCTCGTGACCAATGCTCTGCACATGTTCCCAGTACGTCTCCCAATCCAGGAAGCACTTTTCTTCCAGCACGCCAGGGACCTGTTTCCGCGCCCAATCCAACGTGGCGGAAGAGTATTCCAGCGGCGTGCGCAGCGGCCGGGCGGTCACCATGCCAACATTTGGGAAAGTTTCGAAGAGTTTCAGGGAAGCTGAGAGCCAGCCAGGGCGGAAAGCCACGTCGCCGTCAGAGAAAACGATGTATTTTCCCTGCGCCGCGCCAAACATAAAATTCCAGGCACCTATCTTTCCAATGTTCTTATCCGAAAGCACTAGATACTGAATCAGGCCATCTTCGTATGCTTGCTGAAGGTACTGGCGCACTTCACGACAGGAATGATTATCGAATACCATCAGGTCGTGCGGCTCAGGTGTGCTCTCATTGATGGTCGTGATACAAGTCTTGAGCACATCCAAACTCTGCTCATAATAACCACTCAAAAACGGGATGCAATTGACCACTGTCACCGTGATTTCGGCAGGCTGGGCGACTTTCTCGACAAAACGGGCGGGGTTGTGACCGACTCGCATGAGGTCATCTCCTCGGTTTTATCGCCAAAGGACGCTGCAATTGCTGGAGACGTAGTGACAGTTCCCAACCCAAGCCATTCGCTGCCTCGCTGATAAAAGTCCGTTCGAGTCGCCGTAGCAGGCGCACGATCCGGACCTGGGGCCTGCAAATGCGCCCTCGAACCAGTTCGCGGTTGGTATCCAGGATATTGTAGACATGTCTCCGGCCTCCCGCTTTCGCACGATTCGACTTGGCAACCTCAGAGCCATACGGCGGTTTGTTGCCGGGCAGGTGGCTGTAATCGTGGTTCTGGTGGACTGCCAATACGTCCCGCGTGGCGTCGATCGCCATGCCAAAAGCTGTGCGGGCATGATAGACCATCCAGTTATCCCAGGCCGGGCGTCCGATGGTGAAATTTGGAACGTCGGTATAGAGACGACGCGGGAAGACAAAATAGTCTATTCCCCACGGCGAGTAGAACTTGCCGCGTTTTGCCACATCCAGGCGCAAGCGGGATTCCCAATCGCCAGAAAAATCCAGCGGCTCGGTCTGATTCAAGTCCCAGCGCTGGCCGACCAGCAGAAAGTCGCATGCCTGCTCCGAGACCTGGCGAGCCGCCCGAAGGAGGTCTGACATCAGGATCATGTCGGCGTTGGCATAACAAAATAATGGGCTATCACTGTGGGCATGACCGATTTCCATAACTGATCTGACAATTGGAATACCTTTTTCGTCACGATCCACCAGCGGGACATTCTTGACTCCCAACTCTTTCGCGACTTCGGGAATGCCCGGCTCGTCGCCAATCAGCATGACATCTACGTTCTCCAGCCGCTTCCAGGATTGGATGGCGTTCCGCTGGATAATGTTAATATGCGGATTGGTGAAGGGCTTGGGAGCCGTGAACACGGTCAAAAATGCCATGACTACTTCTCAATGCCCAATTTCCGGGCTACCTGCTTCTCGATCCAGGTATAAGTGCGCTGGAGGCCTTCTTCCAGCGTAAGCTGCGGCTCCCATTTGAGCACTTCGCGCAGGCGGGTATTATCCGAATTGCGACCGCGCACGCCCTGAGGTCCGGGAATGTGTTTGATGGTGATCTTGATACCGGCAATCTTGGCGATCATATGGGCCAGTTCATTGATGGTGACCATACGGTCTGAACCCAGGTTCAGCGGGGAGACGTAATCGGAGCGCATCAGGCGGTAGATACCTTCCAGACAGTCGCCAATATAGCAGAAGGAACGGGTCTGTTCGCCATCGCCCCACATTTCGATCTCGTGGCTGCCGGTGAGTTTGGCAACGGCGATCTTGCGGGAGAGTGCCGCCGGGGCTTTCTCTCGCCCGCCGTCCCAGGTACCTTCATCGCCGAAGATGTTGTGGAAACGTACGATGCGGGTCTGTAGGCCATAATCTTCGCGGTAATGGGTGCACAGCCGTTCCATGACCAGCTTCTCCCAGCCGTACGCATCCTGCGGCATGGCGGGATAAGCGTCCTCTTCCTTGAGTGGGATCACATTGGTTTCGGTCTGCTTGAATTCAGGATAAACGCAGGCAGACGAAGTGTAGAAGTAGCGCTTCACGCCGTTGATGTGCGCCGCCTCCAGCGTGTGGGTGTTGATCAAGGAATTGTTGTGCAGGATCTGCGAGTGGTGCGACGAAATAAACCCCATGCCGCCCATATCCGCGGCCAAGCCGTAGACCTCGTCGATGCCGCGTGTGGCCCGCAGGCAGTTGTCCCAGCGGCGCAGGTCGAGAATCTCGAACTCGTCAGCGTCCACCTCGCTGTATTCGGGATACTTGATGTCCACGCCGCGCACCCAGTAACCCTTTCCGCGCAGGAACGTGACGAGGTGATGGCCAATGAAGCCGCCCGCACCGGTAACGAGAACACGTGTCTGAGTCATAATTTTTTCTCCTTCTAAACGATATGTCGAAGCTGGCGTTATCGCCTGGAAACCCGTTCCCGTTTCCAGGAAACACCCGTTTTTATAATCTTGGCCGGGTTTCCTCCCATGATCACACCCGGTTCGCATGATCTGGTCACAACAGCGCCAGTGGCAATAATCGAGTTCTCACCAATACTCACCCCCTTTAAAACGACAGTATGCGGAGCGATCCAGACATGTCGGCCGATGACCACATCTCCAGCATAGTTCAGGCGTTCGCCAGTCCGTGCGTCGATGACGGAATGACTGTCACCGGTGCGAATATCAACATCGTTGGCAAACATGCAATCTTCACCAATCGTCACTTTAGAACCATCCTCTGTCACCGCAATGTGGACTTCCACCATCGTAGTTCCAGAACCAACTTGCAAAAGGCCATTGCGGTCTTCAAACCAGAGTACCGCGCCGCGGCTGATTCGGCAATTATCACCAAACTCGATGCGATGACCGGCCCCCCTGATCCGAATGCGGACGTTCGACAGAACACTTCCACGTCCCACCAACACCTGGTTACTGTCGCCAATGATGTCCAACTGTACACCAGAAAGCATCGCGCCGTCCGCCTTCAAGACATTGCCACTACCTCGAATGGTATGGTATATCCCGGCGGATTTTCCGCGCAAGAGCCGTCGAGCACGATTTATTAGACGTTCGTAGAACGACTGGAGCATATTGGTTTCCTCAACTTGTCCAATCCAGTGGCGCGCCCGCCATGTTCTGGAAAGTGGCTTCGAACTCGGCGCGGCCATCCGGGCTGAGTAGGTAAGAAAGCGGGCGTTTTTCCAGGTCAGCCTCGATCTTTTCGAGGTGCCAGGGAAAAGGCCGCGGGTATTCACAGAAAAAGGAATAGGCATAATTCCAGGCGCGTTCGACTTGTTCAGGGGTCAGGCGTCGGGCGGGCAAACCTGCCAGCGCCAATTCCAGTTCTCGGAAATATTCTTCCCAGGTATCGGCATCGAGGGTAAACCCCCGTTTTCGATAATGAGCACGACCGCTTACCAAGACCGGGATGCCACGCGCCGCCATTTCCAGCCCGGCATGCGTCGTGTAGACCAGCGCCAGGTCGGTTATTTCCATCAGGTCGTAGGTGTTGACCCTCTCCTTCGGACCAACCAAATGAATGTGGGAGGGTAATTCCGGCAAAGCCCGGCGGATAATCTCGGCGACAGATGGACCCACCGTCCAGGTTTCGGCCGGGTGAATCCGCACCACCAACTGGACCTCGGACCTGTTGGCGAAAAACGGGACAACGCGTTCAATCCATTCAGACGATGACCGGCTGAAGACCGTCCGGCCCAGCGTGGCCGAATCACCCAGCACATTGGTCGGCAAAAGCACGACCGGGCGACTATCCAGACCGAGAAGGGCTCGGATTTTCGCACCGCCCTCGCGATCCGTCTTCTGCCAAAGGTGGGCAAACTGATCACCAATGGAGAGTCCTTGCCGCGCCGCCAAAAAAGATTCCAGCCAGGCGCGCTGCTCTTTATCCAATTTGCGAGTTTGGCGCGCCGCCCACAAAGCATCCATTGCATTGAAATACATCACCTGCTGGTTCTGGGCCAACCAAGTACGCTGGTCCTGCTCGCCGAATTCATAGGTAACCGCCGGGATGCCCAGGACACGCGCCACTTCATAAACAGCCCCGTATTCCTGGATCATTCCATTCGGGACAATGACCACATCCGGGCGGTGTTTCCGGAAGTAGACAAAAGCTTTGCGGGCAGCCTCAAGGTTGCGCTCCTGGCGTAGCCGGTAGATCGATTCGTTCCCAGTCACGTCCTCGCGCTGGAGGGTGTACTGCGTATCGTAGATCGTGACCTGCTCCACAGCCCTGGTCAGTGCCGCGGGGATTTCGTGCGCCGATTCCAGGTCCAGGAAAGAGACGGCTTTCAGGAGAGGTTGTGCACCTCTCAAAATGTGACGGGCGTATAAGTCCTGGCGACGCAGGTCGAAGCGGCCAATTGGCTTGTCATAATCGCTATAGGGAAAGTATCCGAGGGTTACATCGTGGCCCAGGCCGCGCAAGGTCAATCCACACAAAGCCGTATGGACGATCCAATAATGCCAGGAGGCGAAGAAAAAGATTTTTTTGCCAGTTGGCATGGTTGGGGCATGAGGCAACACTTGCGCCATGACCTTTGACAAGTGTGTCTCCAGGACGGACAACTTGAACCGGCTATGAATTCTCTTGCTCCGATAACGCAACAGCCAGTCAATCTCGGCAGTCAGGGGCAACTCGCCCAACAAGTTTTTGGCCAGCGCCTTCGGTCTCATTTTGCCTCGATCTGCCATTCCAGACGCGGACGCAGCACCCCCGGGCGCGGCTCAGACCACTGCCTCCCCGGTGCGCCGGAGGTATTCACGTTGAAGGACAGCGCTTGCTCATCCATGAAATAGCGACGCACACGATAGGAACTGGCATTGATGCCGAGGATGTACCGCCCATCATTCAGAAAGTCCTTGGGAAATTCACACCGGCTGACATAATGTCCTTCCGGACGTGAGGTGTATTTTTCAAAACGAGCCCCATCATCGGTGTCAAAGGTAGTCAGAACCTGGTCACCGCGGGCAGAGTTGAGGTAAAGGCCAATTCGCAGCCCGGTAAGTGGTGATGACAGGTTGTACTCCACTTCGACGGCGAACGGTTCCACCGAGCGGATCGTCTCCACCACCTTGCCCTTCTTATCACGCAGACGCAGGGCAATCGGGCGGAATGGCGCAGCGCTGATAGGAACTTCATGCTCTTCCCAGATTCGCTCCCCCTCACTGGCATTACCCGCCGATAGATAATAATCCACTGCCTCGCGGGAGGAGGCACGCAACGCCAAACGACCCTTCTCCAACACAATGGCTTCCTGGGTCAGACGCAGAATGGCCGA
>Ga0315294_10007903_pt1 | contig 11680 bp, 10 predicted proteins | sample YL17G13_40_MG_FD_203626 | JGI IMG/M metagenome (GOLD analysis project Ga0315294, IMG submission 203626) | Sediment microbial communities from Yellowstone Lake, YNP, Wyoming, USA - YL17G13_40 | ecosystem: Environmental > Aquatic > Freshwater > Lake > Sediment | place: USA: Wyoming | collected...
TGATTATGACGTCTCTTTTCTATAACTTCTTTTATTTTGAAAGACAAAAAGAACAAAGATAACATTGCTGCTGCGAAAAACAAAAATATGAATTTAAATGGAAGGAAGATTAAAATTAATGAAGGAAAAGCATATGCGATAAGCCTGCTAACTTCTAAATTAGTATTATAAGGTCCGTAGAAATGGAGTTCTTCTTTTCCTTTCATTAAATCAAAGAAATATGCTTCTACAGTGGATTCCAGCATTGCCATACCAATACTTGCCAAGACAAGTATGCCAAGAATTGTATAGATATTATTCAAACCAAACAGTGTGGGAACCCCACTTACAAAAAAACAGGCAAGAACAGAAGCAAAAAGAATAAAGAAGCCTATTTTGAATAACTTCTTGAATCCTATTTTTCCAGCTAATTTAGCAAAGAGATAGGTAAAAAACATCATTGGAACTGCAATTGCAAATAAAAAATAACCAACCCACTCTATAGGAAGCCCTTTTTCAATTATATACATTGGAATAAAAAGATAAATCAAACCCCACCAAAAAGGAATTCCTCCACCAATAATATAGGAAAGAACTCTGTTTTTATTTCTAAAAAACTCAATAAAATTTTTATACATATTCCTGTCAATTTTCTTCTTCAAATTAGAGTCTTGTATCTTTGAAACTTTAAACGAAATTAAAGCAAGAATTATAAACATTGCAGAAATGACAAAAATAAAACTTATACCTAAAAATTCTGAGAGAAGTCCTGCAAGCAAAGGTCCAATAACCCATGCTACATTCATTAGAGTATACATCACGCCCTCATTTCTGGATAATTCTGTTTCCCTGGACTTGTCTCTTATTATTATCCCAAAACTTGTTATTTTCAAAGTGGTTAATATAGTGCTCACAATCGCCAGAACAGCAAATATATACGGATTACTATTTATTGCGAATATTAGATAGATAATTGCATATAATGCAAGAGATAAAGAATACAAATTAGATTTATTTCTTTTCTCAATAAAAGGCACAAAGAAAAAAAAGGCAAAAAAGGCTATTATTGTAAGAAATGCGGAAAAAAATCCTACCCAAGCCATATTTCCGAGAAATTTTTCCATATATACTGCCCAAATAGTATCAACAAATGCAGCAGCAAAGGCAGTTAAAAAACCGACAATTGCCAATCTTGCAATTCTTGTAAGAATTATATTCCCCTGATTTTTTCGAACCAATACACCCATTTTATTTAATCAATAAACAGAATAAGCTTTAAATCCTTTTCTTAATTTCTGCAAATATTTATATACAACAAACAAACAATTTCTAAATGGATGATTTGACAAAAAAGAGTATTGAATCTAGAATTGATTTAATCGTCAGAGATTTTAATTATAGAAACAGAAAAGAACAACATCCAGAAGAATGTCCATGCAATAGTTTAGGAAAATGTCATGAAATAGAAGATTTGAATTGTTTTTTCTGTTATTGTCCTTGGTATGATAATAAAACTCCAGAAGGAGGATGCAAAATAGGAAATCCATTAGGAACAGGAAAATGGTTTAACAGAGAAGGACACGCTATAAGTGATGAAGTTTGGGACTGCTCTGATTGTGTTTATCCTCACCAAGAAAAAACAGTGAGAGAAACACTAAGAAAATTATTTGATGGAAGATTAAATGTTTGAAATGGAAATACAAAAGAAAATAGAGAATGTAATGGAAACATTAATAGAGAAATATCCAAGCCATGAAAAAACAACATTAAACAGAATGCGAAACAAACCTGACGCATTTAAGATTTTAATTTCCTGCCTGTTAAGCTTAAGAACGCAGGATAAAAATACAGAGAAAGCATCAAATAGATTATTTGCAGTTGCAACAACTCCTGAAAGCATTCTTTCTCTTTCAGATAACGAATTAGAAAATTTAATTTTTTCTTCTGGGCATTATAAAAAGAAAGCAAGAACATTAAAGCATGTGTCAAAAATCTTATTGGAAGAATTCAATGGAGAAGTTCCTGAGACAAAAGAAGAATTAATGTCCATAAAGGGGATAGGCCCAAAAACAGCTAATATTGTTCTGGCATTTGCTTTTGGAAAAGAAGCTCTGCCAATAGACACACATTGTCACAGAATTCCAAACAGGCTTGGCTGGATTAACACAACTCGTCCAGAAAACACAGAAATAGAATTATCTCAACTTCTCCCAAGAGGATATTGGAAAGATTTTAATGCAATTTTTGTTCAATTTGGGCAGACAATCTGCAAACCGATTTCTCCTCTTTGTTCTCAATGTCCAATAGAAAAACTTTGCCCAAAAATAGGTGTTTCTAAGCATAGATAGAAAAGCTTAAAAACCCCAAATTACTCACTAATTGGTGAGGTATTAGTGATTAATGGGGGAAATAAAGATATCAATTTCTAAAGAAATGGATGATATTATTCAGGAATTATCAGATACATTGGGAATTAAGAAAACTGAGTTTGTTAAGAGTCTTGTTATAGAAAATCTAAAAGAAATTAAATTAAAACGTAAAAATGAAAAAAAATAATCTTTTAATTATAATTGTGTTATTTTTACTTATTTCTAACTTTATTTCTGCAATACCTCAAACAATAAGTATTCAGGGAAAATTAACTAATTCTTCTAATAATGCTTTAAGCGGAACTTATAACATGATATTCAAAATTTATAATGTTTCAACAGGAGGAAGTGCGCTTTATTCAACAAGCCAGTCACTTAATACAGATTCCAATGGTATCTATAATGCTATTCTTAATGATATAAATTTAACATTCACAGAGCAATATTTTTTAGGAATTCAGGTAGAAAGCGATGCTGAGATGTCTCCGAGAATAAATTTAACTTCTTCTCCATATGCATTCAGGGCAAATAATAGCGATTACTGGAATAACTTAAATGCTACTAATTCAACACAATTTGAAAATGTTGATGGAATGCTTCACATAATCGAATCTTGGTTTTCAACTACTTGGAACAACTTATTTAGAAACTTTTTCAATCAAAATTTAAATACAACAGATGATGTTAGATTTAATACTATAAACACTTCCTCAACAATTTACATTAACAATAGAACTAATCTTCTTCCTCCAACATGTTCAGGAACAGACAAATTAACCTTTGACGGAACATCTTTCAGTTGCATAGCAGACCAGTTGGGAAGCGGTGGGAGCGGAATAATTGCATCAGGAAACAATGCTAATGGATATTATGTCCAGTTTGCTGATGGAACGATGATGCAATGGGGAAATATTAGCAGAACAGAAGCAGTAAATAATGCTTTTCTTGGGGGATTTAGAGGAAGTGGAACATATAGTCAATTTCCAGCTCCTTTTATTGATTCAAATTATTCTGTTATAGCTTCAGTAGTTTCGACTGATGCATTTGGAATTAATGCTTATGTTCATAATGTTACTGGATTTCAGACTTTTTTTACTTCAGTATCAACGCAAGCATCATTGACGATGGGTGCAAAATGGATAGCAACAGGACGCTGGACAGCTCTTACAAATATAACACAGAACACAACGAGCTGGGCAGTGAATTCTAATGGAGATACTGTTTTATTTGATTCAACAAAAAAAGTTGGAATCGGAACTTCAACTCCTTCTGAAAAATTAACTGTTATAGGTAATATGAATATCACAGGAAATTTGACTTTGGGAATTGGAAAAATAATGTATAATTCAACATCAGGCAGTTATTATTACAACAATGGGACTTCTTGGTACGCTTTTGGAACAGGAGCAAGTTCAGGAACAGGTTTATCAAATTATTCCAACTTTTCCAATTATTCATACTATTGGGGGAACAGCATTAATTCAACAAACTCAACGCAAATAGGAGTTACCAATGGAGTTTTAAGTGTACTTGAAAGCTGGCTTACAACTTTTTGGAACTCTTTATTTAGAAATTGGAATAATCAAAATCTCAATACTACAAACTCTCCCACTTTTGTTAATTTAACTTTAACAGGAAATCTTTCTGTTGCAGGAGGAGGATATATTAGTTATAATTCTACAGGAAGCCAATATATCTATTATAATGGAAGTGCCTGGCTTCCGTTTGGAAGCGGAAGTGGAAGTTCTTCAAATGGTGTAGTTGCATCAGGAAATAATTCAAATGGATATTGGGTTCAGTATTCTGATGGGACGATGATGGAATGGGGAAATACTACATTTTCAGTTTCAACATTACAGAATACGAATATAGGAACTTATGGATGGAGTTATTATCTTAGTACCACAGCTCCAATTACATTTCCTGTTGCATTTACATCAAACCCCAATGTAGTTTCAAGCACAAACGCATGGACAAGTTCAGTTGGAAGTATTACTACCACTGGTTTTAATGTTAACTTGCAGAATGATGGCAGTTCAACTTCTCAATTGAATTGGTTTGCAATAGGACGCTGGACAGCAGTTCCAGCAATAAATTCGTCAATATATATTGGAATTCCTTATGGTGCAATCATGGCATTCAATTCTGCGAGCTGTCCTGCTGGCTGGATTATTGCAGACGGAACAAGTGGAACTCCTGATTTAAGAGGAATTTTTATAAGGGGAGCAGGAACAAGCGGAGTTTTGAAGTGGGCTAATGGAACTTATATGAATGCAGGTTTTGGAACTTATGGAAATGATAGTTTTCAGGGACATTATCACGCTATAGGATATGACATTTCAAAAGTTGTTAATGTAGGAACTGCTTTTACTGAAAGGGGGGGTGGAACGACAACAGCTAATGAGGCATTTGTGTTACAGGCAATGACAGACGGAACAAACGGAGTTCCAAGAACAGGAGCAGAAACTTCCCCAGCATCTTATGTATTGACATACTGCATGAAAACAGCAGGAGACAGTCAGACAAGCAATTCAATATGGGCAACAAGTGGAAATACAATTATTGTAAATAATCAAAGTCAAAGCCTGAATGTCAATAATACTCTTGTGGTTAATTCCTCTTCAGGCAGAGTCGGCATCGGAACAACGAGCCCGACAGCACCTCTTCATGTAAAAGGAGTTATAAATGTAGAAAGAGCAAATACAGCAGAGATTTCTAATATTAGTAATATGGGAAATTTTATTTTTAATGCCGCCCCAGCTTATAATTTAGTATTTCAAACAAATGGTACAGAAAGAGTAAGAATACAAGATAATGGCAATGTAGGTATCAACACAACAACACCCTCTCAAAAATTGGAAGTAGTAGGAAATACAAGTATAACTGGAAGTTGCACGGCAGGAACATACAACACTTTTACAGGTTCTCAAGCAGGAGCGGTAACAGCGACATTTTATACAGCATTCACAGCAAGCGGAACAAACGGGCAAATGTGGATAGTTTCTTCATATATTTCTGGTTCAGATGGTCCAAGTAGTTATCATATAGTAGATTTAGTAATGGTAGCAAATAATATAATGAGAGTAGTTAATCTTGCTACTGCAACAAATATGGCAAGCCAAGTGAGTGGATTAAATTATCAAATAAGGCAGTCAAGCGGAGTTAGTCAAACATTGCAGTGGGTAGCAGTAAAGATAGGGTAATAAAAATTTAAAATGAAAAACAAATGTGAAAATGAGCAAACAGGAAATTTGCCACAAATACAAAACAGGAGAGTTTTGCATAATGAAAAATGAGAAAGATAATATTTGTATTTGTTCTTCTGGGGATTTTTTTAATTTCCTTATCATATCTAAGTGCTTTTCAATCAAACAGTTCTAATTACAAGATAGATTCTGTTATTTCAGCAGGGGCAAATAATCTAAGTTCTGATAATTATAAATCAGAAGTTATTTCTGGAGTGATAACAGGAAATACAAGTTCTTCTTCTTATAAACAATCTGTTGGATTTATCTCAATTATTGCTGAACAGGAAGTTCCTTCTAATGTAACTGCCCCAATAACAGGAGCCATTATAACAGGGGGTGGCGGGGCAACAATAACAACTCCAAGTTTTATATTAAATAAAGATTTAATTAAAGTTTTAATAAAACAGGGAGAAAGTTACAGAGAAATTATAGAAATAAAAAACAATGGAGCTACTGTTTTAAACATAAGCTTAAGCCCTGATGATAGCATTAGGAAATTTATGGTTATAAGTGAAGAAAAATTTTCTTTAAATCAAGGAGAATCAAAGAGCGTTTTTATTGATATTTTCTCAAAAGAAGAAGAAATTCCAAACATTCATGCGGGGAAGATAATAGTAAAAGATGAGAAAACAGGAGAGAGAAAAATAATTAATGTGATTATAGAAATAAAAGAGAAAAAACCCCTGTTTGATATGATAGTTGAATTGCTTTCCAAAGAAGTAAACCCAAAAAGCAATGTAAAAGCAAAAATCAGAATAACAAATTTAGGAGATTTGGAGCATATAGATGTTTCAATTTACTCTGCTATTAAAAATTTTAATGGAGATGTTCTATCTTTTAAAGAAGAGAATATAGCAATTGATAAAGAACTTGAAATCACAAGAACATTAAGAGTGCCTCAAGGCGCTTCTCCAGGAATTTACATTTTTTATTCTAAAGTATCTTACGGGAACATCACTGCTTCAAGCACAGACACTTTTGAAGTAGTTGAAGGAAAATTGATAGAACCATACTTCTTTGTAATTTCTGGGGGAGTCATCACTTTATTAATCATTTTATTAATCATTTTAATTTCAAGAAAGAAAAATCCAAGATATGAAAAAGAAATGAAAAAAATGCTGAGAGAAATTAAAAGAAAAGAATATTCAATGAAACTAGAGAAAAAGAGGGAATACGCCAGAAAGAAAAAGATTGAAATTAAAAGAGGAAAAAAATATTTAAGAAAATTAAAAAAAGAATATGAAAAAAAGGTAAGAACTCAAAATAAAATAACGAAAAAACATTTATCAAAATCATTTAAGAGAAGAAAGAAAACCAAATCAAAAGTTAAAGCAATAAAGTCGGGTTTAAGTGATAAACAAAGAATAAGAAAATACAAAATAGAAGAAAAACAAAGAAAGAAAATGTTAAAACAAATAAGAAATTTGAAATAGGAAATTCATACAAAACCTTTAAAAATCAAATTTTTCTATTCCCTTTATGAAAAGAAGCTCAAGAAGATGGAAGAAGAAAAGACAGATGAGATGGAAGTGGCAAAGAAAGCGACTTAGAAAGGAAAAGCATAAAAGAAAGCTAAGAAAAGAGAGAGCTAAGTAAAAATATTATATTTGTTTTCTGTAGTATCATAATCTTTATAAGTTTAGATTGAAAATATTTATTATGGTGAGCAGTATATGGACTGAAAAGTATCGTCCTTCTAAGTTTCCTGAACTTGTTGGACAGGATAATACGGTGAAAAGAGTTGAAGCATTGACAAATTCTATGAATATTCCCCACCTGCTTTTTGCTGGGCCAGCAGGAACAGGGAAATCAACCTTAGCATTAATTGTAGTAAAAGAGTTATATAAAGAAAACTGGAAAGAGAATTACTTGGAATTGAACGCTTCTGATGAAAGAGGAATAAATGTAATAAGAGAAAAAGTCAAGAATTTCGCAAGAACAAAATCCCTTGGAAATATTCCTTTTAAAATTATTTTTCTTGATGAAGCAGACGCTTTAACTCCTGAAGCTCAGCAGGCACTTAGAAGAACAATGGAAAATTATTCAACCACATGCAGATTTATTTTATCATGCAACTATTCAAGCAAGATTATTGATCCAATTCAATCAAGATGTGCTATCTTCAAGTTCAAACTATTGGAAAAAAAAGATATTGAAAAAGTCATTATGAAAATTGTAGAAAAGGAAAATATGACAATAAAACCAGAAGCAATTGAGATATTATATGAAGGATGTGAAGGAGATTGCAGAAGGTGTATAAATATTTTGCAATCAACTGCTTCTATTTCGCCCTCAATAACTCCTGAACTTATCGCTACAATAATCTCAAATACAAAACCAAGAGACATAAAAGTTGTTTTAGATTATGCTCTTTCAGGTGACTTTCAGAAATCAAAAGAAAAATTATTGGATATAATGCTAAAGGAAAGCATTTCTGGACAGGATGTTATTAAAGCAATTCAAAAAGAAATTTGGAATCTTCCTGTCGAGCCTACAATAAAAGTTAAGCTGACAGAAAAAACAGGAGAAATTGAATTCAGAATTGTTGAAGGAAGCGATCCTTTCATTCAGTTGCAGTCTTTGCTTGCAAGTTTTGTTCTTGCTGGTTTGGGGAAAGAATAAATAATCATTTTGAAAGAAGAAAATGAAAACTTGTTTAAATCGTTTAATTGGAAGATGTGAAAATCGATGTCAAAGAGATTATAACGCCACTCATCATCCAAACAATTATGACTGCGTAAATTATCGGGAAGTTAATGTTTTGGAATTCACAGCAAGTAAAAAAATACTTGAACAAAAAGCAAAAGAATTGAGTATAAAATGACCTGGACAGAAAAATACCGACCAAAAAAACTAGAAGAAATAAAAGGACAGGATAGTGCTGTCTTTAGCGTAAAAGAATTTTTGAAAAATTTTGGAAAAAAGAAAAATGCTCTGCTTCTTTATGGCCCTCCAGGCACAGGCAAAACAAGTCTAGCTTATGCGTTTGCAAATGAAACAAATTCTGAAATTTTTGAATTGAATGCTAGTGATTTGAGAAACAAGGAAAAATTAAAAGAAATTCTTCGCCCTGCCGTGGAACAAAAATCATTAGTAAAACAAAATAAAATAATTTTGGTTGACGAAGTTGATGGGATATCTGAATCTGACTACGGAGGACTTTCAGAATTGTTAAGTATAATAGATCTTTCTTCCTACCCAATAATTATAACTGCAAATGATATATGGAACAAAAAGTTTAGTCAATTGAGGAAGAAATGTGAAATCCTTCAATTAAAAGAAATAAATTACAATGTTATAAAAGATAGTATCTTAGAAATTTCAAAAAAAGAGCAACTTTCGATAGATGATGATTTCATAACTGAACTGGCAGTAAAGGCAAAGGGCGATTTAAGAGCTGCAATAAACGATTTGCAGACATTATCTAAATTAAAAGATTATTTTTCTGTAATTCTTGACGAGAGAAACAAAGAAACAGATATATTCAATTCATTAAGAAGAATTTTCAAGGAAAAACCGACAAATGATATGATTAATATTTTTGACTCTGTAAATATGTCAATAGATGATATAATTTTATGGTTGGAGGAAAACATTCCTGCAGAATATAAAGGAGAAGAACTCGCAAGAGCATATGATTTATTAAGCAAAACAGATGTTTTTAAAGGGAGAATATACAAACAGCAATATTGGAGATTTCTTGTTTATGAAAATATTTTCTTAAGCTATGGAATTTCTTCTTCAAAGAAGAACGCAAAAATTGGATTTACAAGCTACAAAAAGCCTTCAAGAATACTGCAAATCTGGCTCAACAACCAAAAAACAATGCAAAAAAAATCTATATGCCAAAAATATTCTCAGCATGTTCATGTAAGTCATAAAAGAGCAATGTCTGAATTTCCAGTAATAAAGCAAATAATCAAGTCAAATCCTGAGATACAAAAAGAATTGAAATTAGAAGAAGATGAGATAGATTATCTTCAAATTTAATCTTGATGTTTTAAATATTTTTTCAGCGATTCTGCTCTGTCTGTTTTTTCCCAAGTAAATCCTACCTCGTCCCGTCCAAAATGTCCATATGCAGCTGTTTTCTTGTAAATTGGTTTTAACAAATCGAGTTGTTCTATTATTGCTCTCGGCCTCATATCAAAATTTTCATTAATAATTTTCGCAATATCATCATCAGGAATCATACCTGTTCCAAAACTATCTACTGCAACAGAAACAGGTCTAGCAACTCCAATTGCATAAGCTATCTGGATTTCACATCTTCTCGCTAATCCCGAGGCAACAATATTTTTCGCTATATATCTTGCCATATAAGCTCCGCTTCTGTCTACTTTGCTTGGATCTTTTCCTGAAAATGCCCCTCCTCCATGCCTTCCAACTCCCCCATAAGTATCAACAATTATTTTTCTTCCTGTAACTCCTGTATCTCCTTCTGGTCCTCCAATAACAAATCTTCCTGTAGCATTAATGTGTATTTTTGTGTTATCATCCATCATAGAACCGCAAACTGGTTTTATGACCTTTTCAAAAATCTGTTTTCTTAATTCTTCTTCGGAAATCTCTTCTTTATGCTGTTGCGCAATAACAATCGCATCTATCCTAGAAGGTTTATCATCTTTATACTCAACAGTAACTTGTGATTTTCCGTCAGGACCCAAGAAATTTATTGAACCGTTTTTTCTAACTTCAGATAATTTCTTAGTTAATTTATGGGCGAGAATTATTGGTAGGGGCATTAATTCAGGAGTCTCGTCACATGCATAACCATACATCATGCCTTGGTCTCCTGCTCCCTGCTCTTTATTTTCTCTTTCTGTAACTCCCTGGCTTATATCCGAACTTTGTCCATGAACAGAAATCCAAACTCCCGCATCTTCTGCGTCAATTCCAAATTTAGGGTCTGTATATCCTATTTCTTTTAAGACTCTTCTTACAATGCTTTGAATGTCCGCAAATCCTCTTGTAGTTACTTCTCCAGCAACATGCACACTTCCTGTTGTAACAAGAGTTTCAACAGCGACTCTTGAATAGGGATCCTGCACAATTAGATTATCAAGAATTGCATCAGAAATCTGGTCGCATATTTTGTCGGGATGCCCTTCTGTAACAGATTCAGAAGTTATCAATCTCTTTTTTTCTAATGACATTTTTGATAAAAAAGAAATCACTATATAAATTTAATTAAGGAATAAAATATATTTTAACTTCATATAACCTGAAAATCAACTCTTAATCGGATTTTGTATGGAGCAAGTTCCCCTGCCTTCTTTATCTTCAAAATTTTTATTTTCTTTCGCGCTTTCTTTGCTTCTTTTTTGATTTTCTCAACAACAGCATCAATTTCATCAATCTTGCAGAAACCATAATAATAAATTCGTGTCCCTTTTTTCGATAAAAGAAATGCCTCTTTCAAGAAAGTTTCTTTTAATTGCGGGCGGGGCATGACTATTACATCAAATTTCTTTTTCAAATTTTTTGCAATTCTCTTAATATCCCCATTGACGAATTCAACTTTATCTTTAACTTTATTCAGTTTTATATTCAATTCAGCATATTTGTTTGCTTCTCTATTTATTTCATTGGAAAAAATCTTCTTTGCTTTTGATAATTTAGCTATAACAATGCTGTATGGAGCAACTCCTGCAAACATAACTAAAACAGTTTCTCCTTTCTTTATTTTGGATGCAATTTCTTTTCTTTCATTGCTCAATCTTGGAGAAAAATAAGTCTTGTCTATATTAAATCTGAAAACACAGCCATTTTCCTTATACAAAACTTCCTTTGTGTTTTCTCCTGCAATATAATTAGTAGACAATTTTCTAAGCCTTCCTTTTATCTTTTCTTTCTTCTCCAAAACAGTTCTAACGCTTTTCTGTTCTTTTAAAAGCTTCTCTGCAAATTTTTTCTTGTTGCTTAAAGAAAAATTTTCCGGGAATCTAACAACAACGATATTTCCAAAATTATCATAGGACTTCATAACAAAAATAACAAAAAAGAATTATTAAACCTTATCTTCTTCTCGATTGTCTTTCAGATTCTCTTTCCTGTACACGCTCTTCTCTCTGTACTTCTGCC
>Ga0315294_10007907_pt1 | contig 11676 bp, 7 predicted proteins | sample YL17G13_40_MG_FD_203626 | JGI IMG/M metagenome (GOLD analysis project Ga0315294, IMG submission 203626) | Sediment microbial communities from Yellowstone Lake, YNP, Wyoming, USA - YL17G13_40 | ecosystem: Environmental > Aquatic > Freshwater > Lake > Sediment | place: USA: Wyoming | collected...
CGGCCTTATTTACATAGATAATGTGCTTATCTTTTGCGTCGGCAAAGCCGACAAAGTCGGGAGTTGCCTCAATAATTGCAACAAGCCGTTTCTGCGTTTCTTCCGCCTGCTTGCGCTCGGTGATGTCGCGGCCTTCCGAGATGAGCAGCACGACATTATCTCTCTCATTTTTGACGGGTTTGAGTGAAAAGTCAATGTAATGGATGCTTCCATCGGGTGCCTTATGAGTGGCCTCGAATCGCACGAGCTGCCCCTGTGAGGCCGTCTTGATGGCATCGCGGAGCTTGTCCTGCATTTGCGTGGAGTGTGTCCACCAGGGGGTGTCCCAGAACGGTTTTCCAAGCACATCGGAATCCTTGATTCCGGCAAATGTCAGTGCCGTGCGGTTCGCTTCGATGAGTATGCCGTCAGGCGTCATCAGGCCAATGAACTGGAAAGTGTGGTCGAGGATGGCACGTGCTTTTCTTTCGCTTTCTCGTAAATCCTCCTCAGAGTGCTTACGCTCAAGAGCATAGAGAATACTCTTTGCCAACTGGTGCTTAATACCTCTTCCCTTAATAAGGTAATCGGCGGCGCCTTTTTTAATCGCCTCGAGACCTCTCTCTTCGCTGTCAAGTCCTGTCAATACCACGAAGGGTATTTTTAAGTTTGCGTTGCGGAACGTCTCGACCGTTTCGAGGCCATTGCTGTCCGGAAGCCCCAAATCAAGCAGCACCAGGTCGAAGTTGTGATTTTTTAGGCGTTCCAGCCCATCTTTTGCGCTGCCGGCGGTCTGGATTGTGAATTCAACCGTCTGTGAAGATTTGGTCAGAATCCACTTTACCAACTGCTGGTCACAGGTGTCGTCTTCAACCAGCAGGATATTTATCACTCTTTTTTGCATACGAGTGTGTCCCCCAGAGATTTATTGTTTGAAAATTCGCCCGAAGTTATGTTCAGGCCGACGGCTTTTAGTATTTCCGAAAGATTATTGCGGCTGACCGGCTTGCTTATATAAGCGGCGCCGAGATTTTTGACTCTCTCGACGTCCTCTTTTAACGAAAGCACGAACACCACCGGAATATTTTTCAGCGTATCGTCTGCTCTTATGATTTTCAGCAGTTCGATGCCGTTCATCTTCGGCATATTTATATCCAGAAGGATGACACAGGGTCGGGCGGTATCATTTTTTAAATATTCCAGAGCCTCTTCGCCGTCGGTTTTGAGGACCAACTGATTCGGGATTTTCAGCTCCCTGGCTATGCGCTGGACGGCCATTGCGTCTATACGGTCGTCCTCAACAAGCAATATTGGCTTTGGACTTTGCATTTGCCGTTACTTCTTTCTGTTTTGGCAGCGTGAAAAGAAAGGTGCTTCCTTTTCCGATTTCTGATTCGACCCAGATTTTTCCGCCATACATCTCGACGATTTTTCTTGCTATCGGCAAGGCGATGCCGGTTACCTCTATTTCGTCACGGGGAGCAAGTGTCTGGAATATTTTGAAAATTTTCTCGAAGTATTTTTTGTCGATGCCTGAGCCGTTGTCAGAGACGCTAAATTTCCAGAAGTCTCCTTCCTCGGAGCAACTGATTTTGACTAGGCCCTGCGGTTTGTCGATGTATCTTACCGCGTTACTAACGAGGTTTTGAAATACCTCGGTGATGCGTTCTTTTTCACATTTCAGGACGGGCAGATTGTTTTCGCAGGTTATTTCGATGTTTGCCGGCGGGTTGATTTTGCTTATCACTTCAGACAGCAGCTCGTTCAAATCCACTTCCTCGGTCGAATGTTTTTTCCATTCAAGCTCGCTGTAACGCAGGATGCTGTCAATCAGGTCGCCCATTCTTTTCGCTCTTCCTGCAAGCAGGTCGATTTGTTTTTTCCCCTTTTCATCAAACTTGTCACTGTAATCCGTTGCGAGCCAGCCTGCGAGGATTGCGATAGCGCGTGCAGGCGATTTGAGGTCGTGGGCCGTTATGTGTGCGAAGTCTCTCAGTTCGCAATTGGAGTGGGTCAGTTTTTCCACGGTGGCCTTTAGCTCTTTGTTCAGGCTTTCCATAGTAGCCTCTGCCCATTTGCGTTCGGTTATGTCACGATAGACAACGGCGATAGCGAATGTATTTCCTTTTGCATCCCGCAAGGGAGAGATGGATGATTCGCCGTAGACCTGCTTATCCTTTATAACTAAAGAGTTTTCCGAGCGGCTCGATTCGCCGGTTTTGACGACTTCGTCGAAATGCCGCAGCGCCAGTTCGAGAAGGTCGGGGATGAAATTTAATCCTTCCCGGATATTTTTGCCGACAAATTTATCTTTTGTGGTTTCGATATACTTAACAGAGGCTTCATTGGCATACAGGCAGTTGTAATTCATATCATAGACAGATATGCAGTCTGTTGCGGATTCGAGGGTGCGTCTGAATTTTTCCTCGCTTTTCTGAAGCTGGGCAGTTCGTTCGTCGACCAGTCTCTCTATCCGTGCGGTTCGGCCGATACTGACAAGCAGATAAGCTGCGAGCAGGCCTGTGAATATGAACCCTGTTACTAAAACAATCCAGCAGTAGCGGGTCTGGTATCTTTCGGTAAAAGCCGGCGCTGCGACGAAGCGAATTGACCAGTCACGTCCGCCGACTTTGACGAGCATAGTTTTGGACAGATTTTTTTCCGGTTTTTGAGCATCGTATTTTTCAAGCATTTCCCTGTCGCAGAGGTGCTGCGGATTAGAGAGGCGGCTGTAGAGGAATTGCTTGCCCGATGGCGCCGAAGAGTCTTTTATATGAATGTCAATGTCCCTTGGCTGGAGCTGTGCCAGAGTCGTTTCGATAAAATCGCTTATTCTGAGGACCAGCGAGGCAAAGCCCTGAAGGTTTCTGCGTCTCTGGTCAACCGTGCCGATGTCTGCGCCGTTTTTATATACCGGAAGAAGAACCAGCAGTCCGGGTTGATTTTCTTTTTCCTGAACCAGGGTTATTTTTTCCGTTGCGGTAGCCTGACCACTGTCGCGGGCTTTTTTAATCGCCTCGAGCCTGACAGGTTCTGAACCGAGGTCAAAACCTAATGCGATTTCATTGCTTTTATACGGCTCAACGTAGTAAACGGGGTAATATTCGTTCCGTTTTGGGACTGGTATCATTTTTCCGTACGTTTTTTTTTCAGTTATCCGGAAATCGTTGAACCCATCCTGTTGCGCGGCGATTTCGTAATTCTGTCGCTGGTCGTTCGGAACCTGGGGTATCCAGTACAACGCCCGAATGCCCGTGGTGCGCTGGAAGAACGACTGCACAAAAGTTTTAAATTCATTTCTTTCGACACGGTGCGAACTGTTATAGAAGTTGCGAATTGCTTCCAGAGTCAGCCAGCATTTGTCGAAGGCCCTGTTTATAACCGAACAGTAGTCTTCCGCCAATTGGTTGAATTCCTTTTCCAGATTGGTTTGTTCCCAGTTATCGACGAACGCAAATGCCGTCAGAGAGATTCCTGCGCCGATACAGATTGTCAGAATGGTGGGCAGGTAGCGTTTCCAGTATGCGGTCTTAGCCAGTAATGTTGCCAGCATTCCCGCCATAGCGAGCAGAAAAAGCACCATTAGTGAAATGTCTTGTGGTGACATTCGTCCTGATTCTCTCGAGTATTATTCGTATTTATTTGACCCTGCTCCGTTTTTGCGGACGGCAGGTCTTCCTAAAAAATGTCGACTAAAAGACAGCATTACTTTTTTACGGGCGTTTGAGTGTGGCAGGATTTACGGGCTTTCGGGAAATAATGGTGTTAACTTATATGATGGGGCGCTATTTTAGGACCTATCGGATTGCGGATTAAATTGCAGGGGACTTAAAAATGCCGGGTTGTTTGTTATCAGACTAACAAGTTCGTTGCACGGGATAATTGAGATGCGCTCCGCATAGCGTGCTAACGGCTGTGCCGTTCGTAGCGTAGCGAAAGTTTTAACGGCCTGCCGTTCGTAGCGCAGCGAAGAACGGAGAGGGCGGGCCCGACTACGCTGACGCTTCGTCGGGTAAAATTCTTTTCCTTAGCGTCGCCTTTCCAGACGACGTTTTTAAGTATTTCTCAAGACATCGTGCAGTCCTCTCTGACTTAACTGCGACGTAAGCTTCCAAAATCACCGGAAGTCTCCACTTTGTCGAAATTTCCCGTCCTCTTGTATGCTCTTCCATTCGCCTCTTCAGGTCGTTAGTTGAGCCGACATAATATTCCCCATCAGTCATTTTCAGAATGTATGTATACCACATGTTTTAAACTCTAACGGCTGTGCCGTTCGTAGCGCAGCGAAAGTTTTAACGGCCTGCCGTTCGTAGCGTAGCGCAGAACGGAGAGGGCGGGATTCGAACCCGCGGTGCAGTGTAACCTGCACACACGCTTTCCAAGCGTGCTCTTTCAGCCACTCAGACACCTCTCCAAAGCAATTTACTATCGACTATTTTCTATTTACTATTGTTTTTAAACTTTTAGTCCGAAGTTATCGTTCGGCGTTGCTGGAAGAAGTTTTGTAAAAGCCGGCAGCACTCCTGTTCTAATATGCCGGCAGTAACTTCTAACCTATGGTTCAGGCGACTGTCCTGCACGATGTTATACAGGCTGCCGCAGGCGCCGGTTTTTGGGTCTGCACAGCCGAAAACCAGCCGGTCGATTCTGGCCAGCACTAATGCCCCTGCACACATCGGGCAGGGTTCTAATGTAACATAGATTGTGCAGCCGGTCAAACGCCAGGTTTCCAGTGCTGCCGCCGCCTGGGTCAGGGCGATTATTTCTGCGTGGGCTGTAGGGTCGTTAAGTTGTTCCCGCTGGTTATAGGCCTTGGCGATTATGCGGTTCTGATAAACAATAACCACCCCAATCGGTACATCACCGTTCTCCTCAGCGATTTTCGCCGCCTCGATAGCCAGCCGCATAAGATTTTCATCATTTTTGGTAATGTCAGTCATAAGCATCATGGGTTGAAGAACATCCTGCCTATTACCAGAGTTGTTCGTGTATTTTGTCCCAGGGCAGAAACAGGACATCGTTAATCGTATTTAACATTTCTCCGCCATACGCGATAATAGTTTTGGCCGGTTTAGCCTTGCCTACCACAGTCCTGTATTTTAATGAGGTTTTAATTATATCTTCCGAAATAGTTTGGCCTGCTTTGGCCTCTACTATTGTGAATTTATCGCCGTTGTCAATAAGAAGGTCTATTTCCTGTCCGTGACTGTCACGATAGAAAAATACACCGCCCTGAATGCCTTTATTTGCACGGTGTTTAAGTATTTCTGAAATTACCCATGTCTCAAATATTGCTCCTCGCAGCGGATGGTTCATTAATTGCTCCGTAGTGCGAATACCAAGCAGCCAGCACACAAGTCCGCTGTCGTAGAAAAACAGTTTAGGCATCTTCACAAGCCTTTTACGCAGGTTGCTGAAAAATGGCGGCAGACGAAATATTATAAAACTCGTTTCAAGCACGTTAATCCACGCTTTTGCTGTCGGCTGCGAAATGCCCGCATCAACTGCTATCGACGATAGATTGAGTAATTGTCCCGTTCTTCCCGCACACAATTCAACGAAACGCTGAAACACTGCCAAATCCGTTATCTTGCTTATATTCCTTATATCTCTTTCTATATAAGTTGCAACGTATGAGCTGTGCCAGTCAGCGGGGGGTAATTTCTGGTCCAATATCGCAGGATACCCTCCTGTCAGTATAATTTTATTAATATCGGCATCGTCCTGTCCAAACCGCTGAATTTCGTTATAGGACAAGGGCAGAAGATGCAGGACTGCGGTTCTGCCTGCCAACGACTGACTTATAGATTCGAGCAGCGTCAGGTTCTGTGAGCCTGTCAATATCCATTTGCCTTTAGTGCGGTCTTCATCCACCATTACCTGAAGATACGAAGGCAGTTCCGGACAGCGCTGGATTTCATCTAATATAGCGCCGTTCTTAAATTGATGCAAAAAACCTCGCGGGTCCTGCAGTGCAAAACGCCGGACATCGGGCGCTTCGAGATTCACATAACCATGTTTGGGGAAAAGCATTTTGCACAGAGTAGATTTTCCACTTTGTCTCGGCCCGGTAATGGTTACTACGGGAAACTGACCCGCTGCTTTAATGACCTGGTTTTCCAAATCTCTTTTTATCATACCCATATATTATATATCGGGCTATTTCAAAGTTCAATTTTGAAATGGCCCAAAAATACGCATAACCCTTTACAGCCTGTCAAAGAATAAATTACTTAACCCCTTTATTTATAAAAGGTTAAGAAATATCAAATGGTTTTTACAAAATGTGTAAAAAACGGCATTTCTGCGTAGAATTATTAAAATTTGTGAGCAAAAAAGTGATTTTATTGAATGTCGAATGGTTTTTGGCCTGCCCAACCGCCAGCCGTATAAACTGTTCGCCTTCTTTGGTAATGTTTATCATCAACAGTCTGTGCTGAAACCACACCATCCATAGATATACCGTGTTAAAAGCAGTCTTTTTTTACGGTCGAATCATGCCTCTTAATAAATCTTTAAACAAATCTGCCCAAGTTAACCAGCCCATATTATCCGCAACTTGCTTTATGTCCTTCACCGGTATACGTTCTAATACATCTTTCAATGGTTTAAGACTATTATTTCTGCCGTATTTATAGTAACTAAAAAACCATGCACTTTTCCATTTGTCATGAAATCCTTTTGCTGGTGCAAATGCTTCTTTTTTACTTTTCCTACACGTTAGCTTATCAAGCGGAGCGATATCTAAAAAGATGAAATAAAAATCACGATATCCATCACCTAAAGGATTATCCAATCCTATACGTAATTTTCGTGCGATTTGGTCATGCTCATGCTTTGCCGACTTCATACTCATAGGACTGTAAAGTTTCGCCTCGAAAAATACTAAAACCCCCGGTAATTCAATACTTGCATCTACCTCTGTTGATTCTTCCTCTGGTGTTCCTTTGGCTGTAGAGCCTGTGTACTGTTTTCCTATTTGTATTTGAATCTCATCACCGTGTAAATCCGAAAACGGGGATTTGATTTTTGCTTGATAAGCATCTTCCCATATTTCGTTAAGTATCTCTATCTTTTTATTTAATGGAAGATTTCTTAATAAATCAAAACATGACCACGTTAAGGCGTCTTCGCTGTTAGAGTTGTAACTATTTTTCTTTTTATGATGCATCCCCTTATATTCCTGTTCGAGAAATTCCTTTAGAGCTTTTTCTCTTCCAAGTGGAACAACGTGATTTCTGAGATAATTTTTATTTTTATATTGCATACTTAATCTCCAGGTTTATTTGTATTTTGAATTTGACTGAAGGTTGACCAACAAACTATTCCTCGACTCTTTGCCTTTGGCAAATTTCTTCAAATCGACAATCGGCAATCGAAAATCGACAATACAAAATACCCCCAAGGGGAGTCGAACCCCTGTTACCGGGTTGAGAACCCGGCGTCCTAGGCCACTAGACGATGGGGGCATTTTCGTTGCTCGTCGCTCGTATCTGGTCGCTCGAAATTCACAAGCGGTATCTCGATACGGTACTCGAGCGACGAGTCACGGGTTACGAACAAGTAGCGGCGGTCGGAATCGAACCGACGACCCTGGGCTTATGAATCCCATGCTCTAACCAGCTGAGCTACGCCGCCATAAAATTGTAACCACTTGTATAATAACAGCTTCCTGCATTGTCTGTCAATTGTCTCAGTCTCAAAAAGTGCCAAAAACGGCAAAAAGTGTCATTTTGGTGTCAGTCTTCTACGGTTCTGGCCAAAATGCTATTTAACAACTCGCTTGCAGAAACCAAATCCTCTGGTCTTACGGCCAAATAGTATTCTCTCGTTGTAGTCATATTCGAATGCCCGGCAAGTTGTTGGACCACTTGTATCGGCAGCTTCTTGGCCCAGTTGGTGACAGCGGACCTGCGAAGGTCATGCAGGGTGCATTTTTCTACCCTTCCCCTGCGTCGAATTCCCTCGAATTGTCTCATCAGGTTGTTGATTATGGCACACTTGGGATTCCAGAGGTTCTTTTTGCGTTTGTCTTTGATACTGTTCGTCGCGTTCTCTGGCCCGACGCTCCGGCTTCTGGCAACTCCAGCCCATCGCCCTCAAAATGTGCCAGACGCCCGATGGGTCGTAGCAAACACCGAATTCCCGCCGGATTACCTCTGCAATGCGTTTCAGCGTCCACAACTCGGTTGGATAACCGTTTTGAGACGGCCCTGCCAATAACAGGAGCCGAAGTTTTTGAAGTTGTTTTGCCGACAGCTTTGGCGGTCGGCCCAAGTGCGGCCTGGCTTTCAGCGCATTTCGCCCCTGGGCTTGGTAGGCTTGATGCCACTGTGTTACCGCCCCTGGGGTTGCCCCCAGTATCTTGGCGGTTTCGCATACGCCGTAGCCGTCCTTCAGCAGGGCGATGGCTCGAAATCTTCGCCGCTGAAGTTCTTCTGCTGTTCCTTTTGGTCTCATACATAACTATATTGGCAAAACGCAATGGATTTAGTTAATAATTCAATTGTCAATAAATAGCTCAGAATTCCCCTGCGTCTGAGCTTATTTCCTTGTCCCGTTCGTGTAATAATGAAACCTTGTCCAGAGTTAAAAGTAGTTTATGATTGTGGGTAGGTTACCTTGGAGGTAATCTACATTATTTATCTTTCGATAAATTCATGTCTCCAATTTGTTACTACAGAGGTCAAATTTGATGAGTTTTGAAGTTAGTGAATATCAGATTTTGGCCGAAAAAACGCATATTTGAAAAAATTTTTAGCGGAAATAGGATTACATATCCGATGGTATAGAATTACTTCTGGCGACAAGCCCTGCTAACTCATAATTTGTGTGTCTAATCCGCAATGGTACAGTTTTCGGGGGTCATATCAAAAGCTTTATGCCAATCTTATTTCTCCCAGAATCCATCTATAGATTGCAGAACGCTGTTCTTTAAATTGAGAAATCACTTTTGGCTTTAGATTTTGTTGTCAATATTCTGGTGGTTAACCACGCTGTTCTCTTAGGATAAGCTACCGTAAATATGGTTCGCAGGAAACAATAGCAAAGGTAAATAAAAATTTAAAACCTCGCTAAGCAGCTAAAAAGGCTGAAAAAGAGCTACCCCTTTCAAGATTTGTTGCTGCGAAGACTGAAGCATACTAAAGCTATTAAACAAAACATGAGGGATTATAAAGCAACAAGTTATGTGACTGTTGTAGTTTTTTTCATACAGGTAGTGCTGGCCTGCGTAGGTTTTGGAACTTCTTTGGAAGCTTTACAAGGCCGGCGGTTTTCGCTGCCGTGGCACGCAATAGTGAAAAAAGTTATCGAGAAAAGCTGGTTTAGTTCAAATGCAGGTTTTGTCAGCGATAGCAATTTGCCGCAAAATCGTAATAACCTGGTCGCCGCAGATATTGAAGCAAATTATGCTTACCAGGTAAATCAACCTCTGGTTTTTACATTACCGGCAGGCACAGAAAATGTATCGTTAAAAAAAATCCAGGTTAATGTTGCCAAGTGGGTGCAAAATTCGTGGCAGGAAATCGGCAGATTCAATGCAGGTATTGAATCTGACAGAATAGAACTAAGTTCAGGAATAAACAGCGAGGGATTTTTCTGTTTACGGTTCATTCAAGACAATAATGAGCAACCATGCCGTTTTGAAGCCTTTGCCATTGTCTCCAACAACTGGAAAAATGACATCCTGTCTTTTTGCTTAAACTTGAAGGAAAATATTGAAAGAAACCCTGATTCTCAACTGGTTCATTCATCCATAGCGGTATCCCATTGTGACCATATTATGGAGCTAATAAGCAAAACATCCGTCTTGTCGAACAAAGTATTGAGGGCTTTGGGTAAAACTTTACAGGCTAACAAGGATTTCGAATCAGGTAAATGTCCCGATTTGGTTATTGGGTTAAACAAAGTAAGACTAAAACGTTTTGAAGGTGCTAAAATATCTGAATTCATAGTATTTATTCCCGAAGAATATGACAACTCCAGAAAATGGCCGCTATTCTTACACCCCGACCCCAGACGTGCAAATGCAGCGAGTAATTATTCAAAAAGTTCAGGATTTGTTGATTTAGTGTGGCATTTTCCATCGCCTAAGGGATATGAGTGGAAGGACTACAAGTATTTTCTAAACATCCTCAAGGAAAAACTTAATCTGGATGGTGACAGGGTATACATCGACGGAAACTGCAATAACGGCGTAGCGGCGATGGCCTTGGCATTGAATTATCCGGACCAGTGGGCTGAATGTAGTGCCGAAATGGGTAATAGTTATCGCCATCTGGCAGGTAACGCCCTAAATCTACCAGTGATTTTTGTCAAAGGCGAATGGCACAGTAATCAAGTTGAATTTGCCGGCTACTATAATTTCGCAATGAAATATTTTCAGTATTCCGGCTGCAAATACTTCAAGTGCAGCGAGACTCGGACTATAACAGAACTTCGCGGTTCACCGGTCCCACAAGCAACAAGAGAAAAAAGTCCGAAAAGGGTTTTATATACAATTGAATCGCTTCATAATCCAAAGGCCTACTGGGTGAAAGTCATCGGTCGTGAAGATGAAAACCTAACTGGAAAAATAGACGCTTCTGTTGATGGGCAAACAATTCTTGTAAATACGAACAATATTGATGCATTCAGCCTGAATCTTGTGCAATCGCCGGTGGATTCAAATAGGCCTGTTGAGATTATCGAAAACGGCCAAAGATTAGGTTCTGCAACAGGTCTGGTTTTCACTAAAAAACCGCAGGCATATGAGAGCGTTCTTTATGTGAAAAATGAATGTATCAGCGGACCTGTTAGCGACGTTTTTACAGAACCATTCGTGGTTGTATATGGGACCGGCGGCATAGACAGGGAATTTGCTAAAGCCAGCAAAGAGGTTGCAAAGTCATTGGCTAACAATGGACCATGTTTTGCCGATACCAACATGCCGCAGAAACTCGTCAATAGTCACAACCTGATTCTTGTTGGCACAGCAGAATCAAACTTGTGGCTGTCAAAAATATGCAAAAATCTGCCCGTGCAAATTAAAGCAGGTCATCTGACGGCCAATGGCAAACCTTATGACGGCAACGATATGGGATTTATCCTGATTTATCCCAATCCGCTCAATCCTGAGAAATACACAGCGGTCTTCTCCGGCACATCTTCAGCAGCAATGACAAAGATTTCCAACGCTTACGCACAAATGGAATCCACACCGTCCGCAGATGTTGGGATATTCGAAGTTACCGCAAAAGATGACATTAGGTGGTATGTGATGGAGAAGTTTGATGTTCTATGGGGCTGGCATAAAAAATGGGACCAAGTATTGGCTGTGGCGAACAGGAAACATCCTGAGTGGCAATGGCGCCAATTGGCTGCAAAAATCATCAAAGAACAGCTCAAAGCCGACGTTGCGATTTGTGAAGAGCCTTTCAAATTTCCAGATTCGTTACCCGGGAGACAAATTACATATCGTGACTTGTTTAATTGTTTCAAAAATGATTGGATTGTAAAAATCAGCCTGGATGGCAGGAGTTTAAGAAAGTTGCTGTTGGAGCCATTTGGCAATGATTCCAGGAGAGCGGTCGTTTCGCCAATTGTATATGGCGTAAGCTTTTCAAAAATGGGGCAAGATGCTGGCGGGACAACCTTGGCAGCACAAAAGTTGGAAAATGACAAAAACTACACTATTGCCGCTTACTACAAGACCAT
>Ga0315294_10007908_pt1 | contig 11675 bp, 7 predicted proteins | sample YL17G13_40_MG_FD_203626 | JGI IMG/M metagenome (GOLD analysis project Ga0315294, IMG submission 203626) | Sediment microbial communities from Yellowstone Lake, YNP, Wyoming, USA - YL17G13_40 | ecosystem: Environmental > Aquatic > Freshwater > Lake > Sediment | place: USA: Wyoming | collected...
GCCCGAGGAGATCCGTCGCCACAAGGAGGCCCTGGAGCGCGACGGCCTGGTCGTCTTCGGGATGTACTATGGGCTAGGCCACCCGGCGATGCACGAGTTCTACGGTGACGCGGGGACCCCGCCGCCGCGGACGCTCTTCAGCGATGGCTCGCCCATCATCGAGGACTGGTCGGCGCAGGGCAAACTCCTGCCGCCCGGTTGGCAGTACGCCGTGAACGAGTTCGGCCGCACGGTTTACTGCACCGCCTGTCCCGACGCGGCCTGCATCGAGGGCAACCGGCGGGTGCTCCGCGAAACGGCCGCCCTCTTCCGCGAGATCTGGTACGACGACGATTACCGCCTGGACGGCGACCAGGGGGCCGGCGCGCCGGTGACGAGCACCGCCGCCTGTTACTGCGACGCCTGCATGGCGAGCCTGTCGCGCCGGGTCGGCCGGACGGTGCGGCGCGAGGACGTCCTGGCCGACCAGGCCCTCCATGACGCCTGGATCGAGCAGAAGACCGACCAACTGGCGACGCTCTGGGAGGCTATGGCGCGGACGGCCCGCGAGGTCAACCCGCGCGTGGAACTCGGCCTGATGATCCGCTGGGGCGGCGAGGAGCGCGATGGAATCAGCGTGGACAAACTCCTGCCGCACTTCGGGTCCCGGCCGCACCTCCGCGTCGGCGAAGGACATTTCGGCATCGAGGAATACGCGCGGCCGGTGAGCCAGGTCCTCGAGCACCTGGCGGCGTCGTACCACGTCAGTTGGTTTCCGCGGGAGGTGGCCGCCCTCAGCGAGACGACGTATTTCGGTCCGATGCCGCGCGAGAGCCTGGTCAAGAAGGCGGCGCTGGCGGTGGCGGCCGGCGCCGGCGAGGTTTCCTATTGCGCGTGCGTCGCCGGCGGGGTCCGCCGCCAGATGTTCATGGGCGAGGAGCGGCCGCGCCTCGCTGCCCTCAGCGACCTCCTGGCCGACAAGGCGGCGATGCACGAGCCGATCGTCATTCTGCGTGGCCCCGCCAGCGGCCGCGGCGACCGGCGGCCGGTCCAGCGCGTCCGCGACCGCCAGCCGTTTCCCCTCTTTGGCCTGGCGGGCCTCTGCTCGACGGTGGTCCGCCAGGGCGGCTGGCGCGACACCGGCCGCGAGGCGGTGGTCGCGATCACCGGGAGAATGGTCTGGGACTTTTCGCCGGACGACCTCGGTCCGCGGGAACTCGTCCTTGACGGCCCTGCGCTCCTGGAGCACTCGCCGCTCGGCGCGCGCCTCGGCATCTCGGGCGCCAGGCCGGCCGAGGACGGGCGGGTGGATTTCGCCGGCGGCGGTTTTCAGGCGGACGGACTCCTCCTGGCCCGCCCGGGCGTGACCGTCATCCCGTACGTCTGGCAGGACGTTCCCGAGCGCCGGATGCCGGACCTCCTCCGCGATATCCGCCGCGTGGTCGGGCCGAAGGTGAAATCCGTCGTCGTGGAGGGCGACCTGGGGGTCCTGCCGGTGCACTACCGCCACAAGGACCGCGATGTCGTCATGCTGGTGAACCTGGCCCACGACGCGCGCCAGGTCGAGGTGCGGCTCTCCGGTCGCCGGAGGCGGCTGACCGACCCGGACGGCCGCTCCGTCGAGCCGCGGATGCTGCTCCAGCCCGACGAAATCCGCCTGCTCGTGGCGCGGGAGGACTAGGGCTGGTTGCTAACCGGCGGACCCGCTGCCGGTTGGGTCGGTGTTGCGGCGCTCGCGTCCGCTGAGGCTGCGGCGGGGGTCTCCGCTTTCTTGATCGGCTCCAGGCCGCACCGCGCCAGGGCCTCGTTGACCTTCGCGATCCCCTTGGCGCTCGGGAACTGCTGGGCGATCTGCTGGGCGGCGTTGCGGAGGATGTCGAGTTTCAACTTGTTGCGGGCGGCAAACTTGGCGTTCTTGACGCTGTGTTCCGTCCCCGGCACGTCCACGACGTCGCTTTCGGCCTTCATCGCCCGCACGACAATCGGCCACGCGCCGAGCGTGTCCTGGAACTCCTTCGAGTTCATCCGCTCCTGGGCCGCCTTGCCGGCATCGAGGCCGTTAAACTTCACGCCGATATAGCGGTAGACCGCCTCGGCGGCCTTCGGATCGTCGGCTTCCAGGCTGTTCTGGGTTTCTTCCAGTTGCTCCTTGGCCCAGTTCTCGACGTGCTTGACGATCTCCTCGGCCTCCTTGACCTCCTCCGCGTTCTTGGAGGTGGCGGCCAGGTTCTTCAGGCTCTCGATGATCGGCTTGAACTGCGGCGCCTGCTCCAGGCGCTTGACCTGCGGGGCCAGGAGTTTGACGCTCAGGCCGGCGGTGGGCTGCGGCAGCGATTTAGGGTCGGCCTTCTTCTGGATCCAGACATAGGGCCCGATGTCGGCCCTCGGCGGATCCGTCACGCGGACGAACTTGACCACGTCCGTGAACGTCGGGTTGAACTGGCCGATGATGACGCCGGCTCCCGCCCGGCCGGACTGCGGACCGCTGTAGACGATGAACCGGACGTCGTCGCGGACCCAGACGGGATACATGATCTGCGAGCCGTTGCAGAGCGGGGCCTTCGAGAGGTCGATGTAGCGGCGGTTCGCGCCGCCCTGGTCATACATCAGGATGCCCGTGTGTTCCAGGATGTTGCCCTGGCGGGAGGTCATGTGGAAGACGTGGCCGCTGCCGTCCGGGGCGATCCCCTGGCCGCACCCGCCGGCGATGCCCTTCCACGCTCCGTTCGGCAACTGGGCGACGCCGATCGTCGGCCACGGAAACTGCCCGGCCGCCGACTTGCCGTCGTTCGTGAACGCCCAGAAACCGCTGGTCGGAGTCTTATCCCAGACCAGTTCGCGCACGCTGGGCTTTTCGAGTTGACGACGAAACAAATTCCCCTCTTCGTGCACGTAGACCCAGGTGGTGCCGGGCGGGTCCTCCACCGTGCCGCAGACCTGGGCCCACTCCGCGAAGCAAACGGGGCGTATGGTCTTGCCGTTCCAGTCCACGGCAAAAATGTTGGGCGAGCCTTTCGCGTCGTCTCCGTAGAGGACGTACTTGCCGTCGGGCGTGATCACCGGGTGCGGGCACGATATGCTGTTGGCCAGCAGGACGCGCTCCTTGCCCTCGTTGGTGTCGAACACCATGAGGTCATAGCGATTCTCGGTCGTCGAACCCCGCGACCAGACGACCTTGGTGCGAGCCCCGATCATCTGGAGGAGTTCGGCGGCGACGTTCTCGGCCGCGCGGGCGGGAGTGGCGGTCCCTGCGGCCCAGACCAGCACCATCGCCCCGGCCCATCCCAGAATGGTCCCGGAGGACTTGCACGTCCGCCTTGCTCTCTCCATGCGGTGCCCCTTGGCCGGTCCGAGATAACCCCAACTATAATAGTAAGAGCAGAAAGGCAAAAAAGTTACTGTGAAAATCGCGCCGGGGGTACAATCGGGCACTCTGACCTGTCAGGGGACTGCACGACATGCGCAAACGGCAGCAACGGACGTGGCGAAGCGGATGGCGGATCGGCGTGGCGAACCCCGAGCCGTCCCATATCCGCTACTACGAAAGCCTCTTCGCGCTCGCGAACGGATACACCGGCATCCGCGGCCTGCGCGAGGAAGCCGTGGTGTCGTCAAAAAATCACCCGCTGGCCTTGATCGCGGAGGTCTATGACCGGCCGCCGCGCACCCGGAGCACGGCGCCCAACGCGGCCAACTCGACGCGGCTGGCGCCGGCGCCGAACTGGCTCCGCATCCGTTTCAGCGACGGTTCCGGCTGGTTCTCGACCGACGGGGCGGGCGTCCTCGCGGAATCCTATGAACTCGACATGCGCCGCGGCGTCCTCGAACGCCGCGTCCGCTACCGGAGCCGATCCGGACGCATCACGCGGATCACCGTCCGGCGGATCGTCAGCCAGGCCCGGCCGCACGTCGCCGCCATCCAGTATTCCGTCTGTCCCGAGAACTACCGCAGCCAGGTCGAACTGCGCTCGATGCTCGACGGCGCCGCTGCCTATCCCGACCGGGTCCCGCAGACCGAGGAGCGGGCCAGGGGCCGGGAGGACGAGACGGTTTGGCTGGTGGTGCGGACGCTCGAGACGCGGATCGCCATCGCCCAGGCGGCCTGCCACCGGCTGATCTCCGGCGGCCAGGCGGTCGCGGTCCGCCCGCGGCCGGTCCGCGCCCGCGGCGCGATCGGCCTCGCCTACCGCTTCGCCGCGGAGCGGGGACGCGCGTACACCCTGGAAAAGGTCGTGGCGATTGACACGTCCTATCGCCAGGCCGACCCGCTGGGGAGCGTGCGGGCCGAGGCGGCGGCCGCGCCGTCCTTCGCCCGCCTGGAGCGCGAGCACGCCGCCGCGTGGGCCGGGTACTGGCGCGACGCCGACATCCGGATCGCCGGCGACCCGTTCGTGCAGACGATGGCCCGGTTTTTCGTCTTTCAACTTCTCCAGGCGGCCTCGCTCCACAACGCGCGGCTGGGCCTCAGCGCCAGCATCCCCGCCAAGACGCTTTCCGGCTCGGGCTACGCCGGCCATGTTTTTTGGGATACCGAGATTTACATGCTTCCATTTTTCTCCCAGGAGGTTCCGGAGATCGCGCGAGCGCTGCTCTCGTACCGGGCGGACCGTGTGAAGGCCGCCCGCCGCAATGCCGCGGCGGCCCGATGCCGGGGCATCAGGTTCCCGTGGGAAAGCGCCGACACCGGCCTCGAGGATTGCCCGAAGTGGATCAACAACTTCCGCTGGTGGGGCGGCGAGCAGCAGGTCCACGTCAACGCCGACGTGCCCTTCGGTTTCTGGCGGCACTACCTCGCGACCGGCGACGCGGCGACGCTCCTGGGGCCGGGCCTCGAGATCTTCGTCGGCACGGCGCGCTACTGGGCCAGCCGCGCGCGCCCCGCTCGGCGCGACGGCCGCTCCGTGTACGAACTCCGCAAGGTCATCGGCCCGGATGAGTACCACCAGGCCGTCAACAATAGCGTCTACACCAACGCCATGGCGCGGTGGAACCTCCGGAAGGCGTGCGACCTCCTGGATGAACTCAAGGCCTCGCGGCCGGGCGATTACCGCGCGGCGGTCCGGCGGTTCGCGTTGAAACCGGCTGAGCCGCGGCTCTGGCGAAAGGTCGCCGACGGCCTCGTCATCCACTTCGACCCGAAGACCGGCCTGTACGAGCAGTTCGACGGGTTCTTCCGGAGCGACCGCCGCATCAAGCAGGCCGACGTGCTCATGGCGCTCTACCTTCTGCCCGAGTTGCGGACGCCGCGGATCTTCCGCCGCAACTTCGAGGTCTACGAGCCGCTCGCGGCCCACGAGTCGTCGCTGTCGCCGTGCATGCACGCGATCGCCGCGCTCGACGCCGGCTGCGAGGACAAGGCCTACCGCTACATGGTCCAGGCGTGCGAGGTGGACGGCACGCGCCGCGACGGCTCCACCGACGCCGGCCTCCATGCGGCGGCGCTCGGCGGCGGGTGGAGCGCGATCGTCGCCGGCTTCGGCGGAGTCCGCGTCGCGGAGGACGGCCTCCACGTCGCTCCCCGTCTTCCGAAAAAGTGGAAGCGCCTGGAGTTCAGCATCCGGTACCGCGGCCTGCGCCTCAGGTTCCGCATCGAGCCGCGGCGGCTGGCTATCCAGGCCGATGCCGAGGGTCCGCCCGTCCCGCTGATCGTGCTGGGCCGGCGATGTGTGATTCGTCCCGGCGACCGCATCGAGCGGCGCTTACGCTAGCGCCCGAGGCCGCCGACGTTTTTCGGCCGCCAACGCGACCTTCTTGCGCGGTGGGTACTCCAGATCCACCGCGCAAAGACTCTCAAACCGCCGGAATCGTCTCACGCCTTGCCCGCCGACCCGAACGCATCAACGTAGCGGCCGGAGCGCTCGCGGAACGCCTCGCGGATGCCGCCGAGGATGTCGAAGTACGACGGGTCGGACTCGCGACAGAACCCGGCGACCCTGTCGGCGGCGGCGAGGGCGAGGTCCGTGAAAATATTGATCTTCGCGATGCCGCCGGCGATGGCCGCGCGGAACTGCTCGTCCGAAAGCCCCGTCCCGCCGTGAAGCGAGAGCGGCACGGACACGCGCCGGCGGATTTCGCGCAAGCGGTCCAGGTCGAGCCGCGGCTCGCCCTGGTACACGCCGTGGGCGCTGCCGATGGCCACGGCCAGCAGGTCCACGCCGGTCTCGGCGCAGAACCGCTCGGCGTCGGCCGGGTCGGTGAACCCTTTGCCGATCGCGCCGAAGGCGGCGTAGTCCTTGCCGGTGCCGATGTGGCCCAGTTCGGCCTCCAGGCCCGCGCCGGCCGCGTGGGCTTCCTCGGCGGCGCGCCGGGCGATCGCGATGTTCTCCGCCAGCGGCAACTTCGAACCGTCGTACATGATGTCCGTGAAGCCGAGCGAGATGGCCCTGCGGCAATCGTCGAGCGTCGCCCCGTGGTCGAGCGCCAGGGAGACCGGCGCCGCGGCCTCGGCGGCCAGCGCCCGGATCATCGCCGCCAGCGCCGCGCCGCTCGCGCGGTTCACCCAATCGGCATACACGCCGACCATGGCGGGCGACCGTTTCTCCCGGAGGGCCTGGAAGATGCCTTCGGCCGACGCCAGGTCGAACACCAGGAACAGCGGCACGGCGTACCCGCCGGCCTGGGCTTTGCGGACCTCGTCGCGGATGGAGACCAGCGGCATGACTTCCAGGCTCCTTACTCGATTCGGGTGCCGCGCTCGCGGAGGAAGGCCAGGGCCTCGTCCATCGTGGGGATGCCCGCCCGTCCGCCGAGCCGCGTGCACTTGATGGCCGCGACGGCCGACGCCAGCGCCGCCACGTGGCGCAGCGGCCACCCCCGCAGCAGGCCCACCGCGTAAGCGCCGTGGAACACGTCGCCGGCGCCGGTCGTATCCACCACCTCCACCGGAAAGACGGGCGTGTGGAACCGGTCGTCCGCGGTGACGGTGTAGCAGCCGTCGGCGCCCTCGGTCTGGACGACGATGTCCGGCCCGGTCGCCAGCGCCGCGCGGCCGGCCTTCCAGATGTCCTTCTCGCCCGTCAGGGCGGCGGTGAAGCCGGACCCGGCCACGAGGACGCTCGTGTGCGCGAGGAGCGCGCGGAAAGAGGGGTCCACGCGGCCGCGGGTCTTGCCGCCGTCGAAGAGGACGATCTTGCCGGCCTCCCGCATCCATCGCGCGGCCGCCACGGCGGCGTCGAAGTGGAACCCGTCCACCAGGAGGCAATCGGTCGCCGTGAGGTACGCGCGGTCCAACTCGTCCGGCCGGAGGGGGTCGTCGCCGAGACCCTTGACGCCCGAGAAGACGCGTTCGCCGGCCTCGTCAATGCAGACGAGGACGACTTGGTTTTCGGGGGCGGCTCGGCGGCGGACGCGGCTGGTGTCCACGCCGCCATCGGCCAGCGAGCGGAGTTTCAACTCTCCGGCGAGGCCCGAGCCGACGGTGCCGATGTATCCGGCCGCAGCGCCGAGCCTTGCGGCGGCCGCCAGGGCGGTGCCCGTCATCCCGCCGCCGTCCAGGCCGAACTCCTGGATCTCGGCCCCGCGGTCCCACGTCGGCATGTCCCTCAGGCGCACCAGCACGTCGAGCGTGGCCACGCCGAGACCGACGATTCGGATTGGGGCATCCATGGCGGAGCGCCTGCTAGACGACCACGACCGGCGTGATATCGAGGAACTTGCATGCCAGTTGGAGAGCCGCCACGTGGTCGCCGTGGATCATGCTGGCATGATGGATGAACCCTTCCTCGACGAGCGTCCGATAAAGGCGGGCGTGGTCGGGCACCTCGATCCAGGCCCATGTCCCCGCCAGGACTTCGTCGGATGGCACGATCGTGCCCGAGGCGATGAGCATCTTCCACCGGCCGTCGTACTCGGCCAGGCGGCAGAAGGTCACCGGGCCGGGCCTGACCTGGAACTGGTAGAGTCCGGCCATGTCGTCGCCTTCGCGCGGGGGCGACTCGCCTTTCATGTCCCGCCGCGACCGAAGCGCCGTAGCGCCGCGGTCGCGGGCCAGGCAGACGGGCGCGTTGCCGCAGTGCCACGCCAGCAGGCGGTTCGGATGGTCGCGATGCTGGATCGTCCAGTCAATGAGGTGGGGCAAGGTGGCGGAGCGGGCGGCGCGGTGGCTCGCGATCATCGAAACCGCGCCCAGGACGTCGGCTTCGCAGGCGGCCAGCATCCGGCGCCCGGTCAGCCGGCCCAGGAGGGCGCAGACCGAGATGCCGGACCTCTGCGGCCAGCATTGGACGGCCATCGCCGACAGGCGCGAGCGGGTCCAGAACTCGGCCATCGCGAGTTCCATCTTGGCGGCCTTGAGGAGATAGTCGTCGGCCACCGTGATCTCGGCGACCCCGGCGCGGATGTCGCGGAGGACCTCGCGGACCTCGGGCGAATCGTCGGGGATGGCTCGGGCCGCGTCGTCGAGGTCCGAGAAGGCTGTGTAGATGACGTTCTGGCCGAACTTTTCGACCATGGCCAACTCGTCGTAGGCGACGCTCTCGAAGGGCGGCGGCCGCACGCCCACCTGGCCGATGCGGGCGCCGCGGAGTCCCTTCGCCACGGCCACGGCCGCAACGAACGGCTCGAGCGCTTCCCGCAGGGCCGGCTCATCGGGCAAGAAAAGCCCGGCGTAGTGAAACGTGATCTTCCGCCGCCGCAGGGCCGCCGCCACCGCCAGCGTGCCGCAATAGGAATCCGACAGCCGCGCGAGGCTCGCATCAGCGTCGGCGGGCGGCTCCTTGGTGGCGTAGAGGAGGACGGGCACTCGGAGGACCTCGGCCACCTTGGCGGCGGATCGCTCGTCGCCGAAATCCAGAGGACAGATGACGAGGGCGTCTACCTTGCGGGCGGCGAAGAACTCCGCCACCGCCTCCGCCTGGTCCAGGTTGACCACGCTCCCGTCCGGCACGAGGCCCCGCGACGCGTCGAGGGTCTTTCCGTCGGGCGACGCTTGCGGCACGATCACCTCGATGCCTTCGACCTGCGCGAGGGCCCGGAGGCTATCCTCGCGCATCTTGCGGCACCACGGGGTGAGCGTCCAGCGATAGGTGGGCACGAAGCCGATGCGGATTTTCGTCTCGTTCATCTTGGGCCGTCCGTTATGCCGGTTGCGGCGGCGAGGGCCGTCCGTCGGTCCCCATAGGAACGGCGAATCCTACCGCGCGCCGCAGCCTCACGCAACTGAAAGCGCGGCAGGGGCGGCGGCGGTCGTTTTTGCGGGCAGGCCGCGCGATTGGTTTGTATCATGTAGTGCCGCGCGCGGCGCGGCGGCGGAGCAGGAGTCAGGGACCTTAGGATAAAACCCGGAATGCATCGGCTATCACTGATGGGTTTGTGTGGGCGGCGCGGCGCGGTCGTGGCCGCGGCCCTCGTGGCGTTTGTGGCGGGAAGCGGCGCCGCCTCCGCTGCCAGCGTCAACGTGAAACTGCCCTACGGCATCGCCTATGACCTCTCGCCGATCCAGATTGACGTGTCCGGCGGCCAGTCGTGGCACATCTTCGACATCCACAAGCAGGAGTTGGCCAAGGGCGCGCTCGACGGCGCCACGAAGACGGTGACGTTCACGCCCCCGCGTTACGGCTGGTACGCCGTGGAGGTCGGCACGGAGCGGCCCGGCCCCAGCATTTCGGGCGCCGCGAAGTTTATCGGCGTGACGCCGAAATTCCCCAACATGCACACCCTCGTCCAGGGGGAACTCCACGGCGGATGGAACGACGAGGCGCTCCAGGCGTTCGCCGGGTTCCTGTGCGACCGCACGAACACCCATTGGCAGGGCCTCGACGGCGCCGCCCGCGTGGCCGACCAGGCCAGGAAGTACGGCGTCACGCTCATCATGCAGTTCGAAGGCTACGGCCAGGCCGACAACCTCCAGCACGTCCGCGACGCCGTCACGAAACTCAAGGACAAGGTCAAGTACTGGGAAGTCGTCAACGAGCCGAACTTCGGCGGCGGGCCGGACAAGTATTTCCGAACCATCCAGAAGGTCTACCCGCTCATCAAGAGCATCGACCCGCAGGCGGTCGTCATGGGCCCCGACACCTGCGGCATCAACCTGGGCTGGAACGAGGGGTTCCTCAAGATGGGCGGCGGCAAGTATATAGATGCCCTCTCGGTCCACGATTACGAGGGCGACGACGCCATTGACCATTTCCACTGGGAATACGTCTTCGGCGAACTCCGCAAGATGATGAACAAGTACGGCTGCGCCGACAAGCCCATCTGGCAGACCGAGCGGACCATCAGCGCCGTCGTCGCCAAGACCTTCCGCGGCGGAAGCCAGGCCGTCCGCACCACCCTCCAGCGCGACATCCTCGAAACGTTCGGCATCCCCGGCGATCACAATAACCATTACTACGTCCAGACGACAGGCTACGAGGCCGTGCCCTCGTACGTCTTCTCGGATTCCGGGCCGCACCCGGCGGCCCTCACGGTGCGGACGCGCGCCGCGATGACGGTCGGCCGCAAGTTCGTCCATAAACTCGATTTCGGCCCCAGCGGCAACAAGATCTTCCTCGGCCTCCTCTACCAGGGCGCGGACGGCTCGACCGTCACCCTCCGCAACTACGGCGCGCTCGACCAGAAGATGACGCTCGACGTTTCGGGCGGCGACGCGATCGAGGTCGTGGACACGTTCGGAAACTCCGAGAAGGCGCCCGTCGCCGGCGGCAAGGCCGCGGTCACCGTGTCGCAGTGGCCCATCTACCTGCGCCTCGCGCCCGGCCAGAAGGTGACCGTGCCGAAGATGGACTTCGGCCGCAATATCGCCCGGCAGGCCAAATTCACCTGGTCCGCCGCATCCAAGAGCGATCCGAAACTCCTCGCGGACGGCGTCTTCCAGATCGCCCACGGCGCGAGTCCCTGGGGATCGCCCTGGGCCGGCACGTACGCCGGAAAAAAGTTCAACGAGAAGACCGAAACCCTCGAGATGGCCTTCGACGGGCCGCGCACCGTCGGCCAGATGCTCGTCTTCAGCATCCCGGCCGACAACCCGCACTGCGCCCTCCTGGATTACGACCTCCAGTACTGGAACGGCTCGGCCTGGGTCACGATCGAGGAAGCCCGGACGCCGTGCCCGCCGAGCGATCCGGTGGCGACCCACGAGTCCATCGCGAGTACGTGGTATCTCGATAACCAGATGTTCGTCCACCAGTTCAAGCCCGTGACGACCGCGAAACTGCGGATGCTGGTCCGCCGCATCAGCCGCGGATGCTTCATTGACACGATCACCGAGGACACGGTCAACTGGCGTCCGGCCACCAACGCCCTGGAACTCCGGGAAATTGAGATCTACGAGGTGCCCGGCGCGGGCGGCGCCGGGCCGAATCCGGCGAAACAGGCGGCCGCCGCGGAAGTCGAGGCGACGACCGGGACCGTGGTGCACGCCTTCACGAGCGGCACCATGGTGCAGGTTTTCCAACTTGCCCAGGGCATCCTCGCGGACACATGGAACGGGAAAGACAGAGGTGCAAAATGAAACCCCTGATGATTCTCGGTATTGTGCTCATCCTCCTCGGTGCGGCCGGCTTGGTGGTTCAGGGCATCACGTACACGACGCGCGAGAAGGTCGTCGACATCGGTGGCCTCCAGGTCACCGCCGAAAAGGAGAAGACCATCCCAATTCCGCTCATCGCGGGCGGTGTGGTGTTGGCCGGTGGGATCGCCGTGGTCGTAGTCGCGTCGCGGAAGGGGTAGTTTGGCGGCCCGGTCTGATTCCGTGGCCG
>Ga0315294_10007910_pt1 | contig 11673 bp, 10 predicted proteins | sample YL17G13_40_MG_FD_203626 | JGI IMG/M metagenome (GOLD analysis project Ga0315294, IMG submission 203626) | Sediment microbial communities from Yellowstone Lake, YNP, Wyoming, USA - YL17G13_40 | ecosystem: Environmental > Aquatic > Freshwater > Lake > Sediment | place: USA: Wyoming | collected...
ACGCCTACGGGCAGACGAAGTTGGACTTCGAGCACGCCCTGCGGTACTACGCCGGGGCCTACGGCCTGGGATACGCGGCCCTGCGGTACTTCAACGCCGCCGGGGCCGCCCCCGACGCCCGCATCGGCGAGGACCACCGGCCCGAGACGCACCTGGTGCCCATCGTCCTGGCGGCGGCCCTTGGGCGGCGCGAGTCCGTCCCGATCTTCGGCACGGATTACCCCACGCCCGACGGCACGTGCATCCGCGATTACGTCCACGTCTATGACCTGGCCCAGGCCCACATCCTGGCCATGCAGGCCATCCAGCCGGGCTTGCCACGGCGTCGCCCTGGCGAGCCGGGCAGGGGCCTGACGTTCAACCTCGGCAACGGCGCCGGGTACTCGGTGCGGCAGGTGATCGAGGCGGCCCGCCGCGTCACGGGCCGGCCGATTCCGGCCAGGGAAGACCCGCCCCGGCCGGGCGACCCGCCGTCGCTCGTGGCCTCCAGCGAGAAGATCGTCCGCGACCTCGGCTGGAAACCCGCGTACCCGGCCCTCGAGACCATCATCGAGACCGCCTGGCGCTGGCACCAGTCGCACCCGGACGGGTACGGCGATTGACGCCTTTCGAGCCCGCCGCGGAAGCGGCGGGGCGCCCTCGACCGTGATGAGGTGTCGCTATGCCACAGGTACTTTTCAAGAAATTGCAGCCGAGGATCAAGGTCTGGATCGAGGTGGCCGGCCGGCCGGCGTTCGGCGACGGCAAACTCCGGTGGCTCCAGCGCATCGACGAGACCGGGTCGCTCCGTGCCGCCGCCCAGGCGCTGGCGATGAGTTACCGCGGCCTGTGGGGCCGCCTGCGCGCCGCGGAGCAGCGCCTCGGATTCCGCCTGATTGTACGCCGGACGGGCGGCGCCGGCGGCGGCGGCGTCGAGTTGACCGAGGCAGGCCGCGCGCTGGTCGCCTTGTACCGCCGGTTCCGCCGGGGACTCGACCAGTGGGTGGTGGAGCGGTTCCAGGCCCACCTGGCCTCTGGCCGGGCCGGGCGGAATCGCCGCGCCGCGGCCGCGACCCGCCGGCCCTCGTCCCGCCGCCGCACCCGGGCCGCCCGGCCCCGCAGACCCCGCCGGTAATGTCTCTGAAAAAGTGTCCCTGCGTGCTTGACTCGTGTTGCGGCATCCGTTATGCTTCGCTAAGCATCATGCCAGGGGGAGGGGTTGCGATGCGCCAGCGGGCGAGCGCGCGTCTGGGGCTTGTTGCGGGGATTCTCCTGGGCTCGGCGGCGATTGCACAGGCCGCGTTTATCCCGTGGGATCCGCTGGTCAAGAATCCGGAGACTGGGAAGGAGCCCTGGATCGCCCATCCCGAGAACGCGGCCCAACTGACGATGTACACGGTCAATGGCGGCAGTTACCTCGTGGGCTTCGACCAGATCCCGCCACCCCCCGCGAGCCAGGCCGCCAAGGGCATGAAGGCCCTGGGGTTCTCCTACGGCGGTTCGGAAACCGGCAATCTGTCCTCGCCGATGCTCACGGATAGTTTCACCGTCAAGACCACCGGCGGCGTGGCAATGAGCGATATACTCCTTCTGATCGCGATTGACACGCCGTCGCTGCCTGCCGGCTTCGGCCTGACGCTGACGCCGTCGGTCGGCCCCGCCTATACGTTCAGCCCGGCCGCCGATTTCGGCTACTACGATCACCCCACGTGGGACACCGGCCGCCCGTCGGGCTACTACGGGGCGACCAGTCCCACCCGCGAAGACGTGGCGTATGATTTCAGCGCGGGCATGGTGACCGTGTTCGCGCTGCCCGGGGCGAACCTTTCCTCGACCAGTCCGATCACCTTCAACTACGCATTCACGAACCTTCCGGGGCACGCCGTCTTCAGCGTGTACGGCCGCGCTTCCGGCAGCAGCCTCATCTATCACACGAACCGGGCGGTGCCGGACGGAAACCCCGGCGGCAGCGCGGTCTCGACGTTCGAGGTCGCGCCGGAACCCGCGACGCTCGCGCTGGCGGCGTTCGGCGCGGCTGCCTTGCTGGCGAGGAGAACCCGGTGCCCACGTGCACGGCGGTGACGGTCGCGCGGGCCGGAAAAGGGGGCTGTGCCCTTTTCGCGCGTTTGCGAAAAGGGGACCGCCCCCTTTTTCGCACCCGGCGCAGCACGTGCGGCTTCACGCTGGTGGAACTGCTCATCGTGGTGGCGGTCATCGCCATCCTGGTTGCCCTGTCGTTTCCGGTCGGCGCCCGCGCCATTGACGAGGCCAACCAGGTCCAGTGCCGCGCCAACCTGCGCGCCCTGGGCGTGGCCGTCCTCCTCTACGCCAAGGACAACGATGGGGCGCTGCCGGTATCGGATGTGATGGACGGGCCGCACCCCAAACTGGTTGCCGCCCTGCGGCCGTACGTCGAAGACCCGCGGCCGTACTACTGCCCCAGCGAGACCGCGCCGGAGCGGCTCTGCACCGACGACAACTTCCAGGCCGGCCGCATCGGCTACTTCTATTACTCCTGCGAAAAGAAGCCGAGGAACCTGTTGCTGAGCACGTTCCTGCGGCTGGATGTGACCTGGCCGCGACGGCTCTACAACACCATGCATCCGCGGACGTGGGTGGCCGGCGACGCGTGGTTCAGCGGCGGGCCGACGGCCCACCGCTCTTACAAGAAGGGCGTTGACTACGTGACGCTCGGCGGCGACGTCCAGTTCCTGTCCGAAACGCCGCGGGAGGCGTTCCGGTGATGCCGCGCCCCGCCGACATCCTCCTCATCGGCCTCGACGATACGGATAGCGCGGCCAGCCGCGGCACGGGCCACCTGGCGCGCCTGCTGTCGGCGGAGTGCGCGAGGCGGGGCCTCGCGCCGCGGGGCGTCACGCGGCACCAGTTCCTGGTGGACCCGCGCATCCCGTACACGTCGCACAACAGCGGCGCGTGCGTGGCCGTGGCGTCGGGCGGCGGGGCCGAGGCGGCGGCGCTGGCGCTGGACTTCGTGGCCGCGCGCGCTGCGCCCGGCTCCGACCCGGGCGTCTGCGCCGCGCCGGCTGCGGCCGTTCCGCCCCAGGTGATGGCCTTCGGCCGGGAGGCGACGCGCCGGGTCCTCGAGATGGCCGAGGCGCTGGACCTGGCGCAGCAGGCGGGCCTCGTGCTGCGGCCCCTCGGCGGCAGCGGCCTGGGTGTCATCGGGGCACTGGCCTCCGTGGGCCTGCGGGCCGAAGGCGAGTGCGGCCGATTCATCGACCTGCCGCGCTTGCGGGAACTTCCCGGGCGCGTTACCCTTGACGTGCTGGTGCGGCTGGGCATCCGGGTGGAGCCCTCGGGCGGCGGGCGCAGGCCCGCGGCGACGGATGCGTGCGAAACGCTGGGCTGGCTCCGACCGAGGCTCGTCGGCGGCGAGCCGGTCCTCCCGGTTCAATGGAGCGGGCAACACGATGCGTGGGTTCCCGTGGATCGAAAACACGCGCAGCCGTGACGCCGCGGTGTCCACCCTCCGCAGCGGCAGCGCCGCCGCTGCGGAGGACGGGTCGGCGGCCGAGTCGGTCGGGGCCTTCCTGGCCGTCTGCGCCATCGGCGCGCTGGCCGGCCTGGCCGGGGCCCATCTGCGGCTGCACCTGGGTCTGCCGGGGCACAAGGCCGTCCTCGTGATGGCGCCGGTGATTGCGGCAAGGTTTGTCTTTCGCTCGGCAGCGGGCGCGACCGGCGGCATGCTGGCGGCGGCGCTGGCCTCGCTCGCCATTCACGGCGAGGTGATTGCGGCGTCCACGCATCTGCCCTTCGCGGTCGTGGCCGGGGTCGTGCTCGATGCGGCCATCGGCTTTGCCCAGCGGCGCCGGTTGGCCGCACGGTGGGCGATAGGCCTTGCGGGTCTTGCCGGGCTGGCCGGCAATCTCGTTCTCCTGGCCGAGCGGCTGCTGACGCCTCTTTTTCAATCGCACGAGTTTCTGGGGATCTCCGGCCTCCAGGCGCGCCTGTTTTCTTATGCGTTGTTCGGCCTCCTGGCAGGGCTGGTCGGGGCGAGCCTTGGAGAAGTCATCCGGCGCCGCCGGGCGGGCGCCTCGCGGCCCGCCTAGGCGGGCTGAAGAGATAGGACTGTTGGGCAACTTGGCCATTGGCGCGGGGAGCATCTGCGTGCATTTGGCCCCCGGTGTATTCACCGGGGGCTAAAAAGGCAGGGGCCCTCTTGTGGGCTGCGCAGGCGTGCGCCTTGGTCGTTTTAGCCCCCCGTGAACACACGGGGGGCAGGTGTGGCGCGGGGCGCACCTGCGTGCATTTGGTCCCCGTGTATTCACCGGGGGCCAAGTAAGGTGTGGCTTGGGTTGCGCGGTTGCGACGAAAGCGAGATGCAATGCGACCATCCATCGGCTTGATCGCGTTGGCGGCGATGCTCTTCGGCGGCTGCGGCCCGGGCGACTCTTCCGCCCCCGACGCGCCCCGCCCCGCCATGACCAGGATCCTCGGCGGTGTTGCGGCCGACGTGCCCGGCCAGCGCACCGGCGACGTCATGTGGTACGAGCCGGAGAACCTCTACGAGTACGTCGATGGCATGGCAGGGTACTACGTCGACTCGGGGTTCCTGCTCCTGGCGCACAGCGAGTGGCGCGGCCGCGACTCCAAGGAAGGCGCGTACGTGGAACTGGACATCTACGACATGGGTTCGCCGGTCGGCGCCCTGGACATCCTGGCCGATGCCCGCACGCCGCAGACCCAGTACGTGGACCTCGGCAACGAGGCCCACGAGACGGACGACGGAATGGACCTGCGTGTGGGCGGGTACTACGTGAAACTCGTCGCCCGCCGCGACATCGCCGGGCAGAGGGACTTCATCAAGGCCCTGGCGACGGCGGTGGTCAAGGCCGCCCCGGCGGGGCCCTCCGACGACGCGCTCGTGGCCCCGCTGCCCGCCGGCGGCATGGCGCCGCACACGGCCGCCTATTCCACGAAGGGGTTCCTGGGGCGAGACTGCCTCAACAAGGTCCGCGAGGCCGCCTACGAGGTCCAGGGCAAGCGCGTGCGGCTGTTCGTCATCGATGCCGGCGACGCCGACAAGGCCAAGGAGATGGTGGCCGAGTGGAAAGACTCCATCCCCCCGCAGCCCATCGGCGCGCCGGCGCTGCCGAACGCGCTGTCCTACAACGAGGACTACGTGGGCACGGTCACCGCGACGGCCCAGGGCAAGTGGCTGGCCGGCGCCATCGGCGAAGCGGCGGTCGCCAAGCCGCTGCTGGCCTCGCTCCTGAAGCGCCTCCAGTAACGGCGGACTGCCGGGTGGGGCGGCACGGCCGTCCGGCTCCGGTGCGCCAGAAGTTTCTGGCAAGTTCCAAAGGATTGTCATTCTGAGCCCCCGCTTGCGGGGGCGAAGAATCTCGTCTTGGCCTGCGCGCCGGCAGCATCCCAACAGCGAGATGCTTCGCTTCGCTCAGCATGACAGCCCATGACAAGTGTGCCAGAAACTTCTGGCGCACCCGTATTGCCGGCGATCGCCCTATAGCGTTTTAAGATTGCGTATGTGCGCGGCGGTTCTCCTGAACCGCCGCGCCGATACGCGGAGTGCCCGACGCGGCGGGTCAGGAGACCCGCCGCGCAAAGGGGAGTGTATGCACGCGATCTTAAAACGCCCTAATCGCTTGCGTAACTACGGGCGAGCCATTATGGTTAAACCCCTAGGGCGGCCTCTATCCAATCAATCACGCACTTAGGAGACACACGATGACCCTGACACGGCGCATATTCCTGAAAGGCACGGCGGTGGGTATTGCCGGTGCGGCGGTAATGCCGCAGGTGCTGGCGGCCGACCCGTCCTCCGCAGCAGCGGCGCTGCCGCTGCGGAGGGTGGACGGCAAGCCTGGCGCGAAGATTCGCGTCAGTTCGTGCAGCATCGACAGCCTCGCCAGCGCCAAGAAGGCCGGCCTGGACGGCATGGAGGTCGGCGCGGGCGGCGCGGCCCCGAAACTGTCCATCGCCGTCCCGGCCACCCTCCAGAAGTACAAGGACCAGATGAAGGAGACCGGCCTCGTGGTCTCCTCCATCATGATGAGCGTCTTCAACTCCAACCCGCTGGCCTCCGACCCGAACGGCCCGGCGTGGCTGGAGCAGACCATCGACGCCGCCAAGGAACTGAAGGCCCACACCATCCTCGTGGCGTTCTTTTGGAGGGGCGACCTCCTGGAAGGCAAGGAGGTGAAGAAGGCCGCCGTGGACGTGGTGGTGAAGCGCCTCAAGGCCGCCGCCCCGCGCGCGAAGGACGCCGGCGTGTTCCTGGGCATCGAGAACATGCTGCCGGCCGCGGAGAACATGAAGATCCTGGAGCGGATCGATAACCCCGCGGTCAGCATCTACTACGACTGCCACAACCTGGCCGGGCAGGGCTACGATGTGCCGGCCGAAATCCGCCTGCTGAAGGACCGGATTTCCATCTTCCACTTCAAGAACGGCCCCGATTACCTGGAGGGCGGCAAGATGAAGTGGGAGCCCATTGTTGCCGCCATGAAGGACATCGGCTACCAGGGCTGGATCGTCCTGGAGACCAGCGCCCCGTCGAAGGACCGCGTGGCCGACGACAAGAAGAACGCCGAGTACGTCCGCAAACTGTTCGCCTAACGCGGAGGCAGGCCGCCCCCGCGTGCGGGCCGCATGGCCGCGCACCAGCGCCTCTCCGGGCGGGTGGACGGCGGCCCTGCCGCGATTATCCAAGGAGTCTGGCGATGTCTAGAATCATCTGCGGTCTGGCGATACTGGGGCTGGTCCTCTCGCTGCTGGCAGCGGGCGTGGCGGCGCGGCCTGCGCCGCTTGCCAAGGCCCAGCCCATGAAGCCCATGAAGCCCACCAAGCCCACCAAGCCCGGGCAGGCGCCGCCCGGGGTCCCGCCTGTGCCGCCGGCCACACCCCCCGCGCCGGCCCGGCCCGCGGCGCCGAAGGGACCGGAACCCCTGGAACCGGGCTACGGCCACTTCTTCAGCGGCAAGGATTTCCTGGGCTGGGACGCCGACCTGGAGTACTGGTCCGTCAAGGACGGCGCCATCCGCGGCGAAGTGACGATCGCCAAGATGCCGCGCGAGAGCACCGCTTGCGTCATGCAACTGAATCCGCTCCGAAACTTCATCCTGCGCTTTAAGTTCCGCGTGACCGACGGGGTCTGCGGTGTGGTGTACCGGTGCCGGGACGCCGGCAACCGGCGCGTCTCGGGATACACGGCGGAGATATCGGGCGTCCCCGGCAGCGTCGGCCTGCTGACGCACGAGGGGCGCGGGGCGCTGGCCAACGTCGGCGAGTTCGCCATCATCGACTCCGACGGCAAGCGACAGGTCCTCGGCGCCGTGGCCGACAAGGGGGCCCTCGCCCAGGCCAACTACTACAAGGGCAGGGGATCCGACGGGACGCCGGCCTGGAACGATTACACGATCATCGCGCGCGGCAACCACCTGGTGCACCTGATCAACGGGTACCAGACCGTCGAGTTGATCGACGACGACGCCACGGACCGCGACCTGGAAGGGGGCCTGGCCTTTCAGATCCGGCCCGGGCTGCCGGCGACGGTCGAGATCAAGGACATCCGCGCCCGGCGTCTGAAGGTCGAGTTCGGCGATGCCGCCAGGCTCTTCAGCGGCAAGGACCTCTCCGGCTGGACGCTCTCCGGCGACCCACTCAAGAACACGTTCGGCGCCAAGGACGGCGTGCTCACGGTCAGCGGCGCGCCCTCCGGCTACCTGCGGACGACGCAGGACTTTGCCAGTTACGTGCTCTCGCTCCAGGTGCGGCACGTGACGCCGGGGGGCGGCAGCGTCCTGCTGCGCCTCATCGGCCCCGACAAGGTCTGGCCGAGGGCGATCGAGTGCCAGATGCAGCCGGGCACGATGGGCGACGTCGCGAGCCTCGGCGAGTTCACGATGTCGGCCGCTCCGCCGCGGACCGCCAACCCCCAGGCGGGCAAGCCGCAGGCCGGCGAGAGGGTCCCCGGCGAGTCCCCGACGACGGTCGCTCCGCCGCGGACCGCCAACCCCCAGGCGGGCAAGCCGCAGGCCGGCGAGAGGGTCCCCGGCGAGTCCCCGACGACGGCCGCTCCGCCGCGGACCGCCAACCCCCAGGCGGGCAAGCCGCAGGCCGGCGAGAGGGCCTCCGGCGAGTGGAACCGCGTCGAGATGATGCTCGATGGCGGCAACCTCGAGGTGGCCGTCAACGGCCTCGTCTGCGGCACCGCCACCGAGTGCCAGGACACCCCCGGCAGGGTCGGCCTGGCGTCCAGGGGCGGCGCAGTGGAGTACCGCAATATCGTCCTGGTGCCCATTCTGCGCGAGGGGGCCGCCCCCGCGGCGGCCGGCGGGCAGTAGGCGGGCTCGCGGCTGCGGCGGGCGCGGGCGGAGGCACCACGGGCATCAATCGCCCGCGCCTGGCGGCCGAGATCGAGAAGAAGTACGGCCGCAAACTCGGCGCCGCCGCCTCCATCTTCGTCGGCACCCAGGGCCTGATGGCCGCCAGTTCGCACGGGGCGGCCCTGGTGCGACCCGCGGTTTCTCGCGCGGCTGGAAAAGCGCCTGGGCCGCCGCCTGAAACCCGGCCGCCCCGGCCGCCCGCCCAAGAGGGAGGGGAAATAATATTGCGTCCCCGGAATTTTTCGAGGTGGATATGGGGTGGAAGGGCAGCGTGCTCGTTTCGGCCACGATTCGCAGCGTTACCGGCAGAACGTGCAAAGTGCGCTACGGAGAGAAAACCGTCGATCTCAGCGTGCCAGGCGGAAGATCGAAACGGCTGACCGCGGAGCTGGTGGAGTCGAAATAGTGACAATCATGGTGAATGCCGAATGGGAAACAACTGTTCGAGAGGAGGAGTTTCGTGAAGCAAGTGAAGACAGGGAAGTCGCTATTGTGCCTTGTTTGCAGCATGACGTTGCTGTCGCTTCCCATGACTGTCTGTGCATGGGAGCCCAACGCCAAGGATAGGGATGCGGCAATCAATGCGGGGAATTTTACCGCATATTCCGGCCAGCTTACGGCATGGCTGAAACAGAAAGTGCCTGCCGACCCGGCCCAGATAACACAAGGAAAGATGAGGGCTCTGCTAAGTGATGCTGTCTTCGTCGACGCCTTGGCCGAGCGGCAGTTCATCGGGAAAGTGTGGGATCAACCCGACTTGGGAGGTTATGCAAAAGCCGATCCGAAGAACAAGGCCTTCGTGGCCTGGGTGATGTCGAACGGAAAACTCATGGATGAGGTGATGCTGACCCGCACACCCTCTGATATGTCCAGCAGATATGATAATAGCTGGTCAATCAACGCCGGAGTACTGGAGAACTGGAAGCAAATCTACTATGCCTATCCGGAGTCAAGAGAAGGCCTGTACTTGCGGCTTGCCGTCGCATGTGCTCTTCGTCCTCCCGGCACCGGCAATGTCGGCGCTGGCATGGCCAAAGAGCAAAGCACACCCCTTGCCCGGTTCGGCAACTACCTGAAGGCGCACAAGAACAAAGAACTGGTTCCAAGCTTCGACACTCTCACCGCCTGGGAGATGACGCATGTTGTATCGTCGGGTGCGTCCGATAAGGACCTGGCCTGGGGAAGAGAAGCGCTGAACACCTGGAATCCTGACTATGTATGGAAGGATGAGAACGTCGTTGGGCTGGCGAGTCAGATGAAATACCAGGGGTCGCAGATTCCCTATTACACCATGAGTTGCCTGTTGGCGGGTGGCGGGAAATGCGGGCCCAGATCCTCCTTTGGCGTATTCATCAACCAGGCGTTCGGCATACCGGCCATAGGGGTGGCGCAGCCTGCTCATGCCGCGGTTGCATTCAGAGACAAGAATGGTAACTGGCAGATTGCCTTGGGCCGCTCATGGAACGTTTCGAAACTCTCTGACCGGGGAAATATGTCGGGTGGTGAGTTTCTTGAGAGAGTAAAGGAGCGGAAGACGAAAGCGTTCGGAAACGTTGAACATCTGCGCTGGCTGGCAGGAAATCTTACCGGCAAGGCACAGATTGCCGCGGTCATGGCAACAACTCCGGCGATTGCGGATGCAAGTAAAGACGCTATCGTCGCGTTCCAACCCGGCCGCGGTGCGGCGGCGGCAGCCTCGACGAAGCCGCTGACCAAGCCGGAACCACCTATCAAAGTGGCGCCCGGTGTCATCCATGTTAATGCCGGAGACTTTGCCCATATTGGTGGCATCAGCGGTGTCGGCCCCGGCGTGGGGGTTGGTGATTGTTACACGGGCGGCAAACAGTTGCACTTCGGGGCGATGTCGCAAACAGCCTGGGTCGGCTATAAAATCAATGTACCCAAGACCGGGATCTATGAGTTAACGGCGAGGGTGTCGGTGATCAACTGGGGACAGAGACTGTATGCCAGGTCGTTCGGGGCCATGTACCGGGTCAAGTCGGCTACGGCGTCCGATGTCTACAGGCAGGATTCCAGTCTTGGTCCTCAGATGGCAATCGATCACGATCTGGGTACGCGATGGGCCATGAATCTAGGCAAAGAGCAAGGCTGGATTGAGCTCGACCTGGGCCAGCCCAGGTCGATCAGCAAGATGATCATTGACGAACACTCATGGGATCGCGTGTCGAGGTTTCGGGTGGAGTACAAGGCAGGCAACGATTGGAAGATGCTCTTTGAGGGCGGCGATATTGGGTGGGAATGCAAAAAGGAGTTCCCGCCGGTGACAGCACAGAATGTGCGGCTGAGCCTGCTTGATGGCAAGGGGCCGTCGGGGGGACCGACCATCTGGGATATCAGTGTGGGGGATGTCTTTGACGGAAGCGGCTGGATCAACGCGGACTGGGATCCCGCTACGGCAGGCTGCTGGCAGACAACAAAGCCATTGGAAATGAGACTGGTCGCGGGCGCCCAGACGATATGGCTATGCGCTCCCTCCCAGAGAGGGCTTACGTTGAGGTGGTTTGAGCTGAAACCAAAAGGAACATCGACGCAGGTCTACGCTGTGGCGCCGCGCAAAACGCTGTAGGATAACACTGTCTGGAGACTGACTGGGAGGGTCATGCTGTGAATATAAACGACGAAGTACGATTGCTGTCCATTGGCATCGTGTGGGCGGCGCTCATGATGATGGTATGCGCCGGTCCGGCGGCGTCGGCTGAGCCCAGGCCGGTGAACAGGGAAATGCCATGGGATGTTTCCGCGCTCTCGAAGACCCCGGCGATTCACCCCGCCACGGAACGTCCCGCGAAGGGGATGCGCTCGTTTTTCTATGAGGGCGCGGATTACAAAGGCAAACCGACCTGGGTGTTTGCCTACTACGCGACCCCGGGAGGAACGCCGCCGGCGGGGGGTTGGCCCGCGGTGGTGTGCGCCCATGGTGGAGGCGGCACGGCCTATCCCGAGTGGGTGAGGGCGTGGAATGGCCACGGTTATGCGGCCATCGTCATGGATTTGGAAGGTCATTTGCCGGGCGGCAAGGACCATGGAATGGAAGGCAACTTACCGCTTGGGACCGGCCATCAGAACGCCGGACCCGCACGCATCGACTACTTCGGCGATCGGGTTCTGCCCGACAAAGAACAATGGTTCTATCACGCGGTGGCGGACGTGATCCGGGCCCATTCGCTGTTGCGCTCGCTGCCGGAAATCAACCCCAAAAAGATCGGCCTCACAGGCATTTCCTGGGGCGGGACAATCGTGAGCACGGTGGCGGGGGTGGACTCGCGGTTTGCTTTTGTCATTCCCGTTTACGGTTGCGGCTTTATCC
>Ga0315294_10007912_pt1 | contig 11673 bp, 12 predicted proteins | sample YL17G13_40_MG_FD_203626 | JGI IMG/M metagenome (GOLD analysis project Ga0315294, IMG submission 203626) | Sediment microbial communities from Yellowstone Lake, YNP, Wyoming, USA - YL17G13_40 | ecosystem: Environmental > Aquatic > Freshwater > Lake > Sediment | place: USA: Wyoming | collected...
CAACTCTTAATAAAGAGTTGCCCTTATTTATTCCCGCCCTTAAAGCAATATCTTATTGACATCAAACGGGTTTTGTGTTATAAACAACCTAAGAATGGATAAGAAAGATATCTACGAACACCTTGCCAAGATCTACTTAGACGTCTCTTCCCAAAGAAAAAAGAAATCGAGGCCAAAACAGGTATTCTTTAAAAAAATTGCTTTAATAAGCAGCATCTTCATCTTCACCTTGGGAGCCGTTCTGTTTGTTAACTTCCCGAAAGGCAATACTTTTAATTCCGAACTCGCCCTTGTCCTTGCGCCCGGGCCCATAAAAATTAATTTTGATTTTAATCCCGCCAAAAAAGAAATATATTCCATCAATTTAAACAAACTGAATATGTCCAGGTTCAAGTCAGTGGCATTTGCGGTAAAAAAGGCGAATTACAACGATAGTATTTCCCTGAGGGTAGAATTCAGCAGCGCCTTTAATGAGAAATCAGAGGCCTATTTTAAACACATACCGCACAAGTGGCAGGATTATAAAATAAACCTCTCCGACTTCAGGGGCATAAGCGACTGGACTGATATGTCTTCTTTTTCCGTTAGCGTAGAGGAATGGAATACAAAAGAGAAAAAGGGCGTAGTCTATATAGATAACGTACGGTTATTAAAATAAGGAGGGAGATTAATGCGTATCGTCTCTATCACGAATCAGAAGGGCGGTTGCGGTAAAACGACTACTGCAGTAAATTTGGCTGCTTCCCTGGCTTGCAATAACAGGAAAGTCCTACTCATTGATTTGGACCCCCAGGCGCATGCGACCTTAGGCCTGAACGTAAAAGCTGATTTAAACATCTACAACACCCTTTCAAAAATAACCGGCAACAAGGCAAAGCTCACAGATATCATCCAGCAGGTGGGAGAAAATTTCGCCCTCGCTCCGTCGGGCATTATCTTAAGCACCCTGGAACAGGAATTGGCAGGCGAAATCGGCAGGGAATCGCGGCTCTGGGAGATACTGAGCAATTTCTCCCGCGATAGCGGGATCCCGCAAAATGCGGGAAAGGGCGATTACGATTATATCTTAATAGACTGCCCGCCTAACCTGGGTATTCTGACTATAAATGCCATCCGCGCCACCGAAGAGGTAATCATACCCGTGGAGGCAAGCAGGTTTTCCCTCGAAGGGCTGGATCAGCTCCTGGGCATCATAGACCTGGTAAAAGACAGGCTGAATCACGACGTCAGCTATAGAGTCCTGGTCGCCAACTTTGATTCGCGCCTCAGGCATTCCTTTGAGATGCTGGAGCGGATAAAGTCAAATTACAAGGACAACCTATTCAGCACCATCGTCCACGTGAACGTGAAACTAAAAGAAGCGCAAGCCCAGGGCACGCACATCTTCGGTTACGATAAATACTGCCGCGGCGCAAAGGATTATTTTACTTTGGCCCGCGAGATTATCACAGAGGGGTCAGCGTCCGCCTCGTCGGAAAAGCTGGAAAAGAAGATGAAACAAATCCTGAAGGAAAAATTGCCGGCCCTGGCAGAGATGGCCTTCTGTGTATCCGCACCCCAGGCCAAAGACGTATATCTGGTCGGTGATTTTAATAACTGGAAATTAGACGATGCCAGCCGGATGTTACAGGAAAACGGCGCCTGGAAAAAGAAGGTAAACCTAAGGCACGGTAAATACCGCTACCGTTTTGTCATTGACGGGAACTGGACGGAAGATTCGCTTAACCCCGTCAGGGAAATGAACCCCTACGGCTCCCTGGATTCTTTAGTAGAGGTCGGCTCCTAAGAATAGGGACAGCGACTCTTTTTTTCCAAAAGTATGCTTGGAGAAAAAAAGAGTCGCTGTCCCCTTTAAAACTTTTTATGGCTGAATCAGCGCAGGATAAAGAGATAGAGGAAGGAAAGTTTTTTGCCGTAATTTCTTATATAAGCTTCCTTTGCATTATCGCCCTGGTCTTAAAAAAAGACAATAAATTCGCTCTTTTTCACGCCAAACACGGCCTGGTGCTCTTTGTGATGCATATTATAAGTTTCCTGCTTTCCATTATTCCTATTCTGGGCTGGCTTATCAAGACAATCGGTTTGGCAGTATTTATCCTGGTTTCTCTATGGGGGATCTTCAATGCGCTGCAGGGGAAATGTTACCGTTTCCCCGTAATTTCGAATATCGCCGATAATATAATTCTCTGAAGGAGGTGTTTATGGCTCCAAAAAAGAAAAAAGTTAAAAGGAAGGTAACTAAAAGGAAGATAATAAAAAGGAAAGCCATAAAGAGAAAGGTAGTCAGAAGAAAGCCGGCAAAGAAGAGGCCGGTTAAAAAAAGAGTTACAGGGAAGGCGAAAAAAGGAGCGGCTGCCGGAAAGCTCAAAGAGAAGGCCATCGGGATAGTCACGCATTATTTCCCTAAGGTAAGGGCAGCGGTGGTAAAATTAAAGGCGCCTCTGGCAATAGGCGAGACGGTTAAGATTAAAGGCCACACCACGGATTTTAAACAGAAGATAATCTCGATGCAGATTGACCGTGTCCCTATAACCGCCGGCAAGAGAGGCAATGAGATAGGGCTTTTAGTGAATTCAAGGGTCAGGCAGCACGACACAGTCTATAAAGTCTAAAGTAACTATGGATTTTATAGAAGCCTTCAAACTTATAGTAGCAGGATTCAAGCAGGAAAATATAGACTTTGCTATTATCGGCGGATTTGCGCTGCAGTTTAGCGGAATCACCAGGGCTACGAGAGATATTGACTTGCTTGTTTTAGTTCAGGATAGGGCGAAAGTTAGAACTATATTGCTTGCGGCGGGTTATAAGTTGATTCATGAAAGCAGCGATGTTCTAAATTTTATCAGTGATAATACTAAATTAGGTAGAATTGACTTTCTGCTTGCTCACCGCAAATATACTTTGGCGATGTTGCAGAGAGCGCAGGAGAAAGAAATTTTTGGCGGGAAATTCAAGGTGAAGGTAATTACCGCGGAAGACCAGATAGGGCTTAAAGTACAGTCTAGCTCTAATGACCCCCAACGTTTATCTCAAGATATGGCTGATATAGAGGCGCTTATCAGAAACAATCATCCCCATCTGGATTTAGCTTTATTAAAAGAGTATTTTAATTTGTTCGATAGAAGCCGGGAGTTGGAGGAAATTTTAAAAAGGTTAGAGAGATGTTGAGCGAAGAAGAGAAGAAGGAAATGCTGGAAGATGCCCGGAGCGATTCGCGCAGATTATCCTTTAGGGCGGCAAAAAATACCCATAACCGCTGCCTTTCTTTTGATGAATACCTCGCTTTTCTCACGGAAGCGCAATATATTTTTTCTGCTTTTCCGGTATCCGGGCATAAGACAATTACGAAATTTAATAAACTTTAATGAATAGAAAGGAGGCGGGGATGAGGCTTTCGGAAATTGAGAAAAAGGCAAGGAGTTTAGGTATTAAGGACACTTGGAAATTCTCCAAGAAAGACCTGGTCAGGACGATTCAACGCTCAGAGGGAAATTTCGATTGTTTTGGCAACGCTAAAGGCGGTTGTGACCAGATGGCCTGCTGCTGGAAGACTGACTGCGTAAAATGAAATACAGGTGCCGGATCTGCGATAGGGACATTGATGATTTCGTAAGCATAGCGCATATAAAGACGGAAGAATATTTAATCGAGTTGATTATGCGCGACCATCCTGAATGGGAAAAGGACAATAAAATCTGCCATCAATGCGTTGACTATTACCGTAAGTTAGTCAAAGAAACTGAGATTTAGGAAGAGAAAGGAGTGCGTATGTTCGGAATTTATAATCGCTTATTTACTGCCTTGGGATTGGGTTACGTGGTTCTTTATCTTGCCAAGAGAGAAGAGAAGGGCATGCGCTTACTGGGTTATGCCATCGGCACCCTTATCATCGCTTCAGTCATAGCTAATCTGTTTATTGATCTGTTCTTGCAAAGTCAGCTCTGCGGCGAAAAAGCGCTCTATCACAATAGAATGATGATGCAGCAGCCTCGCATGGCGCCTAAAATGCCTGCTATGAGACGTTAGGCTATTATTTTAGCGCGTAACTTGTCTTTATTTTTTCATTTTTTATAGTCAACCGGAATTTGTTCTGAAGACAAAAGGAGTTGAGATGAGGAAGAATACCTTTGTTTTATTAATAAACTTTCTTATTATTGTTTCTTTAAGTACGCCGCTTTTTGCCCAGGTGGAAAAGATACAAAGAATAGAAGGAGAAATCGAGAAAGAAAAGGCCCTGAGGGAAAAGATAGAGAAAGAGAAGAAGGCGCCGGAAGTAGAAGAGAAGCTGCCGCAAGAGGCGCCCGCTCCCGCACCCACAGAAAAGACGCTCATTAAAAAAATTAATGTAAGCGGCGCAACCCTTATTTCGCAAAAAGAAATCCGGGCGATTATCTCGCCTTTTGAAAATAAAGAGCTCAGCGTAAGAGAGATGCAAAAGGTCGCCGACCTGATTACCGATGCTTACCGGAAAAAGGGTTATATTACCTCGCGGGCATATCTGCCGCCGCAAAAGATAGAACAGGGGATATTAGAAATCAAGGTTATAGAAGGTATTACCGGAGCCATAGAGCTCAAAGGTAACCGTTATTTTAAGACTTCCCTGCTTAGAAACAAGATTGTTTTGGCTAAAGGTGAACCTTTTAATTACAATAAATTAAAGAAAGGCTTAAGCAAGATAAATGAACAGCCTGACCGCAATGCCAAGGCCGTGCTTGTCCCCGGGAAAGAAGCGGGGACTACAGATGTAGTCCTGGAAGTAAAAGACCGCTTACCTATACATATGGGGTTTGACGGGGATAATTACGGCTCGCGTTATATCGGAAAAAACCGCTACACTATGCGTTTTACCCACAATAATCTTTTGGGCTTTGACGATAAGCTGACTTTCCAGTATCAATTAGCCCAGGCAAGCAGGTATTTTTTAAAGAGCATACGTTATCTTGTGCCTGCCGGAGGAGATACCGAGCTCGGCCTGTCTGCTTCTTTTAGCCGGGTAAAATTAGGCCAGGAGGTTGAGGATGTTGATGCCCGCGGCAAAAGCCAGCTCTACGGTTTATTTGTAAACAGGTCTTTAGTTGATACGGATAATTTTAGCTTAGGCCTTAATTTAGGTTTTGATTATAAGGATGTTACCAACTATCAGAACGAAACCGTAGCCAGCACCGACAGGCTGCGTGTGTTTAAGCTCGGCCTGGATACGGATTTTAGCGATGACTCCGGCCGCACCATTCTTTCTAATGAAGTAGATTTTGGCGTTCCGAATATTATGGGAGGCTTAGGAAAAAACGACCCTAAAGCCAGCCGCAGCGGCTCAGGCGGTAAATTCGTAAAAAACACTGTCAATCTTTTAAGGCTGCAAAAGATGCCTTTTTCTTCCACCTTCTTATGGAAGAATCAGCTCCAGTTAAGTTCCCGCATCCTGACCTCAACCGAGCAGTTTCAAATCGGCGGGATTAGTAATGTGCGGGGTTATCCGCCTGCGGAAGTGGTGGGAGACCGCGGTTATACCACAACCTTTGAGTGGTCATTTCCGCCTTATCTTATGCCCAGAGATATACGGGTTCCTCTATCACAGGCAAAACTCTATGACGCGCTTAGGATTGCGATGTTTTATGACTGGGCAACTGCCCACTTAAAAAGGCCAACGGCAACTGAAGAAAAAAATAGGACTCTCAGGTCAATCGGTTGCGGTTTGCGTTTTAATTTGCCGGAAGATTTCTCCCTCAGGTTAGATTTTGGCTGGCCATTAGATAATACGCCGTCAGACAGCGACCATGTGCATACCTGGCTGCAGGTTTCCAAGAGTTTTTAAACTCTAAATCCTAAACTCTAAATCCTACGCCACTTAACATTTTTTATTGCATTTACTTGGGATATATGGTATAAATTCTTCTAATGAAGATACCGAAAATTTATTTTGATACATCAGTCTTTAATTTCGCCATTGCTGAAGATGTGCCTGAAGAGCGAAAAATTACCCTAAAACTTCTTGATGAGGCACAGAGTGGCAAATACGAAATATTTATTTCTGAGGTAGTTATACGAGAGATAAATAGGGCTCCTCAGGAAAAAGCGGTGGAATTAAGGGTTGGAATTTTACCCATATAGTAAAATTTAAGACAAAAAGAGAAGTTTCCGGAATAAATACCCTTATGGGATATAAGCCAATAGAGATCTGCTCTCCTCAGGAGGTGATTGAAAATGTTTAAAGAACCGAAGCCAATGAGAGAAATCCATAAAATTCAGGAAGGGCTTTATGAAGAACAGAAGAAAATGACAGATAAAGAAAAACTCGCCGCGCTTCACCGAGAAGCCGAGGAAGCCGAGAAAAAATATGGTTTTTCTCTGAGAAAAGTTTCGTATGCGAAATAATCCTTGCACTACTTTTAAAAATTTATACTTGACAAAAGCAAAAATATAAGTTATATTTTACTAACGCATTTAATTCCCCAAAAGTAAACTTGGTTCAGGTTGAAAGAATCTTAATGCTACCAACGTTTAAAAAAATAAACTTGCAAATTTGGGCAGTAGTAATAGCAGCGCTATTATTCTGTCCTTCTTTTTTATATGCCGATGAGAGAGTGATTGAAAGCGATAAGACCAAATTAGTCCTGGAGTCTACTGAAGGCTGGAATATCCCGGATGGCGACACATTTAAGCTTGTTTACACCGGAATCGAATCTGACCCCGCAGCATTATTACGCGATTCTAGCGGTAATCCCTCATATTGGGGCGGCACATTCTGGTCAAATTACAGCGTCTTACTTGTCAATACTAATGGCATTACCTTTGGAGCGAATGCTAATATTCAAGCTGCCACTTTTATTGCCTCAACCCTAAACATCAACAATGCAGATTTCCTAAACGGTAAGTATAATTTTTTTAAGGACGGAGAAAACGCTTTCATTTTAAATCAGGGGCGCATAGCAAACCAGCCGGGAGGCTATATCGCGCTCTTGGCCGGGGCAGTAGAAAACCAGGGAACGATTATTGCCGAGTTAGGCACAGTAGTCCTGGCTTCCGGTGAAGCGATGACCCTATCCCTTGATAACTTAAATCAGATTTCCGTAGTTATAGATGAACCGGTAGCAAAGGGTATTTTAGGCATAGACAGCGCAGTCAAAAATTCAGGCAGCATTATTGCTAATGGCGGCAAGGTTATCCTGACTGCCAAGGTCTTAAACAAGGCCTTTGATTATGCGATTAATAACAGCGGCATCATTGAAGCAAAATCCGTAGTTAATCACAATGGCGTAATTGAATTGGTTGCCTCTGGCGCGCCTATTATCAATAGCGGCTCTTTAACTGCAGGCAAGGTTTTGGTAAGCGCCCCTGGCACGGACTTCATTAATATAGGTAAGATAATCGTTGATGGCACAGAGGGCTTGCCTAATGGCGGCTTAGTGAGTATCCGGGTAGGCACTATTTTACAAAAAGGCATAATCTCTGCCAATGCCCTTGAAAACGGGACAGCAGGAGAAATAGATATTGTTTCAGAAACTTCAACTACTTTAGATGAAGGTTCTTCCACCGAAGCCAGGGCATTAGGCACGGCCGGTGTAGGAGGGAGAATTATCCTTGATTCTACCGGTGGCAAGACCACTGTGAATAAGAACGCGGTCATTGATGTTTCAGGAGGCTCAATTTCCGGCAATGCCGGTTCTATAGATGTCAGCGCATTTGACCAGTTGGGATTTTATGGTGTATTGAACGGCCGCGCACCTCCGGGATATAACCCCGCGACGATTAAATTCACCTACCATTCTCCTTTAGTCCCACCGGTAATTATTATCACTGACCAAGACGATTACTCTCCTAGCGGTAAACCAATCATTTCAGGTTCGGGTTTCTTGCCTTATCAAAAAATAACGATAAATATATTTGCCCCAGACGGAACTAAGGCTACCATCACAGCAGATGCTGATGCAGATGGCAGCTTTACCTATATATATGCGCCTGGTTCTTTAATGGACGGCGCTTATTTTGTAACCGGCACAGACGGTTCAAGAAGCGCAGTAGCGACGTTTACGGATGCTGTAATTGTAATTACAAGCACTGCCACAGGCGGTGCATGGGCTACAGGAAGTACCTGGGTTGGCGGAGTTGCGCCTATTGCGACTGACTTAGTTGTCATCGCAAGCGGGGCTACTGTTACTACTGGCGGTAATCGAACTTGCGCCGGTCTTACTATTAATAGTGGTGCAAATCTATCCATGGCTAATGGTAACATACTTACCGTTAATGGTGATGTTGCTGGCACTGGAACATGGACAATGCCCACAAGTAGTGGCAATGAAGTTTTTGTTCCTTTTACTGGCAATTGGAGTTTCTCTGGTACGATAACAGCAAATAACAGATTGACTCCAACAGCCCAGGGTAGTAACGATCAAACAATGAATGGTACCGTTACTTTCAGGAATTTTACCATCAACAAAAGCGGTGGAACGCTCTTTATTACTACGACTCCAACTTTCGGTCCTGGTGGTGGAACATTCACTATGACAGCCGGTAACGTTTGTTATAATGGAGGCGCGCAGACCATTCTTGCTGCGACTTACCCCGGTAATCTCACGCTCTCCGGTAGCGGTACAAAGACGCTTGGTGGTACAATTACTGTTAATGGAGATCTCACCATAAACTCAGGTACTACGTTAGATGTTTCTACAAGCAATTATGGTATTACTATTGCTGGCAATTGGATCAACAACGGCGGCACCTTTACTCCTCGTTCGGGCACAGTTACCTTTAACAGCACCACCGCAGCCCAAGCCATTAATGGTAGTGCTACTAGTCAGATTTTTAATGCTATCACCGTAAATAAATTAGGACAGACTTTGAGTGTCGGGGGAAGCACCACTACCTTAAATTTAAATGGTACGCTGACATTAACTGCAGGCACATTTGATGCAGGAACTGCATCAAATATTAATATTGCCGGAAACTGGATGAATAATTCAGGTGTCACAGCGTTCACCGCAGGCACGGGGACGGTGACCTTCGATGGCACAGCCGCTCAGGCTATAGGCGGTTCAGCTACTACGGCGTTCTATAATCTGACAATTGCCAACACTACCGCGGCTGTAACGGCAAGCAGCAATTTCAGCGTCGCCAGTGGCGGCACGATGACTGTAAATACTGGCGCCACATTCAATACGGGCACTAAAGTAGTTTCAGGCGCAGGCACCTTTACTTTATCTTCAGGTGGTACCCTCGGCATCGGCTCAACGGCGGGTATCACCTCATCCGGTGCAATCGGTAACATCCAAACTACGACCCGCAATTTTAACACCGGTGCCAACTACACCTACAATGGTTCTGCCGCCCAAGTTACAGGAAGTGGGCTTCCGACGACAGTCAACAACTTAACGATCAGTAACTCCGCTGGAGTTACCTTAAGCCAAAGCACAGCGGTGAATGGTACGTTAACTCAGAGTAGCGGCAATATTGCTGTTGGAGCATACACGCTTACAGTCAACGGAACGCACGATGCGGGAACGAATACAGTTTCCGGGGCAGGTGGTTATACTCTTGCAAGTGGTGCGACTCTTCTGACAGCAAATGCGAGCGGTATTAACGGAACTATTACCACCACAACCAAGACGCTCAGCGCTGCTGCAAATTATACTTTCGACGGAACAGGAAATCAAAACACCGGCAGCTTGTTGCCCAATAACCTCACCGGCATTTTGACAATCAATAATCCTGGTAGGACGGTAACACTTAATAGTGCCGAAACAATTGGTAATGGCGGTTCCGTGAATCTTGTAGCAGGTACCTTTGCGGCGGGCACCAATCTTACCATGGCAACAACATCGAGCATTACACGAAGTGGCGGGAGCATGACCGGAACGCCTCAGGGTGCAGGTGTTTATAATGTTACCTATACAGGTAATTCGACAACAACCGGAACTGAACTCGCCGGTAGCGGTCTTAACAACATTACTGTGAATCTCACGGCTGGTCAAACGCTAACACTCAATACGAACAGAGCGCCAGATGGCGATCTCAGCATTACCAGTGGCACATTTGATTTAGGTACATCTACAATAAATAGAAGCGCCGTCGGTGGTACGTTGACAGTAAGCGATGGTGCAGCGCTCAAAATCGGAGGGACTATCCCGGGTAATTACAGTACCCATACCCTGGGTACCTCAAGCATGGTCGAATACAGCGGTACTACAACGCAAACGGTAGCAGCCGAGTCATATGGTAACCTAACGCTTAGCGGCAGCGGTAGTACCAAGGTATTTGCTAATGATTTCAGCGTAAATAACGTGACGGTTGCAGCAGGAGTAACTGTTGACCCGGCTGGTCATACAATGACTGGCAACGGCATTACCAGTATTGCTACTATTTCTGGTACACTTTTGATAGATGCAGTAAATTTCGATGGTAATTTTACAGGTTTTGTCGATGGAAGCGCGTTTGAGCCTGGCTCAACTGTAAATTATTGCCGCGCAGATGGCGTCATCCAGACAATTGAGGATATGGGATTTAGCAATTTAACCATTTCTGGCAACGGCACCAAGACCATCAGCCTCAGACTAGATGAACCAGCATTAATGTTAGGTGGCAACCTTACCATAGAATCAGGCGCTACTTTAGCTGCTGGTGTTTATAATATAATATTAGCAGGTAACTGGATAAATAACGGCACCTTTAATGCCGGCACAGGCACAGTTACCTTTACTGACAATAGTAAAACCTCTATTATCTCCGGCTCAACTACTTTCTACAACTTTAAATGTGTAACCGCAGGTAAGACCTTAAAGTTTACCTGGGGGACGGGGAACACTCAGACTATAGAAGGTACATTGACTATTATTGGTACGTCGAGTAGTCATATAATTCTGAGACGCGATGGCGGAAGCGGGAGTAACCAGTGGTATATAAAAGTTACTACTGGTAGCCCAACCGTCTTTTATGTTACTGTTAACAATTCCAATGCTATTATTACTGGTGGTGGAAATGCTATAACTGCTGTTGATTCTACCATAGGCACGGGAGGGAATAATACTAATTGGTCATTTGTTACTGATAGTACGCCACCAAATACGTCAATTTCATCCGGGCCGGGTACCTGGATTAATACTGATACCACTACTATTACTTGGACAGGGTCGGATAATTATACGCCAACGTCTTCGTTAGTTTATTCCTATCAATTAGATGGTGGGGTATGGTCTCTTTTTACCAGCGATACTAGCGTAACCTTATCGGGTTTAAGTGAAGGAAATCATACTTTCTCAGTTCAAGCAAAAGATATAACAGCAAATGTAGATTCAAACCCTGCCTCGACCACCATTAATATCGACCTAAGTAAGCCCGTAGTTACTCCCTCAGCCAACCCCAATGTTGCCTGGAATAATGGCGATGTCACTGTAACCTTAACAGCCAGCGATACCGGCGGCTCAGGCGTAGCTGCAGGAACCCTCAAGTATATCCTGGATGGAGGAGCCCTGACGGATTACGTCGCTCCCATTCTTGTTAGTGGCGAGGCCACGCATACTCTTCAATATCAGGTTAGTGATGCAGCTGGCAATGCCTCAAACCCTGCCTCGACCACCATTAATATCGACCTAAGTAAGCCCGTAGTTACTCCCTCAGCCAACCCCAATGTTGCCTGGAATAATGGCGATGTCACTGTAACCTTAACAGCCAGCGATACCGGCG
>Ga0315294_10007913_pt1 | contig 11672 bp, 10 predicted proteins | sample YL17G13_40_MG_FD_203626 | JGI IMG/M metagenome (GOLD analysis project Ga0315294, IMG submission 203626) | Sediment microbial communities from Yellowstone Lake, YNP, Wyoming, USA - YL17G13_40 | ecosystem: Environmental > Aquatic > Freshwater > Lake > Sediment | place: USA: Wyoming | collected...
ACCTACACCCCCTGAGGCCAAAGTATCCCCTGTTTCAAAATACCAATTAGGCCAGGTCATCCCGATGAACTCCATTCGGAAGGTGATCGCCAAACGGATGACTCAATCGAAGTATACAGCCCCTCACATCTATTTCTTCAACGATGTAGACATGGAGAAGCTCCTTACCCTCCGGGAAGAGGTCGTCACCGGCTTTGAGCAGGATCATGGAATCCGAATCTCCGTAAATGATTTGCTCATCAAAGCTGTAGCCCTCACCTTACGAGAACATCCTATTCTCAATTCTATGGTCTCGGGTGATGAGATCCGTATCTTTCCCGAAATCAATATAGGTTTAGCTGTAGCCATGGAGGACGGATTGATCGTCCCTGCCATCCCCAAGGCGGATCAGTTGAGCCTCGGTGAGATTGCCCTCTATCGAGCTGACTTAGTCGAACGGGCTCGCCAGGCCAAACTCACCTTTGAAGAGATGGAGAGGGGAACCTTTACCATCTCAAGCCTGGCACAATTTGATATTACCTTTTTTACGGCCATTCTCAATCCTCCTCAAAGCGGCATCCTCACCCTCGGGAAAGTAGAGAAAAAACCTGTGGTGAAGGATGGACAAGTGGTGGTCCGGAGCATCATGATACAGGGGCTGTCGGCCGACCATCGAATCATTGATGGTGCTGTGGCCGCTGCCTTTCTCCAGAGCCTTAAGGAGAAATTGGAAAATCCTTACAACACCTTTTTGAGGCTCTGATTGAAAAATTGAACCTTTGTAATAGTTTAGGTTTATGAAAAACCGTCTAATCCCCCTTCATCGCCCAACGCGTCCGTCGCTGAAGCCCTGGAGCGCAAGCGACCATAGTCTGGCTTTGGACGACGGCGTCCCCCTTTAGAAAAGGGGGAAAATTTATCTCCTCCCTTTGAAAAAGGGAGGTGGGGAGGGATTTTATAAAACATTTTTCAAGCAGCTAAAGTGTTACGATCCTTGAAAATCAGGAGAGGAGATGGAAAGTAAAAGGGCATTCGATATGACTGTGATCGGGGGTGGGCCAGGGGGGTATGTGGCTGCCATTAGGGCTGCCCAGCTTGGGGCCAAGGTCTTGCTCATTGAGAAAGATCAATTGGGAGGCACGTGTCTCAATCGAGGCTGTATTCCGACCAAGGCGATGCTTGCTGATGTCAAACTTTATCATCAGGTCAAACAGTCGACTGTGCTCAACGCAGATGGACTCCGGGTGAACATGGGGAAACTCCTTGAGAGAAAGGAAGGGGTGGTCAAGACCCTCCGTTCAGGCGTGGGTTTGCTCGTCAAGAATAATGGGATTACCCTCTCTGTAGGAAAAGCAAAATTCCTTGATCCAAGGACTATCGAAGTCGAAAGCGAAAAAGGAAAGGAACGATTCAAGAGCTCCAAAACGATCATTGCTACAGGCTCTGTCTCAGCACAGCTTCCCAGTGTGGCCGTCGATGGCAAGGTCATCCTGACAAGCACGGAGATGCTTAGCCTTTCAACCATTCCGAAGGATCTCATTGTTATCGGTGGAGGCTACATTGGAATGGAGTTCGCCTGTCTCTTCAATGGACTCGGATCGAATGTGACGGTCATTGAAATGCTTCCAGACATCCTGGTGACGGAAGATGAGGAGGTCGTACGGGGTCTCATCACGATCTTAAAGAATCGGGGAATTCAGATCCATACCGAGACGAAGGTGAAAGAGGCAAAGATAAAGGATGGCCGTGCGGAAGTGACGGTGGTCAACAAGGAGGGGAAGGAAGAGATCTTTCAGGCTAAGAAGGCCCTGATGGCAGTGGGGCGGTCTCCTTATACGGAAGGTCTCCAGTTAGAGAAGGCAAACGTGGCCTTGAATGGGAAGTTCATCAAAGTGAATGAGAGGATGGAAACGACCTCTCCGGGGATCTACGCCATCGGTGATGTGACAGGCCGTCAGATGCTTGCCCACAAGGCTTCTGCCGAAGGCATTGTCGCTGCGGAAAACGCTGCAGGGAGCCGGTCCACGGTCGACTACTCGAAGATTCCGAATTGTATCTTTACCTTTCCAGAGATCGCTTCCATCGGCCTTACTGAGAAGCAGGCAAAAGAGAAAGGCCTCCAGGTAATCATTGGCCGATTCCCCTTCGTGAATAATGGGAGGGCGTTGGCTACAGGAGGCTCAGATGGTTTTGTAAAGGTGATTGCAGAGAAGGAATTAGGCCAGGTTGTGGGAGTTCACATTCTGGGAGACCATGCCACGGATTTAATTGGGGGTCCAGTTCTGGCATTGGCCTTGGAGGCGACCGCTGAGGAGGTGGGAAAAACGGTTCAGGCTCATCCCACCTTGATGGAAGCTGTCGCAGAAGCCTCCCTCGATGCCATGCGAGAGGCGATCCATCTCCCGAAAAAAAGAAGATGACAAGCCAAAAGCTGTTGAATTAGTTGCTGCACAAGGTTTCGTCAAAGTCGCATGAAGCGGTATTAAGAAAATCCCTCTAAATCTCCCTTTACAAAAGGGAGACTTTTAATTTCCCCTCTTTGGAAAAGAGGGGGCTGGGGGAGATTTAAGAAAAAGGCATTTCCAAAATCAATTCAACAAAGTAAAGCTGACTTTGACGTTGCCGTGAGTTGTTGCGAGGTCTTGTTGCTTAATCTTTTCATAAGTGGTAAAATGCGTCAAAAATAAACGCTGCAATGATGCAGCAGAAAAAGGAGGAACAGAGATATGCCAAAAGGAAGAATGCTTAAGGTTGATGAGAAGGTTCAGCATGTGGTGGACCCCCCGAAACATACCCAGACCAATTCGTTTCCTCTGATATCCCCAAAATCATGTGGTGCGAATTTCGAATTCCACGTCACGGAGATCAGAGCGGGCGGTACTGCCCAAGATGATGTACACGCGAACGAAGAGCATGGATTTTTCTGTATATCCGGAAGGGCTCTGGCAAAGGTGGATGGAGAAGAGTTCTTGATGGAACCGGGCTGTGCACTCTGGGTCCCGAAGGGCGCTGTCCACTCTTTCAAAGTTCTTGGTGGAGAGACTTACCGGATCGGAGTGATCTTCTCCCCTGCCCGTAAGATGTAATGGATGAATTTGGCCGTAGGGTCAAAACGCAAGACCTGAGAGGACTATTACAGGTTTCTGAAGACATAGTTAAATCCGGATGAGATGGAGGCCCCGAAATAAAAATAGGAGGGGCTTCCACCTTCACCCATCGCACAAGTCCTGTTCTCCGTGGTCATTCTGAGGAGCCACAGGCGACGAAGAACCTCGCAACTTAAGGTATTCTTGAAAACGAAATCTTTGCTCGCCTCGAGGTAAGGCCTTTCCCAATCAAAACGGAAATTTTGGATCCGTTTTAAGGTCCCGTGGAGGGCAAAGTTGATCGATCCCATATTGAAGGAACACATCTCTGGTTTAAAGGTCGGTATGACCTTCATTCGTTCTTCCACCGTCATAGCGGCCGATCCCCCTGTCGTCAAACAGATGACCACGTCGCTCTTCTCCTTGATCAAGGTGATGATATTCTTGAAAACGTTGATGTCAGACGAAGGTCTTCCTGTTTCAGGGTCCCGGGCATGGATGTGGACAATGGAGGCCCCGGCCTGTGCAGCCTGGATTGCAGAGTCGGCAATCTCCTGCGGAGTGATTGGAAGATTGGGATTTAAAGAGGGAACAGTGGATGCCCCTGTGATTGCAGCCGTTATGATCAAAGGTTCCATATTTACCTCCCTATTTCAAATCGCTAAGGTTTGATAATTACCTTCACTGCCTTCTCCAGCCTCTCTGAGAAGATCTTCAGTGCTTTTTCGAACTCTTCCAGGGGAAAGACATGAGAGATCATAGGCTTGATTTTGATAGAACCATTTGCAATGAGCGGGATGGCTTCTTCGCATGTGTTCGGGTCTGCCCGTACACCTAATAAATCCTTTTCATCCAAAACCATCTGCGTAATGGGCAGCTCTACTGGTGCGGGAGGAAAACCATTGATCACCGCGCGGCCTCCTCGCTTCGTCATTGCCACGGCTTGTTGAACCGACTCTACCGTCCCTGCACAGTCAATGGCCATATCGACTCCCCGTCCTCCCGTCTGATCCTTTACCTGTTTTACAGGATCCCCTGCCTCATAGTCGATCGGCAGAGCACCCATCTCTTTGGCCAACTGGAGTCGATGTCGTCGGCCTATGACAAAGACCCTCCCCGCGCCTAAGGCCCTGGCAAACTGGAATGAGAGAAGGCCGACTGCACCTGGACCGATCACGGCGACATCCTCCCCTGGGAGGATCTTTCCTCTCTTTACCCCGTGGAGAGCTGTGCCTGCTGTATCCACATTTGTGGCCTCCTCGAAACTCATCGATTCAGGAATGTGATGGACGGTCCTCTCCGAACAGGAGATGTATTGGGCATAGGCTCCAGGAGCTGTAAACCCGTAATGGCGGTGACCGGCCTCCAGATTGCCGTAGTTCTCACAGATATTATAACGTCCTGTCATGCACATCTTACAAAAACCACATCCCTTATGGGGTTCTCCTGCGACCCGATCTCCAACTATCACTCTTTTGACAGAACGACCAACCTGAACGATCTCTCCTGCCCATTCATGGCCGATAACAGCAGGATAGGATTTTGGCCACAAACCTTTAAAAACCCCTTTGATGATCTTCGGGTCGGTCCCGCAGATGGCTACGGCCCTTACCCTTGCAAGAACTTCATCCTCTGCCGGCTGAGGGGTTTCGATTGATTCCAAGCGGATTTTACCGTCCTCATAAAGGACAGCCGCCGTCATCTTCTTGGGAATCGTTTCATTCATAGGGTCCTCCTTCTATACATGACGACATGGGTCTTGTGTAGTTTGTCATTCCGGGCTTGACTGAGCCTGCCCCGTACTTGATACGGGGGAATCCAGTGTTTTTTCTGGATTCCCGCTGGAGTTTACCCCGTACTTGATACGGGGCGGGAATGACGCCCTTTGCTTCCGTCAATATCGCTGTGCATAATATTGCGCATACTGAAGCAAGGAACGAAGAGCGTAAAGAAATAAATACACTGTCCTGGGTGCTCTACTTTGGCATTAATCCTAGTTGCTCCATGATTCTGGACGCTGACAGACCATATTTCTCATAGAGGTCTTTTGGGCTTCCCGACTCGCCGAAACCGCTCAGGGCAATCGAGTGAAACTCCACCTGCAGACGATGTTTAGCAATTGCTTGAAGGACAGCGTCGTTAAGTCCCCCGTTCTTGTAATGGTCCTGGACCGTTGCGATCCGCTTTGTCTTCATGGCTGCCTTGACGATCAAGGCTTCATCCACAGGCTCGATGGTTGGCATATCAATCACTTGAATTGACTCTTGCGCCATCTGGGCCACCTTAAGAACTTCACAGAGTACCGAACCAGAAGCAATGATTGTCCAATCCTCGCCCTCCTTCAAAAGAATTCCCTTCCCGATCTCAAAGTCATGTATCGGTTTAACCCCAAAATCATTCTCTTTGGTGTAGATGAGGGGGGTCGGATTTCTCCCAATTCGATAATAGACAGGGCCATCATAGAGCAGGACCTTCTCGAAGAGCCTGTCAGCCTGAATAGCATCCGATGGCTCAATGACGACTATGTTGGGAAGGCACCGCATGACTCCTACGTCTTCAGTTGCCTGATGGCTTACGCCATACTCACCCAAGGCAATGCCCGTGTGGCTTCCAATGATCTTGACATTGAGACGAGGATAAGAGATATCCTGGCGGACCATTTCCCATGCCCGCCCTGTTGAGAAGATGCCGAAGGTATTGACCACAGGGATTTTACCGCAGCTCGCCATTCCCGCAGCCATGGACATCATATTGCATTCCTGCACGCCCACGTTGATGGAGCGGCGATCGTGGAGATTGACGGCACGCTCCGGATAATTTTTGCAGAAGGCAGAGGTTCCACACGCGCCCTCCAGGTCTGCATTGAAGACGAAGAGACGCCTGTATTCGCCGAGCCTCGTCAGGCAGTTTCCATAACCGATACGCGTCGCGGTTGGAGTGTTATATTGTCCTGACGGGTTCCGCGAGATGATCTCCTTGAGGTTATCGTGGAGGGGGGGGAGGGGGGGAGGGGGCGTCTTTACGATTTCCTTCGTGGGAAGCGTATGTTGTGAATACCTGGGCAACTCCTGGTCTATCTCCTCCATCCGATGAAGAAAGGCCTTTGATGCCTTCTCAAGTTGATCGAGAGTAAGGGGGAGGGCATGATACTTGAAGTCTCCCTCAATCTCTTCGACTCCCTTGCCCTTAATGGTGTTGGCAATGACCATGAGGGGCTTCGTACGGATCGTCCGCTTTAATTTGAAATAGGCCAGGACATCGAGGATTTCATAAAAATCGTGGCCATTAATGACCTTTACTTCCCAATTGAAGGCCTTAAACTTCTTGTCCAGTGGCTCCAGTTGGTTAATCTCATCTACGGATCCATCGACCTGGAGGTGATTATAATCCACAAAGGCACAGAGTCGGGTTAGTCCCTTGTTGGCAATCGTCATGCAGGCTTCCCATGGCATCCCTTCCTGCAGTTCTCCGTCACCCAGAATAGCATATACGTCGTAGTCGTAACCATAGATCTTGGCGTGTAAAGCGATTCCCGCTGCCACGGAGAAACCGTGGCCGAGCGATCCTGTGCTGAAATCCACGCCACGCGTTCCCCGTTCTTTCCCGTCCTCCAAGACTTGAAACATTGCCGGATGACCTTCCAGGGGACTTTCAATTTTCCGATAGATCTTTAAGACCTGGCAATCAAAGAAGCCGGCTTTCGCTAATGTTGCATACAGGGCTGGTGCCGCATGCCCCTTGCTCATAAGGACCCGGTCCCGTCCCTCCCAGAGGGGATCACACGGATCGTAATTCAATACATTCTCCAAGCGGCCCTCCTGGGGATTATAGATTCTGCCGAAATAGAGGGCGGTGAGGATATCGGTCACAGAGAGGGCCCCTCCGGGATGTCCTGACTTCGTCTTCGTAATATTATCCATCGCCATATCCCGGATCTCTGTAGCGACCCGCTCCAGGCGTAACTTTTCTCCCATCTTTTCGAACAATGCTCTCTGACGTTTCATCTCAATAGGGTCCTATCTTCGGAAGGCTGTAGACCGACTTCCAACCGGGTGAACCAGGTTCTTTTAGGTAGGGCTCCATCTCTTTATTCGTTCGGAAGGTGACCTTCTCCGGTTCGGGCACGGTTCCAGCAAGCCATGTCTGCAGAATCTCCTCCTGGAGGAGGACGAGGTATTCGCAGATCGCAACAACGGCTCGCTTGGCCTTATGAGCTTCTGCCAAAGTAGCCTTTCCAACCACTCCTTCGGGTGTGGCTACCAGCTCAAGGGGGATATCGCCAGCCCTCTGTTTGTAAGTACTTGGTCTTCCGAAACCATCCACCGAGTTGTCAAAATGGCCGTCCGGGAGGTAGCGGAAGGTATCCATTCGCTTCGTGTCCACTGCATCCTTCATCTGAACCATTTCTGGAAACATGAGGAGGCCAAGAGAGGTCTCCTGCTCATCGGCATGGACAAAGGCTGTCTCAAACGAACCGCCTTTCTCTCGAGTTTCAAAAAATTCCCGAACCGCACGATGCCATTCCAGAGCCAGATAAAACCCTGGCAGTTGATAGGTATTCATGAATCGTTTGACTGCCTTCTCGATCTCATTCTGCTGGGCGTGATTGTTGAGAAGGATCTGTTTCCGGAAGCCATCGTTCCAGAGTCCATACATGATGTGCATAATGCTTTGCTCGAAGGCATCGTCGCTTACCATGACGGTCCCAAACATTCCCTGGTGCCATGGAGGATGAACACCATATTCGATGGGAGAGGCGATGTGAATGGGTCGTCCCATCTTCTTTGTCTTTCTCCGGACCGCCTCTGCAATTCTGGTTACCAGCAGTGTATCAAAGCCGCTGACCGTATGGGCACCGTGATTCTCTGTGGATCCGATGGGGATCAACACAATGTCATTCCTCCTCCTTGTCTCCACCAGCTTCGTCCGGAGGGTGTTCTGGATATATGAACCCGGTTTTTCCCTTTCCCCGGGGGAGGGGATTTCGTAGTCCTTTAGAAGATTGTCGATCTCTTCGTCAGACAGGTTCCAGAGTTTTTCTTTTAGTCTTCCCACAGAGGTGCTTTCGAAGGTTTTTTTGTAACGTTCCAATTTTTTTTCCTTCTCATTCATGGATGTTCTCCTTTCCGTTCTCATCTCCGCCCATGGCTATTTCCGGCGAGGGGAGAGGATTTCGAACCCAAGCTTTTCTTGAATGGTTCCCATGATCCCCTTGGGCGCAACCAGTATCACAAAGATGGCAATACTGCCCAGAATCAATAGACTGACGCTCGGAAACTCTGAGAGCCATTGGTGGAGAAAGACATAGAGTAAAGAACCGATGATCGGTCCCTCGATTGTACCGATTCCTCCAATGATCGTGATGAAGACCAATCGGATCGTCCAATCGATTCCAAAGGCACTATAGGGCTGAATGAAGATGTTATGGAGGTAAAGGACGCCTGAAACTACGCCGGTCACGCCAGCGCTGATTAAAAAACAGCTGAGCTTGCAGCGAAAGATATCCACCCCCAAGGTTTCAGATGCCGTTTCCTCATCCCTTATGGCCATCAACCCCAGACCGAGCTTGGACCGAAGGATGAAATAGACGAGTGCGACCGAACCAATGCCAACCCCCAGAGCAGTGAAGTAGATGGTGTTGAAAGTAAGTTTATATGCGGGTTTGATGAAAAGGCCCATACCATAACCCACATACTCCCAATTGCTGAAGAGGATTCGAAGCACTTCAGCAACGGTCCATGTTCCGATGGCAAAGTAAACGCCCCTCATTCTAAAGATAGGGGCAGAGATCAGGAGGGCGAAGAAGACGGAAACAGTTCCTCCGATGATAATGCTCAGCCAGATAGGAAAACCATAGTAAATCGAGAAGACCCCGAGGGCATAGCCGCCCAAGCCGATAAAGGACTGCTGGCCGAGGGAGATGAGGCCGGAGTAACCGGCGAGGAGATTCCACATCTGAGAGAGGGCAAGGTTGAGGGAGAAGAGGAGCATGACCAGGACCCAATAACGAGATGCCCAGTAAGGGAGCGTGATCAGTGCAAGCACGATTAGGACGATTCCATAAAGCCGACGTGATCGAAGAAGTTCCATATCTCCCTTATCCCTTTGCAAAAAGGCCTGTTGGTTTGAAGGTCAGGACGATCAAGAGGATCAAGTAGCCAGAAAGCAGTTGAAACCCGGGGCCCAGGAAGTGGGCACCCAGAATTTGAGACAGGCCGAGGATCAACCCTCCAAGAAAAGTCCCCAGAAGGCTTCCCAATCCACCGATGATGACCACGCCAAAGGAGATGATGAGGTATTCCGGGCCGGTGTGGGGATAGAAGGTGAAGGTCATTCCCACCAGTATTCCGGCAATAGCCGCTGTCCCCGAGGCAAGGGCCATTGCAACGGCATAGATGGTTTTTGTATTGATCCCCATGAGTTGTGCTGCTCCTTCATCATCTGAGGCCGCCCGGATCGCCTTTCCCATATAAGTCCTGTTAAAAAAGCGACTCAGTAGAACGATAGCGATGAGTGAACAGATGAAATCCACCAGATAGACCAATGGAATGTTAAGAAAACTTCCAAGGGGAATCGTTTTGACGGAGATGGAGGTGAGAAGCGTCCGTGCATCGGGTGTAAAGATCAGCATCAAAAGATTTTGTAAGATGATGGAGAGGCCAAAGGCTATTAAAAGGGGAGGGTTCATTCCCTTTCCCAGAACCTGGTTCAGGAGGTAATATTGAATCACAAACCCAATGAGACACATTACCGGTATGACAATGATCAAAGTGAATAATGGGCTGACCGGGAAGAAGGTCATGGTGACGAGGCTAAGATAGCTGGCCAGAATAATCAGATCACCATGGGCCAGGTTGACCAGTCGCACGATACCAAAGATCATGGACATTCCAATGCCGACAATTCCATAAAGGCCCCCCAGTAGAAGGCCATTCATGATCGGACCTTTTAAATCGCTTAAGATGGAGAGCATCGACTTATAATCCGAAGTATGCCTTGCGAATATCCTCTTGGGACAGTTCCCCTGGTCGGCCCTCAAGGCGGATTCTTCCAGACTGCATAATATAGAACTTGTGTGCCGCCTTCAAACTCCTCTGGATATCCTGTTCCACCAGAAGCGCAGTGATCCCCTCCATGTTGATCTGCTTTACCCTCTGATAGATGTTTTTGATGACCAGGGGGGCTAATCCCAGAGAGATCTCATCGAATAAGATGAGCTTGGGTTCGCACATAAGAGCCCGACCGATGGCCAGCATCTGCTGTTCCCCTCCACTGAGTGTGCTGGAAAGCTGATTTTTCCTCTCCTCGAGAATCGGAAAGAGTTCGTAGATCTTCTGGAGAACCTCATTCTTCCTTTTCCTGGCTTTGGGGATATAGCATCCCATTTCCAGATTCTCCAGTACAGTCAATCGGGGAAACATTCTCCGACCCTCTGGGACCATGGAGATCCCTTCTGCCACAGTTTGATAGGGCATCAAACCGTTGATCCTTTTGCCATGAAATTCGATGGTCCCTTTGGAAGGGCTCAATACACCTGCAATGGTATTCAGCAGTGTCGACTTGCCTGCTCCATTGGCACCGATGATGGAGACGACCAGGGCCTCCTCTACCTCTAATGAAACATCCCAGAGGGCGTGAAAGTCGTGATAAAAGACATCGATATTTTGAACTCGGAGGAGGGTTTTTGTCACTATTCTTCCTCCATTCCCAGGTAAACCTCATGTACTTCTTTCGATTCCATACATTCCTTTGGATCTCCGCACATCAGCCACTTTCCCCCATTGATCACCAACAGCCGATCCACACCTCTGTTCAACATCATCAGGATGTGTTCCACCCAAATGATCGTGACACCTTTCTGTTGAATCGCCTTAACTATGTGGAGAAGATTTTCAACTTCGGCCTCGGTCAACCCTGCAGCTACCTCATCAATAAGAAGCAAGGTTGGCTTGGTTGCCAGCGCCCGTGCCAGTTCAAGTCTCTTTCGGTCAAGGAGAGGTAGTTTTCCTGAAAAGATGTCCTTTTTCGGCAATAGTCCGGTGAAGTCCAGAACCTCTGTAGCCTCTGTGCGGGCTTGTTTTCCTTTCAGGTTAGCCCCATATTCAGCCCCGACTAAGAGGTTTTCAAAAACGGTCATATTCTCGAAAGGTCTTGGAATTTGATAGGTCCGGCCGATTCCCAATCGGCATCGGTGGGATGCCGAACAATGGGTTACATCTGTGCCCTTGTAAATGACTTTTCCCCCACTGGGTTTATAGACGCCAGTAATGAGATTAAAAACCGTCGTCTTCCCTGCCCCGTTGGGCCCCATCATTCCTAAGATCTCTCCTTCTTCAACATTGAAGGTGAGGTTGTCAACAGCTGTCAGGTTCCCAAAAGTCTTTGCCAAATTTTGAATGGTAAGGATCTCAGGCATTTTCGGCTCAGTTTCTGTTCGGCTAAAGTCTCATTGAAATTTTTAACAATATTTACATTGACATGAATCTATAAAATAGCATTTAACTTCTTGTCAAGAAAAAATAATGAGATCTCTGAAAAGCCCTTGCAACGACCCAAAATGTCATGCTGAACTTGTTTCAGCATCCAGTTAAATCAAGGAGTTGCCAG
>Ga0315294_10007915_pt1 | contig 11671 bp, 7 predicted proteins | sample YL17G13_40_MG_FD_203626 | JGI IMG/M metagenome (GOLD analysis project Ga0315294, IMG submission 203626) | Sediment microbial communities from Yellowstone Lake, YNP, Wyoming, USA - YL17G13_40 | ecosystem: Environmental > Aquatic > Freshwater > Lake > Sediment | place: USA: Wyoming | collected...
CAGCCCTCAACGATTCGCCGACGGCCACCAAGATCTGGGACGCCCTGCCCATCGAGGCGAGGGGGAACACCTGGGGGGACGAGATCTACTTCTCCATCCCGGTGGACGCCACGCCAGAGAAGGACGCCCGCGACCTCGTCGCCGTGGGTGAACTGGGGTACTGGCCGCCCGGCACCGCTTTCTGCATCTTCTTCGGTCGGACGCCGGCCAGCACCGACGAGCGACCCCGCGCCGCCAGCCCGGTGAACATCATCGGAAAAGTCCAGGGCGACGCCACGGCCTTCCGGGCCGTCTCCTCCGGGACGCGGGTGCGGTTGGAACGGGCGTGAGCGGACCGCCCGCCCAGCGCCCCCCCCGTGGCGGCTCGCCTCAAGCGCTCGACGGTTTCCTACAAGGCCTCGCGCAGCGAGGCAGGAACCGGGGTCACCTCGTCCACGTCGAAGAGATCCCGCCCCGCCCTGCCCGCTATGGCGAGTTGTCTCCGCCCCTCCCCGCACTCCTCCAGGAGGCCCTCCGCCGGGCAGGTGTCGACCGGCTCTACACCCACCAGGCCAGGGCGATCGCCGAGGTGCGGGCCGGGCGGGACGTGCTCGTCGTCACGGGGACGGCCTCGGGGAAGAGTCTGGCCTACCAGCTGCCCATCCTGGAAACGCTCCTCGCCGACCCCACGGCGCGCGCCCTCTTCCTGTTCCCCACCAAGGCGCTGGAGCAGGACCAGCTGAAGTCGCTCCGGGAGCTGATCCCCTGGGGCGCGGAGATTCGCGCCGAGATCCTGGACGGGGACACGCCCGCGGCGCGCCGGGCGCAGCTCAAGGAGGCGCCCCCGCAGATCCTCATCAGCAACCCGGACCTCCTGCACCTCTCCCTCCTGCCGCACCACGCCGCCTGGAAGACGTTCTGGGAGCGGCTCCGCTTCGTCGTCCTGGACGAGCTGCACACCTACAAGGGAGTCTTCGGCTCGCACATCGCCCACGTCCTGCGGCGGCTCACCCGCGTGAGCGCCTTCTACGGGAGCGCACCGCGGATCGTGGCCTGCTCGGCGACCATCAGCAACCCCGAGGAGTTCGTCGGCACGCTCACCGCGCGGCCCTTTCAGGTGGTGGACGAGGACGGCTCCCCGACCCAGGGGAAAAGGTTCGTCTTCGTGAACCCGATCGGGAGCCCCTACGGGGAGGCCACCGATCTCCTCCTCCATTGCATCCGGGCCGGGTTCAAGACCATCGCCTTCACCAAGGCGCGAAAGATCGCCGAGCTCGTCACGCTGTGGGCGCATCAGGCCGCGCCGGAGCTCCGCGACCGCATCCGGGCGTACCGGGCCGGGTACCGACCCGAGGAGCGGCGTGCCATCGAGCGGGGCCTGTTCCAGGAGCGGCTCCTGGGCGTGGTCTCCACCTCGGCCCTGGAACTGGGGATCGACATCGGGGGGCTGGACGTGTGCCTGCTGGTGGGATACCCCGGGAGCATCACCAGCACCTGGCAGCGGGCCGGGCGCGTGGGGCGGGCCGGGCAGGAGGCGCTGATCGTTCTGGTGGCCCTGCCGGACGCCCTGGACCAGTACTTCATGCGGCACCCCACGGACTTCTTCGCGCGCCGGCCCGAGGCGGCGGTGATCGATCCCGGCAACCGGCGCATCCTGGCCGATCACCTGGTGGCGGCCGCGGCCGAGCTCCCCTTGCGCGCGGCGGATGCGGCCCTCTACGGGAGCGATCTCGATCTTTGCATCGGCGATCTCCAGGCGGAGCGGCGGCTGGTGCAGAGCGCCGACGGGACGGAGTGGTATGCGCGGCGGCGGAATCCGGCGCGGGAGATCAGCATCCGCTCGATCGGCGAGGCCTTCGCCATCCTCAATCCGGCCGGCAAGACGATCGGCAGCGTGGACGGCTTCCGCGCCGTCCACGAGTGCCACCCGGGCGCCATCTACCTCCACCAGGGGCAGCAGTTCGAGGTGACCGCGCTGGACCTCGCCCAGCGGAAGGTCCAAGCCCGGCCCGTGGAGGTGGACTACTACACCCAGACCAGCGGAGAGAAGGAGACCGAGATCCTCCACTGCCAGGAGTTCCGCGAGGTGAAGAACACGGTGGCGCGCCTGGGCCTTCTCAAGGTCACCGAACGGATCACCGGCTACGAAAAGCGGCGCATCTTCAATCAGGATCGGATCGGCAGCTACCCCCTGGATCTGCCGCCCCACACCTTCGAGACGCAGGGGCTCTGGCTCGAGGTGCCCGAGGCCGTGCGCGACCACGTCCAGCAGGCCCCCCCGGGCGGCCTCCACTTCATGGGCGGGATCCACGCGATCGAGCACGCCATGATCGGCCTCTTCCCGCTGTTCGCGCTCTGCGACCGGAGCGATGTGGGCGGGATCTCCACCACGTTCCACCCCCAGGTCGGACGCCCGGCCGTGTTCATCTACGACGGCTATCCCGGCGGGATCGGCCTGGCGGAGCGCTGCTACCGGGTCCTGGACGACCTCTTGCAGGCGACCCTCCGGCTCCTCCGGGATTGCCCGTGCGAGCAGGGGTGCCCGTCGTGCATCCACTCGCCCAAGTGCGGCTCGGGCAACAAGCCGCTGGACAAGGCGGCGGCCCTCCTCGTCCTGGAGGGCCTGCTGGGTCTGTGTGAGATCGTGCGCGAGGCCCCCGATGAAGCCGTCCTGCCGGCCTCCGCCCCCTCGAGCTTCGCTTGCCCCCTCGCCCCCCCGGCTGCGGCGTCCCCCTCGGCCGCACCCCGCGCGCTGGTCCTCGACATTGAGACGCAGCGGAGCGCCGAGGAGGTGGGAGGGTGGGGCCACGCCGACCGCATGGGGGTGGCCGTGGCCGTCACGGCGGACCTCGACACGGGCGAGGTCCGGGTCTACACCGAAGAGACGGTGGACGATCTGGTCGGAGCCCTGCAAGCCGCCCGCCTGATCGTCGGCTTCAACCTGCGGCGTTTCGATTTCCAGGTGCTGCGCGGCTACCGCCCCCTCGACGACGCGGTGCTCCCGGTCCTGGACATCCTGGAGGAGGTGCACGCGAGCCTGGGCTTCCGGCTGAGCCTGAATCACCTGGCGGAGGCGACGCTGGGGGCCCCCAAGCTGGCGGATGGGCTGCAGAGCCTGGCCTGGTGGAAGGCCGGCCTGCACGACAAGGTGATCGAGTACTGCCAGGCGGATGTGGACCTCACCCGGCGGCTCTTCGAGTTCGGCCGGAGGAACGGCTACCTGCTCTACCGGGACTACCAAGGTCGGTCGGCCAGACTGCCGGTCCGGTTCGGGGAAAAAGACTTGTTGTAAAGCAAGATCTTTGGATATAATCCGCCCGCTCGTGCGGGTGCCCTTCGGGCATGCCGGAGGTGGTGTCTTCTCGATGGGGGGATCGGGTACAGCAATTATGGATTACCAGACGATCAAGCGCGCCTACGCCATCCTGTCGCCGGTATACGATTTCCTCTTCGACAAGGTCTTCTACCCGGGGCGGGTGGCGGCCGTCAACCTCCTGGAAATCCAGCCGGGTGACCGCCTCTTGGAGGTCGGCGTGGGCACCGGCCTCAGCCTGCCCCTCTACCCGCGGGATTGCAGCATCACCGGGATCGACATCTCGGAGGAGATGCTGCGCAAGGCCGAGCAGCGCGTCAAGGAGCTCGGCATGCGGAGCGCCCGCCTCATGGTGATGGATGGGTCGAAACTGGATTTTCCCGACAACAGCTTCGACAAGGTCATCGCCACCTACGTGATCAGCGCGGTGCCCGACCCGGTGAAGACGCTCCTGGAAATGCGGCGGGTCTGCAAGCCCAGCGGGCACCTCGTCATCCTGAACCACTTCAAGAGCGAGAATCCCGTCGTCGGGATGTTCGAGAAGCTCCTGGCCCCGGTCTGCACCAAGATCGGGTTCGATACGGAGCTGAAGCTCATGCCGCTCCTGGAGCGCGTGGCTCTGTGCCCCGAGCAACTGCACCGGGTCAACCTCTTGAATGGGTGGCGACTGGTCCGCTGCATCAACCCCCAGTAGCCCCGAGCCGCGGCCGATGATCGGCAGCGGGGGCGGGGCGGGATCCCCGTGTGCCCTGGGTCTCTGTGCCTGGGGCATTTCTGTCTGCGGAGACCGACCATGGCCATGAAGCCGCTGAAGGCCCTCCTCTCGCTGGAGGAGGGGATGCGTATTCTGCTGGAGTGCGTGGCGCCTCTCGGTCGCACCGAGCAGGCCGACCTGCTGGAGGCCACGGGACGCGTCCTGGTGGCGCCGGTCGTGGCAGGCATGGACGTCCCGCCCTTCGCCCGTGCCGCCATGGATGGCTACGCCGTGCTGGCGCAGGATACCTTCGGAGCCGGCAACTTCAATCCCGTCCGCCTCCGCCTCATCGAAACAATCCACGCGGCAGACACCGCCGCAGAGGCGGTGCGTCCGGGCGCCTGCATCCAGGTGGCCACGGGCGCCCCGGTCCCGACCGGGGCGGACGCCGTCGTGCAGGTCGAGGATACCGAACTGGACGAGGCAGCGAGCGAGGCCACGGTGAAGGTCTACAAACCTGTCTACCCGCGCCAGAACATCTCGGCGCAGGGCCAAGACATTCGGGCGGACCAGGAAGTCCTGCCGCGCGGGACCCTCCTGGATCCGAGCAAGATCGGCGTCCTCGCCGCCCTGGGAGTGACCCAGGTAGAAGTGGTGGCCCGGCCCGTCGTCGCCGTGATCCCGTCGGGGAACGAGATCGTCAGGCCCGGCGACCCGCTCCCGCCCGGGAAGATCTACGACATCAACTCGTACACCCTCGCGGCCCTGATTCAGGAATCGGGGGGGACCCCCCGGCTCTTCCCCATCATGCAGGACACGCTGGAGGACGTACGCCGGACGCTACGCGAGGCCCTGGCCTGCGACCTGGTGGTGCTCTCGGGGGGGAGCTCGGTGGGCGAACGGGACGTGATGGTGGAGGCGGTGGAGTCCCTGGGCGAGGTCAGGTTCCACGGCATCGCGGTGAAACCCGGGAAGCCGACGCTCTGCGGCGTGATCGAGGGACGGCTCGTCCTGGGCATGCCCGGCTACCCCACCTCCTGCCTCACCAATGGGTACGGCTTGCTGGTTCCCGTTCTCCGGAAGCTGGCGCACCTGCCCGCGGTGCGCACGGGCGGCGTCACGCTCCCCATGTCGCGGCGGTACACCTCGACCACCGGGCGGCACCAGTACCTTCCCGTTCGGATCGAGGGCGGCGAGGTGGTCCCGGCCTTCAAGGAGTCGGGGGCCATCACCTCGATGGCGCACGCCGAGGGGTACATCGAGATCCCCGCCAACGTGGACCTGGTGGAAAAAGGGGAGCCGGTCCTGGTCAAATTCTTCTGAGTCGCCGGGGACACGAGGAGGTCCGGGCATGCGGAATATCTTAGGCGGCACACTGGTCGGCCTGGCGGCGGCCGTCGGCCTCCTCTGCTCGCCGGCCGGCGCAGCCGCGGCGGCAGCGGGGGCGACGGAGAAGCTCTACGAGATGGAGGTGATGGGCGTCCAGGCGGACCCGCGCTCGGGGGCCCCACTGGTATTCCTGCGGGGCCGAGAGGACAAGCGGGAGCTGACGATGTTCATCGGCCCCTTCGAGGCCCAGGGGATCATCCTGCCGCTGCAGGGCCGCCGACCGCCGCGACCGTACACCCACGACCTCTTGCTGGAGGTGATTCACCGCCTGCAGGCCAAGGTGAAGCGAGTCGTCATCACCGAGGTGCGGGACAACACCTATTTCGCCCGCCTGATCCTGGAGGCGCGCGGACAGGAGGTGACCCTGGATTCTCGCCCCAGCGACGCCATCGCGGTCGCGCTTCGGGCGGAGGCACCGATTCTGGCGGCGGAGGCGGCGTTCGTCCGCAAGGCACCGCCCGGGCCCGCGACGCCGGGCGAGCAGGAGGCGCCATGAGGCCCTGGGTCGTCGCGCTGATCTTCGCCCTGGCCGCCGCCACCGGCACGGCTGGTACCGGGGCAGCCGAGTCCTCGCAGGACCCGCGGGTCCAGGAGGCGCTCCAACGGTACAACGCCGGGGTGGGTGCGTTGCAGCGCCGGGACCTGGAGTACGCCCTCTACCAGTTCCGGCAGGCGATCCGCCTGAACCCCGCGCTCACCGAGGCGCATCACAACCTGGGGATCACGCTTCTCGAGCTCCATCAGGCCGGCCAGGCCGTGGAGGAGTTCCAGCGGGCGCTGGAGCTTCAGCCGGGGCACGTCGAGGCCCGATTGGGCCTGGGGCTCGCCTATCGTGCCGCCGGGGATCTCCCGCGCGCCCGCGAGGCGCTCCTGCTCGTCCTCCCCCAGCGCGCGGAGGACGCCCAGGTCCAGCTGGCCCTGGGCGACGTCTATCGGAGGCTGAAGCAACCCCAGGCCGCCGCCCGGCACTTCCAGGAGGCCACGCGCCTCGCCCCGGAAGACGCGGCGGCCCACTTCCAGCTCGGCCTCGCCCGCGCCGACGCGAGGGAGATCGACCCCGCCCTGGAGGCGTTCCGGGCGGCCATCCGGCTGCGCCCGGATGATGCCGATGCCCACTACAACCTCGGCGTCGTCCTCGGCGAGAAGATCCGGTCCCTGGTGGAGGAGAAGGTCGTGGCGTACCGACGCGCGGTGGAACTCCGACCCGTCCAGCCCGACGCCCACTTCCACCTGGGCGTCGCCTACATCCAGAAGGCGCAGATCAGCCGGGTCGAAGAGAAACGCACCTTGCTCTTGCACGCCCTGGAGGAGTTCCGGCTGTTCCACCAGTCGGCCCCCCAGGACCCCAAGGCTCCGGCCGCGGCCCACAACATCCAGGTCTTGGAGCCCCAGGTGAAGTAGACGGAGCGAGCCGCCGCATGGGGACCGCACTCCTGATCACGGGACCGCCCGGAATCGGCAAGACCTCGCTGATCAAGAGCCTCCTCGGCGAGATCTCGTGCGCGGCCGGCGGGTTCCTCACCGAAGAGATTCGGGAGGGTGAGGAGCGAGTCGGATTCCGCGTGACCGCCCTGGACGGATCCGCAGCCACGCTCGCGCACACGCGGGGGATCCGCGGACCCCGCGTGGGGCGCTACCAGGTGGACGTGCCGGCCTTCGAGGCGGTGGGCGTCCGGGCGATGGAAGCGGCGCTCAGGGAGGCCGACCTGGTCGTCGTGGACGAGATCGGGAAGATGGAGCTCTGCTCGCCCCGGTTCGTCGAGGCCCTGGAGGCGTGCCTCCACTCGCCGAAGACCCTCCTGGGCACCATCCTGCAGGCCCCCCATCCGTGGCTGGACGCCGTGAAGCGCCGCCCGACGGTGGAGCTCTACCGGCTCACCACCAAGAACCGCACGCATCTCCAGGAGGCCCTGGCGGCCCGGCTCCAGACCGAGGTGCGCCCGCGATGACGGTCCGCGGCCCCGCGGGCAGTCCGCGGCGCATGGACCGGCTGCATCCCGACGAGGGAACGGTGGGTGTGCCCCTCGCGGGCCTTCAGGCTCGCCGAGGCCAACGACCCGCTCGGCTACCCACGGGGTGCGGCGGGGTCGCGGTCCGCGTCGCGGGGGAAGGCGCGCCGGATGGCGGCCCCGCCGTCGTCCACCACGAAGCCCGGCAGCATCAGCTTGGTGAAGGCGCGGCTCCCGGCGAACTGCACGTCGGCCGCGGCGACCGGCTGCCAATCCCCCGTGAGGAGCAGGGCCTGCGTCTGCCAGATCCGGCCCCTGGAGTCGCCGCTCCGGACGGCCGCCCGGAGGCCGAGGGCGAGGAGCGGCACGGCGTGGGGGACGGGGTCGCCCAGGGTCAGGACCACCCGATTGGAGAGGCCGCACTCGCCCTGCCGAAGGGCCCCGAGCCACCAGCCCAGCTCGTCGGTGACGATGCAGGCATAGCCGGGAAAGAGGCTCCCGTCCTGGCAGCGGAAGTGGGGCAGCGGGGCGAGGCGCTTCCACATGAAGTCGTCGTTGTACTCGAAGCGCACCTGCGCCCCCCGCGGATTCCGGAAGCCGCAGCCCAGACACCACTCGTAGCCCGGCACCGTGTACGCCGTGCCGAGCGAGGCCTCGAAGCGTTGGCGCAGGCCGGCCGGGAGGACCGGGAGCGGGTCCGCCCCGGGGCGCACGACGGCCTCGGCGATCAGGCGCTCCCCCGTCCGGATCCGGCTGCACCATCCCCCCTCGCCGGGCTCGACCTCGGCCCGGAGGGGCGTCTCCAAGGGCAGCTCGCGATGGAGGGTGACCTCCAGCCTGAGCGGCCGGGGCAGGACGACCACCCCGTCCCGCTCGCCCGCGACCATCCGCACCATCTCGAGGAGGAGGGCGGCGGTCCCGCCGCCATGCCCCGCCGCGGGCGGCCCCTGCAGGTCCGGGGGAAAGGTCGCCACGGCCTTCAGCCGGTCGAGCTTGAGGAGCTCGACCTTCAGTCGGCCACGGAGATACTCTCCCATATGCTCTGTCGGCATGATTCCCTCACCTCCACGCCCCCGCGCGTCCCGCCCGAGGCCGGGCACACCCGAATCAGAATCTCGTGCCGAGCCTCTGCAGCTCTTCCCAGGCCCGGGTGTTGCCCGAATCCATGGCCAGCACCTCGCGGAACCGCCGCTCCGCCTCGGCCCACAGGGCCGGACCCTGCGCCGCCAAGGCGATCCCGAGGTTCAGGCGCCAGGGCGTGTGCTCCACGCTCGCCCGGAGCGCCTGCCGATACGCCGCCGCCGCGTCCGCGTAGCGCCGGAGCTGCATGAGGGCTTCGCCCCGCTCGGCGTGCAGGTCGCCGCTCTGCTCGCCGAGCTTCAGGGCGGCATCGAAGGCGGCGACGGCCGCGGCGTAGTCCCCCTCCGCGAAGAGGGTACGACCCAGGCCGCTGGGGATGCGGGGGTCCGTCGGCAGCCGCGCACCGAGGGCACGGAACAGGGCGGCGGCTTCCCGGCGCGAGCCCGCGCGACGCAGGGCATCCGCCAGGGCGACCCGGGCCTCGACCTGGCTCGGGTCGCGCCGCCGGATCACCCGCAGGACCGTCACCGCGTCGTCCGCGTCCAGCAGGCGCGCGACTTCCACGGCCTCCCCGAAGGACGGGAGGAAGCCGTTCGCCGCGTCGAGGCAGTCCTTCGCCGCCACCTGCGGCCGGCCATCCTCCGCCAGCAGGCGGGCGCGGAGCAGCCGGGCCTCCGCGCTCGCCGGCGCCTTGCGCAGGGCGCGGTCAATCCACTCCAAGGCCAGGGCACGCTCGCGCACCGCCCGGTAGCCGTGGGCTAGGAAGAGGGCCAGCCGCCCGGTGGGATCCCGCTCCGGGTCGGCGTCCTCCACCACGGGCGGGACCACGAAGGCGTTGGTGAGGCGGCTGTTGAGCGTCGAGGTTTCGCGGCCCAGGTTGCGCGGGGCGAGAAACTCCAGCCGGGGGAAGTCGTCCAGGTTCACCTCGGCCCCGGCCGCCATCTTGAGGAGCGCTGGCTTCGGCATCCGGTACATGGCCAGGAGGCTATACGCATCCACGAACCCGAGCTCGGCCAGGTCCTTCCGGGCGACCGGCAAAGCCTCCAGCACGGCCTTGAGGTGGGCATAGCGAAGCCGCTGCGGCGTCGCGGTGCCGATGAGCAGCATGTCGCTATCGTTGACCGCCCAGAGGGAGACGTCCGGGAACACCTCGGCGAAGGTCCGGTAGACCATGCGAAGGTCCTCGGGGGCCATGCCGTAGGTCTGCATCCACTGGCCGAAGACCCCGCCCTCCTTCAGCTTGGTCAACGCCAGCTGGTAGTACTCGCGGGTGAAGAGATTCCCGATGCCGGCGATCCAGGGGTTGGACGGCTCGGAGAGGATCGCGTCGTACTTCTCGGGCGCTGCCACCAGGTGGTTGCGACCATCGGCGTGGACGAAACGAACACGCGGGTCGTCGTGGATCCGCCCGTTCTTCTCGGCGAAGAAGCGCGCGCCCTCGATCACCGCGGGCTCGATCTCCGCGACCTCCAACCGCTCCACGGGGAAGGCGGCCACCGCCTTGGCCGTCATCCCGCTCCCCATGCCGATCACCAGGACCCTCTTCGCGTCCGGATTGAAGAGCATGGGCAGGTAACCCACCATGAGCTGCGTGGGGGTGTCGCCGAAGGAGGCGTCCACCTTGCCGTTGGTCTTCTCGTAGAGGTAGTCGGATCCGGCCGAGCGGTGGATGCTGATGGTGGCGGTGAGCCCCTCGCGGTAGTAGAGGAGGTCGTCCCGCATCATCCACTCGCGCCGCAGGTCATCCGAAGGGAGGCCGGCGTAGTTGTGGGCGTAGATGGTGACGCCGCTGGTCATGACCCCCTTGTCCCAGGTGCGGAACGAGAGGATGGCCCCCACGGAGAGGGCGAAGAGCACCCCCGCCGAAAGGAGCCGCCGCCCGCGGTGCAGCCGGGTGTCCATCGCCACCAGGGCGACCCCCGAAGCCGCGGTCACCATCACCGCCAGGCCGATGCTGTTCTGCACACCGAGGGTCGGGATGAGGACGAAGCCCCCCAGGAACGCCCCGAGGATGGCCCCCAGCGTGTTGCTGGCGTAAGCGGTCCCCACGCTGCTCCCCACCCGGTAGAGGCTCTGGGTGTAGATGCGGGCCACCATCGGGAACGTCGTGCCCAGGAGTAGGGTGGGCACGATCATCACGAGGGCGGAGAGGGCCACCTGGATGCTGAGGAACCGGTAGAACGAGTCGCCGAAGCCTTGGTGCAGCCGCAGGAACAGGAAGGGGAGCCGCTCGAAGAGGGGGATGGTGGCCAGGGCCGAAAGCGCGATGCAGAGCTGCAGGAGGCCGAACCCCGAGACCCCCACCTCGTGCGTCCCCCGGAAGCGCGCGTACAGCAGGCTCCCCACGCCCAACCCCACCAGGAAGGTGGTCAGCATCACGGTGAAGGAGTAGGTGGACATGCCGATGACCAGGGTGAGCGCCCGGGTCCAGGCATTCTCGTAGACCATGGCGGCCGCACCCGAGAGGCCGAAGGCCAGGAGCAGGGCGACGTCCAGACCGGAGCGCGCCGCGGCGGGGGCGGACGCCTCCGCGGGGTCGTCGGCCGCCGCGATCTCCAGGCCGACGCGCCCCCGCAGCCAAAGGACGGCCAGGACGATCACGGCGGCGATGCCGAGGTTCAGCGTCGCGGCCAGGCGGACGCTGCCGCGCAGCCCCAGCTCCGGGATGAGGTAGCAACCGGTCAGGGCGCACCCCACCACGGCCCCCAGCGTGTTCACGGCGTAGAGGTTCCCGATCCGCTGCCCCAGCGAAGCGAGCTGGCTGACGCAGAAGCGGGAGAGCATCGGGAGGGTCGCGCCCATGAGCGCCGTGGGGATCACGATGACCACGAAGCAGAGGCAGAAGAGGATCACGGTGAAGAGGGCAAAGGACACGTCCGCCAGGACGTACAGCCACGTGTAGACCTGCTCTGTGAGGGCGAACAGGAAGGGGATGGCGAGCCCGTACAACCCCACGCCGCCTTCGAGCAGGCCGTAGATGAGCAGGACGTTGCGCGGGGCGTCGGCCAGCCGGCCGAGGACGTAGCTTCCCAGGGCCAAGCCGGCCATGAAGGCCGACAGGACCGTGGCGATGGCGTGGGTGGTGTTGCCAAAGATCTGGGTGAGCATCCGGGCCCAAACCACCTCGTAGATGAGGGCCGTGCCGCCCGAGATGAAGAAGAGGCCGTAGATGAACGGCAGGAGCCGGGAAATCACGCTGGGCTGAATCAGGGGGTCTCCTTTCTCCCCGGGGTGCCGGAGGCGCCTCCGGCCGACAGGGACCGCATG
>Ga0315294_10007916_pt1 | contig 11670 bp, 8 predicted proteins | sample YL17G13_40_MG_FD_203626 | JGI IMG/M metagenome (GOLD analysis project Ga0315294, IMG submission 203626) | Sediment microbial communities from Yellowstone Lake, YNP, Wyoming, USA - YL17G13_40 | ecosystem: Environmental > Aquatic > Freshwater > Lake > Sediment | place: USA: Wyoming | collected...
TTACCTGTGAAGAAAAAAAGAGATTGATTCGTCTGTATAGCCGCGGACTGAGCTACAACGATAAGCAAGAGCGGAAGTTACAAGTAGAGCAAAGGTTTCTAGCCGAATATCGGAAGTATCAATTAATAGAAGTGGACAATTCTAGCGATAACCCGACCGTTGCTGCTGAAAAAATTCTACGATTTTTAAGGGGGTAGAAGAATTTCTACCCCTTTTGCCTTTTTAAAAATTATGCTATACATCATATATTCTATGTGTCTTTATGTATAAAGATATTGTAGAGATCTATAAGGAACTCTATGCTTTACCGCAGTTAACTCATAGAGAAGAGGTTGATTTTGATTTCTTCAGATTATGCCGGAAAGATTATAAATTTGTTGTAATAGGCATCTACAATGAGAGAAAAGAGTTTCTTTTAATAAGAGACATTAATAAAGACATTGGTTGGGAGTTGATTGGTGGCTATTTAGAGAAGAACGAGAGATTAGAGGACGGAGTTAATAGAATAATTTTAAAAGAAACAGGGTTATCTGTAGATGAATTGCAGCCGATTGCCCTGGTAAATAATAATTTCGAATATAATGGCAACGTTGTATCACATTATGGTATTGCCTTTACTGCTTTAACGCGAGGAGAAGTTAAGTTTCATCCGGAAAATATAAAGATGATATATGCAAAGAATATACCAGAGAAAATAGCGTATCAAGATAGAAAAATACTCAAAATAGCAGAACAAAAAATTGAAGAAAAGGTTTACGACGTGCCGCAGGAAGAGATAGAAAGCGGTAAAAAATTCTTCCCCCTTTATTTTATTAATAAATATTTTGTCCAAAATATAACTGGCAGTTTTTCTTCGCGAAAAATTCAAAAAATTATATTACAGATAATTGTTGGCGACCCAAGATACATAATTGATGTTTCTTGTGGTGACAGTAATTTTATTTTTAAATTAAAAAAAATATGTTGTCCTGAAATTTGTGTAGCCAACGATATTTCTTGGAAATTGATATCTCTGATAAAAAATAAAGACAAAAAAGGTAATATAGTTTTCACAAATCACAATGTTCTTGATATGCCGTTCGTTAAAGTTTTTGATTTAGCGATATTTAAAAACACCCTCCATCACGTGCCAACAGATTTACATGCGGATTTACTTAAAAAACTATCCCGTTTATCTAAACAGTTAATTGTTATAGATATTGAAAACCCCAGCCGAGCGAATTTTTTAACAAAAGCTTGGCATTGGTATTACGTCCACTTTTTAGGGGACAAAGGAGAATCTTTTTTAACCTTTCAAAAATTTAAAGAACTTATAAAAGAAAATATAAAAGATAAAAAAATCATTTTTGGTACAATCAATACTATAAAAGGAAGATATTTTTACGCATCTTTACTCCAAAGTATCAAGGAAGAGGAGGTTGAAATAAAGGTAAAAATAAAGCCCTCACAGATCGGCGATATTAAAAAAACACTGCTTAAAACGGGAGCAGTTTTTAAAGAAAAAATAACAGAAAATGATACCTACTTTACTGCGCCCCATCGCGATTTTATTAGATCTAAAGAGTGCCTGAGAATTAGAGAAAAAGATGGTCGTTCAGAGCTAACCTATAAAGGACCAACAACAAAATCGATGGAAAATAATAAACAATTCTGGAAGTCAGAAATTAATATCCCGATAGGTTCTTTCAAGGGAGAAGCAGAATCCTTGCTTGAATCAGCCGGCTTTAAAAGAGTGGCAGAAGTAGCAAAAGAAAGAGAGAAATTCGCGTTAGGAAAGCAAGAAATCACCATTGATAACGTAAAAAATGCTGGCTGGTTTTTAGAAATAGAAAATACTATATCAGATAAAAATGACAGACAAAAAGCTTTAAATGAAAACACCTCCCTATTGAGAAAACTTGGCATAGACGAGAAAAATATCGTTGAAGAACCTTACCGAGATTTGGTTTTAAAAAGAAAATTTTAGGATTCAATCTAAGACACAAAAAGAGCGAAAAGGTTTCAGTTTCAGCTCTTTTTTATTGGAAGCTATTTCACGAACGAAAATTGAAAAAAACAAGATTTTGAGATAGGATAAAAGAGAAAATGACAATTCCTAAAGAAATAAAATTTGTTATTGAGAAGTTGAAAAAGGCGGGGTTTGAGGCGTATATTGTCGGCGGTTGCGTGCGGGATTTTTTGCGTGGAAAGGAACCGGAGGATTGGGATGTGGCGACCTCGGCCCGGCCAGAAGAAATTCAGAAAACATTTCCGAAGAGTTTTTATAATAATCAGTTTTTCACTGTTGCTGTCCAGACCGAAAGCGAAAACCCCAAACTTAAAGAAATCGAAATTACCACCTATCGCTCTGAAGCCAAATATACTGACAAGCGCCACCCTGATGAGATTAAATTCGCCAAGACAATCGAAGAAGATTTGGCCAGGCGGGATTTCACGGTCAACGCCATTGCTCTATGTTTAGGGCATGCAAACTGGCATGCAAACTTGAAGTTTGCACAGACGATTATTGACCCCTTCGGAGGGCAGAAGGATTTAGAGAATAAAATCATTCGGGCGGTCGGCAAACCCGAAGACAGATTTTCAGAAGATGCTTTGCGGATGATGAGAGCGGTAAGGTTTAGCGTCGTTTTGGATGGATCCGCCAGCTGGCAGATCGAAAAGCGTTGCTCTTCTCGCGCCCCAGCTAAAGCTTGGGCGATTGAAGAAAAAACAAGCCAGGGCATCAAAAAGAACGCTTTTTGGCTGGAAGCCATTTCTAAAGAAAGAATCAGAGATGAGTTTCTGAAAATCGTAATGTCAGAGAGAGCGGCTGACGGTATTGAATTATTGAGAGAACTGGGGCTTTTGAAATACATTCTGCCCGAACTTGAAGAAGGGTTTGGGGTGGCTCAGAATAAACACCATATATATGAATGCTATAAGCATTCCTTGCTTTCCCTGAAATACGCGGCTGAGAAAAACTTTAACAAATACGTCAGAATCGCGGCTCTATTACACGACATTGGAAAACCCCGGGTGAAACAGGGTGAGGGGCAGGACGCCACCTTTTATAACCACGAGATTGTGGGGACAAAAATGACCATTCAAATCCTGAATCGGCTAAAATTTCCCAAAAAAGAGATTGAAAAAATCGCCAAACTTGTCAGATATCACCTTTTTTACTACAATGTCGGCGAAGTTTCGGATTCCTCGGTCAGAAGATTGGTTCGTCAGATGGGTCCGGAAAACATGGAAGAGTTGCTTCAAGTCCGGATGGCTGACCGTATTGGTTCTGGCGTTCCCAAAGCCGAGCCATATAAGTTAAGGCACTTAAAATACACGATTGATAAGGTCTCTCAAGACCCGATTTCCGCCAAAACACTTAAAATTAACGGAAATGAGGTGATGAAAATTTTGAGCATCCAGCCGGGACCGAAAGTGGGACAAATTTTGGACGTTCTTTTGGGCTATGTTTTGGAAGATCCGAAGAAAAATAAAAAGGACTTCTTGGAAAAAGAAGTCAAAAAATTAGGCAAACTATCCACTGAGAAACTTAGTTCCTTAACGGAGGAAGCCAGGAGAGAAAGAGAAAAAATTGAACAAAAACGAGACGAAATGACGAAAAAGAAATATTGGGTAACGTAAAAATTGCGGGGCATAGTATACCGGTAGTACGCACGCTTCGGGTGCGTGAAGATTGGGTTCAATTCCCAATGCCCCGAAATCTGGGCCTGTAGTATAGTGGCAATACGCCGCATTCGCATTGCGGAGATATGAGTTCGATTCTCATCAGGTCCATATGAACACTAAAGAATTAGGCGCTCTTGGCGAGAAAGTCGCCATAAACTATCTCAAAAAAAGAGGATATAAAATTTTAGACAAAAACTACTCTCCCAAATTTGTCTCCGGGCCTCAAAGGGGCGAAATAGATATTATCGCCAAGAAAGACGATATTATCAGTTTTATTGAAGTCAAAACCCTAACTTCCGGAGGACAGACCTCCAGAATATCGCCGGAGGAGAAAGTGGATTATTCAAAGCAGAAAAAATTAATAAAAATGGCGGAAAATTGGCTGATGGAAAAGAAAGTCGCCTTAGATTCGCCTTGGCAGATTGATGTTGTTTCAATAAGAATTGATTCGGATTCAAAAAAAGCCAAAATCCAGCATTTTCAAAACGCTATTTCTTGATAAAATATAACTATGTCGTTTTTTCTCTGGGTAATTTTCAGTTATTTTTTGGGTTCCATCCCCTTCGGTTATTTAATAGGCCGTTTGTCGGGAAAAAATGTTCTGGAAATCGGCTGGCGAAAGACCTCGGGTTCCAATGTCTTTAAAAACGTGGGCAAATGGCAGGGTGTCCTGACCGGAATTTTAGATGCTTCAAAGGGGTACCTCGCTATTTATGGAGCTCAAAAATTAGGATTTTCAACTGAGATTCAGGTTTTTTCAGGAGTAGCGGCAGTTACCGGCCATAATTGGAGCATTTTTTTGAAATTTTCCGGCGGCAGAGGAATCGCCACCTTTATTGGCGCTTTTTTTGCTTTATCTCCTAAAATTCTTGGCTTTTCTTTAATTCCTTTAATTTCACTTGCTTTTATTTGGAATACCTCAATCGGCACTCTTTTATTTTTAGCTACCGCTATTTTTCTCTCGCTTTACTGGCATCAGATTGAAACAGCCGGATATTTCACTTTAATATCTCTAGCCCCTATTTTAATAAAACGACTGAGCCCTCTCAAGGAAATTCCCAAAGCCAAAAATCCCTTAATCCTTTTCAGAAATCGCCTGCTTTTTGACAATGACGAAGCGCTTTTTGATTTAAGAATTGAACGAATTTTAAAAAATAAGGCCGAAAGAATATCTTCTGTTCTGCGGGCGGTTGCTGCTCCTATTTTATTCCCGCCGAAAATCGGCTGGAAAGCGGCCAAATTCGGAGCGAAAATTGCTATAAATGGGGTGAAAGTTGTCACCGGTCCTATTCAGAAAATTTTTGCCTCAGAGAAAGTCATTACCGAACTCAAGGTGCAAGACCTTAAAAAAATGATGTTGGCTGCCTCAAAGAAAATCGTTTTGCATCAGGAAGAAATCAACAGAATCAATGTCTGGCCCGTGGCTGACAAGGATACCGGCTATAATTTGGCGGCTACTCTTTTAGGGGTAGAGGGTGTGATTAGCCGGAAAGAATATAAATCATTTTTAGAATTAACCCAGGACATAAAAGATGCATCAATGATTAATGCCCGGGGCAATGCCGGAATGATCTTTACCGGATACATAATCAGATTTTTAGACCAGATTAAGAGCTTGGAACGGGTAGGTGGCTTAAATTTGGAGCTGGCAATGAGAAAAGGGACAAAAGCCGCTTATCATTCAATTATGAATCCGACCGAAGGAACGATTTTGGACGCGATGAAAGCGGCTGGCGAGCGGGCTTTTGAATTAGCCAGAATTAAAAAAGAAAAAAACATTATTAGGATTTTAGAGGAAGTCCAAAAAGCGGCAAAAATTGCCCTAGACGAGACCAAAGAGAAGTTAGAAGTTCTGAAGCAAAATGACGTGGTTGACGCGGGTGCTTTGGGTTTTGTCAAAATTTTGGAGGCATGGCTGGAATGCCTGAAAGGAAATAATCCGGATGACGAAATACCCGAAATTGAACCTTCAACGTCGGAGGTGAAAGAAGAGAAGTTGGAATATCGGTATGATTTGGTATTCAGGGTAAAAGAAATTAAGAGGGAGCAACTGGAAGAATTAAAGAAGGCGCTTTCTCAAGTCGGCGGAAGCATTGATATCGTTGAAGTTGAAAACGAAGTCAAATTTCATATCCATGTCAATCTGCCGGAAAAAGTAAGAGAAAAATTGGAGGGTTTGGAAATTTTGGAATGGAAAATAGAAGACATGGCTGCTCAGGTCGGAAAAATCACAAAAAAACTTCCGCTCGGATTGGTGGTGGGCGAATCCGCTGACTTGCCGAAAGAGTTTCTGGAAAAAAACCGGATTATTGAAATTCCTTTTCAGGTTCGATTCCCTGAGGGAGAAATTATAAAAAAAGAGAATCTGTTTTCTGAACTCAAGAAAGCCGCAAAAAGCGGGAGGTCTCTGCCCGTTACTTCTGCTCCTTCCTTCAAGGATTTTCTTTCCGGATATAAAAAAGCCCTGGAAAGATTTGAGGAGGTTTTGGTTGTTACCATATCAAGCAAGATGTCGGGCGCTTACAGTTCAGCCAGAATCGCCAGAAGCATGCTGAATAATAAACAAAGGGTAGCCGTTTTTGATTGTTTTACGGCTGAAGTGGGCGAGGCCTTGGCGGCGGAAAAAATTCAGGAGTTGATTTCCCAGGGGAAAGAAAAGAAAGAAATCTTGGAAACTCTGAAAGATTTTTGCCCGAAAATTAAAATTATAGGAGGATTGAAGAATTTTAGTTATTTAGCCGGGTCGGGCAGAGCGCATTTGCCGAAACTTGGAGCTGGAATCTTCTCTCTCTTCTCAAAAATTGGAATTTGGTTTTTGTTCTCTGTTCGGCAGGGAAAGGTAAGGTTTTTCAAGACAAGATTTGGCAAGGACTTAGCAAAAATTTTAACAGAAGAAGTGGAAAAAGAGCAAAAAAACAGGAATTTGAAAGCGGCCATTGCTTATGGCGATAATTTGACAGAAGCCCTGGAATTAAAGAGAGGGCTGGAAGGGAGAAAGAAAATAAAGATTTCTTTTTTGTCCCAGGTCTCGCCGGTAGTAGGCGTCTATACAGGGCCCGATGTTTTAATTGTCGGATTTTACCCGGTTTAAAACCTGTACGGGGCTTGACACGCTTTCTTGCTGGAATATAATGAAATGTGCGGAGATATGGCAAGAAAAAACATTTTTATTAAAATAAATAACACCCTCAAATATCCCACTGCTAAAATTAATTTTTCAGTTGCCGTTTTGACCATTACCGAATTGATACGCTGAGTGGGGGTTAATAAAAAATTACACATTTTAAAAATTAACCCCCTCAACAAGTGGGGGTTTTTCACAAAAATCATGCCAGAAGAAAGAAAGTTCTATCTAACCAAAGAAGGGTTGGAAAGGATTAAAAAAGAATACAAGGATTTAAGAGAATTAAGAATGGCAAAGGCCAAAGGAGAAGTGCCCAAGATCCTGCAGTCGGAAGACGTAAATCCTGAATATCTCTCTTTCCAGGAAGATATCGGTTTTTTGGAGTCAAGGATAACCGAACTGGATTACATTTTGAAAAATGCCGAGCTGATTAAAGCGCCGTCAAAAGACAGGCAGAACATTGTTGATGTGGGAGCAACGGTTACTTTGGAAGAATCGAACGGTTCTATCAATGAATTTATGATTGTGGGGACATTGGAAGCCAACCCCAGCGGAGGAAGGATATCTTCAGAGTCGCCGGTGGGAAGAGCTCTGATGGGGCATAAGGTTGGCGAGGAGATAGTTATTACTTCTCCGATAAAAGTGCCGTACAAGATTAAAAAAATCAAATATCAACTGTCTTAATTGCGGTCAAAATTAGCAGTCGAAGAGGATAAATCCTCTTCTTCACCTTTCGCTACGGATCGGGTTTATGATATGCTCACTAATAGTGGGCATATTTTAATTCCCAGGGGCGATGAGAACTTTGTTCTCATCTTCACCTTCGCCCCGCTGTGCGGGGCTCGGTCAATGAAGAATATTCTTAACTTTTTAATTGAGGTTAATAAATTAAAAGAAATGCCGAGAACCGGCTGGGTTTTGATGGACGTCAAAAACCCGGAAACAGTTGCCGATCATACTTTTCGGATGGCGATTTTGTCATGGCTTTTGGCCAAGAAAAAAAAGTTAAATATAAAAAGAGCGATTTTAGTCGCTCTTTTTCACGATTTATGCGAGGTTTACGCCGGCGATATAACCACTCTTTTATATCACCCCGGGCTGATGGGAGAAAAAGACGCTGAAAAAAGAAAAAAAATAGAGATGAAATGGTCTCGTCTCTCCAGAACAGAAAAAGAAAAAATCGGAAAAACAAAGTTCAAAATAGAAAAAGAAGCCCTTTTAAAATTGACAGATTTTCTCCGCCCGAATCTGAAAAAAGAAATTCTTTCTCTCTGGCTGGACTATGAAAAAGGCGCATCGAAAGAGGGGAGATTTATTAAAGAAATAAACAGCGTAGAAACTCTCGTACAATCAATCGAATATTTTGGTCCAAAAGAACAAATTGGAGGAACCACTTGGTGGGAATCAACAGAAGAAATAGCTGAAGACCCTCTGCTTTTAGATTTTTTAAAAATTGTCCAAAAAAAATTCTACGGTCCGAAATATAAAAAATTTTTTGAGCAAATTTTCGGTCAAGTTTTGCAAAGGGATAAAAAGGATAAGGACTTAGAAAACATATTAGGCTTTCTTTTGGAAGTCGGCAAATTAAAAAGATTACCCAGGTTATATTGGATTCTACGGGGAGTGAAAACGCCGGAAACGGTAGCCGGCCATATTTTTACCCTGACTATAATGGCGTGGGTTTTGGGCAAGGAAACAAACCTGAACATGGAAAAACTCTTAAAAATGGCTCTTTGCCACGAAATCTCGGCTGTTTATACGGGAGACAGTACTCCTTATGACAGGATTCTACCAAAAGACCGGAAAGCAAGGGGAGAAATTTTGAAAAAAATGGTCCGTCTTTCAAGAGAAAAAAAAGAAGAGATATTTTTCAAGGATTATCAGCAGGAAAAAAAGACCCTTGAAAAATTAACTTCAAAATTACCGCCCCCTCTTAAAAATGAAATGCTTCACTTGTGGAAAGAATACCGGACCAAAAGTTCCCCGGAGGGCCATTTTCTTTCTCAACTCAACGTTTCAGCTGTTTTGCTTCAGACATTGTTGTACGAAAAAGAAGATAATAATTTTTTTGCCGCACCGATTTGGGAATGGGCCTTTGAAAACATTGACCATCCTCAAGTCCTTTTGCTTTTGAAAGAAATGAAGAGCAGGTTTTACGGCTAAAAATCGGGGTTGACAAACCGTTCAGATAAAATCTAAAATAAAGATAGATAGAGTTCTTTCCTAAAGATTAAAAATGGGTGTGGCAGCAATCCCCAGAGCACAATCACCTCCTTGATTTCGTCTTTGTGCCGCAGCCGCACCCTTTACTCTAAGGCGTAGAAAGGAGTAAAACCGGAAGAAACTTCCACCCCTCCTCGGTTTCTTCTGGTTTTTCTGGAAATTCCTTCACCTCCACCTCCTTGACTACGCCTCCTTTTTTTTGACGAATAAAGAAAAAAGAATATCAATAAGTTGCTTTTTAAAATTTGACAAGCGGATTTGTCTAGAATAAAATTAGAGATTAGGAAAAGGTCGAATTTAAAATTTAATTAAGATATTAGAAATGGGAAAGATAAAAATTGGATTTATAGTTTTGATTTCGTTAGCTTTGGCTGGCTTGATTTTGAGTGGAGTTGTTACGGCTAAACCAGAAAATCCGAAAGGAGAATATGTTCAAAATGAGATTATTGTTAAATTCAGGGGAGATGCTGAGCTCTTTAGAGTAATTAAAGTTCCCAAAGGAAAAGTTATAGAAAAAATAAAGGCTTACCAGCAAAGAGTAGAAGTAGAATATGCTGAACCCAACTACCTGATTTTTGCCTTAGGTTCTAATGATACTTATTATTGGAATCAATGGGCGTTAAATAATACCGGGCAAGAAATTTATAGTGGTTGTACGGAGGAATATTGTAATCTCCTAAAATTGATAGGCAGCGGTACCTCCGATGCCGATATGGATTGGGAAAAGGCTTGGGCAAGTTTTAGTGGTGCTTCATTTTCTTCAGTTATTATTGCAGTTGTAGATTCAGGCATAGATGAGACTCACCCTGATTTAAATGGTAAACTAGTACCTGGCTGGGATTTTGTGAACAATGATAATGACCCTCATGATATTTATGGCCATGGTACCCATGTTTCGGGGATTGCGGCGGCTGAAACAGATAACTTAGAAGGTATTGCTGGAGTTGCTTTTTCTGCCAACATTCAAATTATGCCAGTGCAAGTTCTTAACAATGATGGTATGGGGACTACTGCCAATGTTGCGAAGGGAATCATGTATGCTGCAGATAATGGAGCTAAAGTTATTAATCTTAGTATCGGCGGAGGAGATTCTACCACCTTAAAAAATGCGGTGAATTATGCTTATAGTAAAGGGGCGTTGTTGGTTGCCGCAGCTGGCAATGATGGCGGGAGTAGAAAATACTACCCTGCCAGCTATCCCAACGTGATTTCGGTCGCAGCCACTGATTATAATGACAACAGAGCTTCTTTTTCCAACTTTAATAGCGAGATAGATATATCAGCCCCCGGAGTTAATGTTTTTTCGACTTTTCCTGTCTATCCTTTTACTATCGGAATAAAATATGGTCGCTCTCGGAACTACGACGTCGGTAGCGGTACTTCAATGTCGGTTCCTCAGGTTGTGGGATTGGCAGGATTGCTATTTGCTCAAGATAGCAGTAGAGACAATGTTAAAGTCAGAGCCATTATTGAGGAAACTGCCGATGACCGAGGGGCTTCGGGTTGGGATAAATATTTTGGCTGGGGAAGAATTAATGTTAATGCTGCTCTAAATTATGTACCGTCTACACCCCCTCCTACTCCTACTTGTGTAGTAGTGCCTGGCGTATGTAACTGTAATGGGAAGTGTGGACCTAACGAAACTTCGCCAGCCTGCGCGGACTGTCAATAAAGATTAACAAGAATTAGGAAAAGGCATTTTAACCGAACAAAACCTCTCAATTTTGAGGGGTTTTGTTTTGGCCGAAAATACGGTATAATATTTTATTGATTGATTATGAAAAAAAATACAAAAATTATCCTTCGGCAAGCTCAGGATGATGCTGAGCAGAGCCGAAGCATCACCAAGGAAATGAAGATTTCAGAGGTGGTTCAAAAATACCCGAAAACTACCTCCGTCTTTATTGATTACGGTCTGCATTGCATTGGCTGCCCAATGGCTGCAGGGGAAAGCTCGGAAACAATTGAGCAAGCATCTAAGGTCCACCATATTGATTTAAAGAAATTCCTTGGAGACCTTAACAATGCCGTAGAATAACATGAAAAAGTTCCTGCTTTTTTTATTTTCTCTTTTAATCGGAGCGGGCTTGTTCTCCTGGGTTTTAAAGATGGTCGGCTGGACAGAAATCAAAAAGGCGTTTTTGGTTTTTACCGGCTGGCAGGGATTGGTTATTCTGTTCCTTACTTTTTTAATGGCATTGGTGGGAATCTGGAAATGGAGAGAGGTTTTAAAAGGGATGGGGGTCAGGGTTTCTTTTAAAAAGCTTTGGCGGCCATATTTGGCCGGTTTCGCCATCAGATATTTGGCTCCGGTAGTGATTATCGGTTCTGAGATTTTCCAGGCCCACGCTTTAAAAGAAACTGATTCTATTCCGTGGCCAAAAAGCATGGCTTCGGTGATTGTGGACAGAATTTTGGAATTAACCGCCGGTTTGGTGGTTATTTTTTTTGGAATTTCCTTCTTCCTCTTCAAAATCGGCCTGCCGCCAATAAAATTAGGGCTAATTTTCGCGGGATTTATTTCTCTCCTGACTTCTCTGACCGCCTATTTTTATTTCAAAAGCTTCAGAAAAGAAAGCATGGTCAAGGCCTTTGTCGGGATTTTTAACAACAAGACGGACAGCCAGCCGTTAGATATAGAAAAAGAGATTTTC
>Ga0315294_10007917_pt1 | contig 11670 bp, 10 predicted proteins | sample YL17G13_40_MG_FD_203626 | JGI IMG/M metagenome (GOLD analysis project Ga0315294, IMG submission 203626) | Sediment microbial communities from Yellowstone Lake, YNP, Wyoming, USA - YL17G13_40 | ecosystem: Environmental > Aquatic > Freshwater > Lake > Sediment | place: USA: Wyoming | collected...
TCTGCAGGCGTGCTTCCTCGCCCATCGCTTTGATGTATGGCATTTCAATGAATAATATTATCCACTTGCCGAAGGCCAGACACACAATAAGTGCTATCGCCAGACCCAATATTGCAAGGATAAGCCGGGCGCGCAGCTCCTCAAGGTGGTCGCCCAGACTCATAGTGCTCTCAAGGGGGTCCTGGTTCTTCTTGGTTTTGCCCATTTTGATCCGGCCTTTTGACAGGGTGGAATTTCAGAAAGCCCCGAAGTTCCGGTGATTTAAGTGTTAGTGCCGGATTCGTCCAGACCGGAGGCCTTCTTGGCCTCTTTCACCACGTCGTCCTTGACTTTCTTTACGTCATCTACAAATTCGTCCTTGGTTTCTTTGGCTTCGTTGACGCCTTTTTTGAACTCGGTTAGACTCTTGCCTATGCTGCGGGCGATTTCCGGCAGCCGCCTGCCGAATATCAGCAGAGCAATAACAAGGATGACCAGCCATTCCCACCCCTGGGGCGTCCACCCCGCTAAGATATATCCTGAATATTCAATCATTTCAGTCTCCTTAATTTATCTTTCGAACGAATTATAATACGCCGCTGGCAGTTTTGTCAACAAATACCGATTTAAACTGAAAATTCTCTGCCTGCATCGTAAATAAATATTTCTGCTGGTGTTCGTTAATCGACCGTTAACCTGTATCCACCGCAACAATCTTTATATCACGGTCGCGGTCTTTGCCAATCGCGATTACGTTACCGCCTTTATCGGCGGCAATGCTCTGTCCGCCATATACCCGGCCTGTCCAGGGGCCGTGTGTGATTTCGCCGACAAGGTTGGTCCCCACAACCGGCGATGCGGTTTTGCGTGCTGTTTTTACAACCACCTTTTCAAGCTCTTTGCCGTGCCCGGGCCAGTCATTTTCCGTGGCGGCATAGCCGAAGGGAACCAGCAGCAGGTCGGGTTTTAGAGCTGCCATTCGGTCTAAAATTTTGTCATCGTGCGTGTCGGCGCATATAAGGATGCCGATTTTGCCAAATCGGGTTTGCACAATAGCTACCTCGCTGCCGGGGGTATATGGCGGGGTCATCAGTTCAGGCATTACATTTATCTTGCGGTGCTTGAGAAGTATCCTCCCTTTGTCGTCGGTTAGTATCGCCGAATCATATAAGCTTCTGCCATCTTTTTCTTCCAGGCCGGCGCAGAGGTGAACGTGGTATTTTTTAGCCAGTTTGCAAAGTTGAGCCGAATCTTTGCCCGGTATCGGATATGCCCTTTCGTGCGCATCTGGGTTTACCCACCCTAATATCACTGTTTCAGGCAGGCACACAACCTCTGCTCCGGCATCTTTGGCCTCACGAATCGCATCTTCAATTCGGACAAAATTTCCGCTGCGGTCACCGTCAAGTACCAATATTTGACACATAGCCACTTTGATGTTGCTCATTTGAATCTGCTTACAGGTATCAGGTTTGCCAGATCTGATATTGACAATAATGCTAATAAAACTATAATCCGCTTGAAACTTACGGTCAAGTAAACTCCGTTAGAAAATTCACACGGGACTTTATACCCCGTGTGAACTCTGGATATTTTACCCCGTGTTGAAACACGGGACGGGGCTTTCTAACGGAGTAAATTGCTTTTATCTGGAGTTGACGATGGGTTTGATTTCCCGCCGGCCAGGACGTCTCGAATCTGGTATAGGCATTTTCTTGTTGGCAATTCTCCTTCTTATCGGCCTGGGCGTATTCATAAAGCAATCCGATTTTGATATGAGCCGGTTTGGCATAAATACCGCTGCTTTGGTTCTATCCGCGCAAGGCTCGAAGACCGGCACGGAAGAAAAACCGTCTTTTGATTTCCCGGTTCCCTCCGGATTCAAAAAACTCTCGGAAGCCGAAACGTACGTTCCGGAAAACCTCTACGAAAAGATTGACGGCAAAGCTACTCTTTATATCGAATCCGGTTTCGTAAAATTATCTACCCAGCGATTCGTAAGTCAAAACGATGACACGTTGTGGTTTGAACTTTTCCTTTTTGATATGGCGGCCCCTAAAAATGCGTTTTCAGTTTACAGTGTGCAAAAAAGACCTGATGTTGAGGCATTTCCTGCTATGCAATTTGCATACAGCGCAGGTAATGCCCTGTATTTTGTCCACGACAAATACTACGTTGAATTGGTCGGCTCTTCCGAATCCGCTGATTTGCTTAAGGCGATGTCAGACCTTGCGGACAAACTCACTCCCGCTCCTGTCTTCCGACAAGAAAACGCGGGGGTCGGCAAAGTTACAGAAATACCTGAGCTGACTCTATTTCCTCAGGAGAATTTAGTTCCGGGCAGTGCTAAATTATATCTTTCGGACGTCTTTGGCTTTGACGGATTAAGTGACACCTTTGTTTGCCAGTATAGGGCTGGCGACGAGTCTATTACCGCATTCTTAAGCAAGCGCCCCAGCCCGCAGGATGCTCGAACAGTTACAGAAAGCTATTACAATTTTTTAGTTGATAATGGCGGCAAGGATAAGCTGGCATCTGACAAAAATCTCCAAACCATCAAATGTAAAGTCCTTGATTTCTACGACACCACCGAGATTATTTTTGCAATAGGGCCGTATGTCGCCGGTATCCACGAAGCTAAAAACCAGCAATCGGCTGAAAAACTTGCTGCCGAGCTTTTCAATAAGCTCAGCAAAATTGCCCGGACAACAAAGAATGACTGACCAGGACAATAAAAAAATCGAACGCAGGCAGTTTTTAACCCGTGCTACTAAAGCAGGGATTTCAATCGCCGCAGCCGGCATAGTTTCCGCCAGACTCTATGATAGGCAAGGCCCAAAGGCCGCTGTTGACGCCGGGTTACTGGTAACTTTACCGGATTTCTCGGTACCGCGCAAAAACGGCCAAACAATTTGCATCGTCAAAGGTTCAGACAGAAAAGCAACGGTCAGCAAGGCAATAGAACTGCTTGGCGGCATAGAAAGATTTGTTGCAAAAGGTGAAATAGTTGCGATAAAGCCGAATGTCGCATTTGCATCATCACCGCTGCTTGGGGCTACGACCCATCCGGAACTGGTGGCCGAGGTAGTGCGCCTGGCCTATAAAGCCGGCGCAAAACAGGTTATCGTTACCGACAACCCAATCAATGACCCTGCGAGCTGTTTTACATTAACCGGCATCGGCAAAGCAGCAAGTGACGCCGGCGCCAGAGTGATACTTCCCAAACCCGGTCTTTTCAGGCATACCACACTGCCGGGTGGTAAGCTCATTGTAAATTGGCCTATTTTCTATGAGCCATTTGCGAAAGCAGATAAGCTGATTGGCATTGCTCCTGTTAAGCACCATCACAGAAGCGGCGCTTCAATGACGATGAAAAACTGGTATGGTCTTTTGGGCGGGCGGCGTAATGTATTCCATCAGGACATCAACACTATTATCGCTGAGCTGGCTCTTATGGTAAAGCCGACACTTGTGATATTAGATGGCACCGAGGTTATGGTAACTAATGGGCCGACCGGCGGCTCTGTCTCGGATTTAAGGCGTGCGGATACCTTAATCGCAAGCACTGATTGCGTAGCAGCCGACTCCTTCGGCTGCACATTGCTGGGCCTGAAGCCCTCAGATTTACCTTACCTTGCTAAAGCCCAGAACGCCGGTGCCGGAACCACTGATTATGAATCGCTCAAACCGATATTTGCTGCGGTAGGTTAAAAATGCGATTTGTTTTGTATCAAAGAACCACCGTCATTAGAGTAAATGCAATTATGAAAATCGTTCACGTTAGACGAATAAGTCAGGCCTTCTTTTTCTCACTGTTTGTCTGGTTCTGCATCGTCAGCACAGTCGGCGACAAATTCTGGCAGTTGCGGGGCTGGCCGATTAACTTGTTTTTGTGGCTTGACCCCTTGTCGGCAATCGGCACAGCATTGACCACACACACCCTTTACTGGCCTCTTTTGTGGGCGCTGGTTACCATTGTATCGACAATAATATTCGGACGATTCTTCTGCGGCTGGGTTTGTCCCTTCGGCACACTGCACAACTTTGTGGGCTTTTTGGGCAATCGAAAAAAATCGCCTTCACAAAAAATCCAGCTAAATAAATACCGAAAGGCGCAGTGTATAAAGTACATAATACTTATATTGCTTCTCGGTATGGCTGCCTTTCCTTCTATTGATGCTACTTTGCAGGCAGGATTGCTTGACCCGATACCGTTGGTTACGCGGTCTTTTAATCTGCTTTTGTTACCTATTTTGGATAAGAGCGTGGGTTTTGTTTCGGCAACAGCGCGATTCTATGAAGGTGGCTGGTTCATACTGGCGATATTTTTAGCGGTGGTTTTGCTTAATTTAGTTATCCCCAGATTTTACTGTAGATTCATCTGTCCGCTCGGTGCGTTATTCGGCATTATTAGCAGATTTGCTATCTGGCGAATCGGCAAGACGCAAAGCGAATGTATTGATTGCAAGTTGTGTGAACGTTCGTGCGAAGGTGGTTGTGAGCCGGCCGGCAAAATAAGAATAAGCGAATGTGTCCTTTGTTTTAACTGTCGTGAAGACTGCAAGCACCAGTTTATCGGATACCAGACAAGGCCGTCACTGGCAGGCGAGATAACCAATCCGGATATTTCTCGCAGAGGTTTTGTCCTTTCGCTGGCAAGCGGCATCATTGCGGCACCGGCCGTCCGCCTCAGTAATCAATTGGGCAGCAACTGGTACCATCGGGTCATTCGTCCGCCCGGCGCACTACCGGAAGAAGAGTTCCTGAAAAGATGTATCAAATGCGGCCAGTGTATGCGGGTCTGTCCTACAAACGTCATTCAGCCAGGCGGTATTGAAGGGGGGCTGGAAAATTTCTGGACACCTGTGTTGAATAATCGAATTGGCACAAGCGGGTGCCAATTGAATTGCACGGCCTGCGGCCAGGTTTGCCCGACCTCGGCCATCAGGCCGATTACGCTTTCGGAAAAACTCGGAACCGATGATTTCGCTCGGGTCGGGCCAATCAGGGTAGGGACCGCATTCTTTGACCGTGACAGGTGTCTGCCGTGGGCGATGGATAAGCCCTGTATTGTGTGCGAAGAAAACTGTCCGGTTAGTCCCAAAGCAATTTATACGCAGGAGTGCTTTAATACAATAAGGGATGGCATTTTGACGGTAAAAAAAGTTACAGAGAATCTGATAGAAACTGTTGAAGAAACGCTTACCCCTGGTAAACTTGCTACCGGCGATTATTATTGTGCGGTTGAAGGCAGCCGGCGCTGCAAAATCGCAGCAAATGCCGAGAATTGGATAGAAATTTTGCCTGATGAACGATTCGAAAAAATTCCTGGCGCAGGCAGCAAAATTGAGTTGCAAGTGCGTCTGCAAAGACCTTATGTTGATATTGAAAGATGTATTGGTTGTGGAGTTTGCGAACACGAGTGTCCTGTAAGCGGTAAGAAAGCTATAATGGTCTCTGCCGTGGGTGAAACCAGAAGCACCGACCACAGGTTATTGCTTAAACGCTAATAATTTTTGGAGTTAAATGCTATGAAAGAAGACCGAAACGAAATCAACAGAAGAGATTTTTTGAAGACAATCGGCGCTGCGGGGTTAGTCCCTGCGTTGGCGCCGGTAACGAGCGGTATTGCATCGGGTGAAGAGAAAGCCGACCCGAATGTGGTAGCGAAAACCGAAGAGCCCAAATTCCCACAGGTGCCGAGGCGAAAGCTGGGCAAAACAGGCGTGAAGGTCCCCGTTATGTCTCTCGGGACGATGTTTAACCTTATTGACAACCAAATAATTCTAAGAAGCACTCTTAAGTGGGGTGTTAACTCCTGGGACACCGCGCACAACTATGGAGGCGGAAACAGTGAACTTGGTGTAGGCAAATTCCTGAAGGATAATCCGGAGGTCCGGAAAAATTTATTCCTTGCCACCAAGGCATCAGGGGCAAACACCATAGATGAGATTGAGCAGCGACTCCAGACATCTCTGAAAAGGATGAATACCGATTACATTGATTTGTATTATGCTCCTCACGCCGCTTCTGGTCCTGACAAGTTGACCGACGAGCTCAAGCAGTGGGCTGAAAGCGCCAAGAAGCGTAAGCTCATACGCTTCTTCGGTTTCACCGTCCACAAGAATATGGACCAATGTCTTGCTGCTGCCGCCAAGCTCGGCTGGATTGATGTGATAATGACCGGCTACAATTTCCGCTTTATGCAGGATGACAAAATGCAGACGGCTGTTGACGCCTGCTATAAGGCCAACATCGGCATTATAGCAATGAAGGCTACCGGCAAGACCACCATTCAGTGGGCCAAGCAGTCCGTTGAGACCGAGGCGGATAAAAAACTGATAGAGCATCTTCTGCAGAAGGGCTACACGCAGGAACAGGCAACTATAAAACTTGTCCTCGATGACGAAAGGATAAGCTGCGCTTGTGTCGGTATGGAAAATGTTGCTGTTTTAACTGCAAACGTTGCGGCTGTCCTGGATAAAACCAAACTTACCCACGCCGATATCGACATCTTCAGGGACTATGCCCAGGCGACCTGCAGCGGTTATTGTGCCGGCTGTGCAGAAATCTGTGATTCGGCTCTGCCGGATGCCCCTTATGTCAGTGACATTATGCGGGATCTGATGTATTACAATAGCTACGGCCAGAAGGATTTGGCAAAGGAAATTTTTGCTCAGATTCCCAGCAGCGTTAGAAGCAAACTGCTCAGCATTGATTACAGCGTTGCGGAAGCTCGCTGCCCGCAGCATTTACCGATAGGCAAATTAGTCGCCGAAGCAGTCAGCAAATTGGCCTGATTCATGCTGCAAACGTAGTGGTCTGTGACATATCATTCGAGGGCTTGTCATTCCGTCCGGCTGTTACGGAATGCGGAATTCAGACACCCGTATAGTGGTAAATTTTTGCTTCCGCAGAGGCAAAAAATTTGCCCTCTTTTTGATAATGTAAGCTCTTTATTAACAAGCACTTACATTTAGCACAAGCTGATTTTGCTTGCTTTTTGATGCCCATTTCGGTTATCATAATTGCATAAAGATGAAAGTGATTTGATGGTTCTGGTTTCGAGATGGGGCGATGAGGAAGTTTTATTACGAAATTTGGCTTCCTTTTATACTTAACAAAAAGCGGATTTTGCTGCTGGCAATAGCAAGCTATATTGCGTTGTGCTAAGCAATTGCTATGTTCTTTAGCTTTTGCCAACCGCTCGGCTTTGAGCGGTTTTTTTGTGCGCACAGTTGCCGTTAAACATTTGACACATCCGGCGCCGCAGATTAACCTCATAAAAAACTGCCTGGTCCATTAGGAGTTTTACAGAATGATAATAGTTACCGGCGGAGCCGGCTTTATCGGCTCGGCAGTAATCGCCGCATTAAACAAAAGACAGATTACAGACATCCTTGTCGTTGACCATTTGGGCACCGACGAAAAATGGAAGAATCTGCGGAATCTTTCCTTTGCTGATTATGTGGAGAAGGACGATTTTCTGGAAATGGTCGTTGAGGATAAACTCCCCGGCCATATCGAGGCAGTTTTTCATCTTGGCGCATGCTCATCCACAACGGAAATAAATGCCTCCTACCTTATAAAAAATAACTACGAATACAGCAAACTCCTGGCCCAGTGGGCCCAGCATAGGCAGGGGGGCAATATCCGCTTTATCTACGCCTCCAGTGCAGCTACTTACGGCGACGGCTCATCTGGCTTCAGCGATGATGAGGAAAAAATTGAAAACTTAAAACCATTGAATATGTATGGCTATTCCAAGCAGCTCTTTGACCTGTGGGCACGACGCACAGGCCTGTTGAAAAAAATTGTTGGCTTAAAATACTTCAACGTCTTCGGGCCAAACGAATATCACAAAGCCGATATGAGAAGTTTTGTTTTGAAGGCGTTTGAGCAGATAAGTGCGGCCGGCAAAGTCCGGCTCTTCAAATCCTACAAGAGCGAATACGCCGATGGCGAGCAGGTCCGTGATTTTATCTACGTCAAGGATGCCGTCGATATGACCCTTTTCTTTTTAGATAACCCGAAGATAAATGGGCTTTTCAATATCGGCTCAAGCAGTGCACGCTCCTGGAACGATTTGGTAAAAGCGGTTTTTGCAGCGATGGGCAAAAAACCCAATATCGAATATATCGAGATGCCCGAATCAATCCACAATCAGTATCAATACTATACGTGCGCTGATATAACCAAGCTTCGCAAAGCCGGCTACAAAAAACAAATTACTTCGCTCGAAGATGCCATAAAAGATTATGTCCAAAACTATCTGCAAAAAGGTCAGTACCTGACCGGGATTTAGTGGCTGCTATTTCTTGAAAGGGACATTCAAATTTCATTCACGCCGTATCATTTTGGGCCGAGTGCTTTTATCGGGCTGGTATTTAAAAAATGGCTCGACATCCCCGTCTTTGTCCTTGCCAATGCGGTTGTTGACATTGAGGTCTTGATTATAAATTCATTTGGACTTGGGTATCCGTTCCACCGATATTGCCATACGCTACTCATCGGCTCGATAGTGGGGCTTCTCTGGGGCGCCTCTGCGTATCCGTTGCGACACTTTTTCAAACGGCTGATGCAAATATCTCGCATACCTTATCAGACCAGCTTCCGGAAAATGGTTATCTCCGGCATCCTCGGCGTATGGCTTCACGTTTTAATTGATGGCATTTACCACTGGGACATTAGGGTCTTTTGGCCCAGTCACACAAGGACGCTATATAAGCTATTAAATCAGCAGCAGATAGAAACTCTGTGCCTGGTTTTCTTTGCGGCAGCCGTTATAGTGTATGTGATTATGCTCGCATTTTCTTACAAAAATAAGACAGACAAGACCAGTGAGAAAACGCACAACTGAACTAAAAAGTTTTCACGTTAAAGGGCAGAACTTTATGGCGTTACAAATTTCTATACGCAATTTATCCATAATATTATTTGTGCAATTTATTCTTGTGGTCTCTTTTTGTTCCGCTGATGAGCCGACCGCACAGAGTAACTTTTATGTGACGCTGCCTCCGCATCGCTTCGCAGACGACCTTATGCCGGCCTCCCCATTCGGCATCAATACTGCCTTTCAGCCCGATACGCTCAACCTTGAAGCAATATTAGAGAAAATGAAAGAGGCCGGCATTAAATGGGGACGTCAGGACTTCACCTGGCATCGCATCGAAAAAACCAAAGGCCAGTACCAATGGGAGGATTATGACCGCCTCGTTGAACTGTGCCGTAAGTTCGGCATTCTCCTTTTCGGCAATCTTGCTTACGCCCCGTCTTTTCACGACCCTCGAACACCTGAAGGCGTCGAAGCATATTGCAATTTCGTCCGGGAAGCGGTTAAGCATTTTGCCGGCAAGGTCAATTTCTGGCAGATTTGGAATGAGCCGAACGGCGGATTCTGGAAAGGCACGCCCGAGCAGTACGCCCGCCTCCTCGCCGCCGCCGGCAAGGCAATCCACCAGGCAAACCCGGATGCCAAGGTCCTCGGCCTTAATATGGCCTTTTGTGATGTCCTCTGGGCGGAAAAGATACTGAGTCTCGTTCCTTATGACTGTTTTGATATTGTTTGTTTTCATCCCTATCGAGTTCCCTCATCTCCGGAAGAATCCTTTGACTGGTGGGAACTGGACCAGTACGTCAAAAGCTGGCACCGCAACGACCTCGACCCCAATTATCCGCTTGTCCGTATGAATTTTCTCCAGCAGACTGACGAACTGCTAAAGGTAATGGCCAGATTCGGCCAGCCCAAACCTGTATGGATTACAGAAATCTGCTGGAACAGCCAGATTCACCCGTATGGGGTTCCGGAAACGCGACAGGCCGACCTTGCCGTCCGGTTCCACGTTCTCGCCATCGCTTCCGGCAAAGTGGAAAAGATATTCTGGTGGACATTTAAGGACAGAGGAACTCGGCAATTTGACCAGGCCGATATGGTTGGCCTTGTCCGAAACGACCTGTCCCCGAAGTATTCCTATTACGCATTTTCTTTTATGACCCGAATGCTCGAAGGCAAGAAACATATCCGTAACGATGCCTTTGGCCCGCAGGTCTATGCTGCGGTATTTACCGATGATGCTAACGAGGATACCATCGTTGGCTGGAGCACAAAGCCTTACGCTTACGTCCGCGTCAACAATGAAAACGGACTAACAATTTATGACGTCTATGGGACACGAAGGTTTGTTCCGGTTGACCCCGTCCGGACCAAAAGTCTTCCTGTTCCGCTTGGCGAAAGTCCCATCTATATCGTCGGCTCAAAAGGCCTGAAAGCCGCCGTCCGCCCCGACCCGGGTTGGTAAGCGAAAAATGATGGGACAATCCCGATTTATCGGGACTGCTCTTGCCTATTTCCCATTTATCCCTTATAATCTTTCCTGAATCGTGATTAGTGATTCGTGGTTTGTGATACGAGATACAAGATGCGAAATACGAAAACAATTACAGAACAAATGCAGCTTCTAAAACGCAGCACAGTCGAAATCTTCACCGAGGCCGAACTGGCCCAAAAACTTGATGAGTCGGCTAAAACCGGTAGGCAGTTACGAATCAAGCTCGGCCTCGACCCCACCTCGCCGGATATTCACCTCGGCCACACAGTTGTCCTACGAAAGATGCGGCAGTTTCAGGACCTCGGCCACAAGGCCGTCCTTATCATAGGCGACTACACCGCACGAATCGGCGACCCTTCAGGTGTGAGCACAACCCGCCCGATGCTCTCGCCACAGCAAATCGAGCAGAACGCAGGGACGTATTTCCAGCAGGCAGGCAAAATCCTCGACACCTCCGCCAGCAAACTTGAGATACGTTACAACAACGAATGGCTTGAAAAGCTGACCCTGATGGAGCTAATCCAACTGGCAGCAAAGAAGACCGTAGCCCAAATGCTCCAGCGCGACACGTTCAAAAACCGCCTGCAGGCCGATGTGGATGTTTACACCCATGAGTTCCTTTACCCCCTTATGCAGGGCTACGATTCGGTTATGGTAAGAAGTGACGTTGAATTAGGCGGCACAGACCAGACCTTCAACAACCTTGTCGGCAGGGACATCCAGCGTGCCTACGGCCAACCCCCGCAGGTTGTAATTACTACGCCCATCCTTGTCGGCCTCGATGGCAAAGAGAAGATGAGTAAATCCAAAGGCAATTACATCGGCGTAACCGATAGCCCTGCCGAGATGTTCGGCAAGATTATGAGTATATCCGACGATATGATGGAAAATTACTTTACACTTCTTACCGATTTCCCGATGGATAGGGTGGCTGAGCTTGTCAATCCCGACAAAACGCATCCAAAGGAGGCAAAGGTCCTGCTCGGTAAAACCATTGTCACTCAGTTCTATGGCCAGGCCGCCGCCGAAGCCGCCGCCGCCGAATTCAACAGAGTCTTCGCACAGAAAAATCTCCCCGATGAAATACCGCAAGTTGAAATACCCGCCCAGCGGATTATGGCCAGCAAACTGCTTTTGGCCTGCAAGCTTGTGCCTTCAGGCAGTGAGGCCAAGAGAATGATAAAGCAGGGGGCAGCCGAAATTGACGGAAATAGAATTGACGACCCTAACTTAGAGATTACCCCTAAAGACGGTATGGTTATCCAGGTCGGCAAACGAAAATTCGCAAAACTGAAAGTGAGTTAGTCATTGCGAGCGAAGCGAAGCAATCTCAACTCATATTTAGCCGGCGGACTTCGGTGAG
>Ga0315294_10007919_pt1 | contig 11667 bp, 6 predicted proteins | sample YL17G13_40_MG_FD_203626 | JGI IMG/M metagenome (GOLD analysis project Ga0315294, IMG submission 203626) | Sediment microbial communities from Yellowstone Lake, YNP, Wyoming, USA - YL17G13_40 | ecosystem: Environmental > Aquatic > Freshwater > Lake > Sediment | place: USA: Wyoming | collected...
GTTCGTAAGTTTGCTTCGTGTGAGTTCCAAGTCAGTTTTTTCCGTGTGTGTTCGCTTGAGGTTTCCTTGAATCATTGCCAAGGCAGTCTCGTACGTCTGGTTGTCCATTTTTCCGATCTCGTGTTCGATCTCGAGGTTGACGAACGCGTGGTTCAAAGCCTTGATCAAGTCGACGCATTCAGCGATTTCGTCGTCCATATCTTCCATTAGAGATTGAGCCTCAGTCTTTAATTGCGTTAGTATCCCGTCGAAGCTTGTGTGCAGTTCGGAGTACATTTCTTTGGGGATTTTCTTCTTCTCTGAAAGGTCCCTGATGGCTTGGTCTTTGCGCCAGATGAGTGGGATCTGGTCCGATAGAATTGCCGCCTGAGCCTTTATGTTAGAGATTAGAGTTACGTTGGCACCGTCGATCTTGAGGTGTTCGGTAGAATGTTTCGAGAATCTTCCGTCCCCTAGCTCGACATATACTGCGTCGAATTTTCCGCTTGGCGTCACTGCGAAAGAAGCGATTTTGCCTATTGCACATCCGTATTCGTCTTTTACCTGTTTTCCAACGGAAAGAAAAAGATTGGGGTTTTGTGACATAGTCTTCACCCCTCGGTCTAGGAAGTCTCTGTTGAGGATTTCTCGCCTACTGGTGTTGGAAGTCCTGGGATGCCTGGTGGCAGATCTGGGAACTTCTCTTTGATTCTCTGTTCTGCGACTGTTGATGCCTCGGTGAGAATTTTCGTAGCGTCCTCGTTGACGGCGTTGAAGTTCAGTGACATTCCTGTTTCGGTTCCGGCTTCCATCATTATTCCGCTGAGCAAGTTGCCGATTTCGCCAAGTTCGCTTTCTGCTTCGGGGAAGACGCTGACTAGTCCTGATCTGACCGTTCTTAAGACGCCTACTGCTGGGCCGAGTGTTGATACAACGTCGCCTAGTTCGGACACTGTGCGTAATCTTAGTACGATTTGTTCTAGTGCGAGCCTTGCGTTAGTGATGAGTTTCTCCATCTTACGGATTTCTGCCAGTTCGTTGGCGAAGACATTTGCGCGTGCCGTGTCGTGCTTGGTATACGCGTCAACTATTCTGGCAAAGATTGTTCTGTCTCTCACGGAGAATTTCTCGCCGGCCTGGTCAAGCTTGTTCACTTGCAGTTCGATGCGTCGTACGGCTCCATCTAAGCGTGGCTTCAACGGGCCTGGTGGTCTCACTGCGTCCTGAATTCTGCGTGTAAGCGGTTGCTCTTCTCTTTTAGTTTCCCATTTTTTGCTAAACCTTTCTGACAAATTTAACTACCTCCTAAAAAACAAGAGTCTCATAAAACAATCTTATGCATTGTTAACATGACTACAATATGTGCGGATATATGTGGAGATATACCCCTGAGCCAAAGCGGTTTTGGGCTTTAATTTTCCAACTAAAAGCCAATGTAGCCTCTTTTCCAAGAATAGACAGAAAAGTGTAAGTCAGACTAAAAAGCGGCAAGATTCAATTGCTAACCCAAAGGTGAATCAAATGGGCGAAAGGTTCAAGATTTTTGTCTTCGTCGCAATCCTAGGTTTCTTCGCGGGAGTCATTGCAGACCTCAGTGCCACCTACGTCATTCCAGCACTTGCAGACATTTTGCCAGCATTTCTCAACGCGAGGTATATGCTGTCCGGATTAGCGGGAGCTTTTCTGACACTCGTCATGGTCAGCGTTTGGGCCTACATCAAAGGTACTCCAGAACGTTAGCCTTCCCCTCTCCCTTTCTTTGTTTTCAAGAAAGGTCTCATCCTCCTTTTTATTTCTCTCCCGATTTGGCTCGAAGTTTCATTCCCCGAACTTGAGTGGCAAGAAACGATCGTCGCCATTCAGCATGTATGACAAACTCGATCGCAAACCACGCGAATACAGGCAAGCGGCCTTTCATGGACAGTCAACCATATAAGTGATGAGCCGACTACTCAATTCCGTCAGGTTTGAGAAGCAGAAAAAGCCTTGACTGAGAAAGGAAACTCTTCCTCTAGCGCTGAAGATCTTACCGGGAAGTTGGATCACATAATTGAGAGGCTCGATTTTCTTGAGAAACTGATCTTAGAGAAGCCGGAGTATGCCGGCTTGGTGGGTTCATTGGAGCTCACCAAATTGGGGGTGGGATTGTATGGTGAGTCACTAAAAATGGCTTCTCGCCTCAAGGCTCAGCAGAATGAACTGCAAGCGAGACCTGTCACAGAAGATAAAAACCTGGAAAGTGTCATTGAGGCAAATTTGATTGCCCGTCAGCGAGAAGTCTACTGCGGGGAAAACGTCCACTTAGAGATTCACATTGCCAATCTCGGAGGCGGTGCTGCTTCGTTAGTGAAGGTCGAAGGGATAATTCCTGACGGATTCGACCTGGTCGAAAAACCCGAAAAAAGTGTGGTCGAAGACGGATCTGTCAGCCTTGGAAAAAGAAAACTTGCTCCTCTAGATACGACTGAAATCAAACTGACCTTGAAAACCAAGAAGAAAGGAGAATTCTTCCTCACTCCCACCCTTCTTTATACGGATCAAATGGAGAAGAATAAGTGCTATGAGCTGGAGCATTTTCAGATCAGAGTCAAAGAACTGGGAATCCGCGGTTGGTTGAAAGGGGAATAGAATCTACGCTAACATCTAGCGTCAGCTTTTTTTGCTCGTGTCTACGGGTATGCAGCATGAAGAGCTCTCAAAGTAATCTTTCGCGATCCTAATCAGATTTTGATCCTGCGTGAAGAGTGCGGCTCCGTCCATCGCGCGCGTGATCGCTCAGATCATACCAAGGCTCGCGTGTCCTACACAATTACGGCTCTCTCAGAAAAAGGAAACCAATACATCAGGTCTTTCTCAAAGCAACATTATCATCAGTGGATGACGAACTGGGAGAAAGCCATCAATCACTATTTTCGGTACGGACATGCCCTTCGACACCATTGAATCCTTCAAGAGACGTTACAAGCGCGCGGTTTTCCGTATTTCATTTTCAGTCAAGCTGCCCGCGGGTTAATGATTTGCTGAAGAAACTGGGTTTTGAGTGGACTCAGTAGCGGAAAAAGAGGTCATTCGCATAGCGTTCCCGTACCTCGATTTCTTCATAGTCCAAGCTGAAGGGGAGCAACTAAGGATTTCAGTCTTTTGGTCTAGTCGTAAACCAGAATTTTGTGGAAGGGACGGATTGTTCGTAATTCTTGTAGCGCGTGCTGACTGCCTTCTCAACTCTGCCTATCTGTTGACAAAAACAGATTTAAACAAAGGTAAGCCTTAGACAGATCGACTCCTAACGATTTGCAGACCACATGGAACGAGGAGAATCATGATGTGCGGCATATTTGGTTTCTCGATGATGAGACCAGTCTCTATGGAGAAAGTCTTCAGAATCCTACAGAAACTAGAGGTGCACCAACTCCTTCAAGAACCATTGCCTCTCGGAGGTTACGGTGCAGGAGTGGCGATCCTCTTGGAGGACGGCACTGTTCTGGTTGAGAAAGTCGGAAAAATCGACAAATCACCTGCTCAACTTCTGCCCGGAATGGTCAAGGTCAAAATGGCATCGGTCCTTCTCGGTCACGTGAGAATGCCGAGTCCCGAGTTCATGAACACGGCCAAGTTTAAAGAAACGGCACAACCCTACGTGGTTGAGCGAAACCCAGAATTGACAGTGGCGTCTGTCCATAATGGCAAAATGGAGAACTACAGAGAAGTGAGAGGCAAGCTGGGTTCAGGGCATGTGTTCGAATCTGAAAAACACGAGCTTGTCGATTCAGAGGTAATTCCGCATTTCTTTGAGGAAATGCTCAGCGAAAAGGAAGACGTAAACCAAGCTCTGTACGAGTATTTCTGTGCAATCAAAGGGTCAAATACAGCCGCAATCCTGCAGGTGGGAGAAGAAAATTCGTTCATACACCTCGTCCACAAAGGACAGACAAGGGGACTCACGGTCTGGACCAACGAAAAGGATGAAATCATCTTCTGCTCAAGGAAGACACCGCTGATCGAGGAGTTCGGAACGATCCTCACAAAAGGCGATTTCAGAGAAAAAGTCTTCATAGGCTACCACGAAGAAGCGGGACTTGTTCTTTCACGTCGGTTGCAGTTGAAGTAAAGAATAAAGCTCTCAATCGCCCATGAATCTAGGCTTCCAAAATGGCCAAGAACGAACCAAACGTCGATGCCTTCAGTCTACTTGCAAAGCCTATTCGTAACTCTTTAAATGAATTGGGGTTCACAGTACCGACTCTAGCCCAGAAAATGGCAATCCCGCGCATCATAGCCGGGGAAAACATACTGCTAATCGCACCGACTGGGACAGGAAAGACAGAAGCAGTCTTACTTCCGATATTCTCCAAGCTCATTCAGCAAGAAGCACGAAAGAGCATTGCCGTCATCTATATAACGCCCCTCAGAGCCTTAAACCGCGACCTTCTCAAACGCTTGTCGTTCTGGTCTTCACGACTGGACATTTCGATCGAAGTGAGACATGGAGACACCGAACGGAAGTTGAGAAGAAAACAAGCGATTTTCCCACCCGAAATTCTCGTAACGACTCCCGAGACGCTTCAGGCTATTCTGCCTGGCACGAGGATGAGACAACACCTTACCAATGTACGTTACGTAGTCATAGATGAGGTGCACGAACTCGCATCGAGCAAACGCGGCGCCCAACTCTCTGTCGCGCTGGAGAGACTTCAAGAATTTGCTCAAAACAACTTCCAGAGAATAGGCCTGTCCGCCACAGTCGGCAACCCTGATGTGGTGGCCCAGCTGATCGCTGGTGCCGGAAGAAAAATCAAAGTCATAGAAGCCTCATCGTTCAAGAGCTACAAGTATCGAGTAGAAAACCCTGACCCAATCGAATCGGACTATGATCTGGCAGCAAGGCTTGACACCGCGCCAGAGGCCGCGGCGAGAATAAGGCGGATAGCCGAGCTCGTCGACGAACACAAATCAACCTTGATATTCGTCAATGCCAGAACGATCGCCGAAATGATAGGATACAGGTTCCATCAGCTTGGCAGAAACGACATCGCAGTACATCACGGTTCCTTGTCTAAAGAGGAACGAGCTCAAATCGAAGACGAGTTCAAGGCCGGAACTCTGAAAGCAATAATCTGCACGAGCACGCTTGAGCTGGGAATAGACATCGGAACCGTCGACATGGTCATCCAATATCTCTCTCCCAGACAAGTCAACAGCCTCATACAGAGAGTCGGACGCAGCGGCCACAGGTTGGATCTGATGTCAGATGGAGTGATCATGACAGCTTTTCCAGACGATACGCTAGAATCAATGGCAGCAGTCAGGAATGCCTATGAAAACAAGCTTGAACCAGTTCTTGTTCACGAATGCGCCCTAGACGTATTGGCTCATCAAATCGTCGGCACAGTCATGGACAAAGGAACAGAAGATTCTGACGATGTCCTTTCAATGCTGAAGCGTTCCTATCCCTATAGAAAACTCGGGAAAGATGAATTCCTTGACATGATATACTTTTTACAGCGTCTAGGCAACATAAGAGTCTGGGAAGAAGGCAAAGTATTGGGAAAATCCCGAAAGACCAGAACCTACTATTACGAGAACTTGTCAATGATACCAGACGAGAAACGCTATCCAGTCATAAACGTCATTTCAGACAGGAAGATCGGAACTCTGGGCGACGAGTTCATGGCGCTCAAAGCCCGAGTCGGTCTAAATATCATCGTCAGAGGTAGAGTCTGGAGAATAGTCCAGATCGAAGAAGAAACCGGCAGCGTCTACGTTGTTCCATCCGAAGACCCATTAGCGGCTATACCAGGATGGGACGGCGAAATGATTCCTGTTCCGTTCGACCTTGCCCAAGAAACCGGAAAGCTGCGCGATGAAATTACAGAAAAGCTGAAGACGGCAAAAAATGCGGAAGCAACGGCCGACAGCCTCGCAGCAAAGCTCTCAACAGACGGAAAAACACTGTTGGACACGGTCAAGGAAATCGAGGAACAGCTGAGGCTTGGTGCGGCGATACCGACACATAACCAAATAGTCGTTGAATGTTTTGACAAGTATTTGATAGTCAACGCATGTTTCGGGGAACTAGTGAATCGCACTCTGGGATGCGTGTTTGATGCGGTACTTTCCGAGAGAGAAGTAATAGTTGGCTGGTGGAACGACGGTTATCGCATTCTCATTGAGACACCTAGAAAAATGGCGTTGACCGAGATCAAGAATCTTTCAGCGAAGCTATTCGGATTGGCGAGTGAAGAAGTTGACAAGGCCTTCAAGGATTATCTGGAAGCAAAGTTTCCTTTCTCGTACAAGATGAAGTTCGTCGCCGAACGATTTGGAGCACTGACTCGTGGAAAAACGATGAGTTATGAAAGGTTGAGTCAACTCCCTAGCCGATTCGCAGGAACTCCTATTCAAGATGAGACAATTAGAGAAGCGATGATAGAAAAAGTGGACCTTGAAAAGACCAAGGAAATAATGAGCTGCGTCAAGAACGGGCAGATAAGAGTCAGGACGATATGGAGCAAAGAGAAACCAACGCCTATCTCATACCATATTTTGGCTAGATACTCCGACATGGCTGAACTCATGGCGCCAGAACATGTCCTCTTGAGCAACATAGATAGAATGAAGATGGCAATAGAAGCCAGAACGGCAAGAATGCTCTGCATGTCCTGCGGCGAATGGTTCAGTGAAGAGAAAATCAAAAACTTAACTGAGCAAACGGTTTGTGGCAGATGCGGTTCAAAGCTATTAGCACCGCTATATCGGAGCCAAGACGTTGACCATCTACGCGAGATTCTTAAGAAAAGACACGACGGAAAAGACTTGACAGATGAAGAGCTGAAGGAGCTCACGCGAGCCAGACGCGAAGCTGACCTCGTCTTGAGCTACGGAACAAAGGCAATAACAGCCCTAGAAGTCAAAGGCGTCGGTCCAGAAACAGCTTCAAGAATTTTAGGAAAAATGCACCCGAAAGACAAAGAATTCTACATGGATCTCCTAAAGGCCAAGATCCAGTATCTGCGAACCCGAGCCTTCTGGGATGAAAAAGAGAACCACAAACGATCGAACAGCTAGCGCGGGCTAGAGGATTTCCACAGAACCAGCAGGTAAATCATCTTTCTCCTTTGAGCCAACTCTTTATTCCAAGTTCTTTCACAGTTACAATTACAGGTTCAGGTTCATGTGACTTGTACTTGCCATTTTCGTCCAAATAAAGTACCGTGGGTTTCAATGAAAATGTCCCCTGCATAGTTGGCTTAAGGACAATTCTTACTTCTTCTGTCTTCAGCGGGTCAAGTCGTTTTCCTTTCATGTTGAGATAATTGTCCTCCACCCTGCAATTGTCGGGTTTTTCAGCCAGCTCAAACCCTTTAGGAATGATTTCCGTGACTTTAGTCAAAAGGGCAAAACCCTTTCCAGCATTCACCATTTCGAGTTCTATGCTGAGGTTTTCGCCGATTTTCAAATCCTTCTGCCGGATTATCAAGTTTGCCTGAATGTCAGCTTGTTCAAACCTTTCTGAACCTACTGCTTCCTCATGGGTCGGCGTCGGAGTGGTGAAAACCGTTGTAGAAGAAACGACTGACGGTGCGTGCATAACTTCAGTCAAGGTCAAGGCTAATTCTCGTTCCTCTTCCACCTTCTCGAGCAGTCTCAATACTCGTTCCCTTTTTTCCGGGTGCTCTGCCTTCATGAAGGAGCCAGCCGAGGTCTGCAGCACTTTTTCGGCCATCACGTAAAGCTTGGCTTTTTTATCAGGGTCGCTTTCTCCTTTGGCGTTATCCATCTGAGCATATGCGTCAAAGAGCAACTGAGTGGCCTTGGCATATTCTGAAGCCTTCTGGAAGCCTGCATTTACGTAGTAGTTGGCAGCGCTCTCTAGGTATCTTGTGGCGGCGGCGTGCATGGTTACGTCTCTTGTGTCAGCGAATCTTGTTCCTTCCTCAAGCGCTCTACAGAATCGGCTGTGTCCCAATACTAACATCTTTGCCTGCTCGTTTGGACTGTATTCTCTGGCTTTCTCAAAGAGCTGGGACGCTTCAGCGTACAGTGCCGGTGAAGCTTCTGCTTCTGCTTGAGTCATTTTTTGCCAGGCGTGGGAAAGACTGATGATGAGATTGAACTCTTTTCGCTCTTGCTCGGTCTCCAGTGCTTGGCTTATTTTCTCGAAGGCTTCCGCTGCTTGGCCGTATTTTTCGGAGCTGAAGTAGTGATCGCCTTTCTTGTCGAGGATCTTTGCGTCCTCGATTGCGATTCTGGCAACGCAGTATTCATGCCGCACGTCTGTTGCCTTAACCATGCTGTTTGCCATCTGTCTTTCGTCTGCGTCTTCAATTTTACTAAGCTCATTTCGGATGAACTTCTTACTCTCGGCAAAAAGCTTGGCGGCTTCCTTGAAGGCTAGGATAGCTTCTTCACACTGTTCCTTTCTGCTCAAGTCTTCTGCGTATTCGACGTTGGCCCAAGCGCAATAGTTTGGAGCCAAATAACTCCATTTTTTCAGCGATCTGTGCAAGTTAGCAGCTTTCTCGAAGTGTTCCTTTGCCAAGCCATATTCCTGTCTAACATGGTGATGGCGTGCTTTCTCAATCTCCCCCCATGCCTGCATGTAAACGGCATGATCAAGATAAAACTCCTCAAACTGCGGTATCTTCTCAGCAGCTTTTCTATAATTCACTGCGGCAAGATCAAAATACTGAGCTGATCTCTGATGCTCGCTCAGATCGTCATACGCACGTCCAGCCTTCCAGAAGCATTCTGCCATGCGACTTCTCATATCGGATTTCTGGAATGATTCAGCCGCGTCTGCGAAAGCCTGGGCAGATCTTCTCGTGCACTCCTTGTCTTCTGTCAACACGTGAAGCTCATTCATCCAACCTCCGAGCTTGTACAATTCATTCCCCATACTGGTAAACATTGAGACCGTGGGCTCTGTTGTAAGCGCCAGATTTTTTTGGCGAAGCTTCAAGGCATTTTCTTCGTCCAGTATGGCTTCTCGGAGCATGCTCTTTCTCCGTTCAACGTCTCCAGCCAATTTGGCAAGTTCACGCTTTGTGTTTGCGAGGCCTGACAACATTACTCCGTGGTCCCAATAGTCGAAATGCACAGTCTGCTCTAGGATCTTCAAAGAGTTGCCCCTGTGTTCGAGAGCGATTTCTAGCATCCTTTTTTTGTGCTCAGGGTCCGTTTCCATGACAGCCAGCGATGTGAAAGCCTTGCTGAGTACATGATGCGCATGAAGGATGTTCTCTGGACATCCGGAATCCGTTGCCAGTTTCAACATTTGCGGTGACTCTTCGGCTGCTCTTGCAAGCAGCTCTCGTCTCTTCTCCAGATTCGTCTCAATAGCCGCCAGTTCACAGTAATACTCTGCTTGCGGTGATTCTGTCCATAACGGTCCTTTTGTTGGGCTCATGAATGAGACAACCGCAAAGTTGCTTTTGGCATCTTCCGCACATTGCAGAGCTTTTTCGATGGTTTTTCTCTGTTCTTCCTGTTCTTCTAGTATGTAAACTCGCCAAAAAGAGTGGTAACCTAGACACTCTAGTGCGCTTCCTATTATGAACCTGTCTCCTGTTTTTCTCCCGAGTTCAAGAGCTTTCTCAAAGCAGTCGATAGCTCGGTCGCTTCCTTCTCCCCACTCCATTCCTGCGATTCCAAGAGTACGCGAGAGTTCGAGCAAGGCAATCTCTTCAGAGAGCTCGTCGGTTTTCTGCCAGTAATCACCAGCCTTTTGAATGTACCGTCCTTTCTCTTCTGCATCCACGAAGTAGTAGCCGAATAGTTCGAGATAAGCTGAAGCTGCAACGTATGCCTTTCCGAGCTCATCAGAATCGTCACATGCAGAGAGGAATTTGATTGCCCTCTCCACGTGCAACATTGCTTCTCTCGTCATCTGTTGTCTACGATCATAATTCCATTCAATAAAGAAGGCAAGGAGAGGCACATTTGAAAGTTGATTAAACGTCCTTCCGAACTCCCGGTTCTCTCCTGATTCCTCAAAGGCCACAAGAGATACCTTCATCAGCCTCCAGCACTCCTCAATCAGCCTCTTCTTTTCAGAAACCTCAAACGCCAACCAATACCCGACGTAGGCAATCATAGCATCGCAATAGAGCCTTCTCCCCACTTTGCCTGGCTCATGCATCTTCATGTAAAATTCCTTAGCTTTTTCATAATTTAGAATAGCTTGACGCATCCTTTCCCTAAACCCATCGCCCTTCTCAGCCTGAAACGCAGAACGATAAAAAGCATACCCCAACCGCTCGTTAGTATCGCCTTTCATTGAGAAATCATTGTCAGACAGCAGATTGAGAGCTTTCTGATATGACGCGGCAGCTCCAAGCCAATCATATCCTTTCTCAAAACTTTCAGCATGATGCAGATTCTCCTCCACACTTGACACCTCTGATGATCCACGCGCCAATAGCAAGTTAACAATAAGCCTTTGAAAAGGCTTTTCATGAATAATGTTTTCAATGACTAGAGACAGATTTTTGGAATTGCAGAAGGTTTTGCAATGCAGATTTCCGCAAAACTACCTACCGACAACATTATGCAACTAGCGCGCGCGAAGGCCCGCGCCAACGAATCATGGGTAGTGTTGGTTGAAGTGGCTTGCCAGGATTATGGCGTCGTAGATGTCGACGATGTAGTCATTATTTATGTCGGCGTTTGGATTCCAGTTCGAACTTGCTGGAATCGCCTTGAAGGCAACAGCCAACGTGATTGCGTCGAATATGTCAACGACGAAGTCGGCTTTAATGTCTCCCGGTATTGTCACAGCAATTGAGCCATTGAATGAATTAATCGTAGTCTGGTTTTCACTCAAAAGAGCCTCAACTTCTGCTGTTAGACTGTAGTTGCCATAAGTGAGGCCAGACGTGTTCACTGTGAGAGTGATTGCGGTCAAGGACCCGCTGGCTAGAGTGACGTTTTCTGTCTGGGCGACGGTCTGGTTAGCGTAAACTGCAACACTGAAGTTCTGCGCATAGTTTTCTTGGTTTTCTACTACCACACTCACGTTAAAGTTGTACCCATGACCAACGACTGTCTTGGAAGGCTGGACATATGTGACAGTAATGTCGACCGTGAAATTGATTGTCGCCCCTATTCTGTCGCTATAACTATAGGCGGGATATCTAGGATTGGCCCAGACTGAGCCTGAAATTATCCCTTCAACTGTCACTGTCACGAGGCCCGTGACGGAGGAATTTGCGATCAGTGTCCAACTCAAACTTGAGTTGTTTCCTGCTTGTAGAGACCCGTCGCCCACTTCTTTCTTCTCGTTTTCCCCTTGAGCGAGGCGGAGGCCAGGTGGCAGGGTTATCGATGCATTACATGAGGAAGCAGGAAAAGTAGAGAAGGCGTTTGGAAGTGCTGTTGGGTATGTTACAGTGGACTCAACTTGGAATGGGATTCCAGGCATGACCAAGGAAGGTGCAGAGAAGTTCACGGTCCAAGGAGAAACGTACAGGGTCCAATTGCTGTAGTATGACCAAAGGTCCAGAAACTCACTGTTGTTGAAGGCTATGTCGGGACCTCCGTATGTTCCTCCCCACAAGGGTCGGTTCCATGGGTCGTGCAGAAAAATGTGGGTCTCATTGTAGCCAGTTGCAACACGATAGTGGGTTGAAACGTGATGACCACTGTACCACATCAGTAAGATGACTGGTTTCGCTTGGTACAGAAGATTCC
>Ga0315294_10007920_pt1 | contig 11667 bp, 6 predicted proteins | sample YL17G13_40_MG_FD_203626 | JGI IMG/M metagenome (GOLD analysis project Ga0315294, IMG submission 203626) | Sediment microbial communities from Yellowstone Lake, YNP, Wyoming, USA - YL17G13_40 | ecosystem: Environmental > Aquatic > Freshwater > Lake > Sediment | place: USA: Wyoming | collected...
TTGTACTTTTTGTAATTTACCCTCTGTAGCTTTAGTGCCTACGGTAGGCAGATAGGAGGGATGGGCCGTCTGAAGAAATGCATTGCAAAAGCTTCAACATCAAGTGAAGCGCTCCTCAAACGCTAGTGATCCTTGAGCGATTTAGCCTACGAAGCCTTGGCGTAGTAGGCAGCGCTCCTCAAACGGAGTGATCCTTCAACGTGAGGGTCATTGATTATGCCAGCGATTGCATCTCTCGAAGATTTAAAAGCTGCCCAGAAAGAAGGGGTGAGTATTTACGCTATGTTCTCTGCGCTCTGCGCTTTGCTGTATGGAAATGGCGCAGGATAGGTTGGAAGAATGTTTGTAAACTTTGGCTGGAGGAACGGACCCCGGAGGAGTTGAAAGGGGAGGGTGACTGAGACATTGATGGAGAGAAGAAAAGGGACCGGTCTTTAATCTTGAATTTCTCTCATAACATCAAAAAGCAAGGCGTGATTCCGCAGAGCATTGAATTGAAGAGCTATGCTTAAGTTGCATTTGCACCAACGTCCCCCTTTTAGATTTTATGTTCTAACTTACAGGTGATGAAGCGGCCTGTTTGACATCGCAAATTGCGATGTCAAAGTCTAGGCGTGGTGGCCGACGTACTCTTCCGTATGCATTTACAGAACACGGCACTGTTATGGCTGCCAATATTTTGAGGTCTCCAAAGGCCATTCAGATGAGTGTGTTTGTAGTGCGCGCGTTCATTCGTATGCGGCAGATGCTTATTGAGCAACGGGGTCTTGCACGCAAACTCGCAGAGTTGGAAGAAGAACTGACGGCGAGGCTTGATGTTCACGAGACTGCAATCAACGAAATGTTTACGCAAATCAAGCGGTTGCTGAGTCCGCCACCAGAGCCCGAAACGCCAAAGAAACGAATAGGGTTCCTGGTGGAAGAACCGCATATGCCCTACAAATCCTCAAAAGGATCTAAAAAGCAGAGAAGACGATGAGTCCTTCTGGTGAACCACATCAGAAATGGAATTCTTGGGATCAATTGATGCAAGAAAAGCCTCAAGCGAAGCAATCCTCAAGTGAAACGGTCCTCGAGCGATAGCGATCCTTGAGCGTAGCGATCACTTAGAGATGGCGTCGCATTGGCTGGAAAAATGTATGTAAGCTATGGCTGGAGGAACGGACCCCGGAGGAGTTGAAAGGGGAGGGTGACTGAGACATTGATGGAGAGAAGAAAAGGGACCGGTCTTTAATCTTGAATTTCTCTCATAACATCAAAAAGTAAGGCGTGATTCCGCAGAGCATTGAGTTGAAGAGCTATGCTTAAGTTGCATTTGCACCAACGTCCCCTTTTTCTCTTCGGAGTTTTGGGGGATGGGAAGGGGTTCAGGAACTGGGGAGGTGGAGAGGCCGATTCAAAGGAGATGAGCGGATTCTGGGGGAGAGCGAATTTGTGGGAGAGGTGCTCAAGGCATCGGAAGAGGCGATGGAGGGGCGATACGGATTGAGGGCGGAAGGATTTGATCTGGAACGAATCATCGGAAGGGTGGGGGAGCTGTTTGGGATGAGAGCGGAGGAGATAAAGACAGAGGGGAAGTACCCAAGGGGGGTGGCAGCCCGGAGTGTGGTGAGTTACTGGGCGGTGAGAGAACTGGGGATGAGCGGGACGGAGGTGGCAAGGAGGCTGGGTGTGACACAGCCAGCGGTGAGTCAGGCGGTAAAACGAGGGGCGAGGATCATCGAAGAGAGACATCTCAAACTCAAGGAAGATTAGAATCTTATATTCTTATGGACGTTATATATTGTTTTAGGGGGAGGGTAGACTCCCAACGGTAAAATAGGAAAAATATAATACCAGACTACCCAAAAAAGAAACCTCCTGTTAAGAGATAAGAGTAAGAGCAACCACACTCAAATTCTTAGACAGGAGGTTTCCAATGGATGAATTAGATCGTAACCGGCTGGAAGAGTTTCGTCAACTGAGGCAAGAGGTAAGGCATTCGGAGGAGTATTTGATCGTGGGGATCGATATTGCGAAGGATCAACATCACGCCTTTTTTGGGACAGCGACGGGGAAAACACTTTTGAGGCGCCTTGTCTTTAGCAACGACCATGAGGGTTTCAGAAAACTTCTGGATCACGCGGAGGCCCTCCGGGTGCGGCATGGGTTGAAGAAAGTGGTCTATGGAATGGAGCCGACGGCGAATTATCATAAACCCCTGGGAGAGTATTTGATTATCTTAGGGAGGACAGTGGTGTTGGTCTCCGGGGTGACGGTGAAGCAAAACCGGGAGTCATTAGATGGGCGGTGGGACAAGCATGATGTGAAGGATTCGGCGAACGTGGCGGATTTGATCTCCCAGGGGAAGTGTTTGTATTACGATCATCCAGCGGCCAGATTAAGGGGGTTGCGGAATTTGCTTTCGTTGAAGAGACGGCTCAAGAAGCAAGAGCATGGCTACAAGGTTCGGATTCGGAATAACTTGATTGCGCAGTATTTTCCGGAGATGGATCGGGATTATGATCGGTTGGGGGCGGAGGGGTTATCGATTATGAGGTGGTGTTTCCCTCCCTCTCAGATGACGGTATTAGACGTTGATCCATTTATCGAGCGGGTGACATCGCGCCGGATCAGGATAGAGAAGAGGCGCCGATTAGAAGGGATCTGGGAGAAAGCGGGAGAGTCGATTGGTTGTGATGGCGTCCCTGGGGTAGAACATGAAGCCAGGGTGATGGTGGAAGGGTTAAAACAGATACGAGAGATGATTAAGGAGACGGAAGACAAAATCGAGGAGTTGTGCAAGGAGTTTCCCGAATACAAATACCTTTTGACGATTCCAGGCTATGGGCCCGATGTGTCGGCGAAGGTTTTGGGAGCGATAGGAGATCCTGACCGATTTCAGAATGGGAAGCAGGTATTGAAGCTGGCCGGGCTAGATTTGAGTGCGGATCGAAGTGGAAAGGATTCGGCTAAGGCGATCCCGCAGATCTCCAAGAGAGGCAAGGCCGATCTTCGCTATGCTCTGTATCAGGCGGCCCTGATTGCCTCGACGAGGAATCAAGATTTCATGCGCTATTATACGAGGAAGCTTCAAGGCCGGGAGAGAGAGAAAGGGATTCATACGAAAATGTGGGTGAAGCTATCAGCCAAAATGCTCCTGATTGCTTGGACCTTAATGAAGAGAAAGGAGGTGTTTGATCCAGCTTATCTGAACGTGGAATAAAAAGTTTTTCCCTTTTCGACGAGAGAGCCCGTTTATGGACGTAGAGGCTGTTAAGGACCTCGTGAGGGACAATGCTGGGCCTCTCGCTGAACTTTGGAATCTGGATAAAGGATGCTGGGTGGCCACCAACGTGTGACACACCGGATAACGATAACGCTGAGATTCAGAGTTCGTCATTGGCGGGAGATTCGTCGAAACCAAAACAACAGAATCCTTGAAGCCCTGAAGGGATTCGAAGGAAGAAGTGTTCTCAGCAACAGGCCTTCATTTGGCCTCCATTTTGAAGTCGTTGTTTTAAAAGGTTTTAAAAGGATTTTATTTTTTTCTTACTTTTTCTCTTGACAGGAACAATATAGGATGTCCCCCTCGCCTTCTTCCCAACAATGCCTATTGTGGGATCCGCATCCGGTGTTTAATTTAAAATACATTTTTTCCTTGACAGTGTCCGAAAATGCGCTTAGAGTCATCCGTATTCTTTGCATGAGAGGGGACATGAAGAATGATTATCAAATCCGTCCATGAAAAGAACTTCCGGTCAGTTCTTGATGAGACGCTGCACTGTGAGGACCTGACAGCCCTGGTGGGTCCCAACGGAGCGGGGAAATCCACTCTTCTCAAGGGGTTTGCCCTGTTCTACGATCCTTCCCCTAAGCTTGATGCCGATGATTTTTACAACGGGGAGACAGGCAAGGAACTGGTCATTACGGTTACGTTCACAGGTCTCAATGCGGAGGCCAAGGCCCTTTTTGAAAATTACATGCAGGGAGAGGATTTAACCGTGGAACGGGTCTTCACATGGGAAAATGGGAAAGTCTCATGGCAATATCACGGGGCATCGCTTCGGAACGGCGCATTTCAGCCCATCCGTGACGGCCTCGAAATCAAGGACAGGGGAAAGACGGCAAAGGAAGCCTACGACAGAATTAGGGCAACCCCTGGTTATGAAACGCTGTCCACATGGTCGAACCTGCAGGCAGTCAGTGGAAACTTAAAAGCATGGGAAGCGGCAAATCCTGAAAAGTGCCAAAGGCAGAGGGATGACGGCCAGTTCTTTGGTTTCAAAGAGGTGGCCCAGGGCTACCTGGGGAAATTCACCAGGTTCTTGTTCATACCTGCAGTTAGAGATGCATCAGAAGACTCAGCTGAAGGAAAGGCGGTCTTTAGTAACCTGATGGACCTCGTGGTAAGGAGCGTCATAGCAAAAAAGGCCACTTTCGTAAATCTCAAAGAAGAAACCCAGCGCAGATACAAGGAGATAATGGACCCTGCGAACCTCCCAGAGCTCGGCACCCTCGAAGAGAAGATGACAAAGACCCTTGAGATTTTTGTGCCAAATACGAAGGTAAACTTGCTATGGCAGAAGACGGGGGATGTTGATTTCCCACCTCCGCAGGCGATAGCCAAGCTAATGGAGGACGGCTACTCATCAGCCATAACCAGGGTAGGCCACGGGCTCCAGAGAGCCTTCATCTTGACGATGCTTCAGCACTTGGCCATAGCCCAGGCTACGCCCGCATCAGGTGCACCACAGGAAGGGGAGCCTGCAACGCCGCAGGAAACGAAACTGCCGGACCTTGTGATAGCCATAGAGGAGCCGGAGATTTACCAGCACCCTAACCGGCAAAGGCACCTGGCGAAAATCCTGCTCCAACTCGCAACTGGGAAGACTCCCGGTGTCGCAGATAAGACACAAATCATCTATGCCACGCACTCCCCTCTTTTTGTCGGGATTGACAGAATAAATCAGATACGGCTCTTGAGAAAAAAGCAAGGTGAGGGTGGAAAGCCCAGAGTCACAAAGATAATCAGGACAGACCTCGACAAAGTGGCAGAGGCGGTATGGAAGGCTGACGGTTCCAAAGGCGAGAAGTATACCGGAACAACCCTGTCCCCACGGCTTACGGCGATAATGACCCCTTGGATGAGTGAAGGGTTCTTTGCTGACGTAGCGGTCCTGGTTGAAGGTGAAGATGACCGGGCTGCAATCCTCGGTGTGGCAAAGGGGACAATAGGGGTTGAGCTGGAAAGCGAGGGGTTCTCAGTCATCCCGTGCGGCGGAAAAACATGCATAGACCGGCCTGCAGCAATCTTCAGGCAGCTGGAAATCCCGACATATATTGTCTGGGATAGTGACAGGCATGGGAAAAACAATCCGAAACCGGAAGATAACCATCGCCTTTTGAGGCTGATGGGAGAGCCCACCGAGGACTGGCCTGCCATGGTTAAGGATACGTTCGCCTGCTTTGAAGATAAGCTTGAAAAAACTCTTTGCGAGGAAATCGGGCCGGATTATTTTGAAGGTTGCCTCACTGAGTGCAGGGATGGATTCTGCATAGAGAAGCGTGACCATGCCATAAAGAACCCGACCGTCATAGCGACAATCATAAAAAAGGCGCAGGAAAACGGGAAAACGAGCCCCACGCTCAAAACCATAATAGAAAAAATCATTGCCCAGAAGCAATAGAGGCAATAGATGAGGATATCCATGAAGATTCTTCACACATCGGACTGGCACATCGGCCGGGCGCTTTATAGCCGCAAGCGATATGAAGAATGCGAGGCTTTTTTGAACTGGCTATCCGGTTTGATTGAGAGTGAGCATATCGATGTGCTCCTTGTGGCGGGGGACGTCTTTGACAACAGTACGCCCAGCAATCATGCGCAGGAGCTCTATTATCGTTTTTTATGCCGTGTGGCTGCTGCCGCCAACCGCCATGTTGTGGTAACGGCAGGAAATCATGATTCCCCATCTTTCTTGAATGCGCCCAAAGAACTTTTGAGATTCTTGAATGTCCACGTTGTGGGGTGCGCATCCGACTCTCCTGCAGATGAAGTGATCGTGCTGCCCGGGCTGGATCAGGGGCCCTGGCTTATTGTCTGCGCCATCCCCTATCTCCGTGACCGTGATATCCGCACCGCCGAGGCCGGTGAAAGTGTTGAGGACAAGGAGAGAAAAATCGTTGAAGGAATTAGGACCCATTACCGTCTCGTGTGTGATGCAGCGGAACAGAAGCGGGCCCCACTGAAAAAGCCTATCCCGATTGTCGCCATGGGGCATCTCTTCGCTGCCGGCGGCCAAACCGTTGACGGCGATGGGGTACGCGAACTGTATATTGGTTCCCTGGCGCAAGTCCGGACGGATGTCTTTCCCGCGAGCATCTCTTACCTTGCCCTGGGACATCTTCATGTCCCGCAGGCGGTGGGCGGTTCGGAGTTCATCCGCTACTGCGGTTCGCCCCTGCCCATAGGCTTCGGAGAGGCAGAGCAGCAAAAGAGCGTGGTTCTCGTGGAGTTTTCTGGAAATACCCCTACTGTAACGAACGTTCCTGTGCCCCGCTTCCAGGAGCTGAAAACCCTGCGGGGAGATTGGCAGACCATTGCCGGAGGCATCGATGAATTGAAGGCCCGCACAAGCAATGCCTGGCTGGAAATCGTCTATGAAGGTGATGAGATCGCCGGCAACCTGCGCGAGCGATTGGATGAGGCCATTACCGGTACGAGTCTCGAGATTCTTCGCGTCAAGAACAACCGGGTCCTGGAACGCGCATTGAGCAGCATGGACACAGAGGAAACGCTTGATAACCTCGATGTGACAGATGTGTTCAAACGCTGCCTGCAGGCGCATGACATCCCGGAGGATCAACACCCCGCGCTTTTGAGTGCGTATCAGGAAGTCGTCGTATCCCTGAATGAATCAGATCCGATGGCTGAATAGGAAACCAGCGCATGAGGATACTTTCTGTACTCTTCAAGAACCTGAATTCACTCGCGGGCGAATGGCTACTTGATTTCACCCATCCGGACTATGCGTCTGACGGCATCTTCGCCATCACTGGACCCACGGGCGCGGGAAAGACAACCATCCTGGATGCCATCTGCCTCGGGCTTTATGGCAGGACACCACGACTCGACAAGGTGACAAAAAGCAGCAACGAAATCATGTCGCGCCAGACGGGGGAGTGCTTTGCCGAGGTTGCATTCGAGACGCAGAAAGGTCGTTATCGTTGTCAGTGGAGCCAGCACCGGTCCCGAAAAAGGCCCGACGGTGAACTGCAGCCAGCAAGGCAGGAAGTATCCGATTTGGAAACCGGCAAAGTTTTAGAGTCAAAAATAACTCAGGTTGGTGATTTCATCGAGGACACCACGGGCATGGATTTTGGGCGCTTCACCCGCTCTATGCTGCTTGCGCAGGGCGAATTTGCTGCATTTCTAAAGGCCTCTCCCGATGAGCGGGCGCCCATCCTTGAACAGATCACCGGGACCGAAATCTACAGCCAAATATCGATAAAAGCTCATGAGCGCCGTGCGAAAGAGTGGGACAAGCTTGGACTGTTGCAGGCGGAGCTGAAGGGTATCCAGATTTTGAGCGAAGATGAGGAAAGGGAACTGCAAACCGGCCTGAAAGAAAGGTTGACCCTTGAGGCGGAACTGGGCACCAAGCTCGAGGATCTCCGCAAGGCCGTACTGTGGCGTGAGGGAATGGCCAAGCTGGAAAACGATCTATCTGAGCTGAATAAGCAGGAGCGGGATTTCGACCAGCGCTGGCGGGCATTTGCGTCCGAAGCAGAAAGGCTGGAGAGGTGCCGCAAGGCCCTCAATCTGGAAGGAGATTACAGGGCCGCCTTTGCCCTGCGTACCTTGCAAAACACGGAGGCAAAGGAGCTTGAAGACGCAACGGTTGCGCTGCCGGAAAAGGAAAGAGCGGCCGCCGACACGCTGAGAGCGAAACAGACCGCCGAAACGGCGCTGAACGAAGCCCGGAGCCGGCAGACAGCGGAAGCTGAGGTCATCAAGAAGGTGCGTGAACAGGATGCCAGGCTGAGCGAACAGAAAAAACAGCTGGAAGAGAAGGATAAGGCATTGGCGGAAGCCGGGAGGCAGAGCGAGGGATATAAAGTCAGCATAGAAAATGCTGCCCAGGCCCTGAAAGGGGCACTGACCAACCTGGAAGCGATCCTTGACTACCAGTCTGCACACGCGGCCGATACCGCACTGTTAACAAACCTGGCCGTGATCACTCGCGGATTCGATACGCTGCGCGAGATCGAAGCAAGACATCTCGTTGTCTGTGAAGCGGTTGCCAAGGCGGCAAGGGAAAAGGAGTCCGTCTTAGTCGAGAGCAAAAAGCGCGAAGAGGCTCACGAACAATCCCGACAGAAAGTCGAGATGGGGCAAAATGAGCAAAAGCGGCTGGCCGGTGAGCTTGTCGCCATGCTTCGAGGCCGTGAAATCAGCGACTGGCGCCAGGAGAGCGATACCCTGAAAGACTGTGAACGGCTTCTTATCGAGACAGGCGCAACGATTGAACGTATTGACGGTACAAAACACGCGCTGGAGTACCTGCAACAGACTCTTGAAACATCGAGAACCGGTCAGGAGAGACTCGCGGGCGAGCTAAAAGTAGCTGCTAGTAAGAAAGAACTTCTGGAGAAGGATATTGGCAGCCTGGAAACACAGGTGTTACTCCTGAGCCGCATCCGGGACCTTGAAGAAGAACGGAAACGGCTGGAAGACGGCAAGCCATGCCCGCTGTGCGGCGCCACCGAGCATCCCTATGCCCGGGGCAATGTCCCGCCATTAAACACTGCGGAAACGGCTCTGAAAAATGCCAAGATCAAATTCAAGAACACATCCGATGAGCTGAGCGGACTGGAAACCCAACAGGCAGGGGTGGCGGCGGAAATCCTGCATATGGGAACAGAGATGGAGGATAAAAAGGCCGCACGGGATGCAGACGAAAAGGCATGCGCCGACGCTCTGGCGCGCCTGGCTATCGAGGCAGCACCCGAAGCGCGCACCGGGAAGGTGCGTGAAGAACTGGCGGGTGCACAGGCAAGGCTGGCTGAAATCTCCCTGATCATCACTATGGCCGACGGTATCGCCAAAAAAGAGAAGGCCGCGCAGAATGCCCTAGAGAACTTACGGGCGCAGTTTGACAGCTCCGGCAAGGCAGTCCAGGATATCAGGCTTAACCTCGAGACATCGGGCCTGCAATACGTGCAGTTGTGCAAGGATCGCGATAGCCTGGGGGAAGAAACGGACAACCTTCGCGCCGCGGTTCTGAACGATGTCGAACCCTTCGGGGTAAAGCAGATTCCTTCGACAGACCTTGATGTCATTCTGGAAGGCCTCAAGACGCGCCACAATGTATGGCAGAAGAAACTGGAGGAGAAAACCGCTAGAGAGAAAACGATTAATGACCAGAAAAGCGGGATAGAAAAGGATCAGGCCCTCCTGGAGAGCCTCGAAAAGGAAATGGCGGCCAGACACGAAGAACGTGACAATCTGATGAGGACTTACGAATCCAAGAGTGCATCACGCAGGGAACGCTTTGGTGACAAGAGTCCCGACCAGGAGGAAAAACGCCTGGCCGACGCTGTGGATGGCATGGGCCAAGCCTTTGAAGAATCGCGCGAAGAATACGGGAAAGCGGATAAAGAGATCAGTGCCTTGAAAGAGAAAATAGAAGTGCTGACCGCAAAAACAGGTACGCGGGCGCAAGAACTGGAGCAGGCGGATAAGAAACTGACCGCGCGCATCACACAAGCCGGGTTTGCCGACGAGGAGGACTATCTGTCTGCCTGCCTGAGTGAAGAAGAGCGGGAAACGCTGGACGGCCGGGAAAAATCTCTGATAAAGGAAAAAACGGAACTGGACGCCCGCCGGGAGGACAAAACGACGGCGCTGGCCACTGAACGTGAGAAGAACCTGACGGAGCAGCCCCTGGAAATGCTTAAGCAAAGCGTCAGCACCTGTGATTCGGATCTGAAAAAGATAAGGCTTGCTATAGGTGGCATCACGAAGAGTTTGACTGAAAATGAAAAACTGAGGGAAAAACAGTTAGAAAGCATAAAGATCATTGCCGCCCAGAAAAACGAATGCTCCCGCTGGGACGACTTGCATCAGCTTATCGGCTCGGCCGACGGCAAGAAATTCCGGAACTTTGCCCAGGGCCTGACCTTCGAGATAATGACCGCTCACGCCAACCGTCAGCTCAGGAAGATGACAGATCGCTATTTGCTTATCCGTGATGCATCGCAGCCCCTGGAACTGAATGTCATCGACAACTACCAGGCAGGCGAGATTCGATCGACGAAAAATCTTTCGGGCGGCGAGAGCTTTATCGTCAGCTTGGCCCTGGCCCTCGGCCTTTCTCAGATGGCCAGTCGCAATGTCCGTGTCGACTCGCTGTTTCTCGATGAAGGTTTCGGCAGCCTCGATGAAGATGCGCTCGAAACTGCATTGGAAACCCTCGCTGGCTTACAGCAGACCGGCAAACTGATCGGCATAATATCGCACGTTCCGGCTGTCAAGGAACGTATTGGCGCGCAGATACAGGTGATCCCGAAAACGGGTGGTCGCAGCGTCATTTCAGGTCCAGGAGTAGGCCGGCGGGACGTTGTAAGAATACCGAAAGAATTGGGCAAGGCTGATTCAAAAGATATATGAGGTCGATCCCCTAACGTGCCCCAAATATAAATGTGATGCAATCTTTCTATCGGAGATCCTCAACCCTTGGGCTTATCTAATCTCCACCCTTTGTAGGTGAAAACCTCAACATGGCTTTTTTTGAACGGCGGGATTTGCGAAAATGAAGGCTCCTTCGTGAAGTCTTCAGTGATTTTAAATCGGAACGTTATTCTTCAGTGAAACCTAGTGCCTTTTGCAGCTCAAGGACAAAGCGCGACGGTCCGTTTTCAAAGACATAACGTCGAAATCGATACCAGCCGGAATATAAGAGGTAGACAAGGTGTCTTGCGCGAGTGAACCCCACATAGAAGGTGCGTCGAGCTTCCCGTATGGCCTCGTCTGTTGTTGCGGAATACGATGGCAGCCTTCCCTCCTCTAAGCCAGGGATGATCACCACGTCGAACTGAAGTCCTTTGCTACTGTGAAGTGTGGTAAGAGAGACTCTGTCGGCATTTGCTCCACATCCTGCTATATCCGCTACTGTGCAGCCCGCCAATGGTCCGCCTTTAGAGCATGCTGATAGCATGGAATCCAAGGCCTCTATTTCGTCGGGAGATTTTTCGTTAAGAGAGAGCAATTTCTTAAGTGATAACCCTTCTTCAAACCGTGACAGCCATTCATTGAAAGGCACTTCAACATTTTCCAGATCACTTACTATTCTGAAATAATTTCGTGCCATGCTAAGCTCATTGTCCTCAGCCACTCTTTGACCGCCGCCTTTTAAGAGTCCGAACCAAAAATTGCAGATGGTTGAAAACGGAACTCCCTTACCTCCCCGCATACCACAGCACCATTGAGTCATGTCCTCAATCCATCGGGTAACTGGGCTACGCCTATAACGTTGATCTCTTTCTCCTGCATATGGAATGGAGGCTTCCTCTAAAGACTTAATGACTGAACTCTTGCACTTTTTAGGCCCATAATTGTTCAAGATAACTGTCGAGAATATTTTGCTTAAATTGAATTTTCATATTTTTCAGCGTTAAAGTGAT
>Ga0315294_10007925_pt1 | contig 11662 bp, 7 predicted proteins | sample YL17G13_40_MG_FD_203626 | JGI IMG/M metagenome (GOLD analysis project Ga0315294, IMG submission 203626) | Sediment microbial communities from Yellowstone Lake, YNP, Wyoming, USA - YL17G13_40 | ecosystem: Environmental > Aquatic > Freshwater > Lake > Sediment | place: USA: Wyoming | collected...
GTCAAACCTGGCCCTCGCCGATGTCGTACAGCAGGACGGGCGCGGCGAGGGCCAGGTTTGACCTGTCGATGAAGGTCGCGCAAGTGATCAGGCAGGCGACGGGGACGGTGCGGAGGTAGAGCTTGCGCATGAGTCGTCGGCGGCGGGCGGGGTCGAGGTCGAGAGCGGAGGCGACAGGGTTCAGTCTCAATTGGTTGTTGTCGCCGCCGCGGCCGCCGCCTCTCTCTCCCTCTGCTGCGCCCGTCGCATCACCCGGCCGAGAGCTCGACCGCATCCCAGCTCTTAAGAATAAAAGGCCGGATGCAACGCGCTTGTCTCCTCGCTCAGCGCGCGCCAATTGGCTCCAAAGAGCTCGCTGGCTAGAGAGAAGAAGAGCGTGGTAGTGTGCAACACTCTTTCTTTTCCCGCCTTTTCCTTTCCCCCACGCGTGTCTTCTCTCTCCCTTCAACGCTTTCTCGGCTTCCTCTTTCCTCGCTCTTTCGCTGGAAGAGCCTTTTTGTTTCGGCGTCATTTGTTGCTAGTGTTACACTTGTTTTCCGCCCTCGGGCGCGCGATCATTTTCCCGTTCTCTCTTTCTTTCTTCACTCCTTCGCCGCCTCCGCCTGCACCTTTTCTCCCTCCTCCCTCTCCTTCTCCTTCGGCGGGGTAGGAGGAGGAGGCGGCGGCAACGACAGCACCAGCTGTTCCGTCGCCCCCGCGGCGAACGCCGTCAGAAGCGCATCCGCCGGCGTGTCCGGCTTGAGCCGCAGCGAGCCCTTTTTGAACACCAGCGGCACCGTCCTGCGGTAGAGCGCCTCGGCGTCGAGCTCGCCGGCGCGCATCTTCACGACGCCCTGGACGTCAGCGCGGGCCGAGGCCGCGAGCCCCGAGCAGTGCCAGATGAACGCGCAGCGCTCGGCGTCCTGGGGGTCCTCGAAGACGATGAAGACCTTCGGGCCCTCGCGCCGCACTCCGTCCCCGCCGCCGTCGACGCCGCCGCCACCCCCGTCCTCGTCGTCGAACCCGGCGTCAAAGTCCGCGGGGAGCACCCCGTGGATCTCCAGCAGGCTCCTCTCCCCGCGTCCCACGCCCATGATCGGCACCGCGAAGGTCTTCGCCGTGGGAGAGTTCTGGTACCAGAAGCGCTCGCCGACGTGGCCGACGACGACGGCGTCAAAGGTCGGCTCGGGGCTCGCCCTGGCGCCCTGGTTCCGCGCCAGCGGGTCGACGAGCTCCGCCTCCCCGGCCCCGCCGGCGGCGGGAGGGGCGGCGGCTGAGGCCGGGACCGCGTCGGCGACCTCCTCTTCATCGGCGAAGAGCGAGGCGACGGGCTCGCCCGCGCGGATCCGCCGCTGCGCCTCGGTCTCCCCCCGCGCGGCGGCGCGCAGCCGGTCGAGGTCGGCCACGCTGATGCGGGAGGAGGGTGCCTCGCGGGGCGGCTGAGGGGCGGCGGCCTCGGGCTCGGGTTCGTGGGCGGTTTCATCGGCGGCGGCGGCGGTGGTGGATTCGCCTTCGGGAGCGGGAGCGGGGGTAGGAGCGGGAGGAGGGGTGGGGGGAGAGGGAGCTGGAGCTGTCGCAGCAGCTCTCGGTGCCTCCTCTTCTCTCTCGACCTCGACCTCGACCTCGGTCGCGCCGCCGCCGCCCTCCTCCGCCGCCGCAGCCGCAGCCGCCTCCTCCGCCGCCGCCTCCCCCTTCCCTTCCTTCGCCTCCCGCTCCAGCCTCGCCATCGTCCTCTCGTACTCCTCCGCGACGACCGCGGCGCCGCTCCCGCTGGTCGGGGACCAGACCCGCGCGGCCCCCGCGACGGCGGCGGCCCGCGCCGCCGCGCCGAGCAGGTCGACGCCGCAGCGCTGTGGGTGCGCGGCCCTGGCCAGCCGCGCCAGGACCAGCCGCTGCGGCTCGCCCGGGCGCGGCAGCGGCCTGAAGGCCCCGCCCCCGGGCACGAACGCCAGGGCGCGCCCGGCCTCCTTGGCCGCGCCGTGGAGCTGCTCCGGGGCGGCGCGGACGACGGAGGCCAGCGGGAGGCCCTTCTGAGGGGAGCGGGCCCCCGAGGAGGAAGAGGGAGGGGGCCCCTCAGACAGGGGCCCGCCGGGCGCGGTCAGCCAGCGCGACCACGCCTCGGCGTCCTCCTCCTCCTCGAAGGCGAGCCACACGAGGTCAGGAGGAGGAGGAGCTGGGGGAGAGGAGGAGGAGGAGGAGGAGGAGGAGGAGGAGGAGGAGGAGGTCGGGGTCGAGGGGCCCCCCGCCCCTCGCCGCCTCGGCAGCGGCACGGCCGCCTCGGCGACGCCCGACGCCATGCGCACGCGCCAGACCGCTTTGCCGAGGACCCACGCCGGCACCGCTGGCTGCCCTCCTGCTGCTGCTGCTGCTATTGCTACTTCTGCCGCTACTGCTGCTGCTGCCGCCTCCGCTGCTGCTCGCCCCGTTTCGGCGACGACCTGCTTCCAGTCCCTCGGCCGGCCCCCGGAGGCTCCTTGCTGCTCTCCGCGTTCCTCCTCTCCTGCTCCTCCTGCCGCCGCCGCCGCCCTCGCCGCCGCCGCTTTCGCGTCCTCCCTCGCCGCCCTCCTCTCGGCGCTCCTCTTCTGCAGCGCGGCCACGACCCCCATCGACGCGGCCGCGGCGACGACGGCGGCCGAGACGGCGGCAACGAGCAGCAAGACGTCCAGCGCCGTCCCCAGCCCGAGCCGGCCACCGCCGCGCGGGGCGCCGCCGCCGCCGCCCCTCGGCCCGCCGAGAGCCGCCGCCTGCGCCGCCTGCGCGCCCAGCTCCCGGTCCCGCTCCCGCAGCGCCGCCACCAGCTCGTCGCGCTGCCTGTCCGCCATCTCGCGCGTCAAGTTCTCGCTCCTGGCGATCTCCTCGAGCCGCAGGACCGCCGCGGTGACCTCGGGCGTGATCTCGAACGGGGACTCGAACTCGAGCGCGGTGCCCGGGACGAGGAGCTGCTGCTGCTGCTGTTCTCCTTCGTCTTTGCCTTCTTTGCCTTTTGCGTTTCCCTTGACTTTGCCTCTGACGCTGCCGTTTCCCCTTCCCGCCGCCGCCTCAGCGGCCACGGCCGCGATCCTTTCTGCGGGAAGGCCGGTCTTCCTCGCCAGAGACTCGAGCGTGTCGCCCTCCTCGACCCGAACCTCGATGACGACGGGGCCCGCGCTCCGCTCTCGCCGGGCGACGGCGGCACGGAGCTCGCGCTCCTGCCTGCGGGAGAGAGTCGGCGGCGGGGACCGCACGGGCGCAGGCGGGAGGGCCGAGGCCGGGGTCGGCGGCGGCGTCTTTGACGATGACGACGACGACGACGACGACGACGACGCTGGCGGCTGCTGCTGCTGCTGCTTCGACGACGACGTCGATGCAGATTCGACGTCCTCGCCCTTGGCTGACCGCCGATTGAAGATTCCGGCGCATGTGAGGCAAGGGATCGACCGTCTGGTCCTCGACTGATTGGCATTTCCGAGGCCGAGCGTCGCAGGAGGGCGCAGCAGGGGGCGCATGTGGCGAAGCATTGGAAAGTTCATATCGCTCGCTCGCTCTAGTCGACGGGAAATGAATTTTGCTCGATGGGTACTGCTCAGTCTTGAAGAAAGAAAAAAAGGGGGGGAAACGCCCTTCTCTCTTTATCCGCTTCAGGGCCGCCCTGCGATGACGCGCCCGGGCTCGGAGACGCCCGCGCCGCCTTCGGGCGACGATGCCGGTCCAATTTCCGCCGTTCCAGCCGCCGCATCAACGGCGATCTCCCCCGCGGACCCGCGCCTGGGGCGCTGCGCCTTTGCCGTGCTCCGCGGCAAAAACGTCCACGAGCTGCCCGACGGGACGCCGGTGGACGAGTATTTTGTGCGCACGTTTGACGTGACGCTTGGGAGGCGGTCCCGCGGCGGAGGGGCCGACGTCGTGATCTCTGGTTCGTAGGAGGGAGAGGGAGAGGAAGAGAGGCGAGAAAAACTCATTGCATCGCAAGGCGGAAAAAAACGAAAAAACGTCGACCTCTTCTTCTTCTTCATCTTCTTCTTCTTCTTCTCTCACCCTCTTCTCCTCCTCCTCTTTCCCCCACCAAACACGCAACGAAAGGCGACAATATGAACATATCGAGGCAGCACGCCCGGATCAGGTTCAACTTTGAGCAAGGTGCGTGAAAGAGAGAGAGAAAGAGAAACGAGGGAAAGACCTTTGGGTTCTCTTATCTTCTCACCTTCTCTCTCTCCCTTTTTCTCTCTTCTTTAACTCTCAGGCTGCTGGGAGCTCTTCGTCCTCAGCAAGAACGGCGTCATGCTCAACGGAGTCAATTTGCAGCCCCCGCCGCGGAAAGAAGAGGAAGAGAACGGGGCCGAGAAGAACAACGAAGGAGCGAGCGCTAAGCCTCCCGCGGCGGCGGCGACGGATGCAGCGATCGCTCGCCTGGCCTCCGGCGACGCCCTCTCCGTGGGCGACAGAGAGTTCTCCTTCCTGCTCCCCTCAAAGAGGGCCGCGGTGCTCACCACGGAGGGCGCGCTGGACCCGGGGTGGCGGCTAGGGCTCGCGAGCGGGAGGGCGGCCGCGGCGGTTGGCGGCGGCGGAGGGGTCGCAAGCCCGGGGCCGGCGCCTCCCGCCGTCGCCTCTGCTGCCGCTGCCGCTGCTGCTGCTGCTGCTGCTCCTGTGCTTCCTTTCGTTGCCGCCGTTGCTCCCGGCGTGTGTGTCTCGAGACCGGACACGGCGAAGACGCGGTCAGTGGAGAGGGAGGCGGAGGAGGAGGAGGAGGACGGGAAAGGAGGCGAGGAGGGGAAACGGTGACGCCAGCAACGGAAAAGAGCTCAATTTTTTGCTTTCTTCCTCTCCGTCCTCTTTGGAACCCTGTAACGAAACAAAACTGAAACTTGAAAAAACGAAAACGCTATTTTTGGTTGACATTTGATTCCGCAGTGGGGGAGAGGAGGGAGGAAGCTAGCAGAAAAAACAAGGACGGAAAAAAAACGGGAAAAAAAAGGTCAAAAAAGTGGGGAGGTGCATATCTTCGGTGTTTTTGAGTTTTTTTGGTTCTCTCTCTCTCTTTCATTTTCCCCCCCGTCATCTAAGCTTGCATCTCTTCGCCGCCGCCCGTCACAGCAGCGGCAGCGGTAGAGGCCCCGAACGCCAGCTGGTACGGCGGCGGCGGAGGGGCCAGCGGCGCGAACCCTGGCACGGCCCCGCCGACGCCGACGGCCGAGCCGCCGCCGCCGCCCGGCGCCCGCGGCTGCGGGGGCGCCGCCGCGGACGAGAGGGCGTGGGCGGCCCCGAAGGAGGAGGCGGCGGCGGACGCGGAGGGCGCGGCCGTGGTGGCGCCTCCTCCACAGTCCCCTTCCGCCGCCGCCGCCGTCGCAGGGCCGGCCTCCATCATTGCCTCCGCTCCCCCCGCGCCGTCCGCCGCCGCCGCCGCCTCCTGGACGGCGCTCTCGAACGCCGCCGCCTCGTTCTCCGCCGCCGCCTGCGCCGCCGCCTGCGCCGCCGCCTGCGCCGCGGCCGCCTCAGCGTCCTCCACGGGGTCGAAAGCGACCGGGAACCGCGTCACCCGAGGCTTGTCGGCCAGGATCGACCGCGAGAGCTGGCTAAACAGCGGAGGCTTGGGAGGCGGGTCCTGCTCGCGGAGCTCCGGGTCCAGATACTCGTTGTTGACGTAGTACCCGACGCGGAGGAACTCTGCGCTTTGGTAGCTGCAGGTCAGCAGCAGCACGGTGACGCCCACGACGTCGTCCGAGGGGAGCTTGGCCGGGTCCGGGGGGTCGGCCTGGAGCGTTTTTTTTTTTTTTTTGTGGACGAGGTGAGAGAGCAGCGATCGCGGGCGCGGAGAACGGTGAAGAAAGGAAAACCTTTCCTCTCTCTCTCTCTCTTTCTCTCTTCCTCTCGCATCTCATCTCACCTGGAACACGAAACGGTACTGCCCGGGGAACACGGGCCCGACGAGCACCGAGTCGAGGACCTGGTCGTACTTCTCGGACTCGGCGGAGCCGACGTAGGTCAGCTTCCACTCGAGGTCTTTTTTTTTTTTGGGAAAGGAGAGAGGTCGAGGTGAGCAAAGCGGAAGAAAGCCGTTGGGAACAAAACGAGTGCTCTCTCTCCCTCTCTCTTTCTGCTATCTGCTCTTCCTTTCCCGTCCAACTCTCTGCGTTCTGGGCATTATCTCGGTCTCCTCTGCCAATTGAGGAGTCGAGAGGGAGCAGGCAGCCCACGCGCGAGGGAGGAAAGAGCACCGCTCTTCGATTCAGACTGGTCGATTTTCGAAAAATCGAGGGGAAGAGAAAAAAAAAGCTCTCGACAGCCGACGTCAATTCAAACAACCAAACACCAAAAACCGTACGCACCATGCTTGAGCGGGTAGAGGCACTCGTACTGGATCTCAAATTGCAGCGGGTTGGTGAACGGCGCGGGGTTGTCGAGCACTCTGACGCTGGTCACTGAAACTGCCGCCATCGCGTCTCAAGAAAGCTGATGAGGAGATGAAACCGTTTCCGGCGTCGACGTCGATGTCTCTTCGGCGCTGCTCTCTCGCTCGCTTGGCTTCGCCGTCGCCTGATTTTTTCTTCGGCGTCGAATGGCAGAGAGAGCTTCCTCTCTCAGGCACGAATCCTTTTTCGAGCTCGCTGCGCGGGACGACCGCTCGCTCCCCGAGACCGCTTCCTCCGGCGTCGAGAGAGCTGCGCGGCGAACGCTCCGACGGGAGCGAGAGAGGGGAGGTTGGAGGGGAGGAAGAAGAGGGGCGAGGGGGAGGAAGCCCTTCTTGCTGTTGCTGTTGGTGGGAGGGGTGGAGGAAGCAAAAAAGAAAGAAAAGAGCTCGAGAGTGAGTGTGTTTCGGAAAAAGAAGGCGAGAGGAGAGAGGAGTGAGGAGGAAAAAAAGGGAAGGAGAGCGAAGCGGAAAGCTTTGAGAAGGGACAAGGTTGAGAGAGGGAGACCCAAAAAAAAGAAAGGTTTTTTTCGACAGCTTTCACTATTTTTCGCTCGCCTTGTCGTCGCGACCGCTCTTTTCTCCCTATCTTCGCCCTCTTTCTCTCTCGCGTTCTTCGCCCCCCCACACACACACAAACCACACACACACACACACACACACACCAACCCCGCGCGCACCTCTCGCTTCCCTCCCTCTCTCTCTCTCCGCTGAGCGAACACACCAAGAGAGAACCCGGAAGAAATGCCGTCGCCGCCGAAGGAACCGAACCGCGGAGAAGCCGCTCTCAAGGGCGCGCCGCCGCCCCCTCCCCCGCCTCCAAGGCCGCCCCTGCACGGCTCCGAGGAGTCCGCCGCCGCCGCGTCCGACTGCGCCCGCGCCCCCGAGGAGCGCCTCGCCGCGTCAGGGGGACCCCGGCCGTCAGCGGCGAGGGCGGCGTCGGCGGCGCCCAAAACGAGGGGCGCGCCCCGGGAAGGCCCGCGGCGCTCAAGCCGTCGCACTTTGACGAGCTCGTTCACCCGAAAGCCGCGGCAGCGTCTGCCGCTGTCCGCGGGAGGGACTCGAAGAAGCACGGTCACGCCGTGAGGCACGAGTGAAGAGCTCATGTTCGCAGTGTCGTTGAAAGATAGCGCAGGGAGCAGAGAGGGATTTTTTGTAGACAACAGTTTTTTTTACCAACCCTACTCTTTTTATGCACCAAAACTTGGCTCTTTCGTTTGCCTCTCCGTCCCTTGTTCATTTTGCACGCACTCCAAAAAAACTCGTTAAAAGAAAGGAAAATCGAACAGAATGGAGACGAAGAACCATCGGAATCTATGCAAAAGAAGAAAGTAACAAATCGAAACGACAACGAGACGGAAAGATCGAAGAAAGAAGTTGAAAAAAATCAAAAACGTTGAAAAATCAAATGACCTGCACGCGCGCCTGCACGACCGCGACCGACCCGTCCGCCGCCACCACGCCCTCGACGTCCTGGTCCTCGAGCCCTCCCATCGCAGCCTTGACGGCTCTTCCGACCTCTCCCAGTTTCGCGAAAGTCTCCTCTCGGAACACGGCGTCGAAGACGATTTTCTCGCTCGAGTAGTCAAGCGTCCTCGTCGCGAGCGGCGAAAGCGTGACCGAATCGTGCAAGCCCGCCCCGGAGAACGCGCCCAGGTCCTCGCCGTTGGAGTCGGAGCGCGCGATGAGCCCCGGGGCCGTGGCGTCGGCGACGAACCAGCCGAGGCGCTTCGACGGCAGCGCGAGCGTCTCGGTTTTGCCGGAGCTCGAGGCTCGGAAGGCGGCCGCCCTGCCCGGCGCCGCGCCGACCAGGGCGTCCCCGGCTCCGACCACCACCTCTCCGTAGACGGCGCCCTCCTGCCCTCCGCCCCCTGAAACCTTCGCGGTCGTCGGGTCGGAGGTGTGCAGCACGAAGGCGTACGCTGCGGGGACGACCTCCTGCACGAGGACGCCCATGAAGAGCGCCGCGTCGCCGCCGACGACGCCGGCCGCGCGCCGGGCGAGCCAGGCGCGGTCGGTCCACTTCGACGCGAACACCGCGGAGACCGCCTTCCAGGCTCGCTTGAACTCCGCGCTGGCGTCGCTGCAGTCGGGGTTGGAGAATTCCCAGAGGGAAGCGGAGGGGATCAGGCCGGCCGCGGCCGCCTTGGCGGCCATCGCGGAGCAGAGCTCGGGAGTCGGGCGCAGGCGGCGGCGGACGGCGCGCCGGAGCGCCGCCAGCGCCGCGGCCGGCAGCGGGGAGCTCGCCGAGGCCGCGGCCTTGTCGGCCTCCGCCTGCCACCGCGCGACGTCTTTTGATAGAGCGGCGTTGACGGGCTCGGACAGGAGCCTCTCAAAGGTCCCGTGCGGCAGGGCGACCGAGTTGGGGATCCGGATCGCAGGAGACGACGATGACGACGACGGAGAAGGGGCCGCCGCCTGCAGCTTTCGGCGGAGCGCCGCGAGGTTCCCGGCCTTGCCCCCGACGGGCGCGCCCTTGGCCGAGTACTCCTCCTCGGAGAGGACCCACTCCTTCGTCTTCGAGGGCTTGGGGAGCTCCAGGGAGGCCTTCGCCTTCGAGGAAGAGGCGGCAGCAGCGGCAGCGGCGGAAGGAGAGGAAGCGTCGTTCTCCGCCAACGCCGCCGTCACCTCGCCCGCGGCGCTCACCCGTAGCGCCGCCCTCTTCCCGGCCGAGCCCGCCAGGGCGGCGAGCGCGGCCTCGTCGAAGCACGTCGCCAGCAGCACGCCCTGCGCCCTCGCCCGCAGAGCCACGTGCGAGAGCGCGTCGGCGACGGAGCCCGTCAGCACCGCGACGACGCCCAGCGGGATGTCCTCGTTGCCGCCGACGGCCGCGGCGACGACGACGGTCGGCGTCGCGGCCAGGTCGTCGCCGGCGATCTCGCTCAGCGACGCCAGCGAGCGGATCACGCCCACGATGGACCCTTCGGCGCTGCTGCTGCCCGCAGGGGGGGCGGCGACGATCTCCCAGCTCCCGGTCCCGGCAGCCTCGCGGGCCCTGGCGTCGATCGCCCGGAGCAGACCCGAGAGCACAAACGTCGGGGAGCCGCGGACGACCTCCTCCCCGAAGTTGGCGATGTAGGCCGGGTCAATCTTTTCGCTCCCGATCTTCTCCAGGAAGGCGTCGGCCACGGGCTGCGTCAGCGAGACCACGCGGTCGGCGTGGGCGGCCAGCGCCAGCGAGGTGCGCTGGCTGGCGCTGAGCACCAGCCTCGCGGCGTCGGCGGACCACGAGCCGTCGTTCTCGGAGCTTGAGGCTTTCGCGCCCTCGGCGACCCGCTCCCACAGGCCGCGGCACTGCAGCAGGTCCTCCGAGTCCGAGGCCCCGCCGATCGTCGCGTTGCGCAGCAGCAGCAGCGTCAGGGAGCACAGGTCGTCGCCGGACATCGCCGACCAGTCCATCCGCTCGACGGAGAGCCTCAGGAAGCCGTCCAGCGCGATGTCGAGCATCGCGACGTCGCGCGACGCGCCGGGCCTCGCCCACGCGCCGCGCAGCGCCTCGCGGACCTCGACCACCTTGCCCGGGGCCCACCACTCGCCCCGGTGGCCCAGCAGGTCCTCGACGCTCCAGGCCAGGGCGCCGTCGAGCTCGCCTCTGGCCATCGCGAACGAGGTGTCCAGGTCGGCGCCGGCGTGCGTCGTCTTCAGGACCCAGAGGTAGTGCTCAAAGGCGGGGATCAGGTGCGGCATGAACTTGGGCGCGCAGCGGATGGGGTGATCCATCGTCGCGAGGTCCTCCCTCGTGACCCTGCCCGCGTCCCAGAGCACCCGCCAGAAGACGCTCTCGTCGCCGCCAGACTCCCGCAGGAAGGCGAGGTAGGCCTCGCAGATCGACACGTCCTCGGGCGTCGTGTTGGTGTGCAGCTTCTGGTGCCACGCCTCGAGGAACGGCTCGTCGATCCCGGGGCGGTGGCCCTCGCGGATGCCGTGGTCGCGCATGATGTGCAAGATGCCCATGCGGATGTCGTCGCCGCCGCCGCCGCCGCGCGGGAGGAGCGCCAGGGCCGCGCGGGCCAGAGACCGCGCCTCGCCGTCGAGCGGCGAAGGTTTCCCCTCTTCTTCCTGCAGGAGCGCCGCGACGCGCTCCGCGAGCCGCTGCTGGATGTGCGCCGCGTCTTTGGACTGGTAGCAGGTCCCGCCGTACCAGGGCAGGACGCGGATCGACGACAGCCGCAGCCAGGTCAGGATGACGGCGATGCCGGCAGAGCCCATGGCCTCCGCCTCGGGCAGCAGGTCCGCGGCGAGCGCGAAGCGGTTGAACAGGGACCAGGTGCCGCTGGGGTTTCCCTCCGCGCCGAGCACGCGGGAGAGCAGCCCCTCGGTCGAGGGCTCCGAAAGCGGGACGCGGAAGTCGCGCCCCTGGTCGTTGGCCCAGGTCCCCGCCTCGGGGTCGTGGAGCACGAACAGCAGCGACGGCGGCGGAGGCACGCCGCCGTCGCTCTCGAAGACGACGCTGATCCCGTCGGGTCCCAGCGGGGTCTGCACCGCGGCCTCCCCGGCCTGCTTGGAGCCGGGAGGCCAGCACCCCTTGGCGGGGAGCACCGCGAAGCCGTCGCTGCCCCAGTGGACGAGCAGGGACGCGGGCGGCGGCGGCGCCGCCCCCGGCGTCGGCGAGATCGAGACGGTGGTCGTCGTCTTGACGCCGCTCGCCTCCTTCGTCTTCAGCCTCGTGACCTTCACGTCGAGGTTATGGTCCGGGTACTGTGCCTCGTAGACGACGAGGGGCGTCGCCGCCGGGTCGCTGGGGGCGGCCGCTGCCTCCGAATAGAAGCCGTCGTCGGGCTCGTCGTCGGCGGCGGCACTGGCCGGAGAGGCAGCAGAGAGCGCCGTCGCCGTCGTCGCCGTGGGCGCGGCGTGGACAGCCACGCGGCGAGCAGCTGGTGGTCGGACTGCCGCGCCGATGGAGATCTGCGCCGCGGCGGCGGAAGAGGAAGGAGCAGGCCTACGCGGGGTCGGTTTTTTGTTTTTTGTTTGCTGGGCCGAAAAAGGTTAGGTTGAAAAAAGATAGCACCGAGGAGAGACGCTGGCCAATCGAGCGGCAGCGATAAAGAAAGTCGCGGTTCCATAGGCGTGCTTGCGCTTTGATCGCGTTTTTTCTAAGCTGAAACTCAAGCATTCGGCAACTGCCACTCGATGAGATAAGAATCGAGGCGAAAGAAAGCGCACAACGTACCTGGCGCGGCGCGGGGCGATGACTCGAAGCAGTTCGGCGTTGCCGATCTTCGCGCTTGTCGAGCGAGCGGAGGCGGAGGCGGCGGCGACGATTCCATCGCTGCCGGCACGCGTCAGCGCCTTGGCGTTCAG
>Ga0315294_10007926_pt1 | contig 11661 bp, 12 predicted proteins | sample YL17G13_40_MG_FD_203626 | JGI IMG/M metagenome (GOLD analysis project Ga0315294, IMG submission 203626) | Sediment microbial communities from Yellowstone Lake, YNP, Wyoming, USA - YL17G13_40 | ecosystem: Environmental > Aquatic > Freshwater > Lake > Sediment | place: USA: Wyoming | collected...
ATAAGCTGTACTATATTGTTCAACACTATACAACTAAACCGCGTGAGGAATGTAAGCTCGAAGCTCACAAAAAATATATCGACGTGCAGTTTGTAGTAACCGGCCAGGAGATAATCTATTATACTCCCTTAAATGGACTGAAAATAGAAACACCTTATGACCAGACAAAAGATGTGGCCTTCTATAAGGTGCCTGCCGGCTTGACTGCTATAAATTTAAGGCAGGGGATGTTCTGCATCTTATTTCCGCAGGATGCCCATATACCCGGCTGCCAGATTGACGGCCCATCAAACGTCCATAAAGTAGTCGTAAAGGTGAAAATGAATACGCAATAAATCCCAGGTAATGGATGAAATGGAGGGCAAAATGGCCGAGAAAAAGAGAAGAATTATAAAACAAATCTTCAAGTGGCTCGGATTAGGGCTGCTTGTAGCACTAATAATGGGGGCGCTTATCTATGATGCCCCCTGGAAGGTGCTGGCGCTTTTACTCATCATTCTCGCCGCCTGCACCATCCTTCCCAAGCCAGCCAGGAAGTGGTTCTGGCTTTCAGTTGCCGCGGTGGTGGTAGTATTGATTATCTGGGTCTTTCTGCCCGATGTAAACGGCGGCTGGCGACCATATACTTTTGATGAAGAGTTTGCAGCTCTTCAGGCCAAATACGCAATCCCGGACAACGAAAATGCCGCGTTGCTTTATAGTAAACTATTTGAGACATTAGACACCGATTCCAATGCGCCCGAATTCTTTAACAGCGCAAAAATCACATCAACTGATGGACCGTGGCTTTCAAAGGACCATCCTGAAACCGCCGAATGGCTAAAAGGCCACCAAAAAACAATAGATACATTGCTGGAAATTTCTCGGATTGAAAAATGCAGCTTCCCGATAGTCGCCACTCTTATAGACCCTGAGTATATGAAGTACGGGCCCAAAATGCGTAGGTGTGCATTTTTGCTCCTCTCGGCTGCCAATAATGATATGGCTGAAGACCGAACTGATGCTGGACTCGAAAAATATCTTTGCATCATTCAATTGTCCAAACACATCCATCAACAACACGCCCTGGTAGACTTAATGGTAGGTTTTGCGGTCGAAGGTTTGGCCTTCAAACAGCTTAAACGCTTTATGATAGAAGGCCAGCCCAGCAAAGAACAACTCCAACTAATGGCTAATTCCCTAAAAGACCTGGAAAACAACTGGTGCTCGGATTTCAACAGGCGGTTAGATTACGAAAAACTACTATTCAAAAATATCATCAGCCTCTTTTACGAAATTAACCGGGACCGAGAGGGCAAAGTAAGATTAAGCCGCAACCCGACGGCAACATTTAGGACGTTGTTCCCGCAAGAGACCCAGCCACCACCAACATTCCACGGGCACAGAAAACTTACCAAAGCGTCTGTCATAGTTGGCTGGCTTTTCTGGCCTCCCAAACCACATACGGTCAGTAAAGCAATTGACGAAACTTACGAAAAATATTACGCAATGGCCGACCCTAACTTCGATTGGAGCAAAAAACCTCCTGAGGTTCAGCCACAGTTGAAGTTAAACTTCCGTTATATAATCGAATTTCTCACAAATATGTCGGGGCAAGCTCATTCCAGTATACACGAGATATATCTACGACATCTTGCCGGGCGCAGAGGTTCGCGGCTTCTGGCGGCAATAAGCCAGTATAAAATTGAAAATAACGCCTGGCCTGCCAACCTCGATGCGGTAAAATCCCTCGCACCAGCCGAAGCTTTCATAGACCCTGTCGGTGGAAAACAATTTGAATATCAAATTTCCGGCAACCGTTTTTTCCTATATGGAGAAACCGTAAATATCTGGCCAAAATAAACTATGTTTTGAGAAACCTTTGACCTTACACATCCTTTGAAAAAGGAATATGCTCTCTGGAAATTGTCATTGCGAGCGAAGCGAAGCAATCTAAAATGTGCAAAGGGCTTTCTACCCTTCAGGCAAGAGATTGCCGCGGCCTGCTTCGCGTCGCTTCGCAGGCCTCGCAATGACTTCCTTGATTAAGGTTTCTACAGAGCAGAAGGAATATTGAACTATGATTAATGGATATGTAACAATTAGTAGTTTGTCCAGCTATGAAGGTAAGAAAGCTACCCTTGCCGGCTGGCTGTATAATTCCCGCTCGAGCGGCAAAATCCAGTTCCTAATCATCCGTGACGGCACCGGCCTGTGCCAGTGTGTCGTCGAAAAAGGCAAAGTGCCTGATGAGCTTTTCGACAAACTGGAACGCCTCGGTCAGGAATCTTCGCTTACAGTAACCGGCACCATCCGGGCCGACCAAAGAAGCGTCGGCGGATACGAGCTGGCTGCAACCGATGCGCAAATAATTTCTCTGGCAGAAGGATATCCTATTACCCCGAAATCGCACGGCATCGACTTTCTGCTCAAGCATCGTCATTTGCACCTTCGCTCGCAGCGGCAGTGGTGTATCGGCAAGGTCCGCCACACTGTCATTGATGCCATCCGCAGGTTCTTTAACGATAACGGCTTTACGCTGATTGACACGCCCATCTTTACAACCATAATCGGCGAGGACCAGCAGACGCTTTTCGAAGTCGATTATTTCGGCACGCCCCTGTACCTCACCCAGACCGGCCAGTTGTATCTGGAATCCGCCGCGATGAGCTTCGGCAGGGTTTATTGTTTTGGTCCAACCTTCAGGGCCGAAAAAAGCAAGACCCGCAGGCACCTGACCGAGTTCTGGATGGTCGAGCCGGAAGTTGCTTTCATCGACCTCGATGGCCTGCTCGAATTGGCCGAAAATTTTGTCTCCTTCATCGTCGCTCAAGTTCTGCAAAATAATAAAAGCCAGCTCGAAACTCTTGGTGCCGATATTGCTGCTCTTGAAAAGGTCAAACCGCCCTTCTACAGACTCACCTACACCGAGGCCGTCGATATTTTGACCAGCCCAAAAACCAGGGATTTTCTTGCTGAAGAATTGCAAGAGATGCAAAATCAAAAGCAGCAACTGGAATCCAAAATCGCCGAACTCGAAAAGCAGCAGACCGGCCAGTTAAAACAATGGGAGGTGGACAAAATTGCCGCCGAGCTAATCGAATTGCGCAGCGACCTCGCCGAGACAGATACAAAAATCGAAAATAATCCCAAACACGCCAAACTGGCTGCTGAATTTCAATGGGGTAAAGACCTCGGCGGCTCAGATGAAACCATTATCTCACAAATGCACGATAAACCCGTCTTTGTTACGCACTACCCTAAAGAGGCCAAGGCCTTTTATATGAAAACCGACAGGCAAAATGAAAAAGTCACCCTGAATTTCGACTTACTCGCCCCCGCCGGCTTCGGCGAAATCATCGGCGGCTCGGTCAGAGAAGATGATTATGAGCGACTCTTAAATCGAATCCGCCAGCAGGGCTTGAATCCTGAACCCTATAGCTGGTATCTGGACCTGCGAAAATACGGCTCGGTGCCGCACGGCGGCTTCGGCCTCGGCGTCGAACGAACTGTCGCCTGGATAACCGGCGAAAAGCACATCCGACAGTGCATCGCCTTTCCGAGAATGATGGACAAAATTTATATTTAAGCAGGAGAAAAATTATGAAAACGAAAATTCTTGGTTCGGTGATTTTGGTTCTGGCAGCAGCGACATTGATATTCGTTCTTTGCGATTACTCCCTCTCTGCTGCTCAAAATGTCCCGGTGTCTGAAGAGGGCAAACTGCGTATCCTCGTCTTTGGTGCGCACCCGGACGATTGTGAAATCAGAGCCGGTGGTGTCGCGGCAATGTGGGCTGCCCAGGGCCATAAAGTCAAATTCGTCTCAACTACCAACGGTGACATCGGTCATGCGACAATGGCCGGCGGACCGCTTGCCAAACGAAGAACAGAAGAGGTCAAAAATGCGGCTAAGGTGCTCGGCATCGAGACCGAAGTCCTCGACATTCACGATGGTGAGCTTATGCCAACGCTTGAAAACCGCAAGACATTCGTGCGTCTGATTCGCCAATGGAAAGCGGACATTGTGATAGGCCACCGGCCAAACGACTATCATCCCGACCATCGATACACCGGCATCCTGATGCAGGACGCAGCGTTTATGGTTACGGTCGCACACTTTTGCCCCGATGTGCCACAGATAGCAAAAAATCCGGTGTTTTTGTATCTTGTGGACAATTTCCAAAAGCCCCAGCCGTTCGAGCCGGACGTTGTTGTAGGAATTGATGATGTGCTCGAAAAGAAGGCAAATGCGCTCTGGTGCATCGAATCGCAGATTGAATCGCTGTGGGCGACGGGCAATTTTGAGAAGGTTGTTCCCGTCCCACAGGAGCCGGCTGCTCACGAGCAGCGCCGGCAGGAAGTCAGCAAGCGATTTGCTGCAAGAGACCAGGCCACCGCCAATAAGTTCCGGGCAAAACTAATCGAGCTTTATGGCCAGGAGAAAGGGCAAAAGATTGGCCATGCTGAGGCGTTCGAGCTTTGCGAATATGGCCGCCGACCTTCTCCAGATGAAATTAAGCAGCTCTTTCCATTCTTCGCAAGCAAGGATTAGACTGGAGATAACCGGCGAAAAGCACATCCGACAGTGCATCGCCTTCCCCAGAATGATGGACAAAGTTTACGCCTAACTCCGGGCATAGACACTGTAAATCCTACCGCAAAAAAATCGCAGGACAGACAGATTTAAGCCATTCATAAACTTCAGCGGCGGCTCTTCTTGCTTCCTCAGCATCCTGAACTGTGGGCATAAAGTAATCGTCGGGGTATCGTATCTCCACAGCATACGGGACAAGTAAAGCGAGCGTATCGCGCAATCTTTCAGCTTCAGGGGCGAGCTGAAGAATCTGCTCGAGCAGCAGAAAAAGGTCGTGAGTAATCGGGTAAGGCTTCTGGTTGGCTATCAAGAATGCCTTGAGTATTTTTTCTGCTGCCTGCTGGCAGTGAAAGCAAACCGTATCGAAAGGGATATTTTTGGATTTAAGATTGTTATCCGCGTTTAGCAAATCACTTTCAGCTTTAGCCACCCATTGTCTTGCTGTTTCAATTTCGCCCTTTGGCATAAACTGTCTTCCCTTCTCGCAATACCGTTGAAACAAACGACTGGGATATCTTACGGCCTTTTTCTATCTCGGCTGGTGTATAAACCAGGATATCCATCCCAAACGGATATGGTTTGAAGAGTTTGTAAAGTTCCCGGCTGCGCTTGAACCGAGGGAGATTACTTCCTGCTATAACCAAAAAATCAACGTCGCTGTTCTCATTAGCGTTGCCCTTGGCATAAGAACCAAACAAAATAACGGCCTCGGCATTTATCTGACTACCGATACGTTTTGCAACCTCTTCTATATTAGCCATATCAACCATACTGATAGCATAATATAGCTTACCGGATACTTCAAGGTTTTTTCTCGAGACGAACTCTTTTGGGGTGCACTTCATCTTTGTAGGTAAAAGTGGTTTTTGTCATTGCAACATAGATTCTACCTACAAATGCGAATCGCACCCAGCCTTGTGCCTGTGCGGTGAAAAGATGTGTATTTCTGCTTCACCGCTACTATAATTCAGCTATGCAGTTTTGGTAGGGTGTGCTCCGCACACCAATTCACTAAATCCGAAAGCCCGCCGGTTTATCCGGCGGGTTCTCTGAAATCTGAAATTTGAACTATGAAATCTTCTTCCAACCCTTTCACACTTTCGCCGTTTTTACTAGCGACTAACGACCAGCGACTATCGACTAAATGGCTATCCCATCAGGGCGAAATTTGAACTCTGAAATTTTCTTCCCGATTTCGCCTTTCAGCTTTCGATTTTCTAATCCCCCACTGTAAGGGGGGTGTCGTTCCAGCGTAGGAATGCTTCTTTGTGGAGACGGGGGGAATCTAAAATATTTGGTCTTCCAATTTGTCCGGAAACTTTGTTATTGTCATTATCAGCATCTTTTTTTATTCCTGCCCGTAAATTTCCCTGCCGGCCCGCCCGCCGTAAACAATACCGCAAACCGTGTAACAAGCGCACCCAACAAAACAAATCCCAAAATCATTTGCAGGCCCACCAATATGTGTGCCCAAAAGCTGTGCGCATGTGCGTGCATATTCGTAAATCCAACCGTCATTATCACAACTGAAAAGTGTATCGCCCGAATTGGCACCAGCTACTGTGCCACCTTTACTCCATTTCCGTCCACAAACAAATAATCCACAATCCCCGGCGGTGCTATCATCCCCCAAATGTAATAGATACACGCAAACGCAATCGCCAAAACAAAAAAGGTAATTATTATACGGCCAGTTGAAAGACCATAATCACTCATCCACCAGAACGGCTTGGCAAACCATTTCAGCCAAGAATGCTCCTTATACCACTCCTCCCAGTTCATTCGCCGTATATTGTATCCCAAGAGCTGTTTTGTTTCCGGATATATCCGTGCACTGTCAAGACCGACACCTTCAAATTTTGTCTTGTGGTTAACTTCACATCCCCAAATCAATGTACCACCATCAACAACCGCACGTGAGAAATCCGCGCCCTGAAGCTTGGCCTCTGCAAGGTCTGCACCTTGCAATTTGGCTTCCAGAAATTTAGCGTCTTGCAGTTCGGCTTCTTGAAAGCAAACGTCCTGCAGATTGGCCTTCCAAAAGTAGGCATCTTGCAATTTGGCACCTCTGAGGTCGGCACCTCGCAGATTGGCACCCCAAAGGTCGGCACCTTGAAGATTGTCCATCCAAAAGATGGCCCCTTCCAGAAAAATACCTTCGCGAGGATTTTCTTTCCGCCAGTCATTCCACTCCATCATATCTTTTTCATCCGAGCAGCGTTTGAGCATATCGTATTGTTGTTGGTTAAATCTTCTCGGCTGTTTTTCATTTCGGCTTTTATTATCTTCTTCGCCCATTTTTATCTCTGCTTATTTGTCAAATCTATCAAATTTATAACCGAAGGTATTTCAATATTTATTTTCGTACACCAACGAACCCAAATTGGCACATAACCTTTTTTATATGCGTGAAGAAGCTTTTCCAGAGACCATTTTTTATTACTGCTGTCAATTTCTATAGCATACAGCATTCCCTCCGGCCTTTTAATTATTATATCTATAAGCCCTTTATATCCATCTGTTTTTCTTTTCAAGCCAAGAAATACTTCTCTCTCACACGCCCATCCTCGGCTACGAGCAAAACTTTCTATAGATGAAGTAAGAACATCTGTGCCTCTATTCCTGTTACCCCGCACATACAAACTCAAATCAACTTTCTTTAAACAATGTTCAAGCAAATCAATCATTTTAGTTAATTATTAGGGACAGTGCCTGTTTCTGCGTTTTTACTTTTTTCCTTGCCTCCCAATTCTACCCATCCTCCACCTTTTTCAACAACAAAATTTCCCGCGTAATCAGCGAAATCAGCGTCTAATAACTACACCCAAAATCGCCCAACTCTTGTCCGCCGACTTGTCCCGGCGTAGCGCACTTGTCCGCCGTAGCCTCGGCGAAGGCAGAAGCAAAGTCGGATTCATGGCAAAATTTTTATTGAACATACAAAAGGAATTTGGTATAATGCTAATAATTGGGGGAGACCCCACAAACAGGTCCGCGGAGAACCGCACGCATCGGGACAGCAGTTCCAGTCAAATATAGTCGTAAGTTCATTTATAATAAGGATTAACCAATAACCAATGAACCATTTAACCATTCACAACCTGCGACACCTGTACTGCCCGCCTCGGCAAGCCGAAGGCGAGACGGCAGCGCAGTCGAAGGATACGAGCAACCAGTGACGAGCGACTAATTATGCAAAACAAAGCCAATTTGCTGGACACTCAAATAAACGTAAGCAATTGTTTTACAAAGCATTATGAAAATAAACGACTTTGCAGACCCGGGGAAAACAAACCCAAACAAACTCAATTTAAAGCTCAGTACCTCTCTAATCTCTTTTGGGCTTTCACTTTTCTTTGCTCCATCTATAATCTGGCAATGCAAACCTGGACAATACAGAGACTGTTAATGTGGGTCACTGAATACCTCACCAAAAAGGGTATTGACCCGCCTCGCCTGAGCGCGGAACTCTTGCTCAGCCACATTCTGCAAATGAAGCGAATTGAATTATACACTCAATTTAACAAACCCGTCACCAGCCAGCAATTAGACCAACTGCATGATTTAGTGGAACGGGCCGGCCAAAACGAACCTGTCGCATATCTTATCGGCAAAACCGAATTTTATTCTCTGGAGTTTACCATCACGCCTGATTGTATGATTCCCCGACCGGAAACAGAATTGCTCGTAGAGCGCGCTATCGAATTTCTGCGAACCCGCCCCGTTAGAAATTCTATGGCAGGCAATATGATGAAAAAAGAGGAAATTTCTAACGGGTCCCGCATCGGCACTCAATTTGTCTGCGACCTGTGCACCGGCTGCGGCTGCATCGCCGTTGCAATCGGCCAAAATTATCCCAACGCACGGATAATTGCAACGGACATCTCCGATGCCGCTCTCAGGGTCGCCTTCGAGAATGTAGAAAAACACCGGCTAACAGACCAAATTAAGTTACTATGCGGCGACCTCTTCGACCCCATTATGTCTTACCTTGAGGTGGACAAATTTGATTTGATTGTTTCCAATCCGCCTTACGTAAGTGCCGCCGATTTTGAGGTCCTCGACAAAAATGTAAAAGACTACGAGCCAAAATTGTCCCTGTTTGCAGGAACCGATGGCCTGGATATCCATCGCAGGATTATTGAAAACGCAGCTCCTTTTCTAAAGCCTGATGCTGCATTGCTGCTGGAGATAGGTTATGCGCAAGGACAGGCAGTCAGACAACTGCTCGAGCAAACAAAAGCTTTCGGCGAAATCAAAATCGAAAAAGACTTCCACAATAACGACCGTATCGCCTTTGCAAAAAGAATACCGTGCTGACTTATCAGGTCCGCATCCCGGCTAAAAGGACTCCTGTCAGAACCCCGTAAAAGGTTTTTTACCGGATTTTCAGAAAAAATTGCAAATTTTTGCCGGCTTTAATATCTTATCCTCTTTATAGTTACAGAAAAATAACACCGGAGAAGCTGTTTTTTGAGCAAAAATGCAGAAAAAATCATTGCATTTCTTATAGCCCAAACGCATAATAATAATAAAATATTAGTGTTAGAACGGATTGATAGTGGAAAAGTCTCAGGAGGAGACTCAAATGAACAAATATGTTGTTATTCTCACAGTGGTGGTCACATTATCCACCAGCATCGCCCAGGCAAAGTTAGTCAGTTTTAGCTCGGATGCTGTCTACACATGGTCAGAGAGCGGTGTAGTAATCTCCCAGCATATCGATTCACCTGCTTTATCTGACATCATGATGAGCGTTATTGCCAACTCGGAAATTGCTTTCACTGCCACAACCTTGAACGAGACCGATTTTATCTGGACGGGCTACGTATTAGAACTTGAGTATGGCGGCGCTCCAACGTTTGTTTTCGACAGCGCCAGAAGCACACATTTCAAATCAGCACTGTACCCCAACGACTGGAAAATCGTGTTTAAGGCACCGGACGCAGTACCGATAGGCGAGGTTGTTACACTACAATTTAAGATGGCCTTTGTTGACGATGCACCCTACACCTTCACCCTGACCCAGTATCCGGTACCTGAGCCGGCAACGTTTGCCTTGCTCGGTCTGGGCACTGCGGTTTTACTGGCACAGCGAAAAAGATAAGCCGACTGTCTCCGAAGCCTTTGTACTCTACTTGAACAAAAGAGGTTCAGGTCAGCGCCCAAACCCTTTGTTTTTGTTCAAAGTCTTCGGTTCCACATCTGCTTGTTACAACCTCTATTGCGTTCTGCGGAAGAAGCAATCAATAAGATATGACAGCGTTAATCTTGTAGCCGCTGAGTTTGTCCCGGCCGGCTAATTCCCCAAGCTCGATAAGAAATGCTACCCCTGCAACTTGTCCCCCTATTTCCTCAATGAGCTTACAGGCTGACGCCATTGTCCCGCCCGTCGCCAGCAAATCATCAACCATCAAAACTTTCGCCCCTCTTCTTATAGCATCACGATGCACTTCCAATGTGTCGGTGCCGTACTCCAAATTGTAGCTGATGCTTTCGGTCTTAAAGGGGAGTTTGCCCTTCTTGCGTATAGGCACAAAGCCGGCTCCGAGCGTTTTTGCAACCGCCGCACCAAATATAAAGCCTCTGGCCTCCACGGCAGCAACGTATTCGATTCCCGCACCTCTAAAACCATCGCATAAGGCATCTACCGCTGCTGCAAACGCCTGCGGGTCAGCCAACAATGGCGTGATGTCACGAAATAGTATCCCTTTCTTCGGCCAATCAGGGATACTGCGGATGTATCTTTCCAGTTCAATCCCTTTATTCGTCATTCATTTCCCTTCCCTGGTATCCATCACATTATATTTGCTTATGTGCCTGTATCTATTGTCAGCATACCACCAGTAAAACGCAAGTTTTATTAACCTATTATTTGGTGCTACTCTTCGTTCATATACTCATAAAGCTTGGTAAGGGCGTCACGGCGAAGCTGGCGAATTCTCTCTCGCGTCAGACCCAGCTTCTTACCGATTTCTTTGAGCGTCATCGGCTTGCTTCCATCCAGACCATAATGCAACCTCAGGATAGTGGCTTCTCTTGGCTCGATTTTGTTGAGCCATTTCAAAACCTTTGCTTTTGCTTCATTCGCAACCATAGCATCTTCCGGCTTGCCTGTCCTTTCGTCCGCTACAGTTGCCTCAAGCACCTGGTCTTGGTCCAGCTCCTCCCCGCCTGAACTGTCAGATGCAGAGCCGAGGGTCTCGACTATCCGGTGTATGATTTTTGCCTTTCGCAGCGGCAGATGCATTATATCTGCCATTTCTTCGACAGTAAGAATCCTGCCAAGTTTGCTTTCAAGCTCTGACATCGTATGACGCCAGTGATTTATCAACCCGACCATATAGGTGGGAACGTGCACCGGCTGAACGTTCTCCAGCAGCGCACGCTTGATACTTTGCTTTATCCACCAGGCTGCATACGTACTAAAACGAGTGCCGCGGTCAGGGTCAAAGTAATCGACGGCCCTTATAAGCCCTATATTGCCCTCCTCAATCAAATCACCCAGACTCGTCCCCCGGCCGGCATACCTCTTGGCGATATTAACAACCAGCCTGAGGTTGCTTCGCACCAATTGCTCCCTCGCCCACGGGTCGTTTTCCTCGAGGACCATTTTACCCAGCATACGCTCCTGTTTCAGCGTCAGCAGCGACGCCTCGTCGATCTGTTTGAGGTATTCTTTTATGGTGACATCAAATGCTATTATAACCCACCTCCGCCCGGCTAAAAGGCTTCTCGGCCCCAGTTATAAAGGGCAAATTGCATCTTCACCTTACCTTCTCTTATGGGACGTTTTTCTCTTTGCCCGGCATAAATCTACTTGAGGTATCGGCCAAATATCGTTTCGGGTTTAGCTGCGAACCAAGAACCCCAATGTATCCCCATCTTCTCCCACCTAAAAACAACCGGGGCCTATGCCGATTCACTCGGCATAGGCCCCGAACTGATGCAAATCAAATTTAGCCTGTTAACGCTATCTGCGGCTTACTGCGGCCACAATATCTCCTCAAGCCACATATCCGCCAGAATAGTGTAATCTCTGAAGTCAACAGCTCCATCATTATTAATATCAATCATCGGCTTGCC
>Ga0315294_10007930_pt1 | contig 11658 bp, 11 predicted proteins | sample YL17G13_40_MG_FD_203626 | JGI IMG/M metagenome (GOLD analysis project Ga0315294, IMG submission 203626) | Sediment microbial communities from Yellowstone Lake, YNP, Wyoming, USA - YL17G13_40 | ecosystem: Environmental > Aquatic > Freshwater > Lake > Sediment | place: USA: Wyoming | collected...
TAGAGAGGGCCTTGGCTTTGCCGTGCTTATGGGCAAGCCTTTGGAGGTACTTTTTTCCAGGCTCGTTGCCCTTGAGGAAAAGCACCGCTGCCTCGGAGAAGGCCCACTTGAGATGAGCGTTACCGATTTTTTTACCGCTTGATCCGTACTTTTTGCCGTTTGATTCTTTGATGCTCTTTATCAGACGGCAGTAGGAAACGAAATCCTGGACCTGGGGGAAGCGCTCGATGGATTCGATTTCGTAGAGGAGGACCAGGGCGAGGATTCTGCCTACCCCAGGAATGGTTTGAAGCAGGGCATAGGATCTCAGATCGTGTTCTTTAGCACAGGCAATGATATCACGTTCGAGCTGGGTCAAGATATGGTCATAGGCTTCAATCATCTCCAAATCAACCGCCATGCTCTTTTGGACGGAAGGGTCGTCGAACCGTTCTACGATGCCTTCACGGTTCTTGGGTTTGGCAATGCATCCCAAGGGATCGGGAAGGTTATACTGGCTTCGGGTATTCTGGATATGAGCAAAGAGTTCGGCCCGTTTTCTCATCAAGTGATTTCTCCGTCTGAGGAGGTCTCGGGTGGCCCGCATCCTTGCGGGATAGACATAGGCTTGAGGGAGCATGCCGCCTCGGAGTAACGTAGCGATCTTCAGGGAGTCGATCTTATCGTTTTTGGCTTTTCCTCCGTGGATGGCTTTCATGTAGAGGGCATGGCCGAGAACGAAGGAGATGTTCTCTTGGATACAGAGATCTGCGATCCAGTACCAGGTGAACATGCACTCCACAGCAACCACGATGTCCTCACGGAAGGGAGCAATGGTATGGAGAAAAGCTTCCTGGTTTGTGTGGATGTTTTGATGAACCCGGACATTGCCTCCGGCATCGATAATGCAGACAAACATATTTTTGGTATGCAGATCGATTCCACAATAAAACTTGTGTTGTTGGGTGTAAAATCTCATAAGGCTTCCTCCTTTCTATGGTAGATTGTTTTATGGTACCCTAAGTTTACCATCTTTTAGGGGGAGGCCTTAAATAGTATCAAGTCAATCAACCCGACGCAGAATAGCGTCGGTTGGTTTTGCACAGGCTGATCGCCTGCGCGGGTTATTTAAATCGTTGCGTTGATAGATAAAAGGTAGAGCGATAATGGCATGGACATGCCCTTCCTGTGGGTTCGAGGAAAATGAGGATTCGATTCTCCGCTGTCCCTGCGGCTACGAACTCACTCCTCCTGAAGATCGGAATTACGATAATGTCGGCGGGGCATTGTTTCTCGTTGCCATCGGTCTGGCGGTTACAGCTGTCGCCAATGGCTTCTCGTTGACTGTTCGCCTACACAAAGCCCCTTATATTACTGTACCGACAGCCACAGCCGAAGCTTTTTTTGCCCTTGTCTATATTATTGCTCCATTAATCTTACTGGTCATCCTGTTCATGAGGAAAAGAATCGTCCCGAAGTTAATGATCTCCTTTTACCTTTTGACTTTGGGTATTGCTATATTGCTTTACATCGGTGCAAGATCTCTGTCTGGGCCACACATGCTTCAGAAGGCGCTTTATGGAGCAAAGGTGTCAATCCTCGTCTCTTCCGTGGCCTGCTTCATCTGGGTGCCCTATTTTTTGATATCTGAGCGCGTAAAAAGAACCTTCGTACGCTGAAGGCAACCCAACATCCGTATCAACCTGGACTGGTTTACAGCCTTCGGTTTTCGGCCAGCCGGTTATACCGAACGTTCGGTTCAGAAAATAAATGACGATGGACCTTTACCGCTTTGACCTTAACCTTCACGTCGTGGAACAAGGTCAGTGCGACTGCGAAGCCGCTCTGGCGACATTCGAGCAGTGCTACCTAAATGGCTTTACCTCATATGATTCGGGTGAGGAAGCTATGGCCGCTACCAGCTTTGGCCTTTCGAGGTCGAGGGCGGACTTTATTGAGCTTTCATGTCACGGCCACGATTCCGTGACCGTCCATTCCGACCGGCTCTGTTATCCATCTCGGCTGAGTAGGTACTTCGGTTTGAAGCACCACTTCTATATCAAGGGAGATAAAGCCAAGGGTACGGAGATTATCCGCGATTACTTCAGTATGGATCGCGAGGCATTCGAGGCTAAGTATGATGATTTCCTGTGCCGGTGACGAAGTGGAGAAACCACCGAACAAGGTGCTACCGGATCGCCAATAAACCCGGCTCCCGGTGAGCGGCACGTTAGATGAATAGAATAAAAGCGCATAACTTTGGAGGTGACTATGAATAATGCAGAACGTAATGAGTTTTTTGAGTATTTAGCTAAGATATTAATCAGGACATTCTTTTTTGGTCTAGCACTTTTGATACTCTGGTTTCTTTTCTTTGCGTTTGCCACTGACTGGATGTATCGCATGCAGTCACAATGGTTCGAGATGAGCAAAACCAGTTTTTATTTAATCAATTATTGTGGTATCGGTTTATTGAAAATTACCATTTTAGTATTTTTCTTTTTTCCGTTCCTCTCCGTGAGATTGGTACTGCAAAAGAAGGGGAAAACCATCTAACAATCGCATACAGACAATCGGGCTTTGGGGTCAGGCGTAAGTAATTAACTATTGACGTCACCGGGACTTGGCAGCGATGAGTTGGGGCATCGCAAAGGTTAAGCGGAGAGCCGGATCAGATAAAGATTTCGGAGCAAAACTCCCGAGGTTGGAAGGAGTGATTACGTTGTATCAGAAGCGAAAAATAAGAAATTAGTCATGCCTGACCCCAACGCACTCTTGGAGTATTTTCTAAAAATCAAGAGACTTTCTATCGATCGAAACCTCTCCCTCTTGGGTTTGAAGCCCAAGATAACCTCTTGGCAATTCCTTTTTTTCTTCGATTAAGATCTTGTTGAGTTTGAATTGCTCCTTGAGTCTCAAAATATTCTCATTCCTCTGCCCCCTAAGGTTGGACACCTCTTTGGGATGGCAGAGAAAGAAAGCTTGAGACCCATTCGGAGAGATTTTAAGAAGGTGTTTCGCCATATCAAAGAAGATTGCTGCATCGATGAGCTGATGAAGAGCAGAATGATAAGGTCCTGCAAGAAAGTTTCTCTCTAAATCCCTGGTTGGCTGAAGTCCAACCCGGGCCACTGGGATGGATGCTCTCTCCAATTTGAGAAGTCCTCTTTTAAGCCATTGAATCGCCTCATCCAAAGGCAAGGGAGAATACTTTCCAGCCTTCCAGAGGTTTTCAAGAGGAGCCCCTTTGAGCACGAGTGTGGGATGGATCCTGAGGAAATCGGGTTTGAGGTCGATGGTCTGATCAAGGGTCTTTAGAAAACGATCGAAAGTATCACCTGGAAGGCCGATCATCAATTGTATACCTACCTCGAAACCCCACCGTCTTAACCGTAAGACAGCAGAGATGGTATCCTCTGCACAATGGCCTCTCTTGGCAAGGAAGAGAACTTCATCGATCATCGATTGCGTTCCAAGCTCTATGGTCTTTACACCGTACTCCTTAAGCAGGGCGAGAATCTCTTCATCCAAGGCATCGGGTCTGGTGGAGATACGGATGGAATCGATCAAACCAGAAGCGAGAAAGGTTTGAATCTCTTTTAGATAACGAATCTGCTCTTCTCGATGGATCGCTGTGAAACTCCCACCGTAGAAGGCGATCTGTTTCTCTCTCTTTTCTTCATGAGAAACAAAACCAATTCCATCGCATTTATTATCCTTGCCTGTCATTGCGAGCCTGAAAGGCGTGGCAATCTCGTCTTCCTTGGGATTGCTTCGTCGTTTCTCTCCTCGCAATGACAAACTATTTGATAATGTTAGTTTAGATAAGGATTTCTCGATAAAATTTCTGACGCAAGATGGGGATGGTAGTTCCTCACCTGTCGCCTTCTGGTTACAGAAGAGACAGCACTTACGACAACCCAGATAGGGAAGGAAGATGGGAATGATGATTGGGGCCATGAATTCCCCCTCCATGTCAAATGTCAAAGCTCCTGCCTACCGCAGGCAGGCAAATGCCAAATGAGATCCTAAGTTCAAATGCCAAAACGAAATAGTGAATTTAAATTTTTGACATTCATTCACCTTCGGCAGAGCATTTCGTTTGTGCTTTGTCATTTGACATTTGAAATTGATTTGAACTTTGAACTTCGTCATTTGACAATTTAAGCCCTTCAAGGGCCTTTTGGGCTGCTTCCTGCTCGGCCTCTTTCTTACTCTTTCCCCATCCGATTCCCTTTACTTCACCATTGATGACTGCAGAGGCCTGAAATCGTTTATCATGGTCTGGACCGGATTCCTTCAGCACTCGATATTGTGGAGAGCTTCCATGAGACTGTTGGGAATGTATTTGTAGGAGGCTTTTAAAATCGTTAAATATTACAGATGGGGTTTGGGTTTGGAGATAAGGTTCGAAATGGCGTTGGATGATCTCTAAGGCCTGATGGAATCCTGAATCCATAAAGATGGCCCCGATTAAGGCTTCATAGGTATTGGCCAAGATCGAGGATTTTTTCATCCCACCATTTAAAAGCTCTCCTTTCCCAAGAAGGAGATGTTCTTCCAATCGGAGTTCGCTGGCGAGGAGTGCAAGAGAGTCCTTTTTGACGAGGTGGGCCCTCCACATAGAAAGTGTTCCTTCCCGAGCCTCAGGAAATTTCTGAAGGAGAAGATGACTCACCCCAAGGTTGAGGACAGAGTCGCCAAGAAATTCTAAGATCTCATTTGACTGTTTCTCCGTGGAATCTGTCTCATTAATAAAAGACCGATGGGTGAAGGCTTTATCCAGCCATTCGATCTCATTAAATCGATAACCCAGACGTCCTTCCAGTTCTTTTAATGAGGCTAACCTTTTCTCGTCCACACTATCCCTCCACCACTCTTCCGATCACACCATTTTCTTCGAATCCGGTCACCCACACTCTCCATTCCTGGTTGATCCAATTCGGCTTCCCTTCCGATCCGCTTCCGTGGGTGAGGAGGACAGGGATGTAGTTGCGTGAAAGCCCTTTCCATCTCCCGCTCTCTTTTTCTTTGCGATCCTCCACCAGAACATTCAACTCCTGATGGAGAAACTGACGATAGAAGGTCTGCCGTTTCTGTTTCCCCAGTTCTCTCATCTCCTCAGCCCTCTTTTTAATCACTGCTTCATCCACTCTCTGCGGAAATTGGAAGGCGGGTGTTCCCTTTCTCTTCGAAAAGGGGAAAATATGGAGATAAGAAAAAGGGAGGGATTCGATCAGCTCATAGGTCGATTTGAACCTCTCTTCCGCCTCTCCTGGAAATCCGACGATCACATCCGCGCCGATGGAAAGTTTTGGGATTCTCCGATGGAGTTCTTGGATGAGATCAGAGAGGTAAGAACGGTCATAATTTCTATTCATCCTCCTTAAAATCTCATCATCTCCGCTCTGGATGGGAATATGGAGGTGAGGGCAGACTTTCGCCGATTGTGAGAGGGAGGCGACGAGGTCTGCTGAAAAATCCAAAGGCTCGATCGAACTGAGCCGAATGCGATCAGGAGTCTCCTCCTCTTCAATTCGCCTGAGCAGTTTCTCCAAGGTGAAGGGAGGACTTAGGTCCAACCCATAGGACCCGATGTGGATTCCGGTGAGCACGACTTCTTTAAAGCCTCTCTCCTTCAGTCCTTTCAGATGTTCCATGACCCTCTCTGGCGGGAGACTTCTTCCTTGACCCCTTGCATGAGGAACGATGCAGTAGGAACAGCGGGCATCACATCCATCCTGAATTTTTAGGAAGGCCCGGGTATGACAATGGAAAGAGGGAAGAGGAATATCCAAAAAGAACCTCTCACTCTGAATATCGGAAACTTGAATCCGTGGAAGTTGGCCTTTTTGCATCAGAGGAAGAAGCTCTGGAATCTGGCCCTTTTCTCTGTTTCCCAGAAGATATTTTACTCCCTCGATCCCTGCCAATGTCTCAGGTTCTACCTGTGAATAACATCCGGTGACGATGATCAGGGATTTTGGATTGGATCGGAAGGCCCTTCTCACCAGCTGTCTCGATTGAAAGTCAGCCCGGTGGGTCACCGTACAGGTATTGATAATGGTGATATCCGCCCCTTCTCCAAAGGGGACAAGACCGTACCCCCTCTGTTCTAAGGCACTCATAAGGGCCTCAGACTCAAACTGATTGACCTTACAACCGAGAGTGGCAATGGCAACTGTGGTCATGGCTATGAAAGTCGGGCCAACTTGACATTTCCCCAGACGCCCATCTTTTCTCCAACAATGATGAGCGTCCCTAAAACCCCTTCGATCCCTTTTCCTCTTTCCAGACCCGCCTCAATATCTTTCTTCTCCTTGACGATATTTCCGACGGCAGTCGCTGCAGCATCGGCAAGGGCTGCGGATTTGGAGAGGATACAAACGGCATCCGCCTTTCCAAAACTGAGGGAGGAACCAACCGTTCCTGAAGAGGTGCAGACTCCAAGGGGAGAATCTTCGGGGCCAATCACGATCCCTATTTTAAGGCTGAGAGGAGAATCGCCTGCAAAGATCCCGATGGTCCGCTCTCTGGAGGTGGCAAGATAGATATCCCCACCGTTTTCGACAACCACCTCTTCCGAGAGCTTGAGAAGATCTTTTGAAACCGATTCGGCCATTGCTCCGGCCACAGCGGCCATCGGGCCGACCTGTGCCAACCGGGAGGTTCGGATCATCTCTCGGACGATCTCTGGGGCATAAGGATCTTCTTTCAGAGGAATGAGGCTCCTTTGGAATTCAGGGTTCGTCTCGATATAAGCCTCGATCTGCTGACGGTATTTCAGAACCAATTCTCTGGTCTCCTGAAAGAGATTCCTCTCTGCCCGGACGAGAAGGTCTGTCTCCTTAACGGTGACCTCAAATTTGACGAGATCATCCGTTTTCACTAAATTTCGGTAGGTCCGTTTTTCATACATTTGATTGAATAGGCATTATAATACTCCAATGCATTTAACGTCAATTGAAGTTAACGTTGCGGCTCAGAAATGACATAAATAAATATTGCGGGTACAAATACAAACGCATTAAATAAGATGCTGAAACGAGTTCAGCATGACAGGAAAAAGTGTGTCATTCCGAACTTGTTTCGGAATCTCGAATTTGGCAATGACAATAAATCAATTGCGTTTGCATTAGGTCGGGCAGGGGTACCTCTCACCTCAAATTGGATTATTGCCTTGAGATCTTCGGCGGTCTTAGGGTTCAAGTCGGCTACATCTGTTTGAAGAGATGAAGGTAGTTGCGGCTTACGGTGAGAAGCTCCGGTCTCTCTTTAAGTTTCAAGATTCCCCGTCCCGTGAGTGAACGACTCACTTTGTCTATCTTGGAAACATTCACGATGGTTGCCCGGTGTATCTGCCAGAATTGACCGGGATCGAGTTCCTGTGCCAATTCTTTAATACTCTTTTTGATAAGGGACTCCCCTTCTTTCGTTATGACCAGAGTGTATTTATCTTCCGCCTTGAAGTAGTCTGCCTCCTCCACGGGTATGAGACGGATGCTATCTTTATTTTGCGTTTTAATCCAACGGAGGAAGTCAGCTCCCCCTCTGCCTGGCAACTTGGAAAGGACCTGCTCTACAACCTCGGCCAATCTTGCAGGGGGTTCCGTGGAAGCATCCAATTGGTTCTTGAGGCGTTGAACGGTCTGAATGAGTCTCTCTTTTGATACAGGTTTGAGGAGATAATCAACAGCTTCTTTTTCAAAGGCTTCTACCGCATACTGATCGAAAGCGGTCACAAATACGATACGACAGAGCCCTGCGATTCTTTTTGCCACCTCCATGCCTGAGAAACCAGGCATTCTGATATCAAGGAAGGCGATCTGCGGCCGTTTTGATTCCACTAATTCAAGGGTTTCTTTACCGTTTTTAGCCTCGCCGCAAATCATAAGCTCCGGCCAAACCTCCTGCAGCATGGATTTGAGATAGGTCCTCAACTCCTTTTCATCGTCAGCCACGATGGCCTTGTAAATCATTGTTTTGGTACCTCAATGATTGCCCTGACTCCGTTTGGCTTGTTCTCTTCTATGATGAAACGCCCTTTTTCCCCATAAAGCGATTTAATACGTTCTTTCACGTTTCCTATACCCACTCCAGCGTTGTGAAGAGAAGAGAATCCACAGCCCGTATCCATCACTTCGACTCTAATGAGGTCTTCTTCTTCCGTAGCCTTTATCATGATTTCTCCTCCCTCCATTTTGGGCTCAAGTCCATGTTTTAAGGCATTCTCTACCAGAGGCTGAAGCAGCATAGGTGGGAAGGAATGTTTGGAGACTGCATCAGGAAGCTCGATCTTGAAATTGAGCCTTTCGCCCATTCTGATTTTTTGAATATTTAGATAAGCTTTGATCATATCCATTTCCTGATCCAACGTGATCGGATCAGGGAACGTCCTTGACAAAGAGGTGCGCAGATAATGAATCAGATCCACCAACATGGACTTGCCATTGGCCGGGTCTGTGTCTATCAGGCTCAGGACATTGGAAAGGGTGTTGAACAGGAAATGGGGCTCGATCTGAGCCTGAAGCAGTCTCAGATTGGCCTCAAGGGCTTCTTTTTCACTAGAAAGACGTTTGATCCTTTCCTGCTGTAACTCCCCCATACTGACTCTTAATCTTGCTTTGGCGTAGAAGAAGTAAGTGGCAACACTACCGAATGTGATGCCAAGTATGATGGGCTGAAGAAGACTCTTCTCCTGTTGCCAAAGGACGATGGAAAAAATTCGCAGAAGGACAAAAGGCCCTATTTGCAGGCCTATCAAGATTCCACTGGCAATACCTATTAGGACAATGAAGGCTAAGGGTGCCGTTTTCTCTGGTTTAAATATCCAAAGCAAAAAAATAATAATCGAGAAAATAGAGAGCCCGAAAGACTGAGACACAATTAAGTTAATGACAAAGGACTTTGTGGTAATACCTGTTAAGGTCAGGAACACGGCGATCACTGCGGATATGATAATTGTATAGACTAAATCTTTAAGAACGTTTCTGGGAGTGATATAATGCGTATCCACGCTTAGGTCACCTGGTCCTTTCTGTCTTGCGTTTGGGGGTTAAAAGTTAGAAATATACATAGAAAATAACCCTTTTATCTCCCTCTCCCTTGGTGGGAGAGGTCGGTACGACTCGCAACCGAGGTGCGGGTGAGGGGGAACATAATAGTTACACCCCCACCTCAATCCTCCCCCGTCAAGGGGGAGGATAATACTTAGTAATTTTCATCTTTCGAGGGTAACAAACTGGTCATGAGTGATTACTCAAAAAGTATACTTTAAACCGATCATGCATTGATAATCAAGGATGCTCCCAAACTCTGTATTCTTGCCACCTGCCATGACGGTACCGACGGAAAACAACTCCAGATGATTGCCCAGAGAATATGACACAACTGTTGTAAATTGACCAGATCCATCATTCAAATTCTGGGTCCAGCGTAAGGTAAGATCGATTTTGTTTTTGATATTATTCTGAGTATACTGGAGCAGTGCATAATTCTTTCGCAAGAATCTTAATCCCGTATTGACCGTTTGGCCAAGGGTCTTTTGTCCCAATGCCGATACCAAACCGCCAAGGCTGATCGCTTCTGCTGCCCTGTGCCTTAAGGAATAGTAACGATCTGTCTCAGCATCACTGTAGCCTGGGCTAGAATAGGTGTATTCCACCGACAAGGTTCCACTTGCTGCAAAAGTGTAGGAGCCTCCGACTAAGAGAACTGGTTTAATAGTGGAATCGTCTTGATGGAGTTTTTGCATTGAAGCCCCCAAAGGGGAGCTATCCCTCTTGGGGTATAACGCCTTACTACCTTGAGTAATGACTCCCTCGCCATAGAGCAGGATGGCATCGGAAATAGTCCATCCTCCAAAAAACCCCAATGAGTTCAGGGAATCCTCCCTATGCGAGAAGATGATTGAACCATAATTCTGCCGGCCTGTATAATCTATCTTCAAGGCATAAGTCTTTTCAAATGGTGTACCTTGAGGAAAGCCAATCGGAAAGCCGGATGCGGTCTTGTTACGTCCTTCATCTGTATTGGCGATGAAAGATATCGTCCAGGAACTTCCCGGGATCCAGACCAACCGGCCGAAATCCATGCCCGGCACTTCCAGGTAGGGGTTACGACGACCATTCTCCTGAAAAAAGGGATTGGAAGGGGAGAATAGAAAGGAAGGTCCCCACTGCAAATTTTCGCGGCCATAGGATAGAAATAGATTTTCACGTACCTTCCATCTTGCCAGCCACTCATTGATGAACCAATCATCACTCCATTCTGATTCTCCCTTGCGGTACCCTTCTCGCCAGATGCTATACTCAAGTCTCATTCTGGGTTTAGCACTTAGCTCTAAAGGGTCTATGTTTAAACGCAGATCCGGCCGTATTTCCAGATCAGCCGTGTAATGCGGAATTTGCAGAAAGTTGTTTCCAGGATTTTGACTTGAATTGGAAGGCTCCTGGATAATACCAAAGGTCAAAATCCGCAAATCCCACGAAAAGTGCTCGGCCAATGTCTTCTGGATCACGGCAAGGCTTATAGGACTATCCTCAGCAGCCATTACTATCTCTGACCACCAACCTAAAGCAGACATTAATAAGACAACCACTATGAGAAGGCGCCTCTTTACCTGAAAATCCCCCCATCCCCCCTTTACGAAAGGGGGGTGAGGGGGGATTGTTTCTATCCGCTTTTGTGTTTCATTGGGATATGAATGTTTCATTAAGAGGTTTGGTCTCATTTCGAAAGACTCTATCTCGTCAACAGGTTTAGGTTGAAAATGGAATCCGGAACCTTCTTAATCGACGCCTTGCGATAGCTCATGGTTGTGACATCCTCTTTTATTATGGCGCTTGTGATAACCATTTTAGAAATGAATTCCCGTGGCCTACCATCGACAGTAATGCTATTTTCATATTCAAATGCGGCGGTTTTAAACATCTTTCCTGAAACAGTGTAAAATTCAGCCTTCAGTCCCACCAGCCGCTCTTTGGATATCCAGTATTTGATCCGGTCATAAGTCGCTCTGTTATCAACTGCGCTTAAATCAAAGAGATAGCAAGGCTCTTTATTCACTATATCTTCCGAAGTTTGGACGATTTTATAATCACCCACATAGTTGGTGGATGCGATGTCACCATTGGCAGCACCGCCCACCAGTTTCTGCCGGGGAGAGATAGGAACCGCTTTGGAGAGGCCCGGTTTTGCAAACCACATGTTGCGGTCCAACATCAACAGCTTTTGACCTTTCACATTGGGTGGGGCCAGAAACTCTGCCAGGGAGTTGAACCCGCGAGCCGTCACTCTGATCGTTCTTTGTTGCTGACGGCCTCCTTCAATGGATTCAATTGCGATTTCCCACTCTACTCCTTCTGCGTTACCCCGAGCCTCATCCGCTTTTCGGAGAATATCTTTGGGATTCATCTGTGGATGAACTGAGGAAACGAAAAAGCTCAGGCAATAAATAAATGCAAAAACGAACACTATCAAATATCGTTTATCAGCTTGGAATTTCATCTTTTATCTCCTTTTTTTCATTAACTTTAAACGTGTCCCAGAGCGTCCACAATATTTTGCTTGGCTGCACGCCGCGCCGGGATGATGGCAGCCAATAAAGAAAGCCCAACCAGACAGAACACCAAGATAAACAGAGCTTGCGGTACCAGGTCAACAGTCAAGGCTACAGGT
>Ga0315294_10007931_pt1 | contig 11658 bp, 8 predicted proteins | sample YL17G13_40_MG_FD_203626 | JGI IMG/M metagenome (GOLD analysis project Ga0315294, IMG submission 203626) | Sediment microbial communities from Yellowstone Lake, YNP, Wyoming, USA - YL17G13_40 | ecosystem: Environmental > Aquatic > Freshwater > Lake > Sediment | place: USA: Wyoming | collected...
ACCCTCCGAATTCCGGCCTGCTGGACCGCTTGTCCCTGAAATTACCACCTACATTCCTACACCGCTTAACCTTTCTCCCAAGCCAACGGTAATCGGCACCAACCTGCTACTGGCCGCGCTGACAATGTTACTCTTCGCTGTGGCCGCTGAACTCTTTACCCGCACACTAACTAAAAACGAGGAGGTCTTAAAACGCAAAATGAGACCAGCTGTCTGGCTTAGCCGTATGCAAAAACGGATTGAAGCAATCATGGGTACAAAAATGGGTAGACACCTCATAGCACGTGATATTGCCAAACTACTGGGTATCATCCTGTTCTATGGATTGGCTTTTTCGCTACTCGATCGCACCTGGAAACCTTTCAGCCTGACTGGTCTGGTGCTTTTCCTCAATATGACTATCGCTTATGGAATCGTGGGTATTGCCGGCGACATCATGCAATGGCGTGCCCTTAAGAAATGGGGTATACCTAAAGAGATTGGAATCCGCCCAACGAATATACTAATTTCAGTAATCTCAATTGCGACCTCGCGCCTGGTGGGGATAGTGCCTGGACTGATGTTTGGCACGCCGCAAGCACTCCGCGTGGACGAATCCACACTGGATAAAGCGAAGCAGAACAGGCTGCTCAAAATCTCAGCCATCACTTTATTGGTCATTGGTTTCGGTCTATGGTTGCCTACCATAGCAACTTCACTCATCCAGCGCCTTTCACTTCCTGGTACTTTGGTTAACTTGATCGGCGGATTTGAAGGTTTTTTACTGATAATCTTTGCGGTTGCGCTGGAGAACACCTTTATTCAGATGCTGGGTTTTCCCGGTGGATTCGGCCGGGCTCTAAAGCAAAAGAACCGCTGGCTATGGTTCGGCGGGTTGGTAGTTATCACCTTTATCTTCTATCACACCTTGATCAACCCACGAGGTGAACTGGTTGAGGCGTTGCAGGAGACCAATGTCATTCTTTTCATGAGTGTCGCCGTTGCTTTCATAATCATCGCGTTCGGACTATGGTTGTATTTCAGAAGGAAATGGCAGACTGAATCATAAGAACTTACTAATAACTGGAATTGGAAAGGTGACTGGTAGCCTAACTATTCTTCTGACGGGTCCAAAATAACCATATCATCAAACATATCTTTGAAAATTAAGTTCCAAAACATCATTTTCCCTGAAGGTACTGTATATTTTAATGGAACTCTTAAAAAAGATAAAATAACCACTATATTCAAGGTATTAAAGCCGGAAACTATAAAAGAGTCAACTTTGGTAGCCCTTATAAAGGATAATTGGAACTCTTTATTAAATGACCTCTTTTTAATAAATAATCTTCAACATGCTTAAAAAATTTAAATAATTGAATTAAGAATTACAAATTTTCTACATAAATATTTACTAAATATAAGCTGAAATAAGTAAGATTCTTAATTTAGGTAATCCCTTCGTTTATTCCAAATATTAATAAATAAAAGTATTAAAAGGTTTATAATATTAATAAAGAAAATAAAAATGAAATACTTAAAATATCAGAGCAAATTGTAAGAAAGATTGAGACATCCTCTAAATTCAGGAAAAAGATTGATAGGATTATGAATGGTCAAGATAGGATATAATTATTGTAAATTAAATAAGTATAATTTTTTAGGAGGAACTATGAATTTAATAGAAGCAGCGGGGCAAGGTAATATAACTGCAGTAAGAGACGCTTTAGAAAAGGGCGCTGATGTTAATGCTAGAGATAACAGCGGTGGGACTGCGTTGATATGGACTTCAAGGAATGGACATACAGAAACAGTAAAATTACTAATAGAAAAGAGCGCTAATGTTAACACTAAAGATAACAATGGTTTTACTGTATTGATGTATGCTTCAGGGCAGGGGCACACAGAAACAGCAAAATTACTAATAGAAAAGGGCGCTGATGTTAACGCTAGAAATAACGGCGGCTATGCTGTGTTGATGTATGCTTCAAAGGCGGGGCACACGGAAATAGTAAATATGTTAAAAACAGCTGGGGCGTTGTAACAAAGAGTGTTTTTCGGTGTTGATGTGGGCTCCCAGCAAAATATGAAAGCAGAGTATAATATATTTTTCGTCTTTTGGATTACAGCAGTACCATAGACTTCGATCCAATTCTTTTTCCCTGATAGTAGCTAAAGACAATAGCTGGGGAGAGAGGATTCGAACCATAAATAATTTATTACTAAATATGTTGATATAAGTATTAATATAAGTATCATGGTGTCCCTGGGCAGATTCGAACTGCCGACAACAGGATTAGGAATCCTGTGCTCTATCCATCTGAGCTACAGGGACACACGCCTGAAAAAGATGCTGTTTACTGGATACAACGAAAAATACTAACAAAGCAGATTATTTCTGTCAAAATATTTATCTTTATCATTACATCAAAGTTAAAGAACAGCTTAGCTGCTTCATATCATCTTTTCATCTGTCCTGGCATTAATTAGATCAGAGGTTTAGTTAATCAGTCACTTAAAGACATCTTTATAATCTTATCTACCAGTTCCTCGAAAGATATACCTGCTTCTTCTGCCGCCATTGGAAGAAGGCTCGTGTCCGTCATGCCGGGAGAAGTATTTAGTTCCAGGACGTAAGGAATTTTCTCTTTTTTATCCAGCATGATATCAACCCTGGATAGTTTTGTGCATTTAAGAGAATTATGAACTGCAATGGCTACCTCTTCCACTTTTTCATTTAAAGAAGAGGAGATTCTGGCTGGAACAAAGTAATCTGTTTCTCCAATTTTAGACCTTGATTCAAAATCAAAAAATTTCTTTTTTGGTACTATTTCTACGATTGGGAGTGCCTTTGGTTTTTCTTTTCCAATAATGCTTACTGCGAGTTCTATCCCGTCAATAAATTTTTCCAGTATTACTTTTTTGCTATAACCAAGAGCGGAAATTATAGCATCGGGTAAATCTTCGGCTTTATTTACCAGTTTTATTCCGAGTGCGGACCCCTGGGCGGATGGTTTTACTACAAGCGGCAGACCTATTTTTTTCACTATGAAAGGCAGCAGCTTTGATGAACCCAATTCCCTGAATGAACTTGCATTTAAAAAGTAAAAGGGCGGAGTGGGTATGCCAAGACTTATAAATATCTGTTTTGAAATTATTTTATCGAAACTTAAAACATTAGGATAAACACCCGGACCGGTATAAGGAATATTCAGCACTTCTAAAATTTCCTGAATAGTACCATCTTCCCCGTCTTTTCCGTGAAGCGCAATATAGGCAAGGTCTATTTTTTCTGAATTCAAGTTATCTACTATAGATTCGTCTATATCTAACTTTATGACAATATGGCCCAGTTTCTTAAGTGCATTTGAAACTCTCCGGCCACTTTTTATGGAAATTTCTCTTTCAAGAGATCTTCCTCCCATAAGTACAGCAATATTTTTTTTCATTTTTATCACTCTTTTATTAAATTGATATTTTTATTTAAAACTTTTGTATAATTTAATTTTCTCTTTTACTATCCTGGATAAAATTTTAATACCTTTTTCTATTCTTTCGGTATTTTCCGTGCAAAAGGCAAGTCTTGCTTCATTTAGCCCTCTGTCATCTGCATAAAAACCGCTGCCCGGAACATAAGCCACTTTATTTCTTACAGCATCAGCCAGAATTTCTTTGGTATTCAGATAGTCAGGGAGTTTTAACCATATGAAAAAACCTCCTTTAGGTTTTGACCAGCTGGCGCCTTTAGGAAAAGTATCTTCCAGGGTCTTTATCATGACATCTCTTCTCCTGGAATATATGCTTATGAACTGCTCTATATTTTCATACCATGACGGATCTGAGAAATATTCATAGGCAATTCTCTGTGTAAAAGTGCTCACACAAAGAATTGTAGACTGGATACCCAGGATTATTTTCTCCAGTATAGGATGCGGAGCCACAATCCATCCTATTCTAAAGCCGGGAGCAAAAAGTTTTGAAAGTGTGCTCAGGTAAATAACATTCTGGTTGTCACCTTTGGTATCAAGTTCCTTTATGGTAGGGAGAGGCTTGCCTTCATATCTAAGCATTCCATAAGGATTATCTTCCAGTATTATAGTTCTGTATTTTTTTGCAAGTTCCAGTATCTTTTTTCTGCGGTTAAGACTTAAGGTTCTTCCGGAAGGGTTAGAAAAATTGGGTACTAAATATATAAATTTTACCTGAACTTTTTTCTTTGCCTGTTCTTTTAAACTTTCCTCTAAACTGGAAATATCAATCCCATTGTCATCGACAGGTATTTCAATTATTTTTGCTTCATAAGAGCTAAATGAGTTTAGTGCACCGGTATAGGCAGGTGACTCTACAATAATAGTATCACCAGGGTTGATAAAAACTTTAGCAAGTAGATCGAGGGCTTGCTGCCCGCCTGTGGTGGTGATTATATCTTCTTCTACTACATCCAGACCCTCCAATTTCATCACTTCTATTAATTTAGTTCTAAGCGGATAATAACCATCAGAACCGCCATATTGCAGACTTATATCCCCATCTGCTTTTAGGATTCTTTTAATATACCTCTCTAATTTTTGAAAATTTAGAGCTCTCACTTCAGGCAGTCCCCCGGCAAAAGAGATGATATCCGGTCTTGCAGAAAGTGAAAGCAAATCCCTTATCTCAGAAGAGAACATATTTTCAGTTCTATTTGAATATAAATGTTGCCAGTAATCAAATGTAATTTTTTTACTCATAAAAAATCAGTCCTGACAGGGTTTTTATGCTCTTATTGTTTGTAAATAAGTAATATATATTAAAAACTCTAAAAGTTCAAAAAAGTTTTTAAAAGTTTAAACAATTCTTTATAGTGCTATAATTAGCACAGTACAAAAATTTATTTTTTGCTATAGTTATGGATCTGAATTTAATAATAAAGGATCTTTCTTGCGAACAACTGGGGAAAATAGAATTTAAATGTATTGAATGCAGCTATTGGTTTGATTGTGAAAAGGCCAATTTTTTAAAAGAATTATTTAAAGTTCAAAGTATCCGTGAGTTAAGTGGTTTCCTCAAGGGTAAGCTGTTTGAAGGAAGCACCAGGAAAAGCGAAAGAAAAAAAATTATTTCGTTTAAAGAACATGGAGGGAGAATCAAAGCTGCTTTTATCGGCGAGAAGTGTGTCGGAATTATTTTAGCGGGAAATTACTATCTTTTCTCCAGGCTAAGAAATTTTAATGTTTTTCCTCCTGATTTTGAGAGTATTTTTTTAGGCTGTATTTATGTAATTTCTGAATATAGAGGTATGAATGTGGCAAAAAGGCTGCTAATGGAGATTGAAAAGGATTTGATAAAAGAGAAGGTGAAATCAATAGAGTCTATTAGCAAGAGATTAAATGATGATATAGATGAAGAGGAATATGAGAACAGCCCGCTTATTCCATTTAAATTTCTCATAAAAAATGGATTTTATTTAAAGAAAAATGATCCTCTTTTTCCTCTTCTAAGGCTGGATTTAAAAAGCATAGTAAGTGATTTTGCAGAAAGTAAAACATTGCTTGGTAAAATGGCTTTAAAAAAAGAAGTAAGAAGCCCTATAATTATAAAGAACAGGTAACCAGTCGCCAGTCATCAATTCTTTAGTTTTTATTTTTAATTTCTGGGTTTTTTTATTTATAAAAAAAGAAAGGAGAATAAAATGGAAAAAAGGACGAAATTTGTATTGGATGAGGAGGAGATACCAAGGCAATGGTATAATATCCAGGCAGATTTACCCAAGCCTCTTCTACCACCTTTGCATCCAGTTACAAAGCAACCTCTAACTCCAGATGACCTGGCTCCACTATTTCCCATGGAGTTAATAAAGCAGGAGGTTAGTACTGAGCGTTGGATTGATATTCCTGAGGAGGTAAGAGATATTTATAAATTGTGGAGACCAACTACTTTGTTTCGGGCACACAGATTAGAGAAGGCTCTGGATACACCGGCTAAGATCTTCTACAAATATGAAGGTTCAAGCCCTCCAGGAAGTCATAAACCTAATACAGCTGTTGCTCAGGCTTATTATAATAAGAAAGAAGGTATCAACCGTATAGCTACCGAGACCGGAGCCGGACAGTGGGGAAGCGCGCTATCTTTTGCAGGTGCATGCTTTGGTGTTAAAATCAAAGTCTATATGGTAGCTATCAGTTATAAACAAAAGCCCTATCGTAGGATAATGATGGAAACATGGGGAGCCGAGTGTGTACCCAGTCCAAGTAGGGACACCAAAGTAGGACGGGATATGCTGGCAAAAGACCCCGATTGTCCGGGAAGTCTGGGATTGGCTATTAGTGAAGCTGTAGAAGATGCTATGTCCCGTAATGATACCCACTATTCCCTTGGCAGTGTACTCAATCATGTTCTTCTGCATCAAACCGTAAATGGGTTGGAGGCAAAGAAGTTGATGGAAAAGGCAGATGCTTATCCGGACATTATCGTAGGTTGTGTTGACGGTGGCTCAAACTTTGCGGGCCTTTTCCTGCCTTTTGTCAAGGATAAAATAGACGGCACAAAACCGGACTTGCGTATAATCAATGTAGAATCAACAGCAGCTCCAACTATGACCAGGGGGCCCTATGCTTATGATTATGGCGATACGGCAAAACTTGCACCAATTATTAAGATGTATACCCTGGGACATGATTTTATCCCGGCTCCCATTCATGCCGGCGGCCTTCGCTATCATGGAATGGCACCAATTATCTCTCACCTGGCTGATCTGGGACTTGTTGAAGCAACAGCGGTACCTCAAATTCCTACATTTGAGGCCGGAGTGACCTTTGCTCGTACCGAGGGTATTATCAGTGCCCCGGAGACAAATCATTGTATCAGGGTAGCTATTGATGAAGCTTTAAAATGCCGTGAATCCGGAGAAGCAAAGACCATTCTTATAGCTCATAGCGGACACGGGCATGTGGATATGGCTGCTTATGACGCATATTTATCAGGTAAATTGGTAGACTATGAGTATCCGAAAGAAAAGATAGAAGATGCATTAAGTAAATTACCGAAAGTTTAAAGTGCCATGCATTTTTTTAGGGGAGGGATTTAATTTTAAAATCCCTCCCCTTCTTTAAAAAAATCTTTTTCAAAAATAATAATTTTGGTTAGAACCATTGAACTGACTTGAATATTAAAAATTTCACAGGTGAAAAATTTCTACTTGATTTTTTTTTAATTAGTCTATATATTATATTAGAAAATTTCATTTTGTATTAATAATTACATTTGTAATAGGGGTTTCTTCAAAATAATCATGTCTTAAATTTCTAAAAATATTGGTTTATAAGCATATATATATTTTTAAAGCAGTCTATTGGCCTAAGCGAATAATTAAAATCCTTTTTAAAATATATTTAAAAGTTATAAGAGATTAATAATTAATTCCAGAAACTTTAAAATAACAATTTTTAAACATAATCAATTGTTATTTGAACCATTTTGGAGTTTTAAATAGACCATAAAAAGAAATTATCATAAGAGGTGAAAATTTGAATAAAAAGGTCCCAAGTATGAAAGGAGTATATGTTAATGACTGAGTTGAAAGAATTAAGTAGGGAATTTCTCGATGGGAGAGTTTTAGCTGACCTGAAAGTTATTGCCAGGCAATTAGATATTCAGGGAATTTCTAAGTTAAAGAAAGATGAACTGGTAGAAAAGATATTGGAAGAAGTACCTGATGACGGCATGGAATCTTTATTGAAAGACAGAGCTATAGCTAAAGGAGATGTTGAAGTTACAGAGAAAGAAAAAGAGGAAGCCGAAAAAGAAACTATTGCGGAAGCAGGAATAACAGAAGAAAAAGAAAAGAAAAAAATGGAAGCCGTAAAAAAGCCAGAATTTGAGTTATATAATGAAAGAATGAAAGGGATACTTGATATATTAGCTGATGGCTATGGTTTCCTGAGGACGTCTGGATACCTTGTTGGTTCGCATGATGTATATGTTTCTCAATCTCAGATAAGAAGGTTTCGCTTAAGGCAGGGAGATGAAGTATATGGTCAGGTGCGGCCGCCAAAAGAAAGTGAAAAGTACAATGCACTGCTTAGAATAGAAAAAGTAAATGGAGAAGATCCAGAATTTATACGCAGCAGGATACCATTTGAAAAATTAACTCCTGTATATCCTATGGAGCGGTTAAAATTAGAGACAAATGAGTCAGATAATATTACTCCAAGAATAATAGACTTGATTGCTCCCATAGGAAAGGGTCAAAGAGGTCTTATTGTATCTCCCCCAAAAGCGGGTAAAACAACTATACTAAAAGATCTCGCAAATAGTATTTCTACTAATAATCCTGAAATATATATTATAGTTTTATTGATTGATGAAAGGCCTGAAGAAGTAACTGATATGGAAAGATCCGTAAAGGGAGAAGTAATAAGCTCAACATTTGATCAACCATCAGATAGTCATATCCAGGTTGCAGAGCTGGTGCTTCAGCGGGCAAAAAGACTGGTTGAACATGGTAAAGATGTTCTAATACTTCTGGACAGTATAACCCGTCTTGCCAGAGCATATAATCTGTCAATCCCTGCCAGCGGCAGAGTTTTATCCGGTGGAGTGGATTCTTCTGCCTTATTCCCACCAAAAAGATTCTTTGGTGCAGCCAGGAATATTGAAGGTGGCGGGAGTCTTACCATACTTGCTACTGCACTGATTGAAACCGGAAGCAGAATGGATGATGTTATATTCGAAGAGTTTAAAGGCACCGGTAATATGGAACTCAACCTTGACCGGCATCTGGCAGATAAAAGAATTTTTCCAGCAATCGATATAACCAGATCCGGGACCAGAAAAGAAGAATTACTTATGGAAAAAGAAGAAGCAGGCACAGTATGGAAACTTCGAAGATTAATCTATGAAAAAGAGCCTGAAGTAGCATTGGAGCAGTTAATAGACTACATTAGGAATACAAAGTCCAACGATGATTTTCTTAGAGCCATCAAAGCCAGTTTTGATAAAGAAAGAAAGTTATAGCATATAATATTTCTAAATCAATAAAAATCTAATTACACATTAAATATAGATTTTTATAATATTTTTCAGCTCTTTATTTTTTGGCCATTTTTGCCTGATTATATTTACGGCTGGTAATATTTATGTTAGTATTTAGGATTTGAAATAATTAAGATGCAGAATAATAAGTAAATATTAGTAAGGATTTAATAATATGAAAAAAGGAATACATCCGGGATATTTTGATTGCACGATTACATGTTCTTGCGGCAATACTTTTAAAACCAGATCAACGAAAAAAGAGATAAAAGTTGAGATATGCTCAAATTGTCATCCTTTTTATACTGGCAAGCAAAAGCTTGTTGACTCTGGCGGAAGGGTGGAAAGATTTAAAAAGAGACTTGTAAAATCCAAAAAATAAAGAAGGGCACTTAAATGAAAGTAAATTTAATTAAATACACCCGGGAACCAGAAGAAATGGTAGCAGTAGCTGCCAGGCTGTGTTACTCACCTGTTGGCGTAGATGAGCTTATGGATAAACTTGGTGATGAAGATGTCGAAAAATTAGTCAGATTTGTAATAAAAAGTGGTCATCATAGCACTACAGAACATATAAATTTTACATTTGCTATAGAAGGTGTATCAAGAGCTTTAACCCACCAGCTGGTAAGGCACAGAATTGCTTCATATAATCAGCAGTCTCAAAGGTATGTGAAATTTAAGGATAATTTTGAATATGTTACCCCACCTTCTATAGAAAAGGATAAAGATTCCAAAAAAAAGTTTGATAGTTTGATTTCAAATATACACAACCTCTATAAAGAGTTGCTGGATAGCGGGGTTGAAGCTGAAGACGCAAGGTATATTTTACCCAACGCATCAGAAACAAAAATAATTGTAACTATGGATGGCAGGGAGCTTTTACATTTTTTTACAGTAAGATGCTGCAACAGGGCGCAATGGGAGATCAGGAAACTGGCAAAAGAGATGCTGAAACTGGTCAGGAAGGTTGCTCCGGTAGTTTTTGAAGAAGCTGGTCCAAATTGTCTGAGAGGCCCCTGTCCGGAAGGCAAATTTAAGTGCGAAAATCCTCCTGAAGCGAGTGATTTTGATGTCTGAGGCTAATGAAAGGTATCAGGTGGGGGGTCAGGCAGTTATTGAAGGTGTTATGATGCGCAGCAAGCACTTCTGGGCTCTGGCAGTAAGAAAACCTGATAGGACCATATATACAAAACTTTTTAATGATGTTTCCTTAACCAATAAAAATAAAGTACTGGGCTTTATGTTTATACGGGGAATAATAGCACTTATTGAAAGTATGACATTAGGTTTTAAAGCTTTAAGCTATTCTATCAATGAAGCCACGGAAGAAGAGATAAAATTCTCCAAAAGGGAAATGACAATATCTGTAATAATTGCGGTGGTATTTGCGGTAGGTGTTTTTTTTATACTCCCCACAATTATCGGCAGAAGTTTTTCTGAATTTTTCCCAAATGCTATAGTTTACAATCTTCTTGAAGGATTAATTAGAATTGGATTTTTCTTTGCATACATTTTATTAGTCTCGCAGATTAAAGATATAAAGAGAGTTTTCCAATATCATGGAGCAGAGCATAAAACTATTCAGGCTTATGAAAATGATGAAGAACTAAAACCTGAAAATGTCAGGAAATATAGTACAATGCATGTAAGATGTGGGACCAGCTTTTTGCTTATTGTGATGATAGTAGCTTTATTGATTTTTGCCCTTCTGGGAAAGCAACCAATGATTTGGCGGATTATCTCGAGGATACTTCTAATACCGGTAATTGCGGGTATTTCATACGAGCTTATAAGGCTTGCGGGTAAATTCAGCAAATATAAAGTGGTAAATATACTTTTTTACCCTGGGCTTTTACTCCAAAAGATTACCACCAAAGAACCCGATAATGACCAGATAGAGGTAGCTATAAGTTCTTTTAAAAAGGTTATTGAAGCAGAGAAAGCGCTGAAGGCAGGTTAAATATGACAGCATTATTGGATAAATTAAAATTATATGAAGATAATTATATAAAACTAGCGGAAAAACTCTCAAGTCCGGAGGTTTCTTCCAATCCTGGAAAATTAAAGGAATACGGGAAAAGAATAGCTGAAATTGAAGAAATTGTGACTATTGCCAGAAAATACAGGGAAGTTCTTTCTTCCGTTAAAGAGGCAGAAGAGATGCTCGGGATAGAAAAAGAAGAGGAAATGAAAAGTTTTCTTAAGGACGAACTTAAGGAAAATAATGACAAAAAGCAAAAGTTTGAGAAAAAAATAAAGCTACTTCTAACTCCAAAAGACCCTAATGATAAGAAAAATGTTATAGTTGAAATAAGAGCCGGTGCCGGGGGAGATGAGGCAGCATTGTTTGCAGAGGTTCTTTATAGGTTATATACCAGATATGCAGAAAGCAGGAAATGGAAATATTCTGTACTCAGTTCCAGCGGTCTGAGTATCGGTGGATTTAAAGAAATCATATTTGAGATTGGTGGAGAGGGAGCCTACGGAACGATGAAGTATGAATCCGGAGTACACAGGGTTCAGAGGGTTCCCACTACTGAATCCCAGGGAAGAATCCATACCTCTACTGCCACAGTCGCTGTACTTCCTGAAGCTGAGGAAGTTGATGTTGAAATAGACCCATCTGATTTAAGAATAGATGTTTTCCGCTCAAGTGGACCCGGA
>Ga0315294_10007932_pt1 | contig 11657 bp, 8 predicted proteins | sample YL17G13_40_MG_FD_203626 | JGI IMG/M metagenome (GOLD analysis project Ga0315294, IMG submission 203626) | Sediment microbial communities from Yellowstone Lake, YNP, Wyoming, USA - YL17G13_40 | ecosystem: Environmental > Aquatic > Freshwater > Lake > Sediment | place: USA: Wyoming | collected...
CAATCAGCTAAAGCAACTTTGCATTATTTATTAAAAAACTCACTTATTTTATTGCACCCATTTGTACCATTTGTCAGCGAGGCGGTTTGGCAAGAGTTATATCCTAAAAGTGGGTTACTCTTGGGTCAAAAATGGATCGGGCTTGAGTGAGGTCTTAGCAATTTTGAGAAATCCGCCAGAAGGGAATTTAACTAATGCCCAAGTTTCGGTTTCGGCAACTATTTTTCCACGATAGTTATCTAAATAATTTTGCAAAGCCCCCGGAGAATTAATTGGTTCATAAGCTAACCTATCTTGCAGCCAACTAATTGGTTCACCGGTATATTTATCGTAACTTTTGAAAGTATTGTCAGGAAATCTAACTACTACTTTATTATTCTCTTCATACCAAGCGTAGCCACCATCAGCGTAGGCCATAAATAGTGGGGTATTAGCTTCTGGGATGATGTCTCCGATATATTGTTGGTCGATGGTTGGTAGAGATAAGTTGGTGGGAGGTTCTACTTCGGGCAGTGGATTGGTGAGCGGGTATAACAATTCATTGGGATTTGTCTCGGGAGTTGTTGCGAGCACAACAGTTTGTGAAAAATCGGCTAAAATGTTTTCTGGATTGTCCGGCAGGGTACTCGGCTCGCTAACAAACGTCACATTATTTAAATACGGTTCGCCTACCGCAGTGCCTTGGGCTTCCCGGAGTAGCGACAATAGCTCCTCACTTTGGGTAGGAGCAATGATTTCTTCGGAATAGGCTACCGAACCATTTATAGTTCTTAAATTAGGCAAGGTCTCGGCGTAGATGACCCCCAGAATTAAGAACAATGCGATTAAGTGATGAAGTTTGGGCATAAAAATAAAGAGGTTAATGTCTGCAAGTTGCAGATATTTCACCTCCCGACATCATTATGCCTCCAAGTGCTAGTAAAAGCAAGAGGAAACTCTACTGTCATCCCGACTCCATTCGGCTATGCTCAGGATAAACTCCGTGGGGGATCTGATATATAAATAATATTAAGATCCTTCGACTCCATTACATTCCGCTCAGGATGACAACAAAAAGTAACCCTTCGACAAGCTCAGGGGATGAGACTCTTAGCAGATTAGCTCGTGGTTTCGCCGGTAACACGAATTACCTCATCAAAAGTGGTGATGCCAACAATAACTTTTAGTATTCCATCTTGTTTAAGTGTCATCATTCCATTCGCCATTGCCAGTTTTTTAATTTCGCCAATGGTGGTGCCAGCTACTACCGCTTTAATAATATTCTCTTTGGGTTCTAGAATTTCAAAAATACCAATCCGACCTTTATAACCAGTGCCATGACACAGTTCACAGGCCTTAGCTTTTTCTAAATTTGGTTTTTTGAGAGTAGAGGGAAGATTGGGCTTGGCCATTTGTGATGGTAGAGCATCAAGTTCGGTTTTAATTTCGGATAACTCCAATTCTGTAGGTCGATACTCTTCGGCGCAGTTAGGACAAAGTTTTCGCACTAATCTTTGAGCGATAATTGCTAAAATAGCTTCAATAAAATACTCTGGTTTAAGTCCAAGGTCAGCGAGTCTAGGGATAGCGCCAGCAGCATCATTAGTATGCAGAGTAGAAAGCACTAGATGACCCGTGAGCGATGCGTTAATAGCAATGTTAGCAGTTTCTCCGTCGCGAATTTCACCAACTAAAATTACGTCTGGGTCTTGGCGAAGAATTGCTCGTAGGCCCGTAGCAAAAGTATAGTTCTCTTCGGGATTAACTTGGCTTTGAGTAATGCCAGCTAAATGATATTCCACTGGATCTTCCAAAGTAATAATTTTTTTATCTGGTGAATTAATTTTATTTAATATTGCATATAAAGTGGTAGTTTTACCAGAACCAGTGGGGCCAGTATTTAAAATTAATCCATTGGGCTCTTTGATAATTGATTCCACAATTTCGGCGTAATGGCCAGTCAGCCCGAGTTCTTCTATAGTAATGAACTTACCTTCTTGGGGGAGGAGACGCATGACTGCTGATTCACCGTAGGCAGTGGGTAAAATCGAGACCCTCATATCGTACGCAATCTTGCCGGCTTTTAAACTAAATCTGCCGTCTTGGGCGGCATCAGTAATATTTAGTTTCAAGTTGGAAAGTAATTTAATGCGGGAAATTAAACTCGGGAGAGTTGAAATGGGTAGGTTTGCCATATCTTGGAGCATGCCGTCTAAACGAAAGCGGAGGTGGACCACTTCTTTGGTGGGCTCGATATGAATATCTGATGCTTCGGTGTAGGTAGCGTTGGCTAAAATGGTAGAAAATAAATCTGTCATCGCAGCTTGTTCTAACTTGGCTTTTCCAGTTTGCCAAATTTTGAAGACATCAACACTTTGTTTCTGAATATCTTCGGTTATATTTATCTCTTCGTTTTGCGGCCTTTCTTTGGGAGCAAAAATATCATAAACAGCCACTAAATATTCCATTGTCGATTTGGAAACCAATACGGGAATAAAATTATATTGGTCAAGGGTTTGCAATTTTTTAAGTGCTTCTAAGGTGTGAGGGTTGGCATAGTCGCTAATAGCTAAATAAACATTTTGCTGCTCTTTTTTAAAAGCAAACACATTACCACTGATCACCAATTCTTTGGGAATAATATTAACCACTCCGGGCTCGGGCTGATAGTTCATTAAATTAAGATAGGGCAGGGATAACTTGGCGGCTAATTTTTTGGTTTCTTTTTCTTCTTGTTTTCTTTTGATATCTTCAATTACTTTGTCGGCCATTAAAGCTTTGTCGCTATTTAGCGCTGTTTGATGTTTTTGCAAATCGTCGTTGGACATGCCCACTGATTGATTTTGATTACTCATCTCATTGATTATAGATGAAATAGTTATTCAATAGTAATAGAGTCGGTGGCAAGTAGTTTATTACCTGTGGACCAAATTTCGGCTGTATTAATTGCTGGTAACTGTAAAACAGTGGCATTGAACCAGATATTGTAAATTTTTCTTTGCCCCGATGCAAGAGTGAATTTAAGTGATTGATACGGTTCCTCTAACCAGTCATCTTCGTATTGGGTGAGTTGATGAATGGGATTTTGGTTAATTTGGATGGCAGCACTACCGGGATAATACGAATACATTAGTTCTTTTGGCAAGAGATCAAACAAATTAACATACCGAGTATTAATAGTGTTGGTATTTTCCAACTCGATGTGGATTTTGAATTTTAATACCTCACTAATGTTGGCTTCAATTTGATCGATCTGCCAATTTTCATCTTTGTCGCAAGTGTGGTCGATAGTGAGGTTGGGGTTGCAGGCAGCTTTGTAGAAATTAGTGATGATAAACTGATTACCACCTTCGTCGGTGCCACCACCAGTTGGTGGCATTGGTGGCACGGGAGGTAAAATAGCTCCGCCAATAGTGGGATCAAGGGGCATTGGATCTTGGCTATCAATGATTCCATCACCATCAGAATCGGGGTTGTCCTTTTGAGTACCAATTCTGTCTTCTTCATTATTAGCAAGTCCATCATCATCCCAATCGTCTGGCTTCCGGTGGTCAGGAAGTAGGGGGCTTTTAATTAATGGATCGAGTGGTTTCGGATCATGACTATCATCCACACCATCGCCATCAGTGTCGGATTTATAGGGGTTAGTGCCAAGTTCCGCTTCTTCTCTGTCTGTTAATCCATCGTTATCAAAATCTGTTGGCCCAATATACAAGTCATTATTAGGTGGGGTATTGGTTGTTGGGGCAATGTTGTCGTCATAAGTGCCATCATTCCCGTTAATACTTAGGGCCAGAGTGCCGTCAGTTGGATAGTAGGTTTGGTGATAAAGTTCATCAATTTCGGCGGCATCTCGATTGATATATTTTTCTTCAATATCAGTCGTTTCACGCTGATAATGGTACTTGACAGTTCCCATTGTGGCAGCTGCCACAATGACGGAAGCGACGATGACGCCTAAGGCTTGAAATAATCCCATGCCACCTCCTTAAATATTTTTATTTAAAGAGGTATTTTGTTGAGCGATCTCTTCTGGATTGGAAGTAACGAGTTGATCCTCGTTATATGATGCTACTACTTTAATAGCGGCATGATTAGAACCAGCGAAGAAAAGCCCCTCCCCAACGGTGGCCTCTAATAAAAGGAATTTTTCTCCATCAGTCAAATTAAAAGTTTCGGCTACGACATCGATCGAGGCGGGGGATTGTCTGAACAGTAACTGCAAGGATGAGTTGGACACCACAGCTTTACCGTAATTTGAATTTAAGAAATCTTCTACATCTTGAGTGATAGTAGTCAGCCCCAGCCAATACTTACGGGCGCGTTTAGCAATGCTATACAAAAACTTGGCTGAATCTTCGTATTGCATTAAGATCCACGCCTCATCAACGACTAAAATTCTTTTTCTTTTATCGAAGCGAATTTTATTCCAAATGTAATTAAGCACAATATACATGGCGATTGGCCGCAAACTTTCTTCAAGATCACGGATATTGAAGACCATTAAACCACGATTCAAATCGAAGTTAGTGGGCTTGTTGAAAATGCCGCTAAATGTACCGGTGACATATTTCTCCAGGCGCTGCGCCAAACTTTCGGCACCAGTCATATTTTGTAAAACATTTAGTAGGTCCTGCATGGTAGGAGGAGGATTTTTTTGGCTTTTAATGTCTTCGGTAATATCACGCAGGGCGTATGCTTCATGAATGGCTTTATCCAAAATAGCTTCTTCGGAAGGATTGAGTTTACCTAACATTAATCCCATTAGACCAATTAGTGTAATGATCGAAGAACGCAAGTTGGCGGCACCATCGGCATCTGGTCCCATATCAGATAAGTCAAAAGGATTAATTCTTTTATCGGAATTTAAGCTAACCGACAAATAACTACCGCCCACGGCTTGAGCGAGAGTTTTATATTCATTTTCTGGGTCGATAACTAATACATCGGTACCCAACATTAAGCTACGTAGTACTTCTAGTTTAACGGCATAACTTTTACCACCCCCAGATTTGGAAAAAACTACCATATTGGCGTTCTCTAATTTAAATCTGTCAAACAAAATTAAACTATTATTATGGCGGTTGATGCCATAAAGCACCCCTTCATTAGTAGTTAGATCAGAAGATACAAACGGGAAGGTGGTGGAGAGGGAGCTGCTGGTCATATTTCTGACAACCTTTAGTTCATCGTCAGCTAATGGTAAAGAAGCATTAAAGCCATTAAGCATTTGTAGGATCGCTTGTTTGGTATAAACTAACTGGCCACCCAAAGCGGTTTCGATGCGGGCAGTGATATCATCCAGCTCTTCTAAATTCTTTCCATAAATGGTGAAGTATAAGCCATATTGAAAGAATTTTTCTAATCCGCGCTGTAAATTATCGCGGAGTTCCTCGGCATCTTGAAAAGCAATTTCAAGTTCCGGATCACGAATGGCACCTTTTTCGGCATTTAAACGTAAACTGGAAGACATTTCAGTAACCTTGCGACGGAGCAAATTCATGATCCCAGCGTTATCGATGGGATAGATATGCATCGAGATATCGAAACTGACATCGAAGTTTACAATTGGTGCTAGCCAATTAGTTTCGACATATTGAGGATAGGTGAGCACGAATAAGGTTCGGACATAACGATCATTGAGTTGTAAATAATTTGGTTTGATCACCAAGGCGGCCGGAGCAATCAAGTCCTTTACCGAAAAGAGACCTTGCTCTAGGACCTTACGCGCTTTTTCTTCGTCCAGTTCAGTGGTGTTTTTAACCTTTTTCTTAAACCACAGCATTATCTGCCCCCTTCCCCTTATCTATAGCTGTGATGATGTCGATATCTACATTACTGACATTGAATAGTTTTTGACGCTTGGCAGTGTCTGGATTGTAAGTCGCATAGAATAGATCAATCAGCTCTTCGGTGTTGAGTAGAGCATTACTAAGCCCTAATGACCCTAACCCATTAGCTACTAAATTGGCCCTACGTAAAAGTTCTTCTTTGGCTTCGGCGAACAAACTGGTAGGGCCAGTGGTTTTGCGAAACAAACGTGATAGCAACCCACCCTTTGCTTGAATGCTTTGAGTATAGGGTAAAACTACGTAAAAGTTTTTACTCATAATGTTAGCCATCCCGATAAGTTCTCTGACAAACTCGGTGTAATCTAAGGTTTGGGTTTGGAGCAATTGATTATTTTGAGTTTTACTAATATCTTCTAGTTTTTGCAGGTATTCGTCTAAATCTAAGGTGCGAGATTGGACTACTATCTGGATGGGGAAGGTAATGGAATTAAGGAAGCTTTGATAAGATTGCAATAAAGCTGTCTGCTCATCTTGCGATTTGAGATTAAAGTTAATTGAATTAACCATTAAAACAGCTCGCAAACTACCATCTTTCATTACTACAACGCCATCTCTGATGCTTTTAAAAAGCAAGTATTTTTGGGCACGACTGGCGGTAGTTTTTTTGTTCATTTTGGATAGTTATATTTCGGTATCGGATAGAATATCCTCAACCCCCAGTTTAGATTCAACGCTATTGGGTGTAGTGTCGTCACTTGGATTTAAAGTAGTGATTTCGTGCTCTGCAACGGAACTCTCTAAATTCATTTTACCACCCGTATCTAAAATCTGGGCCAATTTTTCTAATTGGCTTTTATTAGTTACGCTGCTATCTTTGCTATTTGTAGTTGGGGATACATAATTTTTTTTGATTTTCATGGTAGGAACAAAAAACTGGTTGTCTTTACCCCAAGTACTTCTTTTACTAGAAAAAACATACGTGAAAACGTGAGAGATGAAACTTATAAAAGTAGCCCCGTTAATTTTAGCGAATGCGAATGCCAGCGCTAATAGCATAATAACGATGCCAATCATTAGAAATTCGGAGAAGAACAAATATCCCTGTAAATAATATTGATAAACGATAAACGTAACACCACCTCCGCCTAGAATATACAGGAATTGCTTGAGAGTTAATGGGCCGATGAGCTTGTCTTCTTTGTCTATATTTTGGGGTATTTTGATAGCCATAGTTTTTATTTAGATTTCTTTTTCTCAGTCTTTATAGGTTGATCTATTTTGTTTAATGCGCTTCGAGCTCGTCTAACATCTGCAGCGAATTCTCCAATTGTTTTGCCCTCTAATTCTTGATCAGAAACATGAGGTAAGCCCATCGCTTTGTACTTGCTTGTGATTTGTTCAAAATTGTCTGGTGAAGCTTCTTTCAAGGTTTTATTATGAGGATTAGTTTTTAGAGCCTCAGTTGTGACTTGTTGAATTTCGTTTAAGTCCGTTTGAGTTGCGATTTTGGCGTTGTAAGAAGAAACCCCAGGTGTGCGCATGCGTCTTTTGATATCATTTCGAACAATTAGTTCGTATGCTGGTCTATGAGTCCTATTGTCCGTCTCAAGAGTGTTATCTAGCTCAGCTTTTTTAATTTCGAGTTGAGCGTTCTTTTCATTCAAGGCTTCCACGTCTGTGATGACTTGCGCAAGTGTTTTACCTTTAGTGGAAGCAGTATTCTTAATGTTAATATAAGTGTCAACATCGTTCTTATCGGTGGTGGTAAGTAATTCGATGATGTTGCCGTAGTATTCTACTTCAGGTTGTGTTAGTTTATCTAAATCAAATGATGGGTCGGCAAATAATTGATTATTTATCTTGGCGGGGTTGTTAGCATCTTCTGGTTTAACCGTATTGCGAGCGGTTATTATTCTTTGCCATGCTATCGTTTTTTGACTTGGGCTTAAAGGTTGGCCCAATGTATTCACTCGATTGTCAATATTTTTCAGTTTAATTAATTTTTCTCGATTGATAGTCTTATTTTTTTGATCAACCAGTGCACCGATTCCATAAGTTGCTTTCAGATTATCTAATTGAGTTTTGTTTTGATCAATTTCTAAATCAGTTTTTACAAGTAATTCTTCGGTGTCTGATTCAGCAACTTTCATTCCTTTTAATCGTTTTTCGATGGTAAGGCGAGATCTGAATTCTTTAGGATTAAGATAAAGCTTGTTTTCAACAACATCTCCAGTTGATGATTTATCCAAGAATTCTGAAGCTTTTCTAGCATCTTCTGGGCGAATATTGCGAGCTCTCGATAGGCGAAGTATTAAGTCCATAGCGGCATTTGCTTCACCGTAATCAATATCTTCCTTACCGCCGGCATCTTTTCTACTGATGGCTTTGTTGAACTTTTCTTCCAATTCTTCGAAAGTCGGGATGGTTTCTGGAGTGTAGTCCTTGTTCACGTTTTTGATGTGGAATTTTCTTAAAGCACCTCTTTCTGCTTCAAATTCTTTTTTTTCCTTAATGTACTGAGTATATGCATTCTTTACATTGGCAGGGGCGTTTTCTTTGGGTTCGCCGCTTTCATCAAGCCAACCACCATGTGTTGCGTCCAAATCTGCCCTCCTCTTTTTTAATTTTGCACCTAAATCACTTACTTTTTTGGCCTGGGCAGAAGCAGCTGCCTCTTTTGCTGTAATTTCGGTATCTGCTTTTCTCTTTGCTAACATCCCCTTTTTATTAAAGAGGTAGCCCCAAGCACCCTTGGTCACGGTTTGTCTTTTACCTTCCCATCCGGCAAGTCTTTCATTTTGCATTAGTCGGGGATAGACCTCCTCGTAGTACTTATCTTTGCCGAATTTACCGATGGCATTTTTGCCAGCAAGGGTATCACTGATGCCCTTGGAAACTCCCTTGTAGACCGTGCCAGTAACTGCACCCAGCTTCATTCTCTTGCTAGCTTCACCCGCCACCCAGAGAATGGCCAATCCAGCGATGATCACAAGTAGATCGCTGCTGATGCTAATGAAACCACTACTATTTTCCTGGAAAAAACCTGCCTGTGTCAGTCCCACTATTGTCTTGGAGATATCACTACCACTATTAGAATTAAACTTGCCAGAGGTCATCACAAATATAGCTAGGCAGATGAGGCCTATAGTAACGGGAAGCACCATTATCCATTTGATTAAATATTCCCACCACTGTTTAGAATAGCTTTGCATATTCGGCAAAACACTCACCGCAAATGCCAGAGGTGCAACTACGGTGAGGCCAAAGATCCAAATCATTCTTTCTAATAGAATAACTGCTAATTTTAAAATAATCATTGCTATTAGGATAAAAGCAATCCACCCTACAATAATGGACATACCAGATGCCCCTTCGACCACATATTTAATTGGCTGAGTTTCGTTTAATAAATCCATTAAAAACTTCTTATAACCCTCACTGTTAATGTTAAAGAGTTGAGTTAAACTGGTGGTTATTTGGCCACCGAATTCTACTAGAGCTTTGACAATTAATAAGCTTAAATTGCTTAGGGCTACAGCTGTGACTAAACCACCCAAGATCTTTTTAACGTTATATACTCCAACATTCACCCTTAAGATGATGGCAATAGAGGCGATGACCAAGATCAACAGATAAATTCCATTGGTGAGCATCAGAATTTTATTCCAAACGGCACCGGTTGTGGCTGAATTTAGCAGAAAGTTGGGGTCGGTGTTGAAAGCGGCTGATAATAACAATTGGCCGATTAGAGTGACAAATCCAGCTAGGATGCCGAGGATGAAGTTTAGTATATTTACAATGATGTCAAAGAGGAGCACGAAGGGGGACGCAATCGCGTTCCAGATGTCAAAAGCACTTACTGCCAGAGTAGGTTTAATCACTGATAAGACCAGTCCGCCTGTGGAGGCGCCCAGCAAAGCCAGTAGCAATAGTTTCTGTTTTAGTTTTTGCATTTCATTTTCAATTACTTCATTATATCAGATATTTTGAGTTTAGTCAAGGATATTTTATGAGGTATCCTACCCATATATATAGGGGGACGGTAGGGCAAAAATCTGCTCCCAGAGCGCTTTACAAAGTGGTAGCTATCTGCTGTAATGCGGTACTCGTGATATAGTTAAATCAGATGTAAAAAAATAAAAGACATGGCTGATTTAGACAATATTATTCCCAGTAGTCCAGATAATTTAGATAGCATTGGGAGCGAAAAGGTGGAGCCGAGCGCTCCAAGTGGCAAAACTCCGGACATAATTGGTGGGGGTTTGGGCATAGATTTGCCGAGCGATTTGAAAGTTCCGGTTGTAAAAGCACCAATTACAGCGCCTATTACGGGCGGTGATGGAATAGATGATTTATTAATGAAGCAACCCGATGTGCCCAAGAAGAGCATCTTGATGGATGTTTTATCAAAGCGGCCGAAAATGCCATGGGGATGGATTGTTGGGGGAGTTTTTATAGCTCTCTTAGTCATTGCGACAGTTTATTTTTTCAGTTCGAAAATCAGTTTTAATACAGGAACGCTCAATTTAACTTTTGATCCTATTGGAGCCGATGTAACGATCGATGGTAAATTTAAAAAACAATCGGTAAGCGCTTTAACTGTTAAGCTAAGGGCGGGCACGCATACTATTGAGGCAACTAAAGATGGATATTTGGACTTTGAGCGAGAAATTGATATTGCCGCTAAGGAAAAAATAGAATTAAATGTTGTTCTACAAACCATTCCCAGTCTTGAGATGTTAGTTGAAAAACCAGTTAAGTTTGTTGATTTAATCCGAAGTAGTAAAGCGATTGCCTACCTCGATGCAACTGGGAATTTTGAAGTCATTGATTTGGAGAATAATCCTACACCGGCAGCTGTGTTTCAAGGTGCTTTTGATAATGTTCAATCAGTGACTTGGTCACCAGGTGATCCTACTGCCATGGTAAAATTAAGGAACGCTTTCAAATTGATTAATATGTATGACAATCGAAATGTCAGGGGGAGATTCATTCCGTTTGGTGAAAGTCCAGAGCAGGGCTTGCCATTCAACAATGGGATAGCAACCTGGTTTTTTAGTGACGTCTTGAGAACAGCTAAAGGTTGGCAGCCAGTGCTACTTAATGAAAGTGTCAGAGCAGTAGATTTTGCTCCTGATGGTAGTCGGATTATTTATTTTTATGAAACGGCTGATGGTGAACGGTCTTTGGTGGTGGCTCATCCTAATGGTGATGAATGGGAGCGGTTGATATCTCGGGTTGAAGCAGATAATCCTGATTTAAAATGGCTGAATGATGATCGCTATGTTTTAGTGTTTGATGATGGCGACACCGCAGACAAATTATTTGATACAGTTAATCAAGAACTCAAGGAAATTACGCCGGATAGAGTTAAAGATACTGCGGTGGAAAATTCTCCCGACGGAACACGTCTACTATATATTGCCAATGAAAGCGGTAATAAAAAGTTAGCTGTTTGGAATATCGCCAGTGGCGCCCGTGAATTTGTTTTTGAGGGAAATGCCAAAGCGTTTACTTGGCGGGATGATGACACAGTGATTGTGGCAAAAGATGATAATTCTTTTTGGTATTGGAATTTGAATAGCAAAGTAAAACCAGTCAAATTTGTTAGTGCAGTGGGAGAATTGTCGCCAAAGCAGTTATTGTATTCTGTGTTGTTGGGTAAATTATTAATTATTGAAGATGGCAGAATTATTCAACTTGCCATCAGTTAATGAATTATGGTAAAGAATGAACAGTTTAATGACGACGAACTAGATGATGTCAATGGGGGCAGTGTTAATGAAAATGTAGAAAATGAAGACGAAGAAGAGCCAGAGCAAAAAAAATCTCTCGGTGAGCGAGCTCAGGAGATTAAGGATAAATACGATGAAGCCAAGGATCTGA
>Ga0315294_10007937_pt1 | contig 11654 bp, 8 predicted proteins | sample YL17G13_40_MG_FD_203626 | JGI IMG/M metagenome (GOLD analysis project Ga0315294, IMG submission 203626) | Sediment microbial communities from Yellowstone Lake, YNP, Wyoming, USA - YL17G13_40 | ecosystem: Environmental > Aquatic > Freshwater > Lake > Sediment | place: USA: Wyoming | collected...
AGGCCCTATGAACGGAGCCTGGAAAAGAGCTGCGCCTGCGGGCAACGTATAGTCCACCACCAACTTGGGCCTGTAGCCCGCGGTGGCGTGGTCGGAAAGACACATGCTGTGATAATTAAGGGCCCTGCTGCCACACCCTAACATTCCGTAGTTAGCAACTTGCATTTCTGCAAACTCTGTCAAGTTGAATGCGCAAGAATATTCCGTTCCTGTTGGACTTGCGTCGTCTGCTGGGACAGTTATGTGCCCTAGTTCGGTAGAATCATAGTCTGTTCCACTTTGGGAACAGCCAGCATCTACGCCACCGTCTGCTCCTGCGTCTCCAGCCCAATGCGCGTTAGTATCTTTTTTGCAGTGTTTCCAGGTTGCTTGTGCTTCTGTCCACGCAGAATTGGCTACCAAAACGCGATACCAGTAATCATACGCCGCTGAGTCCCATTCTTTATTCGCATTTGCACGATATAGATAGAATGTAACCGTAGAGACTGTGGCCCCAACAGGTATTCCCGTCAGGTCAAACTTAATCAGTGCGTGTTGACACCATACATTTGTGTTTTGCCCGAATGCGGATGAGGTAACAGTAGGGTAGGGTGTATCGTCTTGCCCCGCATCGTTTCCGCGAAAAAGCTGTGTATCAATCCCCGCCGCCGCATCCGGTTGCAACACGAGCGTCGGGTCGATCACGGGGCGAGACATGCCCATCAGGCTGGGCAAGGTCATCACCAGGTATGGCTGGCCTACCAGGGTCGTGAACTCATAGGCGATAGGCCGCGTATCGCCCATTGGGTTGCCCGCGTCCTGTACCACCGGCGCACGCAACAGGGCCACCGTCTTATCATCGGCCAGGATGTTACCGCCGCTGCGCGTGAGGCCGGTCAGCCCCACCGGGAAGGCGACGCGGCCCTGCTCGGGCACGTAGCCGCCCAACAGCTCCAGGTCGAGCTTGACAAAATGCCCGCCATGGGTTATGCACAGGTCGGCCTGTGGCCTATGCCACGTGATCGAGTTCGCCGTGCGTGTGGCCCCGGTGAACCCCACCTTTTGCCAGACGCCGGCCACCTTGACGTAGGGGGCGCCGATCTCCATGTAGCGATCAGCCTCGCGCGTTGGGTGAATGCGCCGCAGACCATCATCCCCCACGCTCACCATCATCTGCGAGGCGGTGACGATGTGGGGCCGCGCGGTGACACCCGAGTCCGCCCAGGTGGCCACAATGCGCTTGAGCCGCCCAGCGTCGGAGGCGTCAGGGTAGGCCACCGGCTTGAGGGCGATGGTGGCGCGGTTATGCCGCCCGCCCAGCTCCTCGCGCTCTACACAGGCGTTAACGAATGTCATGTCTCGCCTACACCGCCGCCATCGTGGGCGCGGTCGCGAATCCCGTCCAGCACAGCACCACGTACAGCATGACGCCGTTGTTGGCCGTCAGCGCGCCGCTCTTGGTCACCGAGACCTGAATGTCCACGTTGTACTCGTCCACTTCCAGGCTCGTCACCGTCACCGCAGCCACATCGCGGCTAGCTGGTGTAGTCGCCGCGCTGGCCGTCTCGATGCTCTCGGTCACCGCCGAGTCAACGCCCGTGCCCGTCTTTTCCATGCTCCGCGAGAATGCCCCGAACCACGCCTTGCTCGCCGCCGTCGCCGTCGAAGTGCCGCGCCCCGCGAACGGGATGGCGAACACGAACGCCGCCCAGTGCCCCGCGTCTGTGTCGCCCGTCTCATTGGTGGTCGTGATCCGCACTACGCTAGTCGGCGTGGCGTCGGCCAGATCCTTGCGGCAGCAGAGCTCCAGTTTGCCGCACGATGCGGCCGAGAGGGCGAAGACCCCTGCCACGTCCAGCTTTGCCGTTGGAGTATCCGTCCCGACTCCAACATTCCCTGTACTGCCCTCTACAAATAGCGCCTCGTCTTCCCCGACGGCCTCCACCCGCAAATCTATGTCGCGCCCGTTCATGTTGAAGGTCGTCTCGGAATCGACGCCGTCATTCCAACACTGTATCCGAGGCCAGTAGGTGGTCCCCCCGCCCGTATGCAAGCCCTCTGTCACATCCCAGTAGGACCAGCCACCAGCCACCGAGGCATACATGGACATCTGCCAGTGCGGATGGGGCAGCGCCTCATCGCTCCGGGCCTCTAGTGTAAGGTATGCCTCGTAAGCGTCCGGCTCTGTCCACATTCGCATCTCGTGGTCGCCGGTAAAGTCTATGCCGCCTTCCTTGGTCAATCCGCCCGGGTCTGTGTCTATGTCCGGGACAAAGCTCAGCGTCTTGAACTCGCGGTTTGCATTGCCCTCGACGTAGATACCGTCGGTGTTGATGCGAAATCTGTCTGGCGCCACGATGGGAAGCACTGCGTGCGTGTGGATATGCTCCGCCGCCTCCAAGTCGGAGAGCCGGCGGCGCAGGTCAGCGATCTCTCGCCAGAGGCGCGCTTCCTCGCTCACGGGATGGCCTCGACAGTCGCAACGTCGGCCCACGCGCCCTCTGCGCTCACACGCCAGCGCACCGCGTCAACCCTGCGCGTATAGGACACCCCATCATAGATGGCCGTCACATAGTCCCCCAGAAAGTAGTGCTTGCCGTAGAGCAGCCCCGGTAGCTGCAGAACCTTGAAGTCGAACCCGATCAGCGCGCGGTTCTTATCCAACTCCTGTGCGGCCCGGGCGTCAAGCTCGGCCCCAACCCCCTGGTCACTCGCGTTGACAAATCGCTCGCGCCGGTTCTGTGGGCTGAGCGCAATGCTGGCTGGGTCTGTGGCATAGGAGACCTCGCGATCCACCCCAGCATCCTCACCGCCCGCCTTGACCCAGTTGCCGACCTCGCTCTGCTGCTCGCTCACCATCGGCTCGCCCATGTTGCCCGTGGCCTCGGAGAACACCACGGTCGCTGTCCGGTCGGTTGGCGCCCAGACGAGCAGCTCGAACGTGTACGCGCCGGCCGTGCGCTCGATCCCGAACTGGACGCCGCTGCTCTCCGCCACCTGTTGGCAAACCGTGAGCAGGCTGCGGTTGGAGCGCTGGCCGTCCCAGGTGGCGCCCAGGGGAGGCCCATGCAGCGCCTCGATGCTCAGTCCGGGCCGTGCCCTAGCCCCCGCACCCGGCCCAGCCTCTTGGTCTACCCACGCTTTCAGCACCGTCTCGCCGGGACCGGTCTTGCGACTCGCCGCCACGCCCGCGAACACGTCGATGATCGTGCGGCCCAGGATGTCCTCCAACCCACGCCCGCTGGACAAAAAGTGCTTGGCGCCCTCGCCGTCCGTCCACTTGCGCCTGTCGATGCAGAAACAGGTGAACTCGCGCCGCATGACAACGCCCATGTCGGCGTCTTTCCACCAGCCTTCCAGGATACCGTCCTGCTCGAACAGCGCCACGCGCGGGTCGTTGCCGTCCAGCCGCAGCGCATAGCTGGCCGGGCGGTTCACGCCAACGACCACCAATAGCTCGGGCCAGGTGTCGAACGTGGCCAGGCGCGCGCCGTCGTTGCCGTATAGACGTAGCTCCCAGGAGACCGTCATTCTGAGGCCCTCATCGCTAGGCCACCTTCATGATGTAGTAGAGGCCGTAGTAGGGCGGGAGGTTGGTCGGAGCTGATGCCGCCGTGCTGCCAGAGACGCCGTCGGCGCTGGCAATGCCGGTCGGGTCCGAGTACAAGGTCACAGGCGCGCCGCCAGAGACATACAGCCCGGAATCTGTCAGGTGGTGATGGTGCGCATCCGCCGCCAGCGTCCCCGCCGTATGTGTATGACTGCTCGTCGTCGCCCCGCCCGTGGCCCCCTTGACGTAGGTGCTGCCCGCGCCCACTACAAACCTGTCGCGCAGGTCTGGCGTCGTCACGCTGCCCACCACGTCGCCGTTGCAGATGTGCCAGTCGGTATTGGCCACGCCGCCCACCATCGGGTGGTGGGAACCCGCCCCGCCCAGCGTGCCAGACCACATCAGGATGGCGCCCAGAATGACGCCGCCCGAGATGATGTCCGCGGCATGCAGCCCGTCCACCATGTCCACGTTGACGCCTTTGGCTTGCAGGTCAGTCGCGGCCGTGATCGAGTCCTCGTCGATGGTGCCAAAGCCGACCACGTTGGCCTCACGCCGCAGGACGTGCCCGTTCGTGGCCGCCGCCAGATCCGCCGGAACGCCCGCGCTGTTCGCGCCGCGCCCGATGACTGAGCAGGCCAGGCCATCCGCCAGCTTGGCGCGCGTCCAGATGGCGTCGGCGAAGAGTGCCCGCGACGCCGCGTCGTTTTGGAATGCGCCGTTCAGGATGAGCCTCAGCAGGTTCGCGTTGTTGAAGCTGTCCACCCCGAACTTCGCCAACACCGTCGCGGCGTCGAAAAAGTCCGCGGCGAAGAAGGCGCGGCTCGTGGCCTCGGCCCCAAGGAACCCAGCCGCCATTTTGGCGCGCCCAGGGGCGTCCGCCGACAGAATGCCGTCGTCCAGCATGGCCAGCGCCACTTTCGTGCTGAAGTAGGTGTAGGCGCGCACGTCTGTGATGGCCGAGATGGCGCCCGCGTCGTTGATCACATAGTTGTAGAGCCGATCCTGCCAACGCACGTTGATTGTCTGCGTGAGCGCCGGAGGGGCGCCCGCCGTGCCCTGCTTGGTGATCACCCGCACGGTGTACTGCCCCGTCGTGCCAGAGCCGTCCCAGTCGCACTCCAGGATTACGCTGTCCTGGCGCGTGAGCCCCCCGCCCGCAGATGCCGGCGCCAGCGCAACCGCCGCGGAGTTGGTGAAAAAACGCCCCCGAACAACCGCCGCCCCTGTGTTGACGCTGATCTGGTTGGCGCCCGGCGTCGTGACCGCGAGCATGTTCCCGAGCGGGACCACGCCCGACCCGAACATCCAGAGCGGTAGGGTCGCCCATTCCTCGGCCGTGATCTTGCGTCCGTCGCCAACGACCGGGCCAGACGTCTCTGGCCACGAGAAACTGAACTGAGCCATGAGAGCCTCCTAACTGTGCAATGCCAGGTAGCGCGTCATAAAGCGTAGGGTCACACGACTAGCCGGCGATCCGGCGGTAAAGGCGACGCCGATGCTGTTCACGCCGTTCACCGCATATGGGTGCTCAGAGATATGGAATGTAGCCAGGTCGCTGTCATCGGTCAGCTCATCGGCGATGTTGCCGTCCACCGAGTGCGTCACCGTCTTGTAGCCCTGCGCCAGGTTGATCGCGATGGTGTGGGTAGGGTCCAGCACATACCCGGTCTCGAACTCCAGCTTATCCCCCGTCGTCACGTTGGTGATCACCGGCTCTGTCATTGGCCCCACCAGCGTGATCGCGGGATAGGCCCGCCAGGTGCCCGGGTAGGTGAACGACTCTGGCGCCCCGTCAGCCACTGAGCCGCCAAAGCCGGCGTCAAACCCTAGGCCTCCCGGCTCCCAGCCCCATGTGCCGGCGCCGCCGCTGACGCCAAAGGCCCACAGCACACTCACCGGGTCGTACCATGTGGGGTTGTAGGCCGTCCACTGCCCCACGTCCTTATGCAGCACCGGCCCCCAGGAGGGGTCAAACGGCATCGACAGCTCGCCGGAATAGTAGCAGTCCAGGCAGCGCAATGTGCCGTCCGGGAGCGTCGCGTCCCAGGTATAGGGGCTCTTGACCGCACTCAGGAAGCGGTAGAGGTCGGCTTTGATGCTCCACATGGCGGTATAGCTGCTGGTGAGGATCTCGAACGGGACGGTCAGCACGCGCCGCTTGAGCGAGATGTGGCGCAGGGTCTCGCCGTCCTGCTGTGCATACTGCTCGCTGGCATGGGCCACCGGGGGTAGGCCCAGCCCCACGACCGCCCCGACCAGGTAGGGGTCAATGAACGTGATCGTCTCGCCCCGGATGTTGCGCAGCGCCAGTTGCATCGCCCTACCCCGCCGCGCTCAGTGCGCGCAGTGTGCCCGCCATCTCGTCCTCGTCGTTGCCGTGTAGCCGCTCAGCAATCGCAGCCGCCAACGGAATCGTGATCGAGGCCGCGTTCATCGCGAACAGTTGCTCCAGCGCCTCGCGGCTGTACCACTGCACCATGCCGCTGTCGCGCCCGCCGCCAGAGCCGCCGTCGCCGCCAGATTGCGGCGCGGGGCTATGCTGGGCCGCCCCATACTGGCCGTACCCGATGGGTTGGGACGCCATGCCCAGAGGCGGTAGCGTTCCACTCAGCACCGCCGCACCCATTTCGCCCATGACGTTTTGCAGCGCGTCCAGGGCGCGCCCGCCCGAGCGCCCAATGCCCTCTGCGAGGCCCAGCATGATGTTGCGCCCGGCCCCGAACATGAGCCTCGAGGGGCTGGAGAGGCCGAAAAAGCCCCGGATGGCATCCCAGGCGGCCTTGATGAACTCCATGATCTTGTCTATGATGGCGTGCCCCATCGCCTGTAAGCCGTTCACGATGCCCTGGATGATGTCCTTGCCCACCTGCGCCCAGTCCGTTTCGGTGAAAAACGCCATGATCTTGCCCGGTAACGCCTTGATAAACTTGAGCAACCCCTCCCATGCGGTCTCTAGGGCGTTTCTCACGTCCGCCCACAGCCTATTCCACGTCTCGGTGATCGTGGTCTTGAGGCGCTCCCATGCCTCCCCGAAGGTGCTCTTGAGCACGTTCCAGATGCCCAAAAGGGCCGTCTTGAACTGCTCAAAAGCCAGTTTGACGCCTGCCCATAGCGCATCCCATGTCTCACGCAGTTTCTGGCCAAAGCCGTACCAGTCGCCCTGGAAAGCCAGCTTGAAGGCGGCAAAGATGCCCCGGATGAACCCGAAAACCGTGTCAATGACGGTCTGAATGCCCGCCATAAAGCTCGCGACCACGCTCCGCACTGCGTCGCCATGCTCTTGCCACCATGCTTTGATGGCATTGAGCGCGCCCGAAACGACGCCCTTTACCCAGTCCAGCGCCGCGCTAAAGCCGCTCTTGACGCCCTCCCACATGCCCGAGACCGTGCCCTTGACGGCCTCACCATGGTCCGACCACCAGCCCCTGAGCAAGCCCAGGAACGCGCCGACCGTCTCCTGTATCCAGCCAACGACCGCTGCCGTCTTTTCCTGGATCCCGCCCCAGTCCCGCGTCCAGGCGGCGACCAGCAGCCCCACCGCCAGGCTAATGGCGGCGCAGACCAGAATCACCGGAGCCATGGCCGCCATAGTCGCAATCGCTGCCGGGATGGCTGCCGCCGCCCACGCCCCGAATGCCACGACGACGATGGCCGCCAACCCGGCCAGCACCGGCTGCCAGTTTTGGCTCAGCCAGCCCCACATTTGCCCTATGGCATCCACAACTGCCATGATCTTGGCCGTCGTTGCGGCGCCGAACACCGCCTCCAGCGCACCCTGGACATCGCCACCCAGCGCCATGCCGATGGCCTGGGCCAGAATCGCAAACGCCGGGGCCACCGTATCGGCGAGAAACAGGCTAACCCTGTCAAAGGTCGGCATCAGGCTGTCTAGAATCTTGCTCACGATGTCCATGAACCCGAGGCCGATAGGCGCCAGCGCGACAGTCGCCTTGTTCTTGAGGATTTCGAGCTTCTCGGGCCAGTCCTGGGTGGCTTGAGACGCCGCCAAGATTGCCCCCTCGGTACCGCTAAGCGCTGCGGTCATGTCGCCCAGGCTGAACGTGCCCGACCGGATGGCCTCGACCATCGGGAGCGCGGCTTTAGTGCCGAATACCGCCATGCCCAGCTCAAGGGCAGCCGTTGCACTGTCGGCGCCCTGAATCTTGCCGATGATCGTCTGGAGCCCGACCGCCAACGGCTCGCCAGCCTCGGTTATGTCGACGGCGGCCTTCCGCAGCCCCGCCATGGCCGTCGCTGCCGGGATGCCCGCCTTCTCCAGTGACGCCAGCAACGCGGCGCTCTCGGTGATGCTGAATCCCATGCCGCGTAGGGTTGGGCCAAAGTCGGTCACACTCTGAATCAGCGTGTCAAAGCCCACACCACTCTTCTGTGAGGCCGTAAAGAGCATGTCCAGTACGCCTGGCGCGTCTTTGGCCTCGACCTTCCAGGCGTTCATAGCCTGCCCAAAGGCATGTGCAGAGCCGGCCGCGTCTGTGCCCAACATGCGGGATGCTTCCGCCAGCGGAGTGGCGATATCCGTCAGAGCCCTGCCAGTCAGCCCAACGGTTTTGTTCAGCTCGCCAATCACGCCGGCAGCGGTCTCGGCGCCGATGGGAATGGCCTTGAAAACCGTCTCAAAGTCCTTGCCCAGCCCCTTCAGATCGTCGCCAGTGGCCCCCGTCGAGATGGCGATGCTGTCCATCGCGGAGTCGATGGTCGAGCCGGCCTTGAGCGCCATCGCCCCCAGCGCCACAAAGGCTGTCGCGGCCAGAGCAACGCCACCCAGGACCGCCTTCGCGCCCAGGCCCGCGATGCCCTTCCCGAGGTCGGCCATATGCCCCTTGAGCCCCTGGGCCTCCTTGCCCACGTCGGCCAGGTCGCCCTTGATGCTTTTGGCTGTCTTGGTGACCTCATCCACCAGGCTCAGGATGAGCGCCATCTCTGCCTTCGCCATCGGCCGTGACCTCCGTCACGCAGTCTCCTACACGTCCGCATCCTCGCCGTCGCCGCTCGTGCGCGTGCGCCGCTCAGCAACCCCCCGTCGGCGCTGTTCGCGTTTCTGTCGGGCGCGCTCTACGTCGTTTCCGGCCCGTATGCGCGCTACCACTTCGTCCAGATAGTCGCCGTCCATGCGCGATATCTGCTCAGGCGTCCAGTGGTGCTCGGTGGCCAACAGCACCTGCACGTCATAGTCGCCGATTGGCCCATCGCTCAGCCGGCCTTCAAGCGCAGCTCGCCATCGATGGTAGAGCCAGTCGGCGCGACTGCGTTTGGGTCGGGCGACTCGGCTGGCTGGTTGCGCCGCCCGATCTCCTCGGCGACGGCCTCCACTAACGGCTCGTTGGGGTCCATCAGGGCGATGTTCTGACGCGAACAGGGGATGGGATGGCCGTTGGGGTCGAGGAAGTCCGGCCCCTCCCACGCCAGGACATTGTGCCGTAACAGGGCCAGCCGGTAGGAACCTATGCCGCGCATTTCCATTTCTTGCTCGACCTTGATACCGCTGGCCCGAATCTCGTCCTGCACTGCCGCGCGCGTGCCGAGGTCCATTTTGGAGCGGATGAACACGGTGTTAGGCCCCACCGTAACGGGCACGCGCTGCCTTGGGTCGATGAACATAGGCATAACCCTCTCCTCCTCTATTGTATCGGGCCTTATAGTGTGGCCATGTTTGACTGTATCCTGATGCTCCAGTCGGTTTGCGCGGTCGTGTCATACTCGCTCAGGATAGTCAGCTCTACGGTGCGGTTTGTGCCCTCGAACTCGCCCCAGTCCAGCGACTCGAATGGGCCGTAGCAGTCGAAGTCTACGTAGTAGTAGCGCGGCGTCAGGGCCACACCGGACGTATTGATCTGCGCGCCGTTCATGCGAACACGCACCTTGAGCACCGTCTGCGCCACCCACTGGTCGTACTGGGTCATGTCGGGCAGCTCCAAGACCAGCTTGAGCTCGGCGTGGCGCTTGCCGCGGCCCACCTGCACAAAGTCCAGCCCCCCTGTCGGCCCGCTGGCTACCCACTTGCGACTGATTCCGCTCGGGACGGTGATCTCCGCCGACACCACGCGCCCCGTTAGCGCCGTGCTGCCGATGGTCACCGCGTCGATCCACACCTGCATGGCAGCGGGCATGAGCAGCGGCGAGGTCAGCATGGCAGGCACGCCGGCCGGTGCGACTTTGGCAGGGAAGCGCCCCTGGCCGCTGACGCCCACGGTCACGCCGTCGGTGCCAGAGGCATCCGCGCCGATGGTCAGCTCATCGATCATGCAGAACGCGGCCTGGAACTCCTGGATGCCAGGATCGCCCCAGTAGAGAGTCAGAGCCAACAAGTCGTCGGAGGCCATCGTTGGCGCAAAGAGCCAGAGCAGGTTGCGCACGCTGCTGGCCTGCCAGGCGTTGCCCGCCCCGGCGAGGGTTTCAGCCAGGGTGATGAGCGCCTGCTGCGCCCCCGCAAGCACCTCGACACGACGCAACCCCGCCCCCGGCGTGGCCACATAGAGCGTGATATCCCCGGTCGTCTCGGCGATCACCTCGGGCTCCAGCGCCGCCGCGAACGCCACGGCGGTGAGAGTCGTCACCAGGCCGATCGGGACCTGGACCATGCCCGGCGTGGCGGAGAGGAAAATGTGCTGAGCGACGGCGTGAACGGCTATGGTGGTGCCACAGCGGCCGCGCGAAAAGGTGATCTCGTCCGTCACCGGGTCTTTGGCTGTGATCTTCATGATCTCGTTGTTTATGCGGATTAGATCGCCCACCACCACCAGAGCCAGGAGGGCAAAGCCGGTGCAGTCCACCGTCAGTGGGTTGGTCAGGTTATCCCAGGTGACCGCCGCCGTGTCGTCGGTCGAGTCGGTATTGATCACGTCGATCTTGTACGTCTCGGCGCCGATCGTCACCGCTTCGCCGTTCGCCACGGTCGTCACCAGGTCGAGCTTGCCGACCACCCCGCCAGCAGGGTGCACCGGCACAGTTACGGCGCCCTTGGCGATGGTGTTCAGCAGCAGCGGCAGCGTGTACACGTCCAGGCCACCCTCTGCCTCCCACTCGTTCCAGCGTCGCACGTCCACCGAGCGTTGGTACTCGGCCAACACGCCCACGGCCTCAGACGGGCGATATCTGGCCTTTTTCGGCGACACCATGCCCACCATGTTCAGATACCGGGTCGGCGGGTCCACCGGCGTCCCGCGCGGCGACTCCAGCCCGGCCAAAAGCCTATCGAACGCCAGTTCTGCCATGTTTTTACCTTCCTACTTTTCGACAACGGTCGAGAAAAAGTCGAGTATCCGCCACTCTTTGTCGCCGATGGTGGCCCAGCCCGGGTCACACTCGTTGATCTCGGCGAATCCGCTCACCAGCAGCCCGCCGAGGTGCGGGTCCGCCTCGACAGCAGCCGGGATGGCGTCCACCAGGGGGATGGCCTCCATCTCTGCCTGCTCGTTGTCCTGCCACTGGATGGCCACGCGGTGCAAGATGCGGTACGTCACCGCAACTATCTGCCCCCTGCGCTCGATCTTCATGCCCGCGAGGCAGCTCCACAGCACCGGACTATCCTGCACCGAGGTGGGCACATAGTCCAGCACGGCCTTGAGCGCCGTTACGGTCGCTAGCCGCGCGTGCATCCCGGCCACGACAGTGAGGTAACTCATTTGGTCGCCCCCGCCGCCACCGCGTCGGCCGCGGCTTGCAGCGCTACGCGCATGACGCCCTCTACCTGGTCGCGGGTTTCGTCAGCGGCCTTCAGCAGAAACGGATTGGGGCGCAGGCCGGGGTGCCGTGCTTTGGTGCGGAAGCCGACGCCGGGAATAGACAGGCCATGTGCCATCGGCTGGCGCCGCTTGTTGAGGGTGGTCCAGTGGCCCCGCACGCCCTCGTGTATCAGGTGGGCGTGGGGAGCCACTGCCCTTACCTTGGCGGTCGTTCCCGCCGAGTCCACGTTGTAGCGAATGCTCTTGTTGAGCTTGCCCTTGTGCTTGACGCCCGAGTCGGGCACGTTCGCCCTAAGCCAGAGCGCGATCACGCGCAGGCCCTCGCGGAAGATCTCCTTGCGTGCGATCGGCTCCATGGCCAGGAGCTCGGGCATTTCCAGCTTGTCGAGCCGATACTTTCTAGGCATGGACCACCCCGA
>Ga0315294_10007939_pt1 | contig 11651 bp, 9 predicted proteins | sample YL17G13_40_MG_FD_203626 | JGI IMG/M metagenome (GOLD analysis project Ga0315294, IMG submission 203626) | Sediment microbial communities from Yellowstone Lake, YNP, Wyoming, USA - YL17G13_40 | ecosystem: Environmental > Aquatic > Freshwater > Lake > Sediment | place: USA: Wyoming | collected...
CGTGGTCGTTCGTCACCGATACCGTCAGCGTCCGGCAGGCGGAGTAGGATAGCTCCGCCCACCAGATCATTCCCGGCAGTCGCACTTCCTCTGGCAGCAAGGCTTCGATGGCCTTCACCTGCGGCGACCATTGCAGCACGTTCAAGGCCATCGCCTCGATGACGGTTGCTTGCTTCACCACGATCTTCACGCCATAGTTCGCGTCGGTGTACTCTACCGTAGCGGTTTGCAGTGTCTCCATCGCGGTCCCCCTAGATGGCTAGTATCCTGAGTATCTTGCTCTAGTTACTAATCCTCGTACTGATATTGCACTACTATGGCATCACCGTTCCCCGGCGTCGGGGTGATCGTCGCCACACCACCAGCACTCACGCTGATCGCCCGCGCCACGCCGTCCACGAAGGCGAACACAGGCGAGGTCGCCACGTTGTACTTGGTGTTAGCCCCCTGCGAGAGCGTCCATGTGGACTGCGCACCGTCACCAGTGAACTTGTCCAGCATGAACTTGTAGCGGGTATGAACGATGATGTACGCCCCCTGGGTGCAGCCGTGGATGGCCTCAGTCATAGTGCGACCGAACTGATCCACCGAAGAAGCGTTGCAAGTCATGCTCCAAGTGAACTCGCCGATCTGACCCATCTCCTTAGTGGGCGGTCTCGCGGCCAGGAAGGCGTTGAGCACGATGTAGGTGTCCCAGTAGCGCCCGAAGGTCGAGCCGGATTCCGACTGCACGCCCTTCGAGGAACCCCAGACGATCATCGCGTCTTCCTCGCCCACCTTGTCCGTAGCGATGGGCACCATCGTCACGTTCGGACTGCCGAAGTTCTTCACGTTGGTGATCAGCGCGATCAAGTCCGAGTCCGTGGACTGCGTGCGCAACTCACCCGTCGGCGTATCGGTCGGCGATTCCTGGAAGGTGTAGTACGCTACATCGTCACCCATCGCCGTCACCCGCACCGGCTCAGCGGGGGTGATGGTCAGCGCCCGCGAACGCATAGCGCGGATGCCGTTGTAGGCTACGCCCGCAGCGGGCGAACCCTGTACTTTGATCGTGCCGTCGTCGTCGCGGATGGCGACATGAACGCGGCGGAGACCGATTTGAGTGGTATTAGCACCAGTAGCCATTTCTATTCTCCTTTACATTCTTCTTGACATCTCACTGTTATTTGTCCAGGGCTAAAGCCGTCCTCGATAACCCCTTGACAACCACGTAACATCATGTTACAATACCCGTAACTGAGGCGAACGACCGATGGCGAGCGTTTTCATGTGCCCCAATGGTTCAAATCGGGTCGCCTCAGTAACGGCTCGCCGACCAGCGGGGCACTCCCTTTTGGAGGGACTGTGATTAGATACTGTGAAGTCTGCGGCAAAGCTTTCTCCGTTCAGCTTTGGGAGGTACGGCGTGGCAACCGTAGGTTCTGTAGTACGACATGCTGTGGGATTGCCCAGAGGGGTACTCCCGCAGACTTCTGGAAACATGCCAAAACGGATGTTGAGTCTGATTGCTGGTTGTGGACAGGTGTACCTAACCCGAACGGCTATTGCCATGCCTATCTCAACGGGAAAATGGGGCTGGCTCATCGATTCGCCTATGAACTCACCAACGGTCCCATTCCCAAGGGGATGTTGATTTGCCACACTTGTGACATTCGCTCCTGTGTGAACCCCGCGCATCTGTTCCTTGGGACACCGACCGACAATATGCGGGACTGTGCACGTAAGGGCCGGACTGCAAAGGGGGCGAGGAATGGTAAATATACCCATCCCGAAAACACCCCTCGCGGATCGGATCACGGTTGTGCCAAGTTGACCTGGGGCGAGGTGCGAGAGATCAGGGTCTCCTACGCTACGGGTCAATGGACCCAGAGACAACTCGCCAACGCGTACTCTGTCACCCAAGCGGGCATTTGGCGCATTATCAACATGAGAATCTGGCGTGTACAACCTAGTCCTCCTGAACCGTAACAAATGATCGAAACGAAATAGCCTCCCAGTCCACATCGTAAGTTCGGTCAAAGCGATGTCCCGACCGCCTGATGTACTCAAGTTGCAGGATACCTCGCGCCTTGCTGTCAACCGCAGTTAAACCGTCCGAATAGTCACTTGCGACATCGTGGATAAGTTGCTCCCGTATCGTTCGGATGTTTCTATACCCACTTGCTCTATCGTAGATTCGTACTGTGACCGTCCCCACCCGCGTCTCGACATCCTGCTTCTCCTCCCCCCCATCCTCGACATCTATGGCCAGCACCTTGGTCATCGCGTTCGCCGTTCGCCTGGCGTCCACGGCAGCACTCAGGATGACCGGGGTTATGTCGCCAGACTCCATCACGTTCGTCGCCCCGCCCTGGATGAGAGCGCGGGTATCTGCCGCCTTGGTGTTGGTCTTCAAGAATGCGACCAGCGAACTCGATGCGTCGATCACCGTAATGGTCATCTAGTTGTCCTCCGCCGTTCCCGCTACCAGCGACTGCTGGCTGTTCCCGCACATCTGGCAGCGCATCGTTACCATTACCCTCTCTTGCGGCGTAACAGAAAGGTACACCGAGAGGCGCGAAGCGCCGCACCTGCCACAGACGAAGGGCTGCTTGTCTGGCTCCCCGCGCACCGTCGAGTCCAGCAGATCATTCGCGTTCTTCAAGCACGACCTCCCACTTCTCATCGTACTGTGCGGCGAACAGCACCAGGAACTTGCGCGTCACCCCGCCAGGGGAGATGCCTTTGATCTCGTCGCCGGTCTTGATCGTCGCCGTATCGTAGGGCGCGAGCAGCACCCAGGCCATGATGCCCGATGTGGACTGACCGTTCATGCGAGCCAACGCACCCGAAGCGTTTCTCATCGGGGCAATCGTGCCGTCAAACGAGAAGGAAACGTCAGCATCATCCGGCGTCCGTCCCCGCCGGTAGAGCGTCAATTCCCACGGAGAATCGGCGATGATGTCGTCCACGTCCCTGCGCCGCACGGTCAGATTGATCGGCATTAGACCCCTTTAGAAGAAGACCACCTTATACGACACTTCCACTTGCTGGTTCGTCGCGCACACACTGGATGCGTAGGTATTGCCCGCGAACAGCGTGCCCCCAGATGACGAGTTGAACAAGCCGATGTTCCGCAATGTCCTAACGATAGAAACGAAGGAGAGCGCCGAGCCGAATGTCGCCAGCAGTGCCAGTGTCTTGCTGCCAGCAGCGGTCGCCGCTGCTACGGTCTGTCGCACCTCGACCTCACCGTCGAGCGTCACTGCCGCCGCACCCGGCACTGTACCCGTACCCAGGGCCGCGTAGCTGATCTGCTTTGACCCGCTGAGGGCACCCAATGCTTTCACCAGATATTGGTTGAAGCCATCGTTGGTAATCGCGTTTTCCTGCCAACCACTATCGCCAACGAGCCTACCGCCCTCAGTGATATGTATACGGAAAAAGCCGCGCACCCCAGACTGTTCGACGGTTGTAGGCCGGTTCTCCATATCAGTGTACCTCTCCGCCCAGCACGAACTTCAGGTTGCCCTTGCTGGGGAACGTGTTGATGCGCCCGCCGCCCCAGGTCGTCTCGAACTCGATGTCGTAGTCCCCTGCCTCGTGTGCCAGGTCCGCCGCTGTCAGCACGTAAGTCACCGTTCCCGCCGTCGCCGGTGCCGTGATGGTACACGTCCCGTCAATGATGTAACTCGGCGTATCCCCTGCGCGTCCGATATGCAGATGCACCGTTGTGCAGGCGGTCAAGTCCACCACGGTATCATCGGCGTTATACAGCGTGGCGGTCATCGTCACCTTCGCGTCGTTTACCTTCGCGTAAAACGTTGTGGCCATTTCACCTCACTACCGCGCCAGCTTGCAGCGCATTGACCGCTGCTATCGTCCATGCAGTACCAGGAGCTTGTCCAGGGTCAGTCTCGATGTTCTCCTGAATCGTCTTCGCTGACACACTCAATCCAACATCGCTGCCCTGGCTGTCCACCCCGTTAGACCGTATCAGCCGGGCAATGTTCGCCGTTCCCGCAGCATCCTGAAGCGCACGCATGATGACATTGATGCAGGCAATGTCGCCTGTCGCGGGCACGAGCGCAGTCAGTCCATAGGTTGACTTCTGGTCTATAGCATTGTCTGACACGTAATCCGCGTCGCTTGGCGGCACTTCGTTGATACAATCCCAGGCGTCACCCGCCGAGGCGTGCAGGTCGGTATAAGTTCCGGCTTCCTCTGGCAAGCCAACCACGATCCCCCCGCGCCCGATCCAGGAGTTGTTGACTGCGCCAGCAGTGTCGTTCACGGCCAAGTCATCTACATACCCTGAAAATCCGAATGGATAGGTATGACCGAGGCGAAACATGTCTATTTCGGTCAGGGCAGTGGACTGAGTATCCCCGGTGTAGTCTATAATGATCGCCCCGTCCTGTTTGACAACAAACCTGCCACCCGAGTTTGCTATAAGATACCTTATCTCGATACACGTCCACTGGTTCAGAACGATTAGTCCGCCAGAAGCAAGCACCGTCGTAGTAATATCACCCAAATGGATCTCTAGCAGATAAGTGACTGCGTTCGCTGTGAGCGCAAACTGGTAGTTGCCAGCAGAATCTAAGAAATGCACTAGCGGTGCCCATTTGCCATTAGCGCCAGTAAGCCCTGTAATGTAGAACGCGATACGCATGTATATTGCCGTCTTGCTTGCTGTCAAGACCTCAGTGATATAGTTAGCGGTGCTAATGAACTTGAACGAGTAAGCCCCACTGCGTTTTAGTGTGGTACTCGCCGTAACGCCACTAACAACACTAATCACATCTGTAGTCCCCGCCTCTGCCCCCGCTGTAAATATCCTGGTCATCTCTTACACCCCCGCGTTCGTATCGCTATCTATCAAAGTCACTGACGTATCGCTATCTGCAAGGCTCACAGACGTGTCGCTATCTGCAAGGCTCACCGACGTGTCACTATCTGCAAGGCTCACAGACGTATCGCTGTCTCCCAGACTCGCCTTCAGCGGCCAAATCAACAGTGGCTCGATGTTCAGGTAGACCAGTACCGCCAGCACCGCCGCATCGCTGGCGCTGATGGATAATGCACCTGCCAGCGGCGCAATCCAAGCACTACCCGTATCGCTAGTCACCACCGCATCACTGGCTATGACCATCAATGCCGTAGCGGGCGCGACGTAGACTACAAGCGCTGTGGATACTTCTGCTGCGTCCACAACCGCCACGTCCAGGGTCAGTGCCGCACTAGCGACCGACAGTGCAAGTTCTTCGTTACCAATTGCGTCATCCGTTACGGCAACACCCAGCGCACCCGCGAGCGCCGCAACAGAGAGCGCGACTTCCTCGCTTACCGTGGCGCTATCCGCTACACTGGCGTTCAGCGCCGCAACTACGGCGATGGTCTGTGCGGTTTCCTCAGCGCAAGTTGCTGACTCAGCTACCGCAACACTCAGTGTTGCAGGCGCTGCCGCCACAGAGAGGGCAATCGCCTCTGTCTCCGTGGCGTCATCCACAACACTCGCGGAAAGTGTAGCGATGGCTGTAACGGTCAGTGCCGCTTGCTCTGTCGCTACGGCGTTATCGGCTACGCTGGCGTTTCGATCCGCGATAACAGAGATGCTTGCCGCAACCGCTTCGGTGACTATTGCGTCTGCCGCAGCCGCCACATCCAACGCGCCTGCAAGGGTGGTCACAGAGACGGCGGTTTCCTCAGTACCGATTGCCGATTCGCCGATAGCCAGTGCCAGAGGAACTATGGCTTCAACGAAGGATGCAACCGCCTCGCTAAGAAGTGCGTCATCGGCGACCGCGACATCCAGCGTACCCGCCAATGCAGTAACGCTCAGGCTGACCGCATCGGTTGCTACGGCGCTATCTTCAACCGAAACACTCTCTGCTCCCGCTAGAGCCGTGACCGAGAGAGCAGTTTCTTCAGTAACCAGGGCATCATCCGTCACTGCTACGGAAATAGGCTGTATCGCGCCAGAGATGATGGCTACGATCTCAGCACAAACCGCCGACTCCTCGACTGCAACATCCAACGCACCCGCAAGGGCAGTTACTGAAACCGCCGACTCTTCAGCACCGACCACCGCGTCCTCGACGGCTACGGTTCGCGCTGCTATAGCCTCTACAGAGATCGCAGCTTCCTCAGCGACGGTTGAGGAATCGCTAACATCCAGTGCCAGTGTTACGATTGCCGTCACCGACAAGCTAGTTGCCTCAGCACCCCTTGCGTTGTCACTGACTGCAACGTCAAGTGTCGCAGCAAGCGCCTCAATCTCAAGCGCGGTCTCTTCGGTCGCCGTTACTGAATCAGTGACATTGAGAGCAAGTTCGGCAATCGCCTCAACAGCCAACGCGACGATCTCGCTGACCGACGCATCCTCTGCAACCGCAGCATCGAGCGCCCCTGCCAGTGCCTCGACTTCCAGAGCAATCTCGTCGCTGACTGTCGCATTGTCCTCTACGCTGGCGCTCAAGTCCGCAACTACGGAAAGGTATGCCGCAGCTTCATCAGAGGCTACCGCTGAATCCTCGACAGAGGCATCCAAGTCGCCCGCGAGTGCCTCAACTTCAAGTGCATTCTCCTCACTTGCCGCTGCTGAATCGGTAACATTCAGCTCAAATGCGGCAGCCGCCTCAAGAGCAACGGCGATAAGTTCGGCCAGTGTCGCCAGGTCGGAAACCGCTACCTCTCGGTCGGTATCCCAAATGTCAACCTCGATGACCAACTGCGTCAGTTGGCGCAAACGGTCGGTCTGGTTGACATCCGCCTCGATCACCAGTTGGGTCAGGCGGCGGACAATCGCAATCAGAACGGAGACTGCTTCGGACGCCGTTACATCGGATGAGATGGCAATATCCAGATTGCCAGCTAAGGCTTCAATCTCAAGGACGGTTTCTTCGTTGGCTATAGCATCGTCTGCTGCTGATGCTTCAAGTGGCTGGATAGCCCCGGAGATCAGGGCAACGTCTTCGGCGCAGACTGCCGAGTCCGCCACCGAAACAGATAGCGTACCCGCCAGGGCAGTGACTGACAGCGCCAACTCTTCGGAACTGACTATCGCATCCTCTGCGGCTACGGTTCTGGCTGCAATGGCGATGACCGAAACCGCAAGTTCCTCAGCGACGATTGACGAATCAGTAACGCCTAGCGCCAACGTTGCGATTGCAACAACCGAGAGACTGGTCGCCTCAGTACCCGTTGCGTTGTCAGCGACTGCAACGTCAAGTGTCGCAGCAAGCGCCGTGACCGTAAGTGCGGTCTCTTCGCTGACTACGGCATCATCCGCCGCCACCGCATCAAGTGGCTGGATAGCCTCAACGATCAGAGCGACTGCCTCAATAGAAACCGCCGAGTCCTCAATAACGACATCCAGTGTACCCGCCAGGGCGGTGACGGAGAGTGCGACTTCTTCAGATGCCGTTGTCGAGTCACTAACATCCATCACCAGGGTCGGTATGGCGGTGACTGAAAGAGCAACTTGCTCAGTTGCTTGGGCACTATCCTCTGCGCTGGCATCGAGTGTTCCAGTCAGTGCTGTAACATCAAGCGAGGCGGCTTCTGTTGCTACGATGCTGTCCGTTACAACGGCATCCAGTGCTCCTGGCAGTGCGGGTACAGTAAGACCGACTGCTTCCGCAACGGCGGCAGTTTCTGCAACAGGAACATCGAGTGTTCCAGCGAGTGCACCAATTTCAGTGGCGGTCTCCTCGCTTACTACTACACTATCCGTTGCAAGGGCGGTCAACGTCGAAATTACTGAAACGCTTACTGCCACTTCCTCCAGATATGTTGTTGCATCCTCTACAGAGGTTTCTAGCGTACCAGCAAGCGCCGTGATTTCAAGGGCAGTCTCTTCAGTCGTTGTTACTGAATCGGTGACGTTCAGGGAGAGTTCGGCAATCGCCTCAGCACCCAGAGCAACGATCTCACTAGCCGCAGCATCGTCTGCAACTGCAACATCCAGGGCACTTGCCAGCGCCGTAACCGCAAGAGCAACGGATTCACTACCTGTCGCATTATCCTCGGCGCTGGCTTCCCGTGTGACGCCGACGCTAATCCCTGCGGATAGTTCTTCGCTAAGTGTTCCAGAGTCCTCTACCCAGGCATTCAAGTCACCTGCTAGTGCTTCAACCTCAAGAGATGATTCCTCTGCGCCTATTGCAGAATCCTCAATGGCAACATCCAGATCACCAGCAAGCACCTCGATCTCTAGAGAGAGCGCTTCGGCAAGCGTCGCTGAGTCCTCGACAGAAACATCTAAGGTCCCTGCTAACGCCTCAACTTCGAGTGCGAGTTCTTCTGTCGCTGTGGACGAGCTCTCAGCAGGAACAGCCAAATCATCCGCCAATGCCTCTGCTTCCAGAGAGACCTCTTCGGCAGTTGTTGCCGAGTCGGCAATAGCGAGCTCAACCGTTGTGATGGCAGTAATGGAAAGCGCGACTTCTTCCGCACCGATAACATCATCGGCGACACTGAGCTCTAGGGTAGCAATAGTCTCAACGTCAAGGGCAACGGTTTCAGTAGCCACCGCGTCATCGGCTACAGATACATCCAAAGCACCCGGCAAGGCGGTAACATCAAGATTCACCGCTTCTGTACCTGTGACACTCTCCTCTATCGAAAGGTCGAGCGATCCAGGAAGCGCGGTGACGGACAGGGCGATTTCCTCAGTGCTAGCAACGCCATCTGTGACGGTGATCTCTAGGGTAACGATGGCTGTAACCGACAGTGCAACAACATCGCTGGATGTTGCGCTATCGGTTACGGCGATCTCCAGCGTACCCGCCAATGCTGTAACGCTGAGGGCAACCTCGTCTGTGCCTGTAGCATCGTCGGCAATGGCAACATCCAATGCACTAGGCAGTGCTGCTACGGATAGGTCAGCGGCTTCTGCGCCTATAGCAGCATCCATAATGGCTATCGTGAGCGTGGCGATAGCTGTCACTGCCAGGGTAACAGCCTCGGCACTGGTGGCAGAATCCGTGACTGCTACTGCAAGCGTGGGAATGGCTGTGACGGCTAGGGCTACAGCCTCAGTAGTCGCTACATTACTACTGGGCGAAACACTAAGTGCACCGGAGAGGGCGGCAACGCTGAGGGCTACGACTTCTGAACCCGTCACCGAGTCACTGACTGCGACGGAGAGAACGGCAAGTCCGCTGGCGACTTCATAGGCAACAACCGTACCGCATTCGTATAGGAATGTCTGGATGTCCACTCCCGCCAGCATTCCGATGCCATCGGCTGCGGACGGGTAGGAGGCTGAATCGGTAATCTTGGAGTAGAGTGCAGCAGTCGTCGTGAGCGTGACTGCGGTGTCTGCGCCATTATCTCGAATGGCGGCGGCAGTGCCAACTGCTGTTTCCATGTAGACGGTAATGGTTACGCAATCTACTTGGGCAAAAGCTCCCGCAGCCGTTGCCTGCACGGCGATGCCCACGCCGAAATCGGTATCATTGATGTTCGCAGCTGTCCAAGCAGCGCCCCATAGGTCGTTTGCACCACCATATGTGGCGTCGGCAGCACCACCCGGCCAGGCATCTGCTGTAGCCTTATTGTCACCTGTAAGTGCTCCCGCTGCACTATAGAGCTTGATCAGGGCGTCTTTGCAGGCTCCACCGGCGACACGTCTCTTGACATCTACCTTTATGCCAGCGACAGTTCCCGTGACGGAAAATCCCAGGTTGCTACATCTCAGGACATATGAATAACTAGCATCGGCTATGCCTGCAACGTAGTAGACGGTGATGAGCACCGAGTCTATTCCTACGTCCGTGTTGTCCGATTGCGCATAAGCCGAGATGCCAACACCGAAAGTAGCGGTAGTATTCACCAGGGCAACGGTCGGCGTTAGTCCCCACAGGACGCCATCGCCGCCGTAGGTCGCATCAGCCAGAGTAGTTGGCCAGGCATCTGCTGTAGCCTTGTTGTCGCCCGCCAATGCGCCGTTGTAGTAGAGTTGTACGAGACCGTCTTTAGCGCGGGTTCCGGCTGAGGCGTGGCATTTGCGCCTCACCACGACCTTGATCCCCGTGATCGTACTCCCTGCGGGGATGGCAAAGGCATATCCTACGCACTTGAGAATCGTGGTGTAGTCGAGTGCATCGTAGGTAGCTTCATCTACCAGAGTGCAAACAGTATCCGACGCCCCCTGTGCCGAAGTAAGGTTTGCAGCCTCCCACTCGTTATCGTCGTAGGGGGATGAAGATACCGAAGTGCAAGTGCCAGCGGTCTTTTCGGAGTTAGCCGCCGTGCCGGGGGTAGTAGCATAGACAGCATCAGACGCACCCTGTGCGTTGGTAGGATTAGCCCAGGTCGTATCATCATAGGGGGCTGTTGATACGGCAGCGCCGGTGCCAGTCGTCTTTGCCGTGCCCGCATCGACAAAAGCCACCTTCTTGGCCCACACCCAGGCAGTACGGGAAACAAGGGTATGATCGGTCAGGTCGGCGTCTCCAACCGCTATTGCTTGGAGAGTATAGTCTTGCCTGACCGCATCCCCCGCTGCGTGGTGCTGGTAGTTGGTTACAGAGACAGGACGCTCGTTGACCGCGCCATCGCCGCCCGTGGTATCAAATAGGTCGTTGTTGACGGCAGCGGGAAGCTTGGCGCTCATGCGAATGTCGCCCGGATCGGTTATAGAGGTGTCATCATCTACATAGACGTGACCGATGTATATGAGTTTATTGCCGGAGCCAGGAGTATAATACCAACCGAACGCTGTGTTCAGAGCCTCCGCTAGAGTGCTATTGGTATAGGAAAACTCCTGGCCTCCGTCTACCCAGACCTTGCAGGCATTATGGGTTGCATCCGTGTACTGCCAGGCAGCGGATATTCTATACCATGTGTCTACGGCGATGGTGGCAACAGTACCAGTTTGATACGTGTAGTCCAGGTAGAGACGGATTCTCCCATTCTCATCCAAACCGAGCATGATGGAATAGGCTGACCCGGAGCAAGTGACTCTGCCGATAATAGTGGTTGCGGCGGGCAAGGACGAGACACGAAAGTAAAACGATACGCGCCCTCCAGCAGTAGGAGCCCTGAGCGTGCTCGTTACATATGCCGCGACACCCGCTCCCCCATCACACTTGACGCTGGCCGTAGCGTCCGGGGGATAGACAACAGTATCAACCGCAACCGTTCCGCTTGTAGAGGCCCACCCCGATAAGTTGCGTAGTCCTGTAGTGAGGTCGTTGAACAGCGTTGCCATTAGACGCTCACCGCCTTAGACGTGCCCTCGGCGATAGTCCAGTTCAACTGCCCGTTCTCCACAAACACCTCGATGACAATCTCCTCCCCGCTAACAGTTTGTAAGGCGGTTTTGAGCAGAGGGGCGCGTTTGGCAACGGTGTTCCCCAGTTTGGTTATCTGAGTCTCGGTCAACCCAATGATGCGTTGATCTCCATAGGCAAGCCAAACCCACAGACCAGCCTCCCCTGTCTGTGGGTGATTGCGATAAATGCCCCTAATCGCTGGCATAGCCACTCCTCACGCCGCGTCACGCTCGACGGTGTAGTTTCTACCGCGCCGGATGATCTCCATCGTCATCTAGCGAACCTTGTCCTTGCTCTTGATGGTCTCTTCCGCTACGACGTTCAACGCTTCCTTGACGATGCTCGCAGGTCGGTCGCCCGGCCCAGCCAGCACTCCCGACTTGCAAT
>Ga0315294_10007943_pt1 | contig 11648 bp, 6 predicted proteins | sample YL17G13_40_MG_FD_203626 | JGI IMG/M metagenome (GOLD analysis project Ga0315294, IMG submission 203626) | Sediment microbial communities from Yellowstone Lake, YNP, Wyoming, USA - YL17G13_40 | ecosystem: Environmental > Aquatic > Freshwater > Lake > Sediment | place: USA: Wyoming | collected...
AACGTCGTGATCGGAGGAAAGTGAGACAGCCATGAAAACGCAAAGCCAGATCGCGGAGCGGGTTTTGACCCTGGCCAGGAAACAGGCCGAGGGCGCGGAGGTATTGTTCCAGGAGAGCGAGGAGTCGCCGGTTTCGTTCCGGGCCAACCGGCTGCACTCCATGGAGACCAAGTTCACGACCGGGGTGGGACTCCGGATCGTGAAGGACGGGCGGATCGGGTTCTCGTGCACCACGGATTTGAGCAAAATCCGGGAGCTGGTTGAGAACGCGGTGGAGAGCGCGAAGTACGGCCAGAAGGCCGCGTTCGCGTTCCCGAAGAAGGCCGAGAAGGTCGAAGTCGAAATCCTCTCCTCCAAGGTCAAGGCGGTCAAGCCCGAGACGTTCATCGAGGCCGGGGAGAAGACCATCGCCAAGCTGGTCAAAGAAGTCCCTGAGATCCAATGCGAGGGACGGTTCGTGAAGAGCCGGATCAAAATCCGGCTGCTGAACTCAAACGGCTTCGACAAGCGCCTGGAGCGAACCCAGTCGGCCTACGAGATCGCGGGATTGGTGATCGGAAAAGACGGGCTCCTGTGGGTCGGGGAGGACCGGGTCAGCCGGGACCTCGTGCTGCCCGGCCCCAAGACCGCGCCCAAGCTCGCGGAGCGGGTGCGGCTGGCCAGGGAGATCGTGAGCCTGCCCGGAAAGCCCCTGCCGGTGCTGTTCTCAGCCGAGGCGATGCCGAACCTCTGGTACGCGCTGGTAATGGGCGTGAACGGCAAGAGCGCCCAGAAGGGGTCCTCGCCGCTGGTCGGAAAAACCGGGGAGAGGCTCCTGGACGAGCGCGTGACGTTCACGGATGACCCGACCGTAGACTGGGGCGTGGCCAGCTCCCCATGGGACGATGAGGGCGTGGCGAGTCAAAAGACCGTGCTCTTCGATAAAGGCACGTTCAAAGGGTTTCTGTACGACCTTCAGACCGCGGGCCTGGCCGGGACCAAGAGCACGGGCAGCGCGAGACGGTCGTTCAGCAGCCTGCCTTTCCCCTCGGCCTCGAACCTGGTAATCAAGCCCGGCAAGGACAGGCTCGCCGACCTGCTCAAGGGGATGCGCGAGGGGGTGCTGATCTACAGCGTCATCGGGGGCGGACAGAGCAACCTATTGGCGGGTGACTTCTCTCTAAACATAGGGCTGGGCTACAAGATCGAGAAAGGCAAAATCGCGGGCCGGGTGAAGGACGTGATGGTCGCGGGCAACGTCTATGCCCTCTTGAAGAACAACCTCCTGGCGCTGTCCAAAGAGACCGAGTGGGCCGGGAACATCAAGACCCCGGCGGTGCTGTTCAGGGATGTGAGCATTGCCAGTGGAAAGAAGTAATCATTGAAAAATGTCCCGAACATCCGAGGGCAGGCAAAATTAACAATTAAAATTTCAAAATGAAATCTTTCGTCATCCTCCTGCTCATCCTGGGGACATGGACGTTAGCGCAAGGGGCTGCGTTTTCCATTGCCCGGGTGAAGTACGCAGGGGGCGGGGACTGGTACAACGACCCGGACGAAGAGACGAACCTGGCGAAGGAGCTTGGCTCGCGGGCCAAGATCAATGCCAAGACAGAACGGGAGGTCGTGTCGCTCCTGGACGATGATCTGTTCAGCCACCCGTTCCTGTATCTGACCGGGCACGGGAACGTCGCCTTCTCCGAGCAGGAGGTGACCCGGTTGCGGGGGTTCTTGACCCGGGGCGGTTTCCTCTATACGGATGACGATTACGGGATGGACGTATCGTTCAGGCGGGAGATGAAGAAGGTCTTCCCGGACAAGCAGTGGGTGGAGCTGCCCTTCGACCATCCCATCTACCACTGCTTTTACGACTTCCCCAACGGCCTGCCCAAATGCCACGAGCATTATCCCGGCCCGCCCCACGGCTACGCCCTGTTCCATGAGGGGCAGATGGTCGTGTACTACACCTACAACTCCAACATCACGGACGGCTGGACCGCAGTGCACAACGACCCCCCGGAGAAGCGGGAGGAGGCGATCAAGATGGGGGTTAATATCGTGTGGTACGTGTTAACGCATTAATTATTCGTAAGGCGTTAGGCGTAAGGAGAAAAGTCAAAGAGGCGTAAGAGGTGAGCGAAGCAAATAGAACCATCGAAGCCAAGCTGACGAGCTTGAGACGGAAAAGGCAGGGGGCAACGGCCCTCTCAAGGCTGGGGCATTTGGCCCTTGCCTGGGGGGTCGTTTTCGTCCTGCTTGTCGCTTGCGCTCACTCCCTGTGGGGGCGGCTTGTGCTCCAGGCTTTGTTCGCTGGCACAATCGGTGCAGGGCTCGGATGGCTGGTTTGGGGCTTCATCAGAAAACCTTCCTTTGATGCGCTTGCCCTGCAGGTGGAGAAGCGGTTTCCCCACCTCAAGAACCTCTTGGTGAACGCCGTACAGTTGAGCACGCGAAAGGACGGGCGGGAGGGCTATTCCCCTGAACTGACTGCCGCGGCCATCCAGCAGGCCGAGGAAGCCTGCAGGGAACTGGATTTCGGGCAGGCAATCCAGAGGAGACCTCAGGCCCTGGCATTGGGGGAGATAGGCGTCGGGGGGATCGTCCTCCTGCTTCTTCTCCTCGTCTTCCCTTCCCAAAGCACCAAAGCTTTCTCCCAGTTCCTGAATCTCAAGGCCATTCAGCAGGCCGAGGCCCTGGCCGCGTTGAAAGTCGAACCCGGGAACGGAACGGTCGCCAAGGGGCAGAGCTTCGGCATCCGGGTCGCAGTCGAGGGAAAGACGATTCGCGAGGCCTTGGTTCACCGGAAACCTGAAAGCGGAGTCTGGGAGGAGGTCAAAGCCATACCGCTCGCCGCGAACCGTTTCGAGCACAGCTTCGAGTCCGTGATGGGACCCTTCGAGTATTACGTGACCGCGGGCCGTCTCACAAGCGAGCATTACCGGGTTGGCGTTTCCGTCAAGCCTGTGGTGGTGCAGTTCAAATTGAAAGCCCTCTACCCCTCTTATGCCAAGGTCCCGCCTCAGGAATTACCCGATGGTACGGGAGACGTGACCGCGCTTGTAGGCACGGTCGTGGAGGTGAGCGGGAAGGCCAACACTCCTCTTGCCGAGGCCAAAATACAACTAAGCGATTCCTCCGCGATGTCACTGAAAGCGGAGAGGGCCCAGTTCGCCGGCAGGTTCGTCGTACGGAAGGATGCGATCTATCACTTCGAGATAAGCGACAGCGCGGGGGAACGGAACGAGGATCCGCCGGAATACCGCATCACGGCCATCCCGGACGAATCCCCTGTCATCCGTATCGCCGAGCCGGGAAGGGATATTTACCTGCCTGAAAACCTGACGGTATCCCTTCGCCTGGAGGCCCACGACGATTTCGGGCTCACGCGGATGGCGCTGAAAGTCAGAAAGGGAGCAGGGGAGCAGGGGGGCAAGGGGGAGAAAACGATTCCAATCTCCGATCTGAAAGGAAGAACAGCCGATACCACATTAGCGTTCAACTGGGACCTGAACGACCTCGGGCTCTTAGCCGGAGAGGAGGCCGTTTACTATGCCGAAGTCTACGACAACGACGTGGTGAGCGGGCCCAAGCGAGGGGTTTCCCAGACCTACCGCGTGCGTTTCCCCACGGTGCAGGAGATGTACGCCCAGTCCCAGGAAGATCAGAAGGAGGCCCTGGCCGATTTGCAGGGCTCGCTCCCGGCCCAGGAGGAGCTGAAGAAAGAGGTCGAGCGCATCTCGCAGGCCCTGAAGACCGAGAAGAACCTGAGCTGGGAGAAGAAGCAGGAGATCCAGCAGAGCCTCAAGCGCCAGGAGGAACTGCTCAAGGAGTTGGAGAAGACGAGCCAGGGACTCAAGGAAGCCGCGGAGAAGGCCGAGCAATCTCCCCTCGTGGATATGGAGACCGTCCAGAAGCTCCAGGAGGTCCAGCGGTTGATGTCCGAGGTCATGACAGAGGAGATGCGCAAGGCTTTGGAGAAACTCCAGGAGGCCATGCGGAAGGCGGACCCGAACATGGTCCAGGAGGCGATGAAGAACCTCCGCCTGACCCAGGAGGAGTTGAAGCAGCGGCTGGACAAGACCATCGCGCTCCTGAAGGACGTGCAGTTGGAGCAGAAGCTCAAGGATGCCGCGAACAAGGCCCAGGACCTGCTCACCCGCCAGCAGGCGTTGAAGGAGGCCGCCAAGCAGAGCGAGAAGAAGGAACTGCCGGCGCTTGCTCCCAAGCAGAAGGAGTTGAAAGACGAGGCCAAGCAGCTGTCCAAGGACCTCAAATCCCTGTCGGATTCCCTCAAGGCCTCGCATCCCCAGGTCGCGGATTCCCTGACGCAGTTATCCAAGGACATGGAGGGGGACAGCCTCTCCGGGGCCATGGAGCAGGCTGCGAACCAGCTTTCCTCCCAGAATCCCCAGGAGGCGATGAAGAACCAGGAGAAGGCCGAGCGCTCGCTCTCCAAGCTCTCCCAGGGCATCAAGTCCGCCCAGAACAAGAAGGTCGGGCAAGACAAGAAGGCCCTGGCCGAGAAGATGCGCAACGCGATGAAGGACCTCCTCTACCTCTCCGAGAAGCAGAACGAGCTGAACCAGAAGATGAAAGACGCGGCCGGGAACCCGGCCAGCGACAAGGACGCCCTGGCCAAGGAGCAGCAGGACCTCCAGGCCGGGGCCAAGAAAGTTGCCGACCAGCTCGCCGAGGCGGGACAGAAGACGATGTTCCTGACCCCTGAGATCATGCGCCAGCTGGGCGGGAGCCTGTCCAAGATGGGCCAGTCCCAGCAGCAGCTGCAGCAGGGCAACGCCGGGGGGGCGCAGCAGAACGGAAAGGACGCTCAGGCCGGGCTGAACCAGACCGTGATGAGCCTGATGGACGCGATGGGGCGGATGCAGGCCTCGGGCTCGGCCTCGGGACTCAAAGAAGCCCTGGAACAGATGGCCGGTCTCTCCCAGCAGCAGGAGGGGGTCAACCAGGGGACCCAGGGCCTGATGCCGATCCCCGGAGAGGGGATGCTCTCCCTTCAGCAGCGGGCCGAGATGGCCCGCCTGGCCGCGGAGCAGGGCGCGATCGGGAAAGGAATGCGCGACGTCCAACGGTCGCTCGAGGGTGGCGGGGAGAGCGGGTTGCAGGGCCGCGTGAACGAGATCGCCAAGGACATGGAGAAAGTGGCCGAGGATTTGAAAACCCGCAAGGTGGACCGCCAGACCATCGAGCGCCAGCAGAAAATCCTAACCCGGCTCCTGGACGCCCAGCGGTCGGTTCGGGAGCGCAATATGACGGAACGCAGGAAATCCGAGGTTGCCAAGCCCTACGAGCCCAAGCCCCCCAAGCCCCTCCCCGGGGACCTGGGCGACCAGCAGAAGAAGATCCGCGAGGCCCTCCTCCGGGCCATGAAGGAAGGCTATCCCCCGGAATACGAGGAGCTCATCCGGGCTTATTTCAAGGCGTTGGCAGAGCAGTAAATGGACGTAGGAAAGCATAGCGGGTAGCAATCTCCTGAAGCAAAGGAGGGTGACATGATGAAGGTCTCCTTGAAGAGAAAACGCATGTCAAAAGGCCAGGCGACGCTTTTGATCGCGCTGGCCTCCCTTGTTCTCCTCTCGGTTCCCGCGGAATCCTCCCGGATTTCCGAGGTCGGGACCTACGGGAATTTCGAGACCGCCGGCGTGGACATCAAGGTGGACAGCATGGATTACGACGAGACCGCGACCGTGGAGTACAAGAAAGCCAGCGAGCCCAGCTATGCGAGAGGCCACGACTTCGTTCGCTACGACGGCAACCACATGGCCACCAGCCTGTTCGGCCTGGACCTGAACACGGCCTATGATATCCGGATCACCCTGTATGATCCGGACAGCGTTTCGGGAACCAATCCCGTGTACACCACGGTGGCCACCAAGCCGGGATACATGCTTCCGCCTCCAGTGCGAACCATCCAGGTCGCCAACCAAACGGAGTTGGACCAGGCCGCGAGCCAGGCACTGCCCGGGGACCGGATCGTGCTCGCTCCCGGGACCTATGCCAATGGAATCCATATCTCCAACCGCTCCGGAACAGAGGCCCAGCCCATCGTGTTCACCTCTCGGGATTCTACCCGCCCGTTGCTTAATGGGGACGCCTCGGCAGGCATCGAATTGTACCGGGCGAATTACTTCGCGTTCAACAACTTAGAGGTCCACAACGAAAACGGAGACGGGGTGCGCATCCGGGGGAGCCATCACATCGTGGTCAGGGAGTGTTACATCCACGACAGCCAGCCTGGCGACTACACCTCGAACCTCTTCATCATGCACAGCGAGGAGGGAAACCCGCCTTACTCCGGCTACCATCTGATCCTGGACAACCTCATCGGGGACGTCGTCCACGATTCGGTGGACGAGAACCAGGGACCGGGGCCCTCCAACGTGCCCGTGCCCGGACAATCTTATTTCGGGATTCGGATGGATTACCAGCCCGGGGCGTTCACCACGATCCGGGGAAACACGATCTACGGGACCGTGGACGGGATCCATCCCACGGGGGACGAGGGCGCCTCGCCGGTCCTGGGCCCGGACGACCCGGATGTCCTGCTGACTTGGCGAGACCAGAACCTGGACCTCTACGACAATGTGATCTACGACTGCAAGGACGACGCCATCGAGTGCGACGGGCACACAGCCAACGGCCGGGTCTTCCGCAACCGTCTGGGCAAATGCGAGAACGCGATCAGCGTGGCGCCTTTCTATTCCGGCCCCCTGTTCGTGTTCCGCAACTACGTCCACGGGTTCCACCAGGGGTGCCTGAAGCAGAACACCGGGGTGGCGGGTCTCTTCCGCAAGGTCCTGTTCTACCACAACACGGTGATGGAGAAATCCCGGTCCAATCCCCAGCACTGCGGAAGCGAGTACTGCCTTTATCGCGGGGAGCCCGCGGTCCAGCAGGACTTCGCGTACACGAACAACATCTTCTACGGCCGGGGGCGGGTCTACAACGGGGACATGTACACCAACGGGAACTACCACAAGAACGACCGCTTCGACTACGACCTGATGTACAGCACCCGGCAGACCGACCCGACCTATGCCTACAAATGGGTGTGCACCTACGGGGATCCCCTTAACAACACCCGCTACACGGACCTGCCGAGCTTCCGGTCCACGGTGGGGCAGGAGGCCCACGGCAGGTGGGGGGATCCGCTTTTGGATGAGAATCCGATTCCAGGATATCCTCCGAACTCCAAACTGCTGAACCTGAGAATCCAGACCGGCTCGCCGGCCATTGACGGAGGGATCCTGATTCCGGGGCTCAACGACCGCTACATCGGAGCCGCGCCGGACATAGGGGCCTACGAGTGGTATCCCACAGGGACCGAGGAAGAGAGCGTGGAAGGGAGGTCAAAGGAGGGGTTCTTTCCGGTGACGGTATATCCCAATCCGTCCCGCGGATCGGTGACCTTCGGGTACAGATTGCCCGGGCCTGGTCCGGTAATCATGGAGATATTCAACATCACCGGACAACGGGTGAGGCGGTTCGACTTAGGCACCCAAACGGCAGGGTATCATGAGTTCAGGTGGGATAAGCACGACCCAAAACCTGGAGTCTATTTCTGCCTGTGGACGGAGGGAGGGAAGCGGGCCACGAAGAAGATTTTGGTCGTGGAGTGAGGAGAAAGACTGGCCGAATGGCGTTGACACTCGGGGGGGCTTTCCTTTATAATGTTATACCATGATCTGTAAGCCCATAAGGACCCACCGGGGGTTCGTCCTCTCCCTTCTCCTCGTGAGCCTCTTGGGAGCAGGCTACGGCGCATCTGCCGAACGCCTCCTCCTCCTGTTCTATCCCACCTGGGCCGAGGACGATTCCGAGTTCGAGGTCGGCTTCCGCTTCGCCTCCCTGGAGAGGTGCACGTTTCAGCAGGGGGCGGTCGAGCCCGAGGACGGGCTGTTGGGCTTCGCACGGCTCTGGGTGGACCAGCGACCCCTCTGCCTTCCTGAGATACACGAATTCAGCCATCATCTGCGATACGGGCAAGTCACCGCGCTACGCTTTCGGCGTGGCCCCCCCGAGTTCCTTCCTCCTGGCCTGTAAAGGGCCCGTTTCGTAATCTCACATTGCTCTCTCCGCCGGGACCCTCAAACGTAATGATTGGAAGGAGAAATTTATGATGACGGTCAGACCGACCGCCTTTAGATGGATTGCGGCCCTGGCACTGAGCCTGACAGTCCTCTGCGGCCTCGCCTTTGCCCAGCCGGCGGACACGGCAAAGGCCCGGTTCACGATGAAGGAGATCGTGGTCACGGCCACGCGCACGCCGGAGGAGGTGGCCAAGGCCCCAGCGGCCGTGAACGTGGTCACGTCCAAGGAATTGCAGGAGCGCCAGCCGCGCACCACGGCCGAGGCGCTCAGGGAGGAAATCGGGATCACGGTGCAGAAGACCAACCACAACGGCGGGGCGCCGATCATCCGCGGGATGATGGGGAACCAGATCCTCCTGATGGTGGACGGCATCCGTTTGAACAACGCCATCTACCGCTTCGGCCCGAACCAGTACCTGAACACCATGGACCCCCGGCTGATCTCGCGGATCGAAGTCGTGCGCGGCCCGGGCTCGGTGTACTACGGCTCGGACGCGATGGGCGGGGTGGTGAACGTGCTCACCCGCGAGGCCCCGCTGGCCGAGGAGGGGCTCGTCATCGCCGGCCGCCAGGGCGGGCAGTGGGTCTCCTCGGACCAAGAGGCCCTGTCCCGCACGGATGTTTCGCTCTCCGGCACCCGCACCGCCCTGGCTTTGGGGGGCACGTATAAAGATGTGAAAAACTTCGTGGCGGGAAGGGGATTCCGCGGACGGGACTCCAGTTCCCAGGTCTACCCCTCGGCCTGGTTCGAGAAGGACCTGGATGCCAAGCTCGTGGCTATTCCGTTTTCCAAGCACCGCTTGACCCTGGCCGTTCAGGATGTCCGGGAGCGCAACGTGGAGTTCTATCACTCCCCGGACCGGGTGGACCCCTACCAGGACCGGATTCTGGCTTACGTCAAATGGGCCTGGGACCGGCCGGTCTCCTTTCTCTCGCAGGTGGAGCTCCGCGCCTCTCACCAGGATCAGAAGGAGAAGTGGACCCGCAAGACCTCCCGATCATCCAACTATATCGTTTACGGCTCGGAGAACGAGGTCAAGACTCCCGGCGTGGGGTTTCAAGCCCAGACCCTGCCCTGGAAGACCGTTGATTTCACCTTCGGGGCCGAGGCCTACCGCGACCAGGTCACCAGCACGGGGTTCCGCGACAGCACGGTCTATGCGACGGGGGTGACGACCCGCCAGACCGTTCGCGGAGACTACGGCACGGCCACCATGACCTACGGAGGCGGGTTCCTCCTGGGGCACGCCAAGCCGCTTAACCGCTTGGAGCTCTTCTCCGGGATCCGCTATGACCGCGTCCAGCTTACCTCCCCGCCCGACCCGCTGGTCGTTCCCTTTGAATTCAAGCAGACCAGCTCAGCGCTCACCGGGGGCGGAGGCCTCCGCCTGAACCTCTGGGGGCTGGTTTACGCGGTCTCCAACGTGGCCACGGCCTTCCGGGCCCCGAACACGGACGATGTTCTGCGCTTCGGCCCGGTGGAAAGTACCCTTTACGAGGTGCCCAATGCCAATCTCCAGCCGGAGAAGAGCACGACCGTAGATTACGGCCTTCGCTGGGACCATTACCGGCTGGCCGCGGGCCTAACCTTTTACAACACCTATGTCCGGGACCTGATCGCCCGGGCGAACGGGACCTATAACGGGGACACGCTCTACTCCGGGCGCAGGGTCCAGCAGCGGCAGAACGTGGGCCGGGCGCGGATAGACGGCGTGGAGGCCGAAGGCGAGTTTCGGATTACGGAGAATATCCACCTGCGCGGGGGAGCCGGTTACACATACGGCCAGGATCTGACGAGCGATGTGCCCCTGCGTCGCATCCCCCCGTCCTCGGGCTTTTTCGGCTGCCGGTATACCGCCGCGGAGGACCGGTTCTGGGGCGAGGCCGTGGTGCGCGCGGCCCGGGATCAGTGGCGCTGGGCCCCGGGCGACCGCTCGGACCGCGACATGCAACCGGTGAAAGGCCGTTATGTGACCCCGGGGTATACTGTGGTCAACCTGCGCTTCGGGGCGAAGCTCACACGTTATCTGGAATCCACCCTGGGGATAGAGAACGCCACGAACCGGAACTACTGGGAGCACGGCTCCCGGGTGCCGGCCAGCGGCACGAGCGTGAGCCTCGGCCTAACTCTCTCTGGAGAACGGAAGCTTTAACGTGTTGCAAAAAACGGGGCGGCAGGGAATGCCGCCCCGTGTTCGTATGGAGCCGTTTGGGCTCAAAGCCTGTTATCAGACTTAGTTACAACATCCTTTCGCTTTGCCGTTCTTGTTAATTTATAGGGCATCGCTTTTCTCCTTTACTTGTTGATAGCCCTATTTTACCATATCCCTCCTCGGGAGTAAAAGAGTTGTGCAACGGGCTTATAACGCTTGGCATTTGGTTTTTCATTTGGATATTAATCGCTTGCTTTCTTTCGTCATTTCGATTATGCTTATTGAATACGGAGAAGGGAATACTAAATGGCTGATGAGGTCGTAAAAACCAAACCCAAGAAATACAGAGGGCGCTGGCTCCGGCGCACCCTGTTCGGGATAGCAGTGCTCCTGGCCTTCCTGGCTGGGGCGACCCTGGGGGTCAACGCCTTCTTCTCCCGGGACCTGCCCCCGGCTGCGGTCCTGGAGAGCTACGAGCCCAAGCTGGGCACCAAGGTCTATTCCGGGAACGGGGATCTGGTCTATGAGTTCAGCGAGGAAAAGCGCTCGTTGGTCACGTTGGACCAGATCCCGGAGAACCTGAAGCGGGCCACGATCGCGGTCGAGGACCGCAAGTTCTACAGCCACGTGGGCGTGGACCCGTTCCGGATCATCGGGGCCGCGCTCGCGGACATCCGCCACGGGGAGGCCCGGCAGGGGGCCTCGACAATCACCCAGCAACTGGCCCGCAACCTGTTTCTGACCCGGGAGCAGACCCTGTCGCGCAAGATCAAGGAGATCCTGCTCTCCCTGAAGCTGGAGCAGATCTACACCAAGGACCAGATCCTGGAGCTGTACTTCAACCAGATCTACTTTGGACACGGGGCCTACGGGGCCGAGGCCGCGTCCCTGATGTACTTCGACCGGCACGTCGGGGATCTGACCCTGCCCCAGGCCGCGCTTCTGGCCGGGCTGCCCAAGGCGCCGCAGAATTACTCCCCTTACGATCATCCGGACCAAGCCCTCCGGCGGCGCTCGCTGGTCCTGGAGGCGATGGTCAAGACCGGGGCGATCAACCGTCGGGACGCCGAGGCGGCCAAGAACGCGCCCTTGGAGCTCGCCCCGCGTGCGCCCCAGGCCAACGAGGCCCCGTATTACGTGGAGGAGGTCCGCAAGCACATGGAGGAGCGCTACGGCTCGAACCTCCTGTACCGCGGGGGGATGACGATCAACACGACCCTGGACCTCCGGCTCCAGCGCATCGCCAACCGGGCCCTGGAGGAGTGGCTCACCAAATTAGAGGATCAGTACAAATTCAAGATCCGGCACCGCGATGTCGTGATTTCGGCTCAGGCCGCGGATTCCCTGCAGGAGACGAACTACATCCAGGGCGCGCTGGTGGCTATGGACCCCCGGAGCGGGCGGGTCC
>Ga0315294_10007945_pt1 | contig 11648 bp, 6 predicted proteins | sample YL17G13_40_MG_FD_203626 | JGI IMG/M metagenome (GOLD analysis project Ga0315294, IMG submission 203626) | Sediment microbial communities from Yellowstone Lake, YNP, Wyoming, USA - YL17G13_40 | ecosystem: Environmental > Aquatic > Freshwater > Lake > Sediment | place: USA: Wyoming | collected...
GGGCCCCTCGCCGCGGTAGTGGTAGCCCAGCCGCGTCAGCGCGCGGGCGACGCGGGCGGCGTCCGCGCGCGACCGGACGAACGTGTCGATGTCGATGATCGGCTTGGCGGGAATCCCCGGGATGGCCGTGCTCCCGACGTGGTGGATCTCGGCTACCCACTTGCCGATCGCCGACAGGACTCGCCTCCGCTCCCGCGCAAAGAGAGCCTTCCAGGCTCTCCGGTGGGGGACGAGCCGCACGATCCCGCGCTTGAGCCCGACGACGGACCGGCGCGTAGCGGCTACCTCGGCCAGCGGGCCTCCACCGGCGGGAACGCCGGGAACGCGGCGTGCGGCTCGCGCTGGTACCAGTAGACGACCGAGGCGATGTCGTCGGTCAGCGGCTCGTACTTGCCGCCCGGCCACCAACCCAGCGCCTGGATCGTGACCTTGAGGTCCTTCTTGAACCGGATCGGGTCCATGACGTGCCACCGGTAGAGCGCGTGCTTGGGGACCTCCTCGGCCTCGCGGCGCCACAACGGGTACCCGAGGAACGCGGTCGAGAACGTGTCCCCGAACGCCCAGGCCCCGCCGAAGTAGTCCTCGGTGCCCGTCCCGCAGATGGTCGGGTTCGCGCCGTCGCCGTCCATGAAGAACTTCATCTCCCCTTCGCCCCACCAGCCGTTCGAGAACTGCGTCCACGCGAGGAAGGTGCCGACGTAGTGCCCGGCCCCCTTGATCCCGTCCACGAGCACGTGCTCGGGCTTCTCCCTGGTCGTCATCGACCGGCGCCACTGCGCGTGGAACGACGCCGCCTCCTCGGGCACCTCCCGGAGCTCGTAGCTGATCTGGTAGAAGAACCCGCCGTGGTCGTCGAGTCCCTGGTTCTCGACCGTGATCTTGCATGACTTGCCGAAAGGCATCGGCCAGTAGGAGTTGAACCCTCCCGAGGGATTCACCGCCACCGGGATCGAGGTGACCTTGTACCGGAGCGCGTGGCCGCAGGCGAAGAAGTCGCCAAGCGGGACCTCGACCGACGGCGTGCTCTCGCCGTCCCAGTAGATGCGCAGGATGCAGGCCCGGTACCCCTTGGGGTCGCACGTGATCCAGATATGCGTGATGGCGCCGGACCCCTCGATCTCGGCCAGCGTCGTCGTGGACCCCTTCGGGAGCGTGATGCAGGGACGGACCTTCCATCCCGTGCCGAGCTTGGACCCGGCGTTGTTCGCGTCGGGCACGGCCTTCGCGCCGCCGCCGACCTCGCCCTTCGGGTTCTCGGCCGAGATCGACCGGCTGACTCCCCCCGTCAGCAGGGGAAGGCTCCCCAGTCCCAGGTTCAGGCCCCTGAACGCATCCATGTGTCCTCCTCCTTCATCCTCGGTCATGATTCCGGATACTCGACCTCGACCTTGGCGTCCGGTGGATACGCGGGCCCGAGCCGGACGGCCGGCTTGGAACCACCGCGGACGCGTACCCGCATCGTACCCGATTCCCACCGCCAGTCCACGTCCCCCGCCGCCGTCGGCAGGCGTTCGATCCCGTGGGGGCGGGCGAGCCATTCGGCCGGCGAACCAGGCCCGATGACGATGCTGCCCCCCTCGGCGTACGCCAGCATGTCGAGTTGGAGCAGGAGCGCCTCGGCCGCGGTCCAGTAGTGCGGCGTCACGTGCCGGGGCTCCGCCCAGCCGCGGACGTGCTCCCAGCGGTGGAACGTGTTCTCCTCGCCTTCCCCCTCCCACCACGTGTAGAGCCCGGGCGACGTCTGATGGTCGAGGTACCACCGCAGGGTCGCCCGGGCCCGGTCCGGCTCCCCGAGGAGTAGCCACTGGTGCGCCTCCGCGAAGTCGAAGTACGTCCACAGCCGCGGCTCCCGGAACCCGCCGTCCCTGGCCCGGATCCGCTCCCACCGCTCGTCCAGCCGCTGGCGGTACGCGTCGCGGAAGCCGGCGGCCACGCCGGACGGCCAGAGGCCGAAGATGAACGTGCGCTCGTTCCCCGCCTCGGACGTCCCCAGGCATTTCCCCCAGGCCGCGGCGATGCCCTCCGCCGCTCCCCGCCATGCCTCCGCCTCCGCGGCGGCCCCCACCCGGTCCGCGAGCGCGGCGGCCCGCACGAGGCCGGCGAAGCAGACGGCGTTCACGAAAAGGAGGGGGTAGTGGTTGTCCATGCGCCCGCACACGAGCCCGTCGCGCGCCGGCTGGGCGATCACGTCGAGATCGGTCCGGTTCCGGTGGACGGGCACGATCGGCCCGGTGAAGGGCTTCCGGACCGTCGCCGCGCTCCCGAGCATCTCGATTATCCAGCCCGCCTTCCGCCGGACGTGCGGCCACATCGTCCGGTCGAAGTCCGGGTCCCGGAGCCTGACGGCCAGCTCGTCGAGCGCCCAGATCGCGAGCCCCGGGGAGTCGCCCTCGGCCCCGAACCCGCCGAAGAAGTCGTCGGCCGCGAACTTGCCCGCCAGCACGCGGGCGTGCGCCGACAGCCCCACGGAAGCGAGCGCGGCGAGGACGTGGGCGCCGTCACGGAGCCACGCCAGCGGGTAGTTGGTCGGATCGCCGGGCCGCGTTTCCCGCCCCACAAGGCCCATGAGCAGGTGCGCGACCTGCGCCTCCAGGCACGCCGCAAACACCGGGTCGGGAACATCGAGAAGCAGGGGCGGACGGCAGGCGAATCCCGCGAGTTCGGGCTCCGGGTCCGGGACGGGGCCGGTGACGTCGAGCACGCACTCGCGACCCGCCGGGAGCTCGATCCTGGCGCAACCCCACCCCGACTCGCCCGACCACCGGCCGGCCTCGGACCGGGCGTGCATCCAGCCGTCGTGACCTTCCTCGCCGAGGTGGACGGCGACCGGATCGTCTGCCAGCGCGAGCACCCACCGGTCGTTGACGGCTAGCCGCCGCCCGTCCCGGACGAGCGACGTAACCGGCCCCCCCGCCGGGCCGGGGCTGCGGACGACGACCACGAGCCGGTGGACCGCGCCGCGCGCCGGGCCGACCACGAGCCGCCACCGGCCGGGCCGCTCGGCGGTCCAGCAGGCATGCCAGTACACGGTACCGCTCTCGATCCCGGGCAGGCTCCCGCCCCCGGCCCGGACGAATCGCTGCTGGATGTCGGCCAGGGGCAGGACCTCGGCGGTCGCGGCCGGAAATCCCTCCCGGTCGATCGCCCAGATCGAGATCCCGAACGTGGCCGTGCCGGGACTGAAAGCTCCGCCCGGCTCGTGGTAGCCCTTGTCCTCCTCCCGGGTCCCGGGCAACGCGAGGACGACGTGCGCCTCCCCCCTCGGCCACGGGTCGGCGGGCCGGTCCCGCATCCGCGCGAGGAGTTCCTCGCGCGCGTTCAGATCACGCGCTCCTCGCTCCGGTCGGTCGCGACGGCGGGCTCGCGCGACAGCGCCGAGATCTCGAGCCGCTCCCCGGGAGTGAGAGCGATGTCCGCGGCTCCCAGGGCGGGCTCCAGCTGCTCGAGGTTGCGCGCCCCGATGATGGGGGCGGTCACGGCGGGGTGGGACATCACCCACGCGTTCGCGAGCGCCACGGGGTGCCTGCCCTTCGCCCGCGCGTATTCGGCGAACCTCGCCGCCGCCTCGTGGATCCACGCCTCCCCGTACCGCTTCTCGTACATGGCGTTGCTGTTGAACCGGCCCGCCTCCGGTCTCGCACCCCCGGCGTACTTGCCCGTCAAGAGCCCGCCGGCCAGCGGACTGTACGGGATCACGCCCAGCCCCTCCTCGGCGGCCATCGGCAGGATCTCGGCCTCCGCCTGCCGTTTCACGAGGCTGTACATGGGCTGGAGGCACGCAACCCGCGCGTACTTGCGGAGCGCGCACAGCCCCAGCGCCTTCTCGACCTGCCAGGCGGCCCAGTTCGAGATCGCGGGATGTCGGACCTTGCCCTTGCGCACGAGGTCGTCCATCGCCCGCAGGCTTTCTTCCATCGGCACGGCCGGATCGAACATGTGGCAGAAGTAGAAGTCGACCCGGTCGGTGCCCAGCCGCTTGAGGCTGGCCTCGACGGCCTTCATGATCGCCGGCCGGGAAAGCCCGCGGTCGTCGGGGCCGTCGCCCATCTTCCCGAACACCTTGGTCGTGATCACGAGCTCGTCCCGGGAGCCCTTGATCAGCTTCCCCAGGATCTCCTCCGCCCGGCCGTTCGAGTAGATGTTCGCGCAGTCGAAGAAGTTGACCCCGGCGTCGCGGCACCGGTTGAACAGGGCGGCCGAAGTCTTCTCGTCCGCGTCGCCGCCGAACGACATGGTCCCGAAGCACAGCCGCGAGACCTTGATCCCGGTCCGTCCGAGCTCGGTGTATTGCACGGGTCAGTACCCCATCGCCCGCATGGCGTTCACGGCGAAGATACATTGGGCCGCGGTGTAGATGCAGGCCTCGTTGTGGCCGTACCAGCCGTACTCGTCGATGTAAGTCACGACCCCGGACATCCAGAACCCGCCCATCCCGGGGACGACCGCGCCGGGGACGGTGCCCGGGGCGGACCCGTTCACGGCGTGCAGGTGGCAGTTGTACAGGTAGCGGGGCTCGGGGTACCCGAGCCCGGCCACGAAGACCGTGTCGCAGGTCGGATGCAGGCCGAAGACCCAGAGCATGGTCCGCAGGGCGGCGGCGGGGGGAAGAACATCCGGCGCCACGCGCGTCAGCCAGTAGACGTCGAACGCCCGCGCCAAGCCGGTGCCGTTGTTCCCCCACATCCCGAACTCCCAGGTCTCGAGCGGCCAGGGGCGCAGAGCCGCCCGCTCGGCGATTCCCCCCGCGGCCCGCCGGCACAAGGCGGTCACGGCGTCCTTGAAGCTCCCCGCGGGCAGGCGCGGATGGAGCCGGGCCAGGAACGGCGGAACGTACCGGAATCCCCCGGTCTGAGTGTCCCGCGGCAGGGGCCATTCGAGCTTGAGCTCGGCCAGCGACCCGGCCAGCCCCTGCGCGGCCTCGAGGTACGCGGCCTCGCCCGTGGTCAGGTAGAGCTCGATCGCGGCCGCCATGACCGACGCGTCGCGCTCCTTTCCGGCCACGCGCGCCGCCGCATACGACCCGGGCCGGTAGACCTCGGGATGGCCCTGGAAGTACGCGAACGCGCGGCGGGAGGCGTCCAGGCACCGGCCCGCGATCTCGGGCCGCGCCCCTTTGAGGGCCCGGCTCGCCGCCGCCATCGCGATCACGAAGTTCAACTGCGTGTCCGCGTGGTAATCGACGTAGACCTGCCGGTCGTCCTCGGTTCCGGGCTTGCCGTCCGTCATCCGGTCCACGGGCTTCCCGGACCGCCGGCCCTCCCGCTCGCAGACGCCGTTCCATACCCGTCCGTCCGGCTGTTGCATCAGGAGGAGCCATGCCGCCCCCCACTCGACCTGAGAGAGGATGTCGGACGTCCCGTCCGGCCTCCCGGGCGTGAACACGGCAGCCTTCGTGTCCAGCGTCGCCACGTCACGGTCGAGGTGGAACTCCTCCCACGCGAGCGCGAGCATCCAGACGACGTAGGATTGGGCCGGGACGTTGAGATCGAAGTCGCCAGCGTCGTGCCAGCCACCGACGGCGAGTGGAATGTGGTCGCCCGCCTTGTAAGGCGTGCCTTCGCACTCGTAGGAGACGAAGCCGTCCGGCCCGGTGAAATGCGGAGGGACTCGGGCGCCGTCGTCCAGATGACAGGCCCCGTGGCCGATCGACCCTGCGGGCAAGCTGACCGCCGCGTGGCACATCTCGAACGGGATGAAGGTGTCCAGCGTCGGATGCCAGAGCCGGTCCTCGAAGACGGATGCGCGGATCGGGAACCAGTCCGTCTCCCCGCCCGACCAGACGACCCGGTACTCGCCCGGCGCCTTGACTTCCGAGAAGTCGAACGTGGCGTAGTCGTTCTGCATGTAGTAGACCGACTGCGTCCTGCCGAACCGGCCTTTCTTCAATACCTTTCCGTTGCGCTCCTCCACCCGGACGCGGTCGTCCGGCGGCGCCGTGCGTTTCGGCCACTCGAGGATGGCCACCTTCTCGCCCGACGCCGGGTACCCGATCCGGGACCAGCGCACGGCCCGCTGGGGCGGCTCATCGGCCAGGTCCGGAAGCGTGATGAAGAACTCGCATTCCCGGCCGTCGCCGGGGAGGCCGATACTCACAACGTAACGCGGCTCGTTGAACCTGCGGTGGTCCTCGATCGAGATACCGTCCGCGTACTCGAAGATGATATTCCGGGACGGATTCCCCGTGTGGCACTCGAGTTTCCTGATGCCGGACGGGAACTTCCACCCCGCCGCGTAGTCGGCGGGATAGAGGTATCGCTTGCCGTCGGCGACGTACTCGGCCCCGCCGTAATCGGTCAGCGGGAGATTGATCTGGAACCCGCCCCACACCCCTTCGGGCCAGACGCCCCCGCGCTTGACCCTGACCCGGATCCGGTCGCCCGCGACGGACGCCGTCTGCTCGAACGTGATCCCGGTCCCCCGCACCTTGCCCTTCCAGACGACCTCGCCCTTCTTCTTCTCGTAGGCGACCTTCTCGAGATCGTCGGGCTTCGTGTACCCGTTGATGCCACAGAAGATTCCCATGCCGTGGATCAGCGCCCGGTCGCGGTACAGGATATGGAGCATCGCGGTCTCGTCGCCACAGAAGAGGAATGGGCCCTGCACGATCAGCCCGTCCGCTTCGCCCCGGGGGCCGGCCGCCGAGGGCCCGGCCAGGGCAAGGAGGAGGAGCCCGACCAGCCAGACGGATCGGCGTGCTCCAACCATGATCAACCTGCCGCTATCGTACCGCCGCTTCGGCGGCAACGTACGGCGGAGGCTTGCCCACGATCGTTACCGCCGCTTCGGCGGCAACGTCCGGCGAAGGCTTGCCCGCGATCGTTACACGCCCCCTAGCGGGTATGGCAGCCCAAGGCGGGATATGATGCCTGACGTGGACCGGAGAAGGTTGTTCCCCCTGGCGGTCTGGATCTGGGGCGCGGCCGTCCTCGCGGCGCTCGGGGGCATCCCGCTCGCGCAGGGCCTGAAGGCGCTGGCCGGAGCCGTCCGGGAGGCCGGGACCGGGTGGCTGCCCGCCGGGCCGTGGCTCGCGGGGAACATGCTCCGGGCCGGAGGTTCCATCCTGGCCGCCCTCCTCATGGTGGCCGTGAGCGCCGCCCTCGGCGGCCGCCTGCTGCGTCTCGTCACAGGAGCCAACCCGGCCGGGGTCGTTCGGATGACCTCGCCGTTTGCCGGATACGCGGCGATCTCGTTCGCCGTCCTCGGACTCGCCGCCACCGGGCTCTGCTATCCCGGCGTCGTCGCCGGATTGGGGATACTCCTGCTCGTCCTATCGGGAAGAGGCCTAACCGGCTTCGCGACGCGGGCTTGGCGGGCGGCCGGGCGGCACGCGCTCGATCCCGCGCTGGGAGGACTGCTCCTGATCGCGCTCCTCGCCCTGCCCAAGCTGCTGGTTCCCGAGCATGACGAGGACTCGCTTCTCTACCACCTCGCGCTTCCCCAGCAGTTGCTGGTCAGGCACCGCCTCCCCGATCTGCCCGGGTACTGGGCCTGGGGTTTCCCCCTGCTCGCCGACCTCCCCAATGTCTTCGCGGTCGGGCTCGGGATCGACGCGGCGGTCCGGCTGACCGGGCTGGCGCTGGCCTCGCTCGGCGCATGCGCCTGCGTGCGGGCACTGGCCCCCGAGCTCGGCGGCGCGTGGACCGTTCTCCTCGCCCTCGTCGCGCTCCTCGTTCCCACTGGCAACTGGTTCCTCGTGACCGCGAAGAACGACTCGACCGCCTGCGGCTTCCTGCTCGCCGCGTCCGCAGCCCTGGTCCAGGGCGGCGGATGGCGCGGGACCGCGTGGGCGTCGTTCCTGGCCGGATGCGCGGTATCCGCCAAGCTGACGCTCGCCCCCGTGGTCGCCGCCGGTACCGTGCTCGCGGTCCTGCGGACCGCCGGCCGGCCGTGGCGGCGAGCGCCGGCCTGGCTGGCGGCGACGGCGTTGCCGCTCAGCCCCTGGATCGTCCGATCGTGGCTCCAGTTCGCCGATCCCGTGCATCCATTCGGGGCGGCCGCCTTTCCGCGGTGGTTCGGGATCGGCGGCAATGGGGCGGCCGTGCGCATCGAACTGGCCGGCTACCTGCGTGGGGGAGGAACCCCCTTCATGGGCCTCCTGGACGGCGTCATCTGCCTGCTCGGGGACGGCTGGCCCGCGGTCGCGCTCCTTCCCGTTCTCGCCGCTCGATCCGGGCCCGCGGCCCGGTGGGTGATGCTGTCGGCCGGGACCGGCGTGCTGTTGACGGGGCTGATGACGCCGGGCGGGCACGCCCACCTGGGCCGCTACGTCTTCCCCGCCGTCGTGTTCCTCAACGCCGCGGCATTGGCGGCGGTCGCCCGCGCGGCTGCCACGCGCGGAGGCCGGGCGGGCAGGCTCGCGGGAATCGCGGCGGCGACCGCGGTCGCGCTGGTGCTGGTCGCCCGGGTCCGGCCCACGGTCAAGTGGGCGGTCGAGGACCTGGCCCAGCAGAGACGGGCCTGGCTCGCCGGCCGGCTCGACACCGAAGCCTACCGCCGTTCCCTCCTGGGTTCCTGGGGCCTGATCCAGCCCGTGGTCGCGGACGCGGCGCGGGCGGCCGGCGGCCGCGTGCTGGTGGAAGGCACCAAGTTCCTGTGGGGCTTGCCCGGGCCCGTGGTCACGGCCGACCTGGGCCGGTCGCCCGTGTGGGAGGCGGTCTCGGACGCCGGCGGCCCCGTCCGGGTCGCGATCCGGTTCCGGCAGTCGGACATCCGCTGGATCGCGTACGACGCGGAAGTCGCCTCCTGGGACCGGGCGATCCCCGCCTCCCACGCGTGGACTCGTACGGCGCTGCGCGCGTACGCCGACTTCGCCCGGCAACGGTTCGTGCTCGTGGTCGCCACCCCGTTCCGGGATCCGGGCTTCGGCATGCACTGGGTCTACGCGATCGCGCCCCGGCCGCACGCGCCCGCCCCCCGCGTCGCGCAACTGCCCGGCACCGACACCGCGTTCGGCCCCGCGACGATGGCCCTCATGCGCGGGGAAGGGGCGCGGGCGCTGGAGGGATACGCCGAACTCCACGCCATCATGCCCGACGTCACGGCGACCAGCGCCGTCCTGGGCGACGCCCTCGTGCGCGCGGGCCGGTCCCGGGAGGGCTACGCCCTCCTGCAGGTCGCCGCCGAGGACGGGCTGATCAAGTGGCGCTAGCGGGCTAGCCGCGTTTCAGCGTCTGCTGAAAGGCGGACGGTCCGTCCTCGGACCTAACTGAATCCGAGCTCGAAACTGACGGGGCTGTTGGCGGGGAGATCGAGCCGGCGGACATTGGGAGCGCCGGGCACCTCCAGAACCTGAAGCCCTTCTCCCGTGAACCGCATCGACTCGATGCGCACCGCGTTCGGAAGCCGGAGGGTCAGGAACTGGGAGTACGCGGAGGTGAGATCGAGCTCGATCCGCTTCGCGGCCAGGTCCCAGTCGAACGCGTCGACCATGATCCCGCCGCGGCACAGGAGTCCCGCGATGAACCCGTGCTGGAACCCCGCCGGACAAGCCGGGAGGAGATCGAGAACCCCTTTCCGGCAGAAGACGAGCATGGTGTTGATCACCTCAGGGATAGCCCCGTTCGCATCCACGTTGAAGATGCGCTGGGCCGGCTCGTGCGAAGTGACCATGCTCGCGTACATGGACTTCCCCGTCGCCATCAGGGTCAGGCGGCCGAGCGCGACCTCGGCCATGCGCAGGCGGGCCGCCGCCAGGGCCAGGTGCATGCGCCCGTGGGACGACCCTTCCCGCGAATACTCGATCCGCCGCTCGAGCGCGATGCGGGCGGCCCGCCAGAGCTCCGGGGTCTCCTCCGGGTCGAACTCGTAGCTCTGCCAGACCGGGTACAGGTGCGACGAGTGGCGGTGGTCGTAGCGCTCGCCCTGCTCGCGTACCGCCCACTCCTTGAGCGCCCCGCCTTCGTCGACCAGGTACGGCGGCAGACGATCCAGGATCCGGCCCAGCGCCGGCATCCACTCGATCTCCTGCCCGAGCACGTCGCAGACGCCGAACAGGCCGGCGATCAGCTCCCGCGCCACCGCGATGTCCATGGTCGCATTGTCGGCCGCCCCGTTCTCCGGGGAGTAGGACGGAGAGAACCTGACGTGCCCGTCCACGTCGTTGAACAGGAAGTCCCGGTAGAAGAGCGCGGCCTCCCGCATGAACGGCAGGGCCCGCGAGCGCAGGAACGTCTCGTCTCCCGTGTGCATCCAGTAGTCGTGGTACCAGTGCGCAAGCCACCCGGCCGCGGCGGTCCAGAAGAGCAGGGGGTAGTCCGCGTTCCAGTGCAGGTGCAGGCCGGAGTTGGACACGCGCGGGGGAACCAGGATCCCGCGGCATCCGTAGTATTTCATCGCGTTCTCGTGAAACTCCGGCAACATCGACTCCACCATCCGGAACAGCGGGTCGAGCAGTTCCGGCGTGTTGCAGGAGAGCATGTGCGCGATCGCGAGCTGGAGATTGGAGTCGAGCGTGAAATCGCCGGACCAGGCCGGCTCCCAGGTGCCCGTCCATATTCCCTGCAGGTTCGGCGGGAGTTCTCCCGTCGAGGAGATGATCACGTACCGGCCGGCGTCGTACATGCGTTCGACCAGCGCCGGCGAAAGCTCTCCGCGTTCCGCCGCCCGGTCGAGCAGAACCTCGCTGGCCAGCTTGCGATCTTCGCCGCCCTGGAGATCGAGCTGGACCCGGTTGAAGAGCTCGCCGTGCGCGACCGCGTGGGGCTTCATGAGGGCGTCGTAGCTGGCGGGCAGGACCTCGAGGTCGGCCATGAGCTTCCTCGGCGTGGTCTCCCCCCCGGTCTTCCACGGCACGATCCGCATCAGGAGGAGGAGCTCGTCCGCTCCCTCGACCCGGAGGGTCCGGTCCTGGAGCGTCAGCTTGCCGGCCTTCGCCACGATCCGGATCACGCTGTCGTATCCGCCCTTGCCCTTCGCGTAGACGTTGTGGACGAGGAACCACTCCTTCCCCAGCTCGGCCTCCGACCTGATCAGGGGATGGTCGATCGGGATCAGCTCCAGGTCCAGGGTCAACGCCGCCGGGGACCGCGCGGTCTCGGAGAAGACGATGACGTTGTCGCGCCGGGAGACGAACAGGCACCGGACCCGGTCCTCGCCGCCTTCCCGCCACCTGACCGCGACCTCGCCGCTCTGGAAGTCGGTCGTACGGGCGTACCCCTCGCCCGGCGACCGCACCGTCTCCCGGATCGAGAGCTCGAATCCCGGGTGGAACGGGTCGGTCCAGATCAGCCCCGGGAAGCCCTGTTCCTTCGCCTTCGCCTCCAGGAAGTCGTAAGCCGCCTCGTACCCCTCGTCCCGGATCAGGCTCCGGGCCTGGGGCATGAAGTGCGAGAGGTCCGGGACCTTCTCCCGGGTGCCCAGCGGCAGGAAGAGCCGGGCGTGGTTGGCGATGAGCCGCTCGTCGGCGGGATCGCCGAAGAGCATCACCCCCATCCGCCCGTTCCCGGATACGAACGCGTGCTCCCACGTCGCGGCGGGCACGGTGGACACCGTCCCGTGCCGGGGACTTAACCCCGAGAGATCAGCCAGCGGCTCGATCATAAGGGTATGAAAGCAGGGACAGCAGGAAGGGAGGCTGTGAGGTAGAAGATGAAAACTCGTGCCGGGGGATGGTACCGTGACCGCACTGGATAAGCGCGGGCACTTCGGGG
>Ga0315294_10007948_pt1 | contig 11646 bp, 8 predicted proteins | sample YL17G13_40_MG_FD_203626 | JGI IMG/M metagenome (GOLD analysis project Ga0315294, IMG submission 203626) | Sediment microbial communities from Yellowstone Lake, YNP, Wyoming, USA - YL17G13_40 | ecosystem: Environmental > Aquatic > Freshwater > Lake > Sediment | place: USA: Wyoming | collected...
TAAGGTATATGGTGAGACTGTACTGTATGACCGCGGTGGCGTGACTTATAAAGTTACATGCACCGGACAGTGGATGCTTAAGAAACAGGGAAGCGTAATGGCAAATGTTGTCGTGGAAAAACTTGAAAATCCAGTTTATGAAATGATGAAAAATCTTTCGTCCGTTGCACCTTATTTGACAGCTTATCATAAGGGTATTGTTTTTGGTAAACCAGAATTTGCTTTTACTGCCGATGATGATGTACTGACAGAAGAGGGAACGACCAGTGCTGGTTTCTATCTGCCTCGAAGGAATCCCAGAATCACCGATAGCGCAAATAGACATTTTTTTGATGTAATTCACAAGCCGTTGAATAATCTGCTGGCAAAGATCGCAGATATAAAATTAGTTGATGACCGAGATATCAAGACCTTACGCGATTATTATGCCGAGTCTCCAGTTTATATTGCCCTAGTTGGTGGTGCTACAGTTCTACCAAACTTCATTTATCAGAACTCTGTGGAGCCCGTAGACTATTGGAATGGGCAGTATTCATGGGGTGTTGGTACACCAAGTGATGTACCTTATGGTAATATTGATCCAAAACTATACGACTGGTCCAACCTTGCAAACGATATTTTTACAGAATATCCTCAACAAGAGAATATAGTAGGGCGTATAACTGGTTGGGATGTCCAAGACGCAAGTGCTCTAATTGCTAGGAACGTCTTTTATTCTGATATCATTGATGATTTAGGTGAGTGGAAAGATAGTGCTACGGTTCTGACTGGAGCGGGGCTAGATTTTCAACAGCCTCCTATTAAATTCCCGATAGCTAAACTATTTGGTGCAGCCCATCCCGGCGAGCCAATGAAACTATGGACCGGATTTGGCGAAATTTCTCTTGACAGGTCTATTGAATTGGAAAAATCATTAGGATTTAAAAATGTATATTCTGCCTATGGTGAAGCAGCTAACAGAGTGGGATTCAGTGATGACTCTATTGAAAAACTGAAGCATGACACAGGTATTCTGAATAAATTCTTCTTCTTTAAGACACAGATGAGAAAAATCATTGGAGCAGAAGCTGTAAAAGGAGGACAAATGATAGAAGGTGCCAACTTCATCTTTATGAATGGGCATGGGAATATGGCCATTATTGCCATGGACGGCATCGATTTAACGGCTTCTGGTTTTGGTGGTCCGATTGCACACTTTTTATTAAAACGGATTTTACAGTTAGTTAGTCCTTATACTGGACCGGGCTCCTCTCTTGCAACCCATTGTCAATATATTACAAGAGAAGTAGAAACTATGAAACTTGGTCCATCCTTTTTATGGCTTGAAAGCTGTATTACTGGAAAAATCGACGGTATGTATCCAAAGGGTTCTCTTGGGCAGGCATTCTTGCATGCAGGTGTAACATCCTTAATTGCATCCCCAACTGGCTCTAACATAGAGGGTGGCTATCTTGAACCTAAGAAAAGACTAAGCGATAACCCGATCTCGGTTTGGAGCGCATATATAAAAGCAAAATTAAATGCAAGAAAGGGAATCTATCCTGATCCTCACTTCGGCAACTTAATCTACACTGATCTGGTTAATTGTCTGAATGAGAAAGATTCCTCGATTGGAATGGCGCTAAGAGAGGCCAGAAACAAATATTTACCACAAGATGCTAGCTGGAAGCTATGGTGGTCTCCACCACTGGTAACTACTGGCGATCTCTTGCAAGATATTGAAATACAAAACACATACTCTGAGAGGATGGCTAGTGCGGCTTTGAAAGATCCATATATGATGCAGAACAAATACACTTCATACCAGGAGTATATGCTCTTCGGTGATCCTGCATTGAATCTATATGAACCTCTAAATGAAGGCGGCAAGTAACTCTCTAATTTTTTCTTTTTATCTTCTTTGACGATGATACTAGATTAGATAAATGACAAAATGGAACAATTCATAACGAGCAAACGTAGGTATTAATAACGTTTTAATAGAAGGCCAAACTCCCATCTTTTTTTGCTTTTATTAACCCTCTATGAAGAGAATAAGCACCTATTGTTACAAAAATTACGCACCATCCTCCAAGTATCAAAATATATTCTATTAATTCTGAATTAGGTATCCCGGGAATTAATGATAATCTTAACCCTTCTATAGAATAGTAGAATGGAACAAACTTGGCGATCGTCTGTAAAAATTCATTAGGCAGGACAGTTATCGGGAAATAAACAGGACAAAAAAAGATAGCAATGCTTTGCATCAGAGGAACCATGTCGCCTATATTTTTTATCCAAATAGTTAACCCCCCAAGTATCATGCCGATGCCGGTCATCATTATGATAGATAGAAGAAAAAATATTAATGTGAATATACTGGCTGTTGCGAATACGCTTATTCCAAATAATGCGTATCCGAAAATTACAAGAAGAATAATAGATATTAATCCAAAAATCGCGCTGAACATAGTATATGCAATCACCATCGTATAAATACTTGTGGGTGTAAGTAAAATTGATTCTAGAGTTCCTATCTCCATTTCCATCCTCAAGGAGCCTGCAGTACCACTCATAATGCTCCACATAAATCCCCATCCTATAGAGCCGATAAGGATATATGATATAAAATTTCCGTCATATGGAATAAGGTCAGGTATGACTCCAGATTTGAACATACTACCAAATAAAATCATATAAAAAAAGTTGAGGAGTACGCTAACGAACATCATGGAAAAAGCAACTTTATATGTGGAAATTACTCTGTAATCTCTTTTAACAAATACATTTATTTTTTTAATTTCATTAAGCATTTTTTATCACCTTCATAAATATTTCTTCAAGAGTAGGTTTTAACGTCTTTATTTCCGTTACGTTGATTTTTTCTTTTTTTGCAATCTCCATTATTTCTAAAAATATCTTATTTACATCTCCTGTTTCGATTTCGACAATATTGCCTTTTATCTCTACTTTTTCTAATACTTCAAAAGGTTTTGGATTATCACAGATAACCATAATTTTTTCATAACCCCAATAGTTTTTCTTAAGTTTTTCAGGTGTTCCTTCCAAAGCAATTCTACCTTGGTTAATTAGAGTTATCCTATCGCACATCTCCTCAATTTCATAAAGATTATGAGATGTCCAAATAATAGTCTTATCTTTAAAATCATTTTTTATAATCTTTTTTATATCATGGGCTGTAATGGGGTCTATGCCTGTAAGAGGCTCATCTAGAAAAATTACTGGCGGATTATTTAAAAGCCCTATAGCAAGAACAAGCTTATGTTTCATGCCTGTTGAATATTTCATAACAAGCTCGTTTTCCATCTTTTTAAGGTCAAACAATTCTAAGAGTTCATCAATACGTTCTTCTGGATTCCACATGTTTCTTAAGTTTGCAAAAAACTTCATATTTTGTCTTCCACTTAACCTCCAATAGAGCGATCTAACGAACTCACCTGCGAGTAAACTAACTTTACTTTTGACAACATTAGAATCTTTAACAACATCATATCCATCAATAATGGCTGTACCTTCATCAGGAAGTATTAAAGTTGATAGAATCTTTAGAAAAGTAGTTTTCCCAGCACCATTTGGACCAATTAAACCAACATTTTCTCCCTTTTTAATTTCTAAATTTATATGATCAACTGCAACTATTTCTTCTTTTTTTCTTTTTTTAAATGATTTTGTTAGATTTTCAGTAACGATCATCATCTCTCTCCATTTGTTGTTTTAATCGATTTTATTTGTTTCACCTATGGCCGTATCAGCCTTTAAGGGGAATAATAATACTCAATGGTTTTAAACATTTTCAATAAGATAAAGTATACTATCTACTTATTATAATTGAAAGGTTTTATTAATAATTTTGTAATTGCTTTAATTAGATAAAAACTTTTAAGCAGTCAAAAAAGGCGTGGCAATGGAAAATAAAACAAATTATGATATTTTTTTGGATTACATACCTGCTTTTTCAATTTGGTATAAAGCTTTACTAGTATATTTCTTTTTTATTATTGTTTTCATCTTAATTATGTTTTTTTTCCGGTGGATAAGTTCTACAATTTGGATTGGCGCAATCATAGGACAATCCATTGTCTCCGCTCTTTTGTCCATCTATTTCATATATATAGCGAAAAATGGAGACAAAATTAGTGAAAGATGCAGGGAAAAATATGGGGATTTAGCGGTTCAAAAATATTGGTTCAACTATCAATTTGCCACTATGCCATTTATCAGTGCCGCTTATTATTTTCCTCTTTTGTTGTATAATTATGATTTTTTACCAACAATTACTAAAATGCCTTCACATTTAATAAATAGCAGTATCTTTCCGTATTTTGTTGCTATTCCTCTTGGTATATTCCTTGTCATTTTTGGATTCATGATGAAACGGCCTTCAGGCGGTTATGGGTCGGATTATGACAATTATATCTATACTATAATTCCTGAAAAGAGTAGGTTAATTACCGAAGGGATGTATCATTTTATTAGGAATCCTCAGTATTTATCCAGAGGCATCATTGCGATGGGATTTGGTGTTATAGCAAATAACATCAGCGCTATTTTGGTAGGCTTGATACATTTTATTTCATATTGTGCAATTATACCTGCTGAGGACGATGAGCTATTAAGAAGATATGGAGATGAATTTAGAGTTTATAAGAATCGCGTTCCTGCTTTATTTCCAAAATATGGTAATTGGAAAAAATTACTTAAAAATGTTTTTAGTAAATAAGAAAAAAACGAATTGTATAATTGGTATATCATAAATAACAAAAAAATGATTTTGTTATAAAAATAACAAAATTTTGTTTATTTAACATTTTTTCTATTTTTTTCCATTTTTTAAACAATAGATTTATATACTGGTTAGTATAATATTTATATTAGGGTATAAAAATGTTAGACAGCACTTTCGTAGGTGGACCATTTGGTGGAGTCTTTAAACGGCTCTTCCTCAGATGGCTCAACAGAAAAAATCAATAAAGATTTTCAAGTAAAGTCACTGTGAAATAAATCGCAGTTAAACTTTACTTTAAAATTGTATGCCGTTCATGGATATATTGTGATGGTATACAGCGCCAATAATCTAATCTTTTTTTCTTATTGTAAAATTGGTATATTTTTAAAATGGTTTTTTAAAGATAATTTTGTCTGGTTTAGCTAAATCATAAATATTAAAATACTGACAGTCGTTTATTAATTTATAGCAAGTCAAATTTAGATTTAATAGAAAAATAGGGGTTTTATATTGGGACAGGAAGATGATATTGGCATCCTTTTAAGTTACATTCCAGCTTTTAGAGTCTGGTACATACTTATTTTAAATTACTTTTTCCAATTTTTACTTTTTATCTTTTTTTTAATTTCTTTCTGGTTGGTAAGCTCAAGATTTTTTCTTGGAGCATTATTAGTCGAATTCATTATTGTTTTTTTTGGTACACTTCCTTATAAATATATAACAAAAAATTCTGAAAAAATACGAAAGAATTATTTAAAAAAATACGGTCAGCTTGCGACTCAGAAGTTATGGTTTCATTACGAATCTTACACTATTCCTTTTTTATCATCAAGTTTGTATTTCCCTCTCTTATTGATAAATTACGATTTTATTCCGAAAATTATTAATCTCGAGCCACATTTTTTAACCAGCAGTTTTTTTCCCGTCTATATCTCCATTCCAATAGGTATACTAATTATAATCATCGGAGTAAAGATTAAGAGGCCATCTGGCGGATTTGGTGAACTTGTTGAATCTTATGTATATTTAATTTACCCAGATAAAAGTAAACTTCTAAAAGATGGAAAATATCAATATATCCGTCATCCAAGGTATCTTGGTAGAGCCACTGTTGCCTTTGGTTTTGCTTTAATAGCTAATAATATACTTGCGATATTAGTTGCAACTATACATGCTGTAACTTTTTGGTCACTTATACCATATGAGGATTATGAACTTTCTAATAGATTTGGGGATGAATTCAGGTCTTATAAAGATAAAGTTCCGGCTCTGGTTCCTAGATATGGGAACTGGAAAAAATTCATTAAGTACATATTTTACAATAAAAATTAAAGGTGTATTTTTATGGAGAAAGAAGATGATTTTGATGTTTTTATCGAAAACTTTCCTGTATTTAAAACAAAAAGAACTATACTAATATTTGCATACCATTTTTTCATTTTTCTTTTGATAATGATAAGTTTATGGTTAATACGATCAAATTTTTTGATTCTAATACTGCTAGCTCAATTTTTAATAACCTTGTGCGCAAATGTGCCTTTAATATATGTTTTGAAAAATTTTGATATAATACGAACAAAATATCTCCAGAAATATGAAAAATATCCTTGGCAGCATTTCTTATTTCATTATTCATTTACAAGCCCCTTTGGTGCTGCAGCGCTTTATTCCCCTCTATTACTTATAAACTATGATTTTTTGCCATCCACTATCCAGCTTCCTTCTAATCTTATAACAAATAATTTATTTCCTTTCTATGTATCACTTCCACTAGGCATCATAGTTATTTTATTTGGATTGCTTCTTGATAAACCGGCTGGGGATTATGATCGGGACAGAGATCTCTATATTTATATGATATATCCATATAAAAGCAGAATATTCAAAGAAGGAATTTATCGATATATTAGGCATCCTCGTCTTCTTCTACGTTACACAGTCTCATTTGGCATTGCCTTGATAGTAAATAATCTGTTGGCGATATCCGTGTCTCTTATACATTTTATTCCATATGCAGTTTATGTCTATACTGTTGATAATGAACTTTCTAGAAGATTTGGAGATGAATTTAGGTCTTATAAAGATAAAGTTCCGGCTCTGGTTCCTAGATATGGGAACTGGAAAAAATTCCTAAAATTGATAATTTTTAGAAAAGAAATTTAAAAATATTTTTTTTTTATTTTTATCCTTTTTTAACAAAATCTAAACCAAAAGCCTTATTTTCATGAGAATAGATATACTTAACATAATATCCATTTTTTCGTAAAAATTCTTTGGAATATTCAAGTCTTTCAATCATTTCTTTTTCAGGTATTTTTGGTTCGATTTTTTCTGCTTCAGTATCTTTTTTACATGAAAATAAAAAAAGCTGACCGCCGTTGAAATTCATTTCTAAAATAGAATCTAAAGTTTCTTGGAATTCTTCCCTTTTTTCAGTTGGGAAACATATTATGAATTGGCATGTAAAAAATACATCTTCAGTTGCATTCATTAACCTTCTAATTGCATCTTTTATTTTTTTGACATCAGAATATCTGTTCATGAGTTGTAAAATTCTTTTATTCATTGACTGGAGCGATAAATCAAAAATCAGAATCTTGTTTTTCTTCAGAATTTTTTCAAGTTCATCAATATATTTAACAACCCATCTCGGATGAACTTCCCTAAGAGTAATTTTGTAATCGCCAGGTTTTTTAGTAAGCTCGTTAAGTATTTCTGGGAAACTGCTATTAATATCTATACCATATATTCCAACGTCTGAAGAATCTAAAATGAAATTTTTATAACCTTTACTTAAGCCCCTTTCAAATTCTTTTATACAGTCTTGAAGGGGCTTGCTGCGATATTTTCCAATTGCTTTTTTAATTCCGCAATATGAGCAATTTCCCATGCAGCCTTCACTGATTCTAATATGAAAGTGTTCTTGTGTTAAAAAATAACCAACTCTTTTATCCTTTGTTAAATGTGTAAAAATAAATTTATTTATTTCTTTTGGTATTATTTTCAGAAATTTAATTTTATAGAGGATTTTTTTAATATGATCAACATTACCAGCTCCGTTGGGGGTCTCATATAAACTATTTGCATCAGCTATATCCTTAAATCTAACATTATTTTTAGGAGGAAATAAAACCTCGATTTTCTCATCAAGCTCCTTGGTTTTTAAAGTTTCTCCGTTAAAAATCTTTGAGAGATCTTCTTTATTTATGTCAGGAAGACACCCGGCTACAATAATTTCAGCGTTATACTGCTTAAAATCAGTAATTTTTTTCAATGCTAATTCTGTAGTATAAGCTAAAAAAGCACAAGTTACAATGATAATAGTTTCAGCATCATTCGGTTTATCAACAAGCTTATATCCATTTTTCGATAGGTAGTCTTTAATTTTATTTGCGTCCAATAATCTTTTCCAACACGGATCTGCGGGATAGATAAAAATATTGTCTCTTGTCATAATTTAGCGCTCTTCATTATTAAAATAATTACACTTTATTTATACTTTAGGAAAAAATGCGGTTAGCATCATTTGTTATTCCTAAATAGTACTTTAAGAATTCGTCCCACATGGTGTTTTTCGAAAACCTAAGGTCTTCATATGGATATGGAATATTAGGACCATATACATATCTATTATACATTCTTTTACTAGATGGAAAGTAAATACTTAGACCATGAGATTCATCTCCAGGAACTATAGTATTGGCAGTTATTGTATCATTTAGTTTTTCCATAACTGAAAGGCATTTGGTCTTTATTTCAGGTATATTTACATTCTCTCTGATTAGATCCACTAAGTTGTATAAATCTATCCAACAATCCCATGCGAACATTTCCAATGGGAACTTCTGGTAAAAATAATGACTTTTTCCGAAATAAACAAAATCTAAACCGAGAACCCAATTTTTAGGAAGACCTTTTCCATATTCTCTAACTTCAGATCTAGCTTTTTTAATGGCATTATGAACATTTTTATTATCCTTATATAAAATTAAAAACGAGGCTAAATCATCAATTGCAGTGATAAGAGGACTAATTTCACTTACGTTCACAGCACTACAAGTTGTATGCATTTGAACTGTATGGAATTTGGGGTTAGGAAGCTTGTTCAGAAATTTTGTTAAATGACTAGGATTTGCATAGTCACTAGCATAAGGCCCTTCGAAAAATGAAAAATTAACTGGATAGTGATTATAAGGGCCTCTGTTAGCGAATTCTTCAGGGGCCATCTTTGTGTTATTCTTAAGATCCCACAACGGTTCATAGTAACGTTTGCTGCATAGTTCTCCATCAGGTATATGCTCTTCTGAAGTTACTACATAATTAACATATGGTGCGATTTCATAAACGTTCTCTATCATTCCTAAAACACAAGACTCAAGAAAAATTACATCGATTTTATTTTCACCATTATTTGTAATATTCTTAAGTGTCTCGCCAAAAACCGGCCAACCAGGCCCATGGCTGCCATGCTGGTCATGTAAAGATCTTAATTGCCATCCTGCGGTGCCAGGGGCGACCACAAACAATACATAATGATTTGCAGGATATGCATTCATCATAAGTTTACAAAACAAATTCAATGTATTTGGATTACCTGTATCTACTTCATCTGGCCAACCAAAACGTTCATTCAATATTTCCTTTCCGCCTGTATCGTTAACCAGTATTAATTGTGTGTCACCAACTTCGATGCTATCTTTCATAACCAGTATGTTAAGCCCCTCAGTCGATTTTATTTTGGTTAAATTTTCCAGGACATCCAAAGGATCTTTACAAAAAAAACTTAGGTCTCCACAGAGATAATACATTACAGTCCAATCAGCGGTAATTTCCCCACTAGAATAATCATTTATTCCTAATTGTGCCATAGCACTTTTATTAAAAGAAATATTTGATAATAAAATCACGCAGCTTATCACAATTATTGTTAATAATTTATTTTTTATTTTCATCCCTTTATATATTATTTTATAAGGTATATAAAACTACCGATTAATAAATAACAGAATTATTTATACAGTTGCGAAATTAATTTAAATGAGATAGACAATATAATATCCCTATAGATGACGAAGATTTTTGCTATGAATGTGGGGGGATGCGTAGAGAGATGGTTAGACCTTAATAGAATACGCAGTTATCTAAGTAAGAATAATTATATTCTTGTAGATAAGCCAAAGGATGCAGATATAATTATTCTGGTCACTTGTGCAGCTTTAAATGAAGTAGCAAGTTCCACATTAAATATAATCAAAAATTTTCAGAAGTATAATGCAAAGTTAATTATTGGAGGATGTCTTCCGGATATTGAACCAGAAAAACTCTCAAGGATTTTTAACGGAGAAACACTAGCAACTAAAGAAATTGACCAAAAAATAGAACGTTTATTTCCCCCAATTAACAACATCAAATATTGTGAAATCGGCGATTCTAATAGTGTTTTAGGAGACGTTCAAGAAAGCGAGTCAACTAAATTTTCTAAAAAAAATTTTGAGGAATCTTCGAATAAGAAAAATATACGTCTCAGAATTAGAAATTATATTTTAAAAAATCTGTTTGGTGAAAAATCCATCACATATAAATATCATACAGAAAAAAGAAACTTATACCATATTAGAATCTCATGGGGTTGTATAGGAAACTGTTCGTTTTGCATCACTAAAAAAGCTATAGGCTCTTTTAAAAGCAAACCATTTGAAGAGTGTATCCAAGAGTTTAAAAAAGGATTAAAAGCAGGCTACAAGAATTTTATTATTTGTTCAGATGATCCTGGAGCATATGGTGCAGATATAAATAATAGCTTCTCTAACTTGCTGGATGAAATGACAAATGTAGAAGGTGATTACAATATAATGATTACAGGCGTGTCACCAGTTACGCTGATGAATTATATAGATGATCTTGAAAAAATATTAAAGAAAAAGAAAATAACAGCGATACTTTTTCCAATTCAATCTGGCAGTAGTCGTATATTAAAACTTATGCATCGTTATTCAGATGTAGAGAAAATGAAGGATGCATTTTTGAGATTAAAGAAATCTTTCCCAGATTTAGTATTAGAAACTCAAATTATCTTAGGCTTTCCCACAGAAACTTTCGAAGATTTTAAGCAATCTCTAAATCTTGTTAAGGAATGCAATTTTTACTCAGGCTATCTTTATAAGTTTTCTTGTAGACCTGGTACAGAAGCAGAGAAAATTGAACCAAAAATACCTGACGAAGAAATGACTAAAAGATTGAAATACGCAAAGAAATTTTTTAGAAAAGAAGGATATAAAATGTCCTATTTCAAATATGGTTTATCAGGTTTATCCAAAGATATGAATATTTTTCATCTTAAATAAAGAAACTATCAGATAAAACTTTAAATATTCTTGTCATAACCGCCTATTTTGAGACTTGGGTCACCAAAAAGAACCAATTTTTCTACTATCTTTGCATCTATTGCTGAATCATTATAGGAGTTCTCATTCCAATTAATAGGATGAGCTAATAAATAATTATCAATTGCTTTCCCAAAACATTCTCCAAGTATTCTGGTATTATTAATGCCATATTCTCTAAAAAACAGCATAATCAACTCACCATCGCCTCCTCCTTTAGTAGGATCTAACTTATCCTCAGTAATTAATGAAAGAGCCGTATTTCCAATAGTTGCAATGCATCCGCCATTAATTTTATGTGTAAGGCGCCAGTTTAAGCATTCATAGCAAGGACGTTTTCCATTCCATGTTGTGTGAGCTATACTTACATTGAATAAAGAACAAAAGCAACCCATATTAACACATACCGGTAGTTTATTTCTATTTCTAAGAAAAGGTATATTGTAATTAGATAGACCTGCAATCCATTCGGTACTATTTGGAGGATGGTCAGAAAAAGCAGAAGGACAACCATGGCAATCAAAATAACAAAAA
>Ga0315294_10007949_pt1 | contig 11644 bp, 4 predicted proteins | sample YL17G13_40_MG_FD_203626 | JGI IMG/M metagenome (GOLD analysis project Ga0315294, IMG submission 203626) | Sediment microbial communities from Yellowstone Lake, YNP, Wyoming, USA - YL17G13_40 | ecosystem: Environmental > Aquatic > Freshwater > Lake > Sediment | place: USA: Wyoming | collected...
CACGCCCGGCCATCTTATCAGACTTGTCTCCTGTTGCCACCTTTATTTCAAGCAATTATGTTGGCTTCTCATCTCTCGTGACCTTCACAGAAGAGGCCCTGAAGCTCGTTTCGAAGGTAGAGAAGGAACTAGGTTGGCTTTATGAGGGTGTTTCTGGTGGTCAGGTTTTAAGCGCAGTGTGGTCAGACTTATTCTTATGTCCGAATTGCAGCCATGAATTTGTCTTTTGGGAAGCAGATCTCAAAAAAGAACCAATGCACGAGGCATTTCCTTGTCCACATTGCGGGACAACTGTCGGCAAGGCTGCCTCCAAGACAACTGGTGCCATCAAGCTCGAACGTCCATTTGCTACAGCCTTTGATCCGATTCTAAAGAAGGTGGTGCGGGTACCGAAGTTTGCTCTAGTAGAGGAAACAACTAAAGCTGGATCGACCCGCAAGACAGAGACGATCAAGGATGAAGGCAGGAAAATCTTTGTTTCTTATTTTGAGGGACGCTTGTGGCCTTATGTTCCCACAGACGAGTTTTTCCCGGGGCGGCAAACCAACAAGCTTATTAACGGCTCGGGCATTTCACACATTTGCCACATGTACACGCAGAGAGCACTGTTCGCATACGGCTATTTGTGGCAACAGCGGCTTTCTTCAGATAAGCACACTTCGCTTTTCAGATTCTGCTTGAGTTCCATAAACAACTACATATCCCGGAAGCAAGGCTACTTCGGAGGGGGTGGAGGCGTATCTGGTACCCTCTTTACGCCGTCCCTCCACATTGAGCGAAACGTCTTCGATGTTCTTAGGCGGAAAATCACGAAGCTTCGATCAATTCAAGTGAAAGAGGCCGGGCCAGAATGCATCTCGACTCAAAGCATCGTTGATCTACGGAATATCCCAAGCGAGTCAGCTGACTATATCTTCACTGACCCTCCGTTCGGGGAGTCGCTCCAGTATGCCGAGCTGAACATGTTTGTTGAAGCTTGGTTGAGAGTAAGGACTGTTGTCGAGGAAGATTGCGTTTTGAATTATGTGCACAAGAAGGATTTACCGTTTTACTCGCATATGATGTTTGGAGCGTTCAAGGAGTACTCAAGAATATTAAAACCTGGCCGATGGATAACAATCGAGTTCCACAACAGCCAGAATGCGGTTTGGAGCGCAATACAGCAAGCCATTGAATCATCTGGGTTGATTATCGCGGATGTGCGCATCCTTGACAAGCAGCAGCGGTCCTTTAACGCGGTTAACAGGTCGGGTGCAGTAGACAAAGATCTCGTGATCTCTGCCTACAAGCCAAACGGCGGTCTTGAGGATCGCTTTAAACTCGAAGCGGACACGGAGGCGGGCGTTTGGGACTTTGTGCGCGCTCACCTAAAGCAGCTCCCCGTTTTTGTTTCCAAGGACGGCAAGGCTGAGGTCATAGCCGAAAGACAGAACTTCCTGCTCTTCGATCGTATGGTGGCATTCCACGTCCAACGGGGAGTGCCAATTCCTTTATCCGCATCGGAGTTTTATGAGGGGCTAGCCCGGCGCTTCCCCGAACGGGAAGGAATGTATTTTCTGCCTGAGCAGGTCGCTGAATATGATAAAAAGCGCATGGCTGTTCGAGATGTTTTACAGCTCCAATTATTCGTTTTCGACGAAGCTACAGCAATTCAGTGGCTCAAGCAACAGCTTACGAAGAAGCCGCAGACATTCCAAGAACTCCATCCTCAGTTTCTTAAGGAAATCGCCGGCTGGCAAAAACAAGAAAAAACATTGGAGCTGTCCGAATTATTAGCTGAAAACTTTCTTCGGTATGATGGCCAAGAAGAGGTGCCGAATCAAATACACAGCTATTTGAGCACGAATTTCAAGGAGATGAGGAACTTATCTAAAGATGCCTCCGCTCTACGAGCTAAAGCTAAAGACCGGTGGTATGTCGCCGACCCAAATAGAGCTCGAGATCTAGAAAAATTGCGTGAGCGAGCACTCTTGAGGGAATTTGAGGATTATAGGGAAGCGAAGCAGACACGATTGAAAGTCATCCGTTTGGAAGCTGTTAGGGCCGGATTTAGAAAGGCTTGGCAAGAGCGTGATTACGCCACCATTATCGCGGCAGCCAAAAAGATCCCTGAAAACGTTCTCCAAGAAGATCCCAAGCTTCTCATGTGGTACGATCAGGCGCTGACACGTTTAGGAGCGGAAAGCTAGATTGAAAAAAAACAATGACGATCAGAGCCTATTTGAAAACCAGCGCCCTGCTAATCCGCAGGGGCCGGTCGAGTGTCTTGGGATGAAGTTTGAAAACGATGAAAAGCGCCAAGATTACTTTTTGGAGAAGCTGCATGAGAAGCTCCTGGACCCGGAGGTCCGCAAGATCGAAGGGTTTCCCATCGGGAGCGATGAGAACATCCTGGGCCTATCCGACCCGCCATACTATACGGCTTGCCCAAATCCGTTTATCGCAGACTTCATCAAGCACTACGGCAAGCCCTACGACCCCAGCAAGCTATACAGCCGGGAGCCGTTCGCCGCTGATGTGAGTGAGGGCAAGAACGACCCGATCTACAACGCCCATTCTTACCATACAAAGGTGCCGCACAAGGCCATCATGCGGTACATCCTCCATTACACCGAGCCAGGTGATGTTGTCTTTGACGGGTTCTGCGGCACCGGAATGACCGGAGTGGCAGCGCAATTATGTGGAGACAGGGCCACGGTCGAATCTCTGGGCTATAAGTTGGACAAGGATGGTACGCTCTTCCAACGGGAGACGGAAGAGAACGGCAAGACAGTGTGGAAGCCGTTCTCTAAACTTGGGGCGCGACGGGCAATCCTTAGCGACCTTTCCCCGGCGGCCACATTCATCGCCTATAACCATAACACGCCGGTGGATGTCACGGAGTTTGAGCGTGAAGCCAAGTGGATTCTGAAGGAATACGAAAAGGGAACAAAGTGGATGTGGGAAACCTTTCACTCAGATGGAAAAACAGTGGGCAAAATAAATTATGTCGTCTGGTCCGATGTGTACTCTTGTCCAGAATGCACAAATGAATTTGTTTATTATAATCATGCTTTTAAAAATGAGGGGAACTCAGTTGAATTCACACCAGAATTTCATTGCCCTGTCTGTCATAATCTAATTTCCAAGAATCCGGCCAAAGATTCATGCGCCCAGAAACCAGATCGCATTTTTGATACAATTTTTGATTCTCTGATTAATAAGACTGTAAAAAAAGCCAAACAAGTTCCAGTCATTGTTAACTATAGCATAGGCACAAAAAGACACGAAAAGAGATTAGACTCGAAAGATTTAGAATTATTGCAATTGATAATGTCCACCAAGCTGGACTCGTCTTATTTACCCGTCGCTGAAATTATTGAGGGTGACAAATCCGGCGATCCCTTCAGTGTGGGCATCAGATATGTTCATCAATTTTACACGCACAGAATACTTGTGTCTCTGTCACAATTCATCAAGGCATCTGGTGGAAATAGGCAACTGTCGTTTCTAATAGGAAGTGTGCTGCCAAAGCTGACCTTAATGAATCGATACATGCCTCAGCACGGTGGTAGGGCTTTGGTCGGTCCGATGGCAAACACACTTTATGCACCTCCTGTCTGCGTAGAAAATAATGTTATTGATCAACTGTGGTTTCAGTATAAGAAAATAGTGCAAGCTTTTAATGAGCTTGAAGGTTCGATAATTGCCACCCAAGCAGCACAATCAGCCATGCTTCCAGAATCTTCCGTTGATTATCTATTTCTTGATCCACCCTTCGGCGCGAACATAATGTACTCAGAATTAAGCTACATTCGGGAGGCATGGCTTCGAGTATTCACCAATAATGAGCCAGAGGCCATCGAGAACAAGTCGCAAAACAAAGGCATTAATGAATACAGATTGTTAATGACTGAGTGCTTTAGGGAAGCCCATAGGGTTCTTAAGCCAGGGAGATGGATGACCGTCGAGTTTTCAAATACCAAGGCCAGCGTATGGAATAGCATTCAAAATGCTCTGTCCGACGTCGGGTTCATCGTCGCCTCCGTTGCGGCCTTGGACAAAACACGCGGTGGTTTGCATGCGATGCTTGGCCCTACAGCGGTAAAGCAGGACTTGGTCATTTCCTCCTACAAGCCCAATGGCGGTTTCGAGGAACGTTTTCGGAAAGAGGCGCAGACTGAGGAGGGTGTCTGGGATTTTGTGCGCACACACCTGAAATTTCTCCCAGTCATCAAGCGTGGAGCCTGTGCCACGCATCTGATCGCCGTTACTGAACGCGATCCGCGCATCCTATATGACCAAATGGTGGCCTACTTCGTCCGTAAAGGTTATCCCGTACCGCTGAACAGCGCGGCCTTCCAGGGAGGGCTGTCCCAGCGCTTTTCTTACCGTGATGGCATGTATTTCCTACCCGACCAGGTGGCCGAATACGACAAGAAGAAGCTGACCGCAGGAGGCATGGAGCACATGTCGCTCTTTGTCTCCGACGAATCCTCTGCCATCGCATGGCTTCGCCAACTACTCAAAGACAAGCCACAAACATTTCAGGACATTCATCCACTGTTCATTAAGGAGCTTGGCGGCTGGCAGAAATATGAAAAGCTGCTGGAGCTTTCCGAGCTATTGGAACAGAACTTCCTCCGTTTTGACGGCAAAGGCGAAGTGCCGAACCAGATTCATAGCTACCTGTCCTCCAACTTTAAAGAGTTGCGCAACCTGCCGAAGGGCGATGAGAGCCTGCGTGCCGAGGGCAAGGACCGCTGGTACGTGCCCGACCCGAACAAGGCAGCCGATCTGGAGAAGTTGCGCGAGAAGTCGCTGCTCAAGGAATTCGAGGACTTCCGGACGTCCAGCCAGATGCGCCTCAAAGTGTTCCGCCTTGAAGCGGTGCGCGCAGGTTTCAAGAAGGCATGGCAGGAGCGTGACTACACCACCATTATCACCGTTGCCCGCAAGATTCCTAAGAATGTCCTCCAGGAAGATCCGAAGCTCCTCATGTGGTACGACCAGGCTCTAACCCGCGCAGGGGAGGGCTGTTAAGAGTGTGGGCTCACGTGACAGGGCATTTTTCGATGTTTCTGTCGAATCTAGAGCTGACGCAAAGCCAACGAGATGACGCTATGACCAAGGTGAGCAGCGTCGGCGGCTGTCTTCATACAAAGTACTATCAAGGAGCCTATGACTCAGGGAATGTCGTGGTTGTTGGCTCCTATGGAAAGGGCACGGCTGTTCGACCACCATCGGATATCGACATTATCTACCTACTACCTGTTTCCGAATATTACAGAATCAATCAGGTCTTTGGTAATGGCCAATCACAACTTCTGCAAGAGGTTAAGCGTGCTTTGGCAGACACTTTTCCTCGCACCGATCTCAGTGCTGACGGTCAGATTGTGAAGGTTCCGTTTACTTCTTATTCTGTCGAAGTAGTTCCCGCGTTCCGTTGTGATGATGCCACTTGCCTTACATGTTATACCGCTGATGGAGGTTCTTGGCGTGCGAGTAACCCCCGGGCGGAATATCGCGCGATAGCTGACTTGGATGCCGTCTTTGGAAACAAAGCGACCCATCTCACAAAAATGTTGAAGGCATGGAAACGTGAATGCAATGTCCCTCTGAAATCAATCGTTTTAGAGATTGCAGCGTGTTCGCTTGTGCGCCAGTGGCCATACAACAAACAGTCCATCTTCTGGTATGACTGGTTGATCAGGGATTTCTTTGCATATCTTTGGCAATACAAGAACGGAACTGCGCAGATCCCTGGTATCCAGGAGACCATTAGTTTGGGCGACGAGTGGGTGTCGCGGTGTGAATCAGCCTGCTCAAGAGCTGTGAACGCTTGCGTATATGAATATCAGGATTTGGGGGTATTGGCTGAGGACGAGTGGAAGAAGATCTTCGGTGACCAGTTCACCAGGGCAAACTGATTCTTTGGAGAAAATGCATGAATAGGACAACCGACATGAATGATTCTCGGAAGTTCTTGGGTGTGGTCCGAGAGCTATACGGCCGGGTTACATGGACGCATAAGACCCACGAGAAGGACAGAGAAATCTGGAGTGGTAGAGTGTGTCTGACCCGATGGATCAACGTTGTTCTTATCGGGATTACATCGATTCTGGCGACTGTAGGCGCCATTTTTAATAGCCAATTTGTTTTTGTTGTCACGAGCATTTTAGGCGCATTGAGCACTACATTTGTTGTGTACCAGCTAAGCTTCGCTCCAGAAAAGATCGAAGCCGAACATCGCATGGTAGCCAAGAGGCTACTTTACCTGCGGGACCAGTACCTGATCCTAATTCAGGAAGTAATGTCTAACAGAACCCCTATTGAGCAACTTCAGAACAAGCTGGAATCTCTTCATCGGGAGGCATCTATTGTTTACGAATACGCTCCAGATTCATCATCAAAGGCGTATACGGCTGCAAGCGAGGCATTGAAGACCAAAGAAGAGATCACATTCAGTTGTGAAGAAATTGACATGCTTCTGCCCGAAGACCTGCGTCTCAAAACAAAGGTGCCTCCAGAAATCGAAGGAGAAGCCAAGGGCTGATGACTATTTCCATCAATAGTTGGTACTACAGCCCGGACCACGGGCAGATCTGTCAAGTCATCGAAGTTCAGTCCCTTTGGGGAGAGACGATTTGCCGAGTCTGGATGCCCGGCCGTAACTCTGTAGTCCAAATCCCGGCCTCCAGACTGATCCCGCTAGAGAGCGCAGGAATCGGTTCCTCTGATTACATCGCCTATATTGCCGCTGCTGCACGAGTGGCCGATGCAGCTACACAGGACATGCTTCTTGCTCCCCTCGGCACCTCCCTCATTCCACTCCCACATCAAATAAGGGCTCTGTCCCGTGCTCTCGCTAGTGACCAAATACGTTACCTCTTAGCGGACGAGGTTGGCCTTGGTAAAACTATCGAGGCCGGACTTATTATGCGGGAACTAAAGCTGCGCGGCCTAGTGAAACGCACCCTTGTCATAGCCCCTAAGGGGCTCGTGATCCAATGGGTCAGCGAGATGCGCTTACATTTCGGCGAATCTCTTAAGCTGGTGCTCCCTGAAGATCTAAAGATCTTAAAGCGTATCGGGCCGTCATTTAGCTCAATAGACATGGAGTATCCTAATTATCAGGAGACTATGATAGACAATGCTTGGCAGTTATTCTCCCAAGTTATCGTCCCAATGGACAGTGTTAAACCGATAGACAAACGGCGCGGGTGGACTGCAGGTGATGTAGAAAAGCATAACCGGGAGCGTTTTGAGGATTTAATTTCGGCGGGATGGGACTTGATTATCGTCGATGAAGCGCATCGCCTGGGTGGGAGCACCGAACAAGTTGCTCGCCACAAACTTGGACAGGGGCTATCCGAAGCGTCACCATATCTCCTTCTTCTTTCAGCCACACCTCATCAAGGCAAGACTGATGCTTTTCACAGACTCGTATCTCTGATCGACACTCGAGCATTTCCCGATGTCGAAAGTGTCGTACGGGAGCGAGTTCAGCCTTATGTACTCCGGACAGAAAAACGCCATGCCATCGATCCTGAAGGGAAGCCGCTGTTCAAAGCCAGGCACACGCAACTGGTCCCCGTTTCTTGGGAAAAAAGACATCGTGATCAGCGATTTCTTTACCATGCCGTAACGACGTATGTCCGCGAAGGATACAACCAAGCATTGCGCGAAAAGCGAAACTATATAGGTTTCCTTATGCTCTTAATGCAACGTCTTGTAGTATCAAGCTCAAGCGCTATAAGGAAATCACTTGAAAAGCGACTAGAAGCACTTAGCGAGCCCGGTGAACAATTGCCTCTTTTTCCCTTCTATACCGAGGAAGAATGGGCCGATCTTGACGGCCAGGAACAAATGGAAGCGCTACTGGGAACGCGCTTCAAGGCGCTCAAGAATGAACGAGCCGAAGTGAAACTCCTATTAGAAGCTGCAGACCGTTGTAGACAGGTTGGGCCTGATGCGAAAGCCGAAATCCTGCTGGATTGGCTATACCGCTTGCAAGCCGAGGAAAGCGATCCGGATCTTAAAGTGCTTGTCTTTACAGAGTTTATCCCTACTCAAGAAATGTTGCGGCAATTCCTTACCGAACGAGGATTTTCGGTCGTCTGCCTCAACGGATCCATGGACACTGAAGAACGAATCCGGGTTCAAGAGGCCTTTGCCCGTGAGAATCGTATCCTTATCTCCACCGATGCAGGCGGTGAGGGCTTGAACCTTCAGTTTTGCCACGCTGTAATCAACTATGATATTCCCTGGAACCCGATGCGTCTTGAACAGCGGATTGGCCGAGTGGACCGTATCGGTCAAACACATATTGTGCGTGCTGTCAACCTCGTGTTAGAGAATTCTGTTGAGTACCGGGTTCTCGAAGTCTTGGAAAAGAAGCTCGCAATCATTTTAGAGGAATTCGGGGTGGACAAGACCGGAGATGTTCTGGATTCAGCTCAGGCAGGAAAGATATTCGATGGGCTCTATTTAGAAGCGATTCTTAATCCCGATAGGGTTGAAAAATCGGTGGAAGGGGTTGTCAGGCAACTAAGAGAACAATTAAGGGAAACTCGTGCGGGCGCTTCAGTGTTGGGAGCGACGGAGGATCTTAATCCGAGTGAAGTCCAGGGTCTTCTCGCTCATCCCTTGCCCCATTGGGTCGAGCGTATGACCACGAGCTATCTTAAAGCGAATGGCGGAAAAGCAGAAATGACAGATCGCGTCTGGAAACTTATCTGGCCTGACGGCACAAGCTATCCGAATGTGGTCTTCTCAAGCTCTGAAGCCGAAAAGACGCCGACGGCGCGCCACCTTACGTTAGAAGAGCCCAAGATCCGTGATTTGGCAATGAGGATTCCGCGATGGGCACCTGGGCAGCCTGTTCTAGCGGTATCGTTTCCTGGTATTTCTGCAGAGATCCGGGGCGTCTGGTCTCTCTGGGAAATCTCTGCTATTAATCAAGCTTCAAAAAGCGCAGGGCAGAAAGATGGAATTGTACCTCAGGATCTGGAACCCGCGACTCGCCGACGGCGAATAATGCCGCTTTTCCTGACTGACGACGATAGGGTATATCTGCCTACGGCCAGGCACATATGGGATCAACTCTTGGTAGCAAATCCAGCGGTACGCTCTTTGTTGAGCACAGAACGTTCTCAGGAGATCTTTGAACGGTCACAAAAAACAGCAGAAGAGCAGGGGAAATCTGCTTATGAAGGACTCTTACAGGAGCACCAGGCGCGAATTGCCCACGAGCGGGGAAAAACCGATTATTCATTTTCGGCACGCCGCAAAGCTATTGAGATGATTGGACTGCCAGAGGTGCGTAATTTCAGATTGAAGCGATTGAAAGAGGATTATGATCAGAGGATTCTGAATATCCAGAAGAGCGAGGCTGTATATCCTGAACTTAGTTGCCTTTGTATTCTGCGGATAGAGAATCAATCATGAATATTGTAGTCCTTGGCTGGGGTTCTTTGCTTTGGGATCAACGAAATCTCAGAATTAGATCAGTTTGGAATGCCGATGGACCAGCGCTCCCAATTGAGTTTGCCAGGATATCTCATAAGGATCGATTGACCTTGGTAATCGAACCGGGCTCCCCATTGCAGACTACATATTGGTCACTTAGTGAGTTCACGGATCTGATTGAGGCTAGAAAAAATCTCCAAGAGAGGGAGTCAATTTCTGATGATGAGATGGTTCATTCTGTTGATTCTCTAGGAAATCGAATCGGGAAAATTGAAAATAGTGTTATCGATATAGTATTGAATTGGCTTAAAAACCGAGATGATGTTCATGCTGCCGTTTGGACAGGACTCGTATCAAACTGGATCAGCAAAAGAGGACGAGATTTTAGTCTTGAAGACGCCTTGAGTTATCTTCGCCACCTCATAGAAAAGAATCAAGCAAGTGCTGCCAAGAATTATGTTCGTAAAGCGTCAGCTTCAATTAGAACTCCTCTGAGAAAACTGATTGAAGATGAGTTTGGATGGACTTGTCAGAATTCAAGAGCGGCAATGCCAGAAATCAATTGCCTGAGTTGGCGAGATCATATTCTTAAGGAGTTTACTCCAAAAATCTCTAAGCTTACTCTAGTGGCCGACCCGGATGGCCTTCTGCTCGAGGAGGGAATCCTTGAGGGAATAAGAGAGCGCGGGTTTGAACTAATTCCGTTCGATGATCACATTTCTTTCCGCTATGCATATGAATCGAAATTCCGCTCCCGGTGGGACCGTGGCGAGCAGACAGAGCTCGTGGTTGTTTTAAGGTCTCAAGCTAGCGAGCTTGCTTCTTTGCCGTATGATCTTCTTCAGGCCGGCAGAAAACTTTCGTTTAGTCTTGGAGATATATTCCCTTATTTCAGCTACCCTATTTTAACTACCCTCGACCGTAGCGATCTCGACGCCCTGTATGATGCCCAGATTAAGCATAATCCTGGCCAGCTCGGTGATAACGCCACTAAAGAGTTTGTCCTCCGTCATGTTTTCGAAATAGCGCCAGAGCTTATTAAGCAACCTTCGGACCTGCTTCGTGTGCTTATTAGACGGCATTACCAAGGACAAAAAATACCCTCAGGACTCGACGAGAGATTCATCCAGATTCTGCGCCATAATAAAACTTTTAATGATTGGCCCTTAGAAAAGCTCGTCCCTGATAGGGAGGCTTTCTTTGCATTTTTACAGGATCGGTGGCCGATCTTTCTAAACCGCTTGACCGGGAGGAGTGAAAAGGAGGTCCGGGAAGCTAGGCCGCCCTATGGATTAGCAGTTGAAGGTCCGATTGACCTCCCATTTGATCACAATGACATCCGCGTTTACATCGATAATCTTTTCCTTGAGGGAATCCTGCATTCGGTATCTAACGAGAATGCGGCTGAGCTTTCCAAGACATGGATGATCGTAGGCGTTCGAATTGACCCAGTTGAAGACCGTGCTCGGCGTCTAGCCAAACTCATTGAGAGCATACAGAATAGGATCCCAGAAGAAAACGCAAGATATGAGGAATGGCTCCTCTTTGCGCGTAGATGGGCGGAAATGAGAGTTCTTGCCTGTGAAAAAGAAGATGGGTTGAATGGAAAGACAATCCTTGGGCTGGAGAGCCTCCAGACCCAGGTTGATAATATTTTTATTGCGTGGTTAGCAAAGCGCTACTCAGGTCTTATTAACCTACCACCTGTCAAACCGGTGATGGTTCATCACATCCCGCGATGCCTGGCCCGCCATTTGGAAGCTGACTGTCACGCCAGAGTCGCTTTACTTTTAGTAGATGGGCTTTCGCTTGATGAGTGGATTATCGTTCGAGAGGCCCTTACGTCGAAGCGATCCAATCTCTGCTTCCGCGAGAACGCTGTCTTTGCCTGGATACCATCGATTACATCGACATCCCGCCAAGCTTTGCTTGCTGGTAAACCACCAATTTATTTCCCGAATTGCATATTGACTACGGACAGGGAGCCAAATCTTTGGACACAGTTTTGGGTCGACCAGGGGCGCACACCGGATGAGGTTATTTATACAAAAGGATTAGGTGATGGCTCCTTGGACGATCTCGAAGAGCTGATATCTCATCCTAAGACAAGAGTCGCAGGTCTGGTTATTGACAAGGTTGATAAAATTATGCATGGAATGGAACTGGGCACTGCGGGCATGCACAATCAGGTTCG
>Ga0315294_10007951_pt1 | contig 11643 bp, 10 predicted proteins | sample YL17G13_40_MG_FD_203626 | JGI IMG/M metagenome (GOLD analysis project Ga0315294, IMG submission 203626) | Sediment microbial communities from Yellowstone Lake, YNP, Wyoming, USA - YL17G13_40 | ecosystem: Environmental > Aquatic > Freshwater > Lake > Sediment | place: USA: Wyoming | collected...
CGATACCTCTACCAGCACCAGCTTGGAATCCGCGGATTTGCTCTTCTCAACCGTGTCAACTGCTTCGAGGTATTCCCTGATGGCTGCCTTGATGTTGTCTATCGCTTCTTCGTAGGTGTTGCCCTGACTGGCGCATCCGGGCAGAGTCGGACACGACACGTCAAACCCATATTCGCTTTCGTGGACGATCACCGGAAAAGTCAAAGCGCTCTCACCTTCTGTGTTCATTCCCTGAAAGCCCCATCCCGATCCTCGGGATGGGGCTTTACTGATCACTGTTCACTGATCACTGACCTACACCGCCGCCGGTTCGGCCTTTTCTGCCTTTAGGAAGACGACCTTGCCGTCCTGGAGTTCCGCGCGGATGGTGTCGCCGTCGGTGAACCTGCCCATGAGAATCTCCTCGCTGAGAGGATCTTCGATGACTCTCTGGACCGCCCTGCGCAGTGGCCTCGCGCCGAATGCCGGGTCGAACCCTTCCTTCGCCAGGACTTCCTTCACGTCGTCGCTCGCCTCCAGGTCCATGCCCTGGCCTTTGAGCTGCTCGCGGACCCTGTTCAGCATCAGATCCACGATCTGGAGTATCTGCTGCGAGGTCAGCGAGTGGAAGACGATGACCTCCTCCACCCTGTTCAGGAACTCAGGCCGGAAGACCTTCTTCATCTCCTCGATCACGCGGTTCTTCATGCTCTCATACGCGCGCGCGTCCTCGTCAACCTTCTTGGCGCTTCGGAAGCCGATGCCGCCGTCGCCGCTGATGAGCTGCGCGCCGACGTTCGAGGTCATGATCAGAACTGTGTTCTTGAAGTCTACCACTCTGCCCTGAGCGTCCGTGAGCCTGCCGTCCTCCATCACCTGAAGCAGTATATTGAAGACGTCCGGATGCGCCTTCTCGATCTCGTCCAGAAGCACGATCGAGTACGGCTGCCTCCGCACGGCTTCCGTGAGCTGCCCGCCCTCTTCGTAGCCGACGTATCCCGGCGGCGCTCCCACCAGCCTGGATACGGCGAACCGCTCCATGTACTCGGACATGTCAATTCGGACCAGGTTGTCCTCGTTGTTGAACAGGAACGCGGCGAGCGCCCTTGCGAGCTCCGTCTTGCCGACGCCGGTCGGGCCGAGGAACACGAACGAGCCCATGGGCCTCTTCGGATCCTTCAGGCCGGACCTTGCCCGCCGAATCGCGCGGGATACCGCCTCGGTGGCCTCGTCCTGGCCGATGATGCGCTCGTGCAGTGACTGCTCCATGTTCAGGAGCTTCGCCGTTTCCGTCTCCACCAGCCTGGAAACCGGAATCCCGGTCCAACTGAATACGATGTGAGCGATCTCGTCCTCGGTAACCGCCGGCTCGGTATTGTCCTGGCCCTCGTGCCACTCTTTGTCCAGATCGCGGATCTTGTCGGTCAGGTATCTTTCCTGAGCCTGAAGTTCGATCGCGCGATCATACTGGTACGTGCTCGGCAGGGATTCGAGCTCCTTGGTGACCCCCTGCAGCTCGTGCTTCGCCGCTCGGAGTTCCGCCGGCGGAAGCGCTCTCTGGAGCCTCACGCGCGACGCCGCCTCGTCCACGAGGTCAATCGCCTTGTCCGGCAGGCACCGATCGGTGATATACCTGTCCGCGAGTCGTGCCGCGGCGTACAGAGCGTCGTCGCGTATCTTCACGTGATGGTGGCTTTCGTACCTGTCTCTCAATCCTTTGAGGATATCTATCGCTTCCTCGACTGTGGGTTCGCGGACCTGGACAGGTTGGAATCGGCGTTCGAGTGCCGCGTCGCGTTCGACGTGCTTTCTGAACTCGTCCATGGTAGTCGCGCCGATGCATTGAAGCTCGCCGCGTGCGAGCGCCGGCTTCATTATGTTCGAAGCGTCAATGGCGCCCTCGGCCGCGCCCGCGCCTACCAGGGTATGCAGCTCATCTATGAAGAGGATGACTTCGCCGGTCGCTTTCCGGACTTCGTCTATGATGCGCTTCATCCTCTCCTCGAACTCGCCGCGGTACTTGGTGCCGGCGACTATGCCCGCGAGGTCGAGAGACACGATGCGCTTGTCCTTCAGCGTCTCCGGGATGTCCCCGGATACGATGCGCTCGGCCAGGCCCTCCGCGATGGCCGTCTTGCCGACGCCGGGTTCACCGATCAGCACCGGGTTGTTCTTCGTCCTTCTGCTCAGTATCTGGATGACCCGCTCTATCTCGTTGTTCCTGCCGACGACCGGATCGAGCTTGTCCTGCTTGGCCAGTTCGGTCAGATCGCGACCGAACTCGTCCAGTGTGGGGGTCCTCGATCTGGTTCTGGTCGTCGCAAGGGATGTGTCGTTATCTTGAAGGCTCATTACTTCTCGCCTTGTTCTCTCTAAGTCTACTCCCAGTTTGCCCAGAACGCGCGCTGCCAGGCCTTCACCCTCGCGGATCAGGCCCAGGAGCAGGTGTTCCGTGCCGATGTAGTTGTTGTTCAGCTGCCGGGCCTCGTCATAGGCAAGGTCAATCACGCGCTTCGCGCGCGGTGTCAACTGCATGTCCTGGCCCACGCGGCCGTCGCCTCTGGTAACCTGCCGCTCGACTTCCGAGCGGATTCGGTTCAGGCTTACGCCCATCCGTTCGAGGATCCGGGCGGCGACGCTGTCGTTCTCCCTCACCAGGCCGAGAAGCAGGTGCTCCGTGGTGACGAAATTCTCGCCAAGCCTGCCTGCCTCTTCCTGAGCAAAGAAGATTACCCTGCGCGCTCTTTCAGTGAACCGCTGCCACATTCCGCTCTCCCTCCTTCTCTGTGGAATGGTTCTGGGAATGGAGTATTGGACTGATGGAGCAATGGGCACCCGGTACTCCATTACTCGAATACTCCATATTTTCGAACGCTTCTATCTAGTTGGACGCTTTTCTCAAGGCTCTTGTTCTGCCGCTTCCGGAAAAGCCAGTTGAACGGCGTTACGCTCTTCGGCCAGCTTGTTGCGTATCAACTTGGCGCGCTTCACGTCGCTGCCGACGTTCTCCATCGTCCTTCCGCCTGCGGCGGAGACGCCGAGTTCCGCGGCGACCAGAAGTTCGTTAAAAGCCTTTGTCGGCAGACCGGCGCCCAGACCGAGGCTGTCACCCAGCCGCAGCATCGAAAGACACTCAATCGCCTCTCTGCCGCTCACCGCACGGGCTTCCGTCAGCCTTGTCCCGGCCTGCTCCACGGCTTCGTCTAATTCGTCTTTCCTCTCGGCGGCCAGCTCTCTCCGGGCCTCTCTTTCCCTGGAGATCAGGTGCTCCGCTGCGGCGCGAATACGAGAGGTAATCTCCTTCTCCGAAAACCCGATTGTGGTCTCGTTGGAGACCTGAAAAATGTCTCCGAATGCCCTGGTGCCTTCGCCGAACAGCCCGCGCACGGATATCCGGAGCTCCGCGGCCGCTGTGAGAGCCGGGATTGCCTCTCCCAGGAACGCCAGCCCCGCTAGGTGGAGCATCACCGAAAGCCGGAGCCCGGTTCCGACGTTGGCCAGCGAGGACGTCAGGTACCCATAATTATCGGTTCTTGCATACCCAATCTTGCTGCCAAGAAAGCTGTCGAACTCCTGCGCCATTTGCAGCGCCGTCATCGGCTGAAGACCGGGCAGTATGCACTGTATCCTCAGATGGTCCTCTTCGTTGACCATCAGGCTCAGCGTACCGGTTTCATTCATAACTACCGGCCGGTAGCTGCCGCCGTCCGCGTGCTGCCTGCTGACGACTCGGGCATCCACGAGCGCGAGCCGGTCCGCCGAGGCGGAAAGGTGCGCCGGGTGTATCACTCGAAGCCTGCCTATTCGCCGCGGGCCCTCGGTATTGTGCACCGCGTCCAGCACCAGGTTCGCAACGCGCCTCAGGTCGGCAGCGCGTGCGTGCGTCGGAAACGAGCTGCCCTGCACGTTTCTGGCCAGCCTCGCGCGGGTCGAGAAGGCTACGTCATTCGCCGGGCCGTCTGCGCTCACCCATGCCGGGATGATAGGGCTGCGCTGTAAGCGCTGTGCTCGCATCTCTACGCAGGCTTCCCTTGCCCCGGCGGACGGCCGTGCAGTTGGCAGATCACCTGGTCAATCTCCTCCCGAAATACCATGTAGCACACCGCACAGCCTACCATGCCCGCTCCCGTGACTTCATCCACAGTATTCCCGCAACTTGGGCAAACCTTTGTTCGATTTTCCCTGCCTTCGGAAACGGAAGGCTCGATAACCAGGGCTTTCAGCAGATCCGTCAGGGGCAGCCCCCTGTCGCCGAAGAGAATACGCTCGCTGTCTCTCGTGCACGTCTCACAGAGCCTTCGTTCCGCGCGTTGCCCGGTTCTGGATACACGGCAGACCGTGAACTCGGCGCTCCTGCGGCGACATGATTCGCAAAGCCTGGCTGGCATTAGATCAGGACACCCTCTGTCTTTGTCAAAGAGCGAAAGGCTTCTATCAGCCGGTTGGTTATCTCGCCCGGCCGGCCGGTGCCGATCGTGCGCCCGTCTACCTTCACAACGGGGATGACTTCCGCGGCGGTGCCGGTAAGGAAGCACTCATCCGCAACGTAAACGTCGAAGAGCGTGAACAGCTTCTCCTCGGCCGGTATCCCCATACCGCGGGCCAGTTCCATCACGATGTTTCTGGTTATGCCCTCCAGAATCCCCGCGTACGGCGGCGGAGTAACGAGCCCGCCGTCTCTCACCAGGAAGATGTTGTCACCCGTGCCCTCCGCCACGTATCCTTCGACATTCAGCATCAGGCCTTCGCCGGCGCCGACCCGGTTGGCCTCGATCTTGGCCTGGATGTTTATCACGTACTTACCCAGCGACTTGATTCTGGGCTCCAGCGCCTGTGCCGGCGGAACGCGAGTTGATACCGTTACCACCTGAAGTCCTTCGTGGTACATCTCCTCGGGATACAGAGCGAGCTTGTCCGTCATGATTATGACCGTCGGCGTCTTGCACACACGCGGGTCCAGACCCAGACCTATGCCCCTCGTGATCGTGATTCGTACGTATCCGTCCGTGATCTTGTTAGTGCGAAGCGTTGTCAGTACCGCCTGCTCCATCTCCTCCTGCGTGATGGGCAGGCTGATCATCATCGCATGGGCCGACCGGTACAAGCGCACTATGTGCTCCCGGAGTCTGAACACCCTGCCGGAATATACCCTGATTCCTTCGAATGCCCCGTCTCCGTAGAGCAGACCGTGATCGTAAACTGTGACCTTTGCGTCCTCTTGTGGGACCAGTTCCCCGTTCAGATAGACAACGCGGCTCATCGGCACCTCGCAAATTCCAGTATTCTAGTATATCATAAAGCAGTCTCAGCAGCAACACGCAATTGTGCGGGTTTGCCTCTCAGCCGCGCCTGCGGGCGGGAGGCGAATCACGCGCAGAGGGCGCTCCGCACCGAAGCAGCCGGGGCGCCCTCTGCGGATCAAATGCGGTTGTTGCCGACTTGTTAAGCCCAGAATGCCTCGCCGGGCTTCTCCTTGATCACAACCTCCTTCAGGAAGGATACCGCTTTCTCGAAGCCCTCGTTCTGGGACATCAGGCTGTCCTCGTGCTCGATGGACAGCACCCAGTCGTAGCCAACCATCCTTAGTGTGCTGATGATGTCCTTCCACACATCGGCATCGTGCCCGTAGCCGATGGTCCGGAAGATCCAGCTCCGTTTGATCTCATTGGTGTAGTTCTTGGTGTCGAGCACGCCGTTCACCTTGCAGTTCCAGTCATAGATCCTGCAGTCCTTGCCGTGTACGTGGTAGATCGCATCGCCGAGAATGCGGATGGCTGCCGTCGGATCAATGCCCTGCCAGAAGAGATGGCTGGGATCGAAGTTGCAGCCGAGCGCATCGCCGCACGCGTTTCGGAGCTTCAGCAGGGTCTCGGGATTGTACACGACGAAGCCGGGATGCATCTCGAAGCAGATCTTCACGCCGTGCTCCTTGGCGAACCTGGCCTCGGCCCGCCAGTAAGGGATCACTCTCCGCTTCCACTGCCATTCCAGGATCTCGGAGAAGTCCGGCGGCCAGGGACAGGTAACCCAGTTCGGGTACTTGGCTCTCGGCGAGTCGCCCGGGCAGCCGGAGAAGTTGATCACCCGCTCGATGCTCAGCTTCCGCGCGAGCTCTACCGTCTTCCGGTGGACGTCGTGGTTCTCCTGGGCGATCTGCTTGTTCGGGTGCAGCGGATTCCCGTGGCACGAGAGGGCGCTGATCACCAACCCGCGCGACTCCACGGCCTTCAAGAACTTCGTCCGCTCGGCCTCGCTGCTGAGCAGCTTATCCACGTCGCAGTGGCTGTTCCCCGGATAGTTCCCGGTGCCGATCTCCACCGCCTCGACGCCAACTCCGGCGACGTAGTCCAGTGCCTTTTCGAAAGGCATGCCGCCGAATGCTACTGTGAAAACACCGATTTTCATAGTCCAAACGCCTCCTTGTGTTGAGGGGAGTAATGGAGTGTTGGAGTGGTGGAGTAATGGAAACCCCAATACTCCATTGCTCCATTACTCCGCCACTCCGTTATCTTAAGGCTATCTCCTTCCCGGCCTCAGCTGACTTATATATCGCATCCAGTATTCGTGTGATCTCGAGGCCGTGCTCGCCGGTCGAGATCAACTCCCTGCCGTTCACTACGCAGTCCACGAAATGCTTGATCTCCATTATGTGGCCGGACTGGTTCGGGAAGGCCGGGGTTATGTCAACGGGTGTGCCGTGCATGTCCTTGTAGATGCGGAACGGGTCAACATCCGCGCCGCCTTTCGTGCCGATCAGGTTCGTGTAGATCACGTCGCGCTGGATGTGGGATGCCCAGCTCGCCTCCAGCATCACCGTCGCACCTGTGTCCAGCCTTATGAACGCCGCCGCCAGGTCCTCCACGTCGAAGCCGCCGCCCCTATCAGCGATTCCCCACGTGCCCATTCCTTCCCCAGAGGGTCCGAACTTCGCATACGTGGAGCCGGTAACCGTTACGGCCTTCGGGTTGCCCATGAGCCAGAGGGCAAGGTCGAGCACGTGCACGCCGATGTCAATCAGCGGGCCGCCGCCGGACTTCGACTTCGTGGTGAACCAGCCTCCAATGCCGGGGATGCCCTTTCTGCGAATCCAGCCGGTCTTTCCGAAATAGATATCCCCAAGCTCTCCCTTCTCGATAAACCTCTTCAGCACCTGAGTGTCGCCGCGGAAGCGGTTGTTGAAGGCGGTCATGAAGAGCTTGCCGGCCTTATTCCCGGCCGCTACCATGGCGTCGCCTTCTTCGGGCGTCATGGCAAGCGGCTTCTCGCAGATCACGTGCTTGCCCGCCTCGAACGCTGCTATCGTCACCGGCGCGTGAAGATAGTTCGGGGTGCACACGCTCACGGCGTCAATCCCGTCGAGCCCGAGCATCTCCCTGTAATCCGTGAAAACGTGCGGGATGCCGAACTCCGCCGCTACCCGCCGCGCGCGCTCCTCGTTGATGTCGCACACAGCCACTACCTGCGCCTCCGGGCATTGCACGTAGCCCTGAATGTGCAGGTGGCCTATGCCGACGCCTACGACGCCCACGCCCAACTTCTCAACTTTGCTCATGGATTCTCCTGCCAACTCGATTCTCCTGCATCACGACTTGGAGGGGCACTGGACGGGGAAGCCGGACAATCCATCGTCCCTGTATCCCTCGTACGCCAAGCCAACACGCATTTTAGCATACCGTGTATCCGTGCGCAACCGCCGATCGTGTGAGTATCGCAGACAGCATCGAAGCCCTCTTTCGCCCAGGGAACTCAGCGAGGGCGGCGGAGACGGCAGGCAGCCAGCCCGATTGCGAGCGACAGCGCCAGTGCGCCGGCAAGTACTCCGAGCCCCGGCACCGATTCCGGTTCGAGCACGGCTGTCACGCCGACGTACAGAGCGACCTGCGCCGCCAGTACGAGGAACGCGGCCAGCGCCCATGACGTGTAGACAATTGCCGGTTTCGCAAGCCCGCCGAGCATCGGCGCCAGACTGCCGATCCGGGAGTTCAGGTTCGTCAGGAGCAGCGACGATATCAGTAGGACTAGCAGGAGGCCGTATGGGGCAGGGGATTCCGCGGCTTCAATTCCTGCCAGGCCGAAGCAAAGGCCCCCGATGAGCGGCAGGCCCACCATGCCGGCCAGCATCGCTCTGCTGCGAAACAGCAGCCTCAACTGGCAATATGAGAGAGCCCATGCCTTCTCTACCGAGGGCATTTCATCCTCCTACCGACCTCCCACACTCCCACACTCCCATACTCCCACACTCCCACACTCCCACACTCCCACACTCCCATACTCCCATACTCCCATACTCCCATACCCCCATACTCCCCTTACTCCTTCCTCCCCGCGCCGATCAGCTCGCTGAGGACGGAGTCGAGCCCCCTGGGCTTCATCCGCACGGCGGCTATGTCGCCCGAGATCTGGCGGAGCAGTTCGACGGGACGGGATTCGGGGCCGATCTCGACGACCAGGGCGCCGTCCTGTTCCCTGCCAACGATGCCTGCCCAGCCCGCCTTCCGCGAGCGTCTGCCCTTGTCCGGGATCGGCTTTATGACCAGGGCCTCCGGTCCCACCATGCTCCTGAGCTGGGCCGCCGTGCCGACCGCCAGCACGCGTCCCTCGTGCAGCAGGACCAGTCTGTCGCAAAGCTCCGCATCTTCAGGGCGCGAGGTAGCAAGTATGACGGTTTTTCCGTCGTGGCCTCGGATGTTCAGCAGATGTTCCCACAGGCGGCCGCGCGTGTCAGAATCGAGACCAGCCATCGGCTCGTCCAGCAGCAGCAGATTCGAGGGCGAGAGCAGTGCCCGCGCGAACTCAAGCAGCTTCCGGGCGCCGCCGGAAAGCGTGCCGATTCGCCGGTCCCGGTCCGAATCCAGGCCGACCAGCGTGAGAATCTCTCTGATAGCCGCATGTCGCTTGCCGCGCGGGATTTCGTAGAGAGTCGCATGGAGCCGCAGGAACTCGGCGGGTGTGAGCGCTTCCTCGACTGCGGGCGTCTGGAGGCAGATGCCTGCCGGGCCCTCAGTGCGGGAAATGCTCCCGGAGTCGGGCGGCTCGATCCCCGCGAGAATCCTGAGCAGGACGCTCTTTCCAGCCCCGGATAGCCCGAATATGCCCAGGCATTCACCTGCGTAGGCCACGAGCGAAGCCTGATCCAGTGCCTTCAGACTCCCGTAACGCTTGCACAGACTGTCCGCTCTGATTCGTTCTTGCACAGCGCGCCCTGCACACAGAGGAGCCGCACGAAGAAGCGGCCATGGGGTTCCGCGGCGAGTTCCGGAGTCCTCGGATCCCGGCGTCTCTTCCTCGTGCTCCTGGTTCGTTTATGGGATTCACGCCGGAGTGCCTAGGCGCGGCGAAGCATCTGTCGGAGTTCCGCCGCGTTCTGGCCCGCGTGTAGAAGTGCCTCGTCGTAGGTGATTGTCTTGCTCTTGTACAGCTTCTCCAGGGCCTGGTTCAACGTGTTCATGCCGAAGTGCTGACCCTCGCGAATGGCCGGATACAGCTCTCCGGTTTCGAGGTCTTCTATCAGCTTCTGGATGGTCGGCGAACAGGTCATTATCTCCACCGCCGGCAGTCTGCCCCGGCCGCTCGCGCAGCGCACGAGTCTCTGCGACGAGACCCCGATAAGGCTGGCTGACAACTGCGATGCCGTCTGCCTGCGGGCATCCGGAGGGAAGCTGGACAATATCCTGTCCACGGTCGAGGCAGCGGAAGTGGTATGCAGGGTCGTGATGACGAGGTGGCCGACCTCCCCCGCGGTGATTGCGACGTTCATGGTCTCGGCATCGCGCATTTCCCCGATCACGATCACGTCCGGTGTCTGCCGAAGCACTGAGCGCAGCGCCGAGCGGAATGACTTCGTGTCGCTCCCGATCTCTCTCTGATTGATGACGCTCTGCTTGCCCTGAAACAGGTGCTCTATCGGGTCCTCAATGGTGACTATGTGGCACTGCCTGGTCGCATTGACGTGCTCGACCATCGCCGCCACAGTGGTTGACTTCCCGCTTCCCGTCGGGCCGGTGACTATGATAAGGCCGCGAGGCTGGGAGGCCCATTCCCCTAGGATCGGCGGAAGGCTCAATTCCTCGGTCGTCTGAGGGACGACCGGGATTATCCTCAGCGAAGCGCCGATGGCATTCCGCTGGAGGAAAAGGTTCGCACGAACCCGGGCCAGCCCGTCAATGGTGAAGACCAGATCGGTCTCCTCCATCTCGTGCAGCGTGTTAAGCTTCTTCTCCACCAGTTCCTCGGGTTCGAGCTGATCGGCCCTGGTGCCCGCCTGGAGCATGTAGTCGCGTATGGAGCTGTTGATGATGCTCTGAATCAGGTCTTCGGCTTGCTGGGACGTCAGTACCTCGGTGTCGGCAATCGAGAACAAGCCGTCTGCGCGCATAGCAGGCGGACTGCCGGCCTTGATAAGAACGTCGGACGCGCCCTTCGCGATTGCTGTTTCGAGAAGTTCATGGATGCTTTTCATCTTTGGGTATCTGCTCTGGAGTATTTGCCCCGGCCACCCGGAGCATGAGGGATTATATCACGAAAGGGTTGGGTCGGGCAATCGCTCGAAAAAGCGGCGCAAATCCGCCCGGAGGTAATGACATGGCCTGGTCCTCCATGAAAAAAACGCTTGCTCCGCGTCGGGGCGTTTGCCGCGGCCGGCTCAGCACGAGACGCTCCGGCTCAAGAGCCGCCGCATGAACGTTCCCAGTGCGATGCTTCCGCGAAAGAAGCCTACGTCATGGAGGCAAGATCGAAGGATGCGTATCGCCAGGCTCGCAACAGTCGTCGCCGGTTTCCGGCGCACAGGAATGCTGTGCCTGCTGCGGTTTGAGACAAAGACCCTGACGCATGCGGCGGAAGCCCGGGCCGGACCACGCCGGGCGCCGGGCTTCCGATGAAAACGGAGAGCAGAGGAACCTTACAGTCGCACGTCTATGATCGCGCTGACTCCGACGCCGCCAACCCGCTTCAGGTCCTTCACCACGTCCTTCGATTCCACGGGTATCAGCGCCTTGATGCGGAAGGTTTTGCCCGACATGCTGGCTTCGAGCTGGGCAACGGCCTTCACCTTGTCCACGAGGTGCTCGGGGCCGCTCACCTGCGCCGCGCCGACGTATCCGCCTTGACCCACGCTTATGATGGGTACGACCTTCGTTCTCTCCTCGACGCCGACGCCCTTGTTCATGGTCAGGTTGTTTATGAACTTGTTCAGCTCGTCGGCGAACTTGTCCACGAGGAAGACGATGCCCGCGCCCTTCAGAATGTCGCCGATGCCTGCCTGGGCCCTTGGCACAGCTACTGCCAGCATGCCGGTCAGCAGAACCACAGTCATAATGAGCGTCAAAAACCTTGGTTTCCTAAGCATACCTGTCACCTCCACCGACGGCAATGCCCCGAAATGCCCGGCTGATCGGGCATGCGGGAATCCATCGCGCTTGCCTAGCAGAGATCGGATAAAGGCCAGGGGCACCCTCACCCCGGCCTGCGGCCGTTCCCTCTCCCGCTCGCGGGAGAGGGTTACGGCAGGGCGTGGCTGAGCGACCTTATCCGGCCGCTGCTAGTACTTGCTTGCGTAAGTCCGCATTCCGTGTAGGGGAGGCCCTCAGCGGCCTCCCGGAGATCGGGCGACCGCAGAGGGTCGCCCCTACGATATGACGTGGATTTCCGCAACTTGGCACTAGT
>Ga0315294_10007954_pt1 | contig 11642 bp, 8 predicted proteins | sample YL17G13_40_MG_FD_203626 | JGI IMG/M metagenome (GOLD analysis project Ga0315294, IMG submission 203626) | Sediment microbial communities from Yellowstone Lake, YNP, Wyoming, USA - YL17G13_40 | ecosystem: Environmental > Aquatic > Freshwater > Lake > Sediment | place: USA: Wyoming | collected...
TGGCGACGCCGGGATGGTCATCCGCCTGATAGAGATGATCGCCCGCCGGGAGGGCTTCGGCAGCCTGCTGGCAGAGGGCAGCGCCAGCCTGGCTGAGCACTTCGGCGCACCCGAGCTGGCGGTAACGGTCAACCGGCTGGAGGTGCCCCTTCACGACCCGCGCGCCTTCCACGGTATGGCGGTAACCTATGCGCTGTCGCCGCGCGGTGCCTGCCACATGGAAGGCGATATGTACGGCGTGGACACCGGCCAGTCCCCGGTTGAAGAATTGGGTATCCCCGCCGGGGAGCGCCTGGAGTCCAGCGAGGAGAAGGGACGCATCGCAGCCCGCCACCAGGCCTGGCGGAACCTCTACAACGCCCTCATCATCTGCCAGTTCGAGAACCCTGGCGCCGAGCTGCTGACTGCCGCACTGAACCACGCCACCGGCTGGTGCCTGGGGGCGCAAGATATGCTGAATCTGGGCAAGCGCATCGTCACCCTCAAGCGCCTGCTCAACATCCGCCGCGGCCTGACGCGCGCCAACGACAGGCTGCCTGAGTTACTGATGAAGCCGTTAAGCAGCGGCGGGACGAAGAATACCATCCCCGACCTGCCGACACTGCTCGCCGGCGCCTATGCCGAATTTGGGTGGGATCCACATACCGGGGTGCCGGTCGTGGACGACGGTGAGCTACAATTCCTCTCCTGAGCCCCAGCCTCCGCGCCACAGCACCGCGTCCAATTGAACCGCCATCGCTCCCGCGGCTAAAAGGGTCTCCACATCCTGGGGATGGTAGACCCCACCTGCGGCGATGACAGGTATTCCCGCCTGTACCAGCCTCCGTACGACCTCCAGCGCCAGCGGAAACAAGGCCGGGCCGTAGAGGCGACCCTGGGCGATCTCGCCGCCTGGGCCAGGGAGGGCGCCGCGCGGCGGCCCCAGGCTGACCGCCGATGCGCCGGCCTCGATGACAACTGGTGCCAGCTCAACAGCCCGTTCCAGCGGCAGTCGCACCACTAACGGCAGCTCCCACACCGCGGCCTGCGCCAGCACAAAGGCTTCTTCGGTGGTAACGTCGGAGGGCAGCCCTAATTCCAGCCCCATCACCCCTTCCAATGCTTCCAGATTTTGGGACATCTGCGCAGCATCCTCAGCTCTCTGAGGCAGGAGGTGTACGATGATCGGCATAGGGGAGCGTTCCCAGCGTCCGGCGTAGCGGCGTATGACCGACCGTATCCCGGGGTTGGGATAGCCGGTGTGCAGGAGGAACCCACCGGGAAAGATTAGATAACGCGTCCCCTGGGCAGGCGTGCGCGGCCGCAGGCTGACCGGATTGGTGACGAAAGCTCCCAGGCGGGAGAGGTCCACCGCACCGTGCGGGTCGGGCGCGAAGCCCAGGCTGCCGGCCGCGTTCAGGACAGGAACGTTGAAAGACAGATCGTACTTAGGCATAATTTCGGAAATTTATTACAAGCCACGGTTACCATCCATCTCCTCGCGCACGGCGTGATAGAGCGTCTCGGCTCTAAGGTCGCTTAAGGTGTAGCACGGAGCATCGAGGTGATCAGCCAACGCCTGGGCCAGCCCCTGGTCGAAAGCCGCGTGTTCCATGTTGATGACCACACAGTGGATGTGATCAGTGGCGATCTGCTCAGCCAGGCGGTGGGCTTCCTCCTGGGGCGGTATATTGCCCATCGAGACATTCCCAGCCCCGTCGGTCAGCAGGATCACCAGCGGCATCACATCCGGGTGGAGGATGCGCTCGCGCTGCAGGACCTGGTAAGTCATCAGCAGTCCGGCTGAAAGCGGGGTCTTGCCGCCGACGGGGATGTCAGCCAGGGCACGTTGAGCCAGCTCGATCGAGTTGGTGGGAGGCAGCACCAGGGTGGCGCGATCTTTTTGGAAGACCACCAACCCCACCCGATCCCGGCGCTGGTATGCATCGGTCAACAGCGAGAGGATCGCCCCCTTGGTCGCCGACATGCGCTCGGCGACCGCCATAGACCAGGAGGCATCGACCACGAACAGCACCAGGTTGGCGGTTTTCTTAACCCGCACCTTACGTTGGAAATCGCTCGGGATAACGGCAAACGCCACCTGCTTGCGCTGCTCGGTGCGTTCGATCTGGAACGGAGCGGCGGCGCGCAGGGTGGCGTCGAAAGCTAAGTCATCGGTTTTACCATTGGCCGGTCGAGCTTGAATATAACGCCCGCGTTTACGCTCGGAATGGGTGCGCGAGCGCCGCCCACCGCGGCGACGGGCCAGCTTATCGAGAGCTGTGTCCAGCTTACGTGGGGTGAAGGTCTCACCGATCTTGACCTTTTGACCGCCGTCCCACCAATAGGCATCGCCCACGTCAAACACGCTCTGCGGAGCAGGGCTCAAAGGGCTTGGGCTGGAGGTCTCCTCGCTAACGTCCTGGCTTACGCCTTTTTTTTTTCAGGTGAGTGCTTTTCCTCGAGGACCGGCTCGGGTTCACCGGCAGTCGAGGTCGCCCCTTGCAATTGCTCGATGCGCTCCTGCAGCTCATCCGGGCTGATCTCGGCCTGGCGGAAGGGTCCTTGTTTAATACGATGCGGTAGAGCCAGTTCCGCCGCCAGGGCGATATCGCGGTCGGTGATGGCCAGCCGGCCCTCATAGGCAGCGTGGGCGCGGGCTGTCTTCAGGATCACCAGGTCAGCCCGATGGCCCTCAACATTAAGTGAGGCAGTTAAACCGGCAATCGAGAGTAAATCGCGCTGGGTATAGGTCACCCGGTCTACCAAGGTGCGCGCCTGTTCGATCTGGTGAGAAAGCTCCAGTTCGCGCGGCAGCCACTGCTGCCGGAATCCGTCAGGATCGACCTCGAAAGCCAGATTGCGTTCCATGATCAGCACCCGCTCACGCGCATCGCGAATGCCTCGGATATCGACCGACAGCGCGAAACGGTCCAGCAGTTGAGGGCGCAGATCACCCTCTTCAGGGTTCATCGTGCCCACCAGGATAAAGCGCGCCGGATGGGCGAAGGATATCCCCTCCCGCTCGACAATATTCATCCCCATGGCGGCTGAGTCCAGCAGCAGGTCGGTGACGTGGTCATCCAACAGGTTGACTTCATCAATGTATAGCAAGCCGCGGTTCGCGGCCGCCAGCACGCCCGGCTCGAAGTGGCGCTCGCCTTTCTGAATGGCTTGCTCGATATCTAACGTACCCACGACGCGGTCTTCGGTAGCCGAAACGGGCAGGTTGACGAAGGGAGTGGGGCACATCTCCACCGGCAGCGATTGGCCGAGAGCGGCGCGCTCCCGGCACTCTGTACACCAGGTCGTCGGGCGCTCGGGGTCGCAGCCAAACCGGCAGTCCTTAACCACGGGTACATGGGGCAGCAATGCAGCCAGGGCACGTGCAGCGGTCGATTTAGCCGTGCCGCGCTCACCCCGGATCAGCACGCCCCCGATGCGAGGGTAAACCGCGTTCAAAACCAGAGCGCGCTTCATGCGCTCCTGGCCGACGACTGCAGTGAACGGATAAATGGACGGCAACTTCAAACCTCATTAACAAATTATGAAACTCTGTGCATTATAACTAAAATACAATATTATCACAAAGGTTGTCAAGTTGCATCTTACGCTTTATAATGGGATACTAACCTTTTAAACCGGAGACCACAACTGTATGAATCAGAATGATGCCCAGGTTGGGCGGGAGGCGATGCCCGAGAATAACCAAACAATTCCAACTCCTCCAGAAGAACGCCCTTCCGAGAAACCCCCTACGATGGAAGTCCTGTTGGAAGAAGAGGGATTAGCCTTGGATCTCCCGAAGCAAGGCGAGATCCGCACTGGTGTTATCGCCAGAAAAGGGGAAAATGAGATCCTCGTCAGCATAGGCACCAAGTCCGAGGGGGTGATAACGGGACGAGAAATAGAGCAGATCCCTGCTGATGAGCTGGTCACCTTTGATGTAGGCAAGGAAATCTTCGTTTATATCATCAATCCCGAAGACCAAAATGGGAATGTCGTGCTCTCATTTGTACGGGCACGCGAGGAACGCGACTGGCAAACCGTGGAAGCCCTGATGATGTCGGGTGAATCCTACGAAGGTAAAATCGTAGGCTACAACAAGGGCGGCCTGATCGTCCCCATTGGCAGCCTACGCGGGTTCGTCCCCGCCTCGCAGATCAGCATCCTGCGGCGGGTGGACAGCAGCGGTGAAACGCCCGAGCAGCGCTGGGCCAAAATGGTGGGCGATCCAATCCGTGTGCGCGTCGTTGAGGTCGACCGGGAACGCCACCGACTGATCCTCTCCGAACGGTCAGCTCTCCAGGAAACGCGCGAAACCCTCAAAGAGCGTTTGTTGGACGAATTGAAGGAGAACAGCGTGCGCTCGGGTCGTGTGACCAGCCTGGCCGACTTCGGGGCCTTCGTCAACATAGAAGGGGCCGACGGTCTGGTGCATCTGTCTGAGATCAGTTGGGAACGCATCAAACATCCCAATGAGGTGCTCAAAGTTGGACAAGAGGTCCAGGTCAAAGTCATCAGCGTGGATCGCGAGCGAAAACGCATCGGCCTGTCGATCCGCCAGTTGTTGCCTGACCCTTGGATGAAGAAAGTTGAAGACCTGAAAGAGGGCCAATTGGTCGAAGGTAAGATCACACACCTGACAAAATTTGGGGCCTTTGCCCGCCTGGGAGAAGACCTGGAAGGCCTGATCCACATCTCCGAACTCAGCGAACAGCGCATTAACCACCCGAAAGAGGTGCTCAAGGAAGGTGATGTAGTGACATTGCGGGTGATCAAAATCGACCCGGAGCGCCGCCGGATCGGTCTAAGCCTGCGCAAGGTGGATTCGCCAGCCTATGCCGACCAGGACTTGAAAGCGCTCACCGCAGAGATTGAAGGTGTAAAGATACACGGTGAGGCCGAAGAGAGTGAACCTGCCCCAGAAACAGAAGGTGTAACGGTACCCGACGAAACTGAAGTGACAGAGCCCGTCCCAGCGACAGAGCCTGAAAAAGAGAAGGAAGTGAGTGAAGTAGGAGTAGAGGCATCGAGCGATGAGACCGCAGAAAAGAATGAGCCTGCGGCTGACGCTCAGGGTTGATAGTACAAGGAAGGGGAATTTAAGCGAAAGCGAGAGCGGATGCAGGCGTTTGACGCCTGCATCCGCTCTCGCTTTTAAATTAAGATACTTTAACCTGCAAAGGGTCACTTACTCAGTTAAACTCTGGTAGAATCTAATTGGACAAATTTTCTCATAATCTGTCGTAGTATCTATGCAGGTAATCACGAGTCATCTGTAATTTTTTCGGAGGATGCGGTGTCTAGCAGCATGGAACGTTTCACTCAACGGGCAAGGAGGGTGCTCAGTCTGGCACATCAAGAAGCTGAGCGGATGCACCATGATCACATTGGTACGGAGCATCTCCTTCTTGGTTTGATGCGCGAAGAAGGGGGAGTTGCCGGGCGCGTCTTGCGTGAATTGGGCCTGGAGCCAGATCGGGTTCAGGAAATGGTAGAGCGCCTGACTGGCTTAGGTCAGTACCGTGGAGCAAAACTGGACCTTGCCCCAGGCACCCAGCAGGTGCTGGAATACGCCGTGGATGAAGCGCGACGGATGGGACATCATTACATTGGTACCGAGCATTTGCTGTTGGGCTTAGTGCGCTATGGGGAAGGCATCGCCCTGGATGTCCTGAGGAAGCTGGGCGTCACACCCGAACAAATCCGCCGCCAAACGCGCCGTGTGCTACAAGAAAGCAGCGCCGCACGTCGCACCACTGCAGCCGTCGGCGAACAGAAAGCAAAAAACCAAGAACACCCCAAGACCCCGATGGTCGATCAGTTGGCGACCGATCTGACTGCTAAGGCCGAAGAGGGGAAGCTGGACCCGGTGATCGGCCGGCAGATGGAGATTGAGCGCGTGATCCAGATCCTGGCCCGCCGGACGAAGAATAACCCCGCCCTCATTGGCGAGGCTGGTGTCGGGAAGACCGCCATCGTGGAAGGGTTGGCTCAGCGCATTGTCGAAGGAGAGGTCCCTGCCCTGTTACTGGACAAGCGTGTCTTACAGTTAGACGTTGGCTCACTGGTCGCCGGGACGATGTACCGCGGCCAGTTTGAGGAACGTCTCAAGCGGGTGATCGATGAGTTGAAGTCCGCCCAGGCGATCCTTTTCATCGATGAAGTGCACATGCTCGTGGGCGCCGGCGCGGCCGGTTCCTCGGTGGATGCTGCCAACATCCTGAAGCCGGCGCTATCCCGCGGTGAGCTCCAGGTGATCGGCGCAACTACCCTGAACGAATATCGCAAGTACATCGAAAGCGACGCGGCCTTAGAACGCCGCTTCCAACCGATCATGGTGGAAGAACCCACAGTTGACGAAGCCATCGAAATATTACGCGGTGTACGCTCGGCCTACGAAGAGCACCACCGCCTGACGATCTCGGACGACGCCCTGGATGCCGCGGTGCGTCTCTCGGCCCGTTACGTCACCGAGCGCTTTTTGCCTGATAAGGCTATTGACCTGATTGATGAATCTTCCTCCCGTGTGCGGATGTACAAAAGCCAGCTAGCTAAGACGACCAAAGACCTGATGAGCCAGTTGCGCGAGATACGCCAGAGACATGCTCTGGCTGTCGAGGATGGCCGTTCGGACGATGCTCAGGAAATCCTGGAACGTGAGGAAGCCCTGGAGCTCCAGCTAGAACGGCTGCGCAGCGGGTGGGACCGCTCCAACAGCCCCATCGTGACTGCCGACGATATTGCCGAAGTGGTTTCCATGTGGACCGGCGTACCGGTGATGCAGATCGCTCAGGAAGAATCCCAGCGTCTGCTGCAGATGGAAGATGAGTTACGCAAGCAAATTATCGGCCAGGAAGAGGCCATTCGGGCCATTTCCAAGGCTGTTCGCCGGTCACGGGCTGGCTTGAAAGACCCCCGCAGACCGATTGGCTCGTTTCTATTCCTCGGCCCAACAGGTGTTGGCAAGACCGAATTGACCAAGGCGCTGGCCCGCTTCATGTTCGGCAGCGAGGAGGCCCTCATCCAGCTCGATATGTCTGAGTTTATGGAGCGGCACACGGTCAGCCGGCTGGTCGGCGCACCTCCGGGCTACGTGGGGTACGAGGAAGCCGGACAGCTCACCGAGGCCTTGAGACGCCGCCCCTATTCTATTGTGGTCTTCGACGAGATCGAGAAAGCCCATCCTGAGGCGCACAACATGCTCCTGCAGATCATGGAAGAGGGTCACCTTTCCGATGCCCGCGGCCGCAAGGTGGATTTCCGCAACGCCCTCATCGTGATGACCTCTAATATTGGCGCAGAGATGATCAAACGCCAGACTTCCCTGGGTTTTGTCGCCAAGCGCGATGAGCAGATTGAAGAACTCCAGGCCTACGAAGAGATGCGCAAAAAGCTGATGGAAGCGCTACGGCATGTCTTCCGACCAGAGTTTACCAACCGCCTGGATTCGGTCATTGTTTTCCGGTCCCTGGCTAAGGACGACATCAAACAGATCGTCAACCTGGAGCTGCAAAAGGTAGCTCAGCGGTTGGAAGACCACACCCTTGTCCTGAATGCAACCCCGGCCGCGGTCGACCTGCTCTCCGATCTGGGCTACGACCCCGAAATGGGAGCACGCCCCCTGAAGCGCATTATCCAGCAAAAGGTAGAGGACGCTTTATCCGATGCACTCCTATCCGGTGAGTTTGAAGATGGGGATACAGTGATAGTAGATGCAGTGGATGGCGAGATCAAACTCCACCGGGCGCAGGAGAACCCCACAGCGCCGCCTGAGGCTCTGGCGACCGCCTGAGTACATTTTCCTTGAGAATAAGCAAAAAACAGGGTTTTCGGCGGTGAAACCCCCGAAAACCCTGTTTTTTGCTTTTTTCCCCCCGGGGTATAATACGCTTATGCCCAAAACTCATACCCAATATGTCTGCCAGCAGTGCGGCCGCGTATCCGCCCGCCCGATGGGACGCTGCCCCCAGTGCGGCGCCTGGAACAGTATGGTTGAGGAGATCATCGCCCCACCCACGCCAGCCTCGGCGCGTGCCAGAGCACGCGGATTGGCAGGAGCCTCCTCGCCGCGCCGCCTAAACGAGATCACCTCCGACGTCGAAGAACGCCTGCCGCTCTCTATGGACGAGTTTGCACGTGTCCTGGGTGGCGGCATCGTGCCCGGTTCAATCATCCTCGTCGGCGGCGACCCCGGCATCGGTAAGTCCACCCTCCTGCTGCAGGTGGCATTGGAAATGGCCCATCAGTGCACGGTGCTGTATGTCTCCGGCGAGGAATCGGAACGGCAGATAAAAATGCGTTCCCTGCGCTTGCTGCGCACCGTGGAAGACAAAAAGGAAGCCTCGCTGCATATTCCAGAGGATCTCTTCCTGGTCACAGAGACTAACCTCGATGCCATCTTGGAACACATCACCGCAGTGCATCCCGTCTTGCTCATCGTCGATTCCATCCAGACCACCTATCTCCCCGAGCTCGAATCTACCGCCGGCTCGGTATCCCAGGTGCGCGAGTGCGCTTCCCGTCTGCGCGAGCTGGCCAAATCCACCGGGATATCGGTCTTCTTGATCGGGCACGTCACTAAAGAGGGCACCATCGCCGGCCCGCGCGTCTTGGAGCACATCGTCGACACCGTGCTCTACCTTGAAGGGGACCGTTTTCAATCTTACCGCCTGCTGCGCTCGGTGAAGAACCGTTTTGGCGCTACCTCTGAAGTAGGCGTCTTTGAAATGGGCGAACGCGGCATGGTCGAAGTCTCCAACCCATCTGAGGCTTTCCTGGCCGAACGCATGGTCAATGCTCCCGGCTCGACGATTGCCGTCACTATGGAGGGCACGCGCCCCCTGCTTGTGGAAATCCAAGGGCTGACCAGCACCACTTCATTCGGTAACCCGCGCCGCACACCCAACGGAGTGGACATCAACCGCCTGCTGCTGACCGTGGCTGTGCTGACCCGTCGCCTGGGGCTGCACCTGGGTGAACAAGATATCTTCGTCAACGTGGTGGGTGGCCTGACTGTCAGCGAGCCTGCCGCCGACCTGGCTGTTGCCGCAGCGATCGCCTCATCGGTGCGCAATGTCCCTGTACGCGCGGAGGCCGTCCTGATCGGAGAAGTTGGGCTTTCCGGTGAATTACGCATGGTTGGCCAGATGCCTGCCCGCCTGAAGGAAGCCGCCAACCTGGGCTTCAAGATCGCCATCGTCCCGCGCCGCCTGCGCCGTGGCGAACCCTGGCCCGATGGCATCCAGGTGATCGAAGCCCGTTCACTGCGCCAGGCGCTTGAACATGCGCTGATGGGGGAGGAAGCTGAAATAGAGGGGACGTAAGTTTCATATGATTTTAGCCAAAATGTACGAAAATCTACATTGACTTTTTTAAATATCCTGATAAAGTTAGCCATAATTATTGGAATAATATACCGATCAAATCCTGATCACGCTCCTTGAAACATACGAGGCCTACCAGCGCAGGGATCGATGAGCCACTAAATAAAACGGAGGATGTAATGCATTACGTTTCTATTCTGACAACACTGGTCACAGTCGTGTTTGCCATTGCCGTTTTCACCCGGTTTCGCCGCCGGGGCGGGACGCACCTGCTGCTATGGGGGATCGGCCTGATCCTCTATGGGATTGGCACTCTGACTGAAGTGATCATGCTCTTTACATTCAACGCCCCGGCTCTCAAGCTCTGGTATCTGAGCGGTGCCATGCTCACGGCGGCCTGGCTTGGAGAGGGGACCGTACACCTTCTGGTCCGCAGGCGCGGCGTGGCTCCGGCACTGACGGCGATCCTGGCGGTTGTGTCCCTGGCGGCGCTGGGATTGATCCTGGCAGCTCCGATCCAACCCGGAGTGGCATTCAATACGAACCTGCCTGTTTCGGCTCAATATGCCAATATTCTGGTGCGAAATGGTACTATCAAGGCCCTCACGATCGTGTTGAATATCTACGGTACGCTCACCCTGGTGGGTGGTGCAATCTTATCTGCTTATCTATTCTGGCGTAAGAGGGTCCTCTCCAACCGTATGGTCGGTAATATTCTGATCGCCGCCGGCGCCCTGATGCCGGCATTAGCAGGGTCGTTTATCAAGGCGGGGTTGGCCGATTGGCTATATGTGAGCGAGCTCCTGGGGGTTGTTTTAATGTACACCGGTTTCCTGCAGGCTGGCGCTACACAGGCTATCCGGGCTAAAGTGGCTTCATCAGCGCCAGTGAATTAATGGCGTCGTAACGGGTATAATCGATTCTACACGGAGGTGCTCATGCCAACTTCGGCTATGACCCCTTTTCAATCCTTCATAAACCTGCCGATTATTTCGCGCGTCCGGCGCAACCACGGCCTGGAACACGCCACCCTGCACATTCTCTCCGAGCACTATCCCGGCACCATGCTCGCCGGCCACTCCGATACAGGTGGATTTTGGCTGTTGGGCGATGTGCCGACGGAAGCTGTCCAGAAAGCAGTTAAGGAAGCGCTGCAGCGTATGAAGGCCGGAGAGCATCGCTTAGCAGTGCACCCGAACTGTGGGACTAATTTTGTGATTTCAGGTACCCTGGCTGGCCTCGCAGGTGCCATGGTCATGTTTGGGGCGGGAAGGCGCTGGCGAGATAAGCTGGAACGTCTGCCGCTGGCCTTTTCATTATCCACACTGGCGTTGATTTTGTCACAGCCCTTGGGTCTATTAACCCAAGAACGGGTGACCACCTCTGGCGACCCGGGTGATTTGACAATCGTCGATATCATCCCCAGCCGGCGCGGCCGTGTACAGGCACACCACATAATCACCCGGGGCTGAGGATGAGTAGCCAGCCGGTTGTCTATCTGCTGTACGGTGATGATGAATTCGCCATCAACGAGGTTGTCACCAGCTTTCAAGCGAAATTGGGTGATCCGACCACAGCAGGTATGAATACCACCCGCCTGGACGGGCTGGTGGCTTCGCTCGATGACCTGGCGATGACCGCTAGAGCCATGCCTCTCCTGGCGAAGCGCCGTCTGGTCATTATGGTCAACCCTTTGGCTCGTTTTAACACCCCGACCAGTCAAAATAAACTCAAGGCGTTATTGGATAGCATCCCTGATAGCACGGCATTGGTATTGGTCGAATATCATCCGTTGACTACAGAGAAGGAAAGGAAAGCTGGAAAAACCAACTGGCTGGAAGCGTGGGCGGATGCTGCAGGAGAGCGGGTGTATAAACGTGAGTATACCCGGCAGCGCGGTGAAGCGATGACTTCATGGATCATGGAACGGGCTAAGAGGGATGGAGGGGAGTTCACCCTTTCAGCAGCAGAGCGGTTGTATGAATTGACCGGTGATGAGCCGCGCCTGGCTGATCAAGAAATCATAAAACTATTGACGTATGTCAATTATGCGCGACCTGTTGCGCGCGAGGATGTTGAACACCTCACGCCAGAGGCGAGGCAAGGAAATATTTTTAATATGGTCGATTCGTTGGGGAATAAAGATGGCAAAAAAGCCCAAGAGATGCTGCATCACTTGTTGCAAGATCAGGAACCAAGGGTGATCTTTGCCATGGTCGTGCGCCAGTTCAGGCTTTTGATACAAGCACGTGAGGTATTGGACAATGGTGGTCGAGAAAATGATGTCACCCGCGAATTAAAAATTCACTATTTTATATCCAGGAAATTAGTGTC
>Ga0315294_10007956_pt1 | contig 11640 bp, 10 predicted proteins | sample YL17G13_40_MG_FD_203626 | JGI IMG/M metagenome (GOLD analysis project Ga0315294, IMG submission 203626) | Sediment microbial communities from Yellowstone Lake, YNP, Wyoming, USA - YL17G13_40 | ecosystem: Environmental > Aquatic > Freshwater > Lake > Sediment | place: USA: Wyoming | collected...
CGATGCTGTGGTGGAGGCTATCTATCGGATGATTGCCGATCAGCTGAATGCAGAAATCCCCCCTGGCCCCCCTTTGAAAAAGGGGGGAATTAAAGGAAAAAACCTCTAAGTTAGCGCTTATGCCCCTCGAGGGGGAGGGTAAGGGTGGGGGGGATGCTTCTTGCTTAATAAAAATTTCAGAAATTGAACGTAAATAATGGAGGGAATAACCGCAAAAGCCTAGAAAGTCATCGCCCCGGGTAAGGGCGACCGGACTTCGGCGAGCTTAGTCGAGCCGTCGCTCACCCCTTTATGCAATCCTGCCCATGATATAGCCGCTGAGGTTCTCGATCATAATCTTCTGTTCGGAGATGATGGATTTCAAAACGTCCCCGATGCTGATGACCCCCAGGATGCGCTTGGTTCCCTTTTCTATGACCGGCAGGTGCCGTATCCGCTGCTCGTTCATCAGGGCCATGCATTCTTCCATCGTGCTTTCCGGGGTGACGACATAGATCTTGGTGGACATGATTTCCTTCGTGCGGGTCTCCTTGGATGATTTTCCCTCCAGGATGACCTTCCGCGCGTAATCGCGCTCGGAGACGATCCCCACCAGTTCCCCTTTTTCCACCACCAGAAGAGCGCCGATCCTCTTCTCATCCAAGAGCTGTAACGCCCGATAGACAAGGGTATCAGGGGTGACCGACCATACATCTTGTGATTTTTTCGCCTGCAGCAAATCTCTTACGGTTTTCATATTCGTCCCTCCTTGGACAATATCTGGGTGGGTAGGTGGATTTCAGAAAGGCTTCGCTGCGAAAGAAGGTCCAGGATCGTCCTGTACCCATTCACAAGCCTCCATATGCCTGCTCAACCTTTAATGCCGGGTGTAAACCCGGTACTGAAGGGGTAAGAATTCTCGCCTGATTTTTTTGCCGCTTTAAAAATGGGATCCCTCAAAACGAAAGAAGGAATCCCCCTCCAGGTCCATCATGAGACCCTGCCGGGAAAATACACCTTCTCCTTTTCTACCGAAGGTTAAGGTTATGTTCTCGGTTTTACTGGCTACAGGTGGGTATCTGCCATTATCATAATAATCCAAATAACCAGGTTGTCAAGGACCTGACGACGAGCTTTCGCTCGCAGATGACGGATGGCCGATGAGCGAAGTTGGGCTTTCCCCGTTTGTTCCCCTACCTTTTATCCCGGAAGCGTCGATGAGGTTTCTTCCGATCTTACCGTCTTCCCTTCGCCGTCAAAGACGGCCCCTTGATCGATGATCAGATGGTTGGCCTGAATTTTTCCGTATAGCTTGCCGTTGGGGGTGACGTGGGCGGTGGCGGCGACGATGAGGGTCCCTTCTGCCTTCCCGTTGAGGACCAGGTTGTCCACTTCTATCTCCCCCTGAAAGGAGCCTTTTTTTCCGACGACCAGGGTTCCTGGCCCGATGATCTTACCCTCCATCCGCCCGTCCAACCGCACGACGCCGCTGCTGATCTGCATGGTTCCCGCCAATGAGATCCCCTCGCCGATCATGGTGATGGGCTGGTCCTGGGGGGTTACCAATCCACCGAATAACTTTTTTCCCTTTCTCCTCAGCATAAAAATGGATCCCTCCTCCTTCTGCGGATTCCGGGTTAGGGCTTGGGAATCACGGCAGATTTCTGCTGGATGAGCTTTCCTTCCCGGGAGAAGATAAAAACCGTCAGGATCTGGAAGATCTCTCCCTCCGCCACGTCAAAAAAAGCCTCCACGAATTTCTTTTCCTTCACTTCGAAAGGCTTGCCTTTTCCCGGCTGTTGTGGAATTCCTTTCTCCAGCTTCATTTCCGCGGGAATCACCCGGTAAACGGGGGGGCGAGCAGCCTCGTTCTTCGCCACCATGGCCAGCGTCCCGGTGGAGGGGCCATCCTGGGGAAAACCTTCCACCAGCCAGAATCGGGCGGCAAATCCCGCCCGTTTGGGCTCCCGGATGACCTGTAATTCGTCGACCTTCAGCGGGGGGAAGATTTCTGACGCCACCTCGCTCAGCTTCTTGTTCAAGCCGGAAACCTGGGCTTTCCACTGGCTTATTTCATTCTTGAGGCGGGTATTCTCCTGGTGAAGAGTCACGTATTGATAAACCCCGAAAGCGATCAGGGCGGCAACTAGAACAATCCCCATTCCCAGAACAAGAAACGTCCGCTTATCCACCCGGAACGTCTTGACGGGGTCCAGAGAGCGGAGAATGATCAAAAACCAGGAATCGGATTTCATGATTTTGGGGTTGGGACAACACGGCAATCTTCACCTTATGGCTGGAAACTAATGGATTTGACCGGATTTGTCAAGTTCTAAAGGAAACAGTTCTAAAGGGAACTCGGAAGGAATCTCGGATTTCTTCCAATTTTCTTCCCCCTGGCTACGGAAAAATCTTTTCATGCGTTCTCAATACTGGTAAAAGGATGGGTGGGAAGGCCGCTGGGGTTCAATCCATCAGAAAAGGAGAAAAATAATGGGGATTTGGGTGGAGATGGGCGAAGACTTCAAAGCTCTATTAAAGCTGAGAACCGAACCGATTGCTTTTCGCCGGCTGGAAAAAGCTGAGGAACTGGACAAGATCCGAAACGTGGTGCGGATCAAACGGGGTTTCACCTTTTGCCAGGTTCCTTTTCTGGTGAGAGTCCTGGGTCAGACCATAGGAATTACCAAGGAGGACCCGGTCGGCGACCGCTGCACCCGCCTTCACGGACTCCGATCCGCCACCGAAAAGAGCATGCAGAGGGAAGCGGCCATGCTCTCCACCACCTGGTTCGCATCCCCGGAAGAGGCCCTGAAACAGCAGCAGGAAACACCGCGCATCCCCGCGGGAGAAGCCCTCATCGTCGCACCCCTCACGAAAGAGAAGTTTGAACCCGAAGTGGTTTTGATTTACGGAAACCCCGCCCAGATCATGATGATCCTGTGCGGGATGCAGAAAGAAAAATACGAGCGCTTCCAGTTCTTCTTCATCGGGGAGGGAGCCTGCGCCGATTCGCTCGCCCAGTGCTACGCGAGCGGCAAGCCTGCCCTGGCGATTCCCTGCTACGGGGAGAGAGCCATGGGGCAGGTGGCGGATGACGAAATCGTCATCGCCCTGCCCCCCGGGGAACTGGAACGGGCTGTTTCCGGAATCAAAAAACTGGCCAAAATCGGCTTCCGGTATCCGATCGCCTTCATCGGGGGTTTGGCGGATCCGGCCCCGGTCCTGGCCCAGTTCTATCCCAACGCGGGTAGAAAATAAAAAAAGATTTCATCATCCGGAATGAATATAGTTGGGCAATAAGAAGGGGAAATTAGAGGGGTGACCCGTCGGGTCCTTCCTACATGGGGACAAGGAATAAATTCTTTTTGATTCCGGCGCGCCCGGATTTGGGAGTTAGAAAAATGTTTCATGTTTTCCGTTTTCTTTTTTTCCTTTTCCTTTTCTCTTCTCTGCTTCCCGCCGCGGGCTGGGGAGGGGTTGCGCAGGAAACCCTTCCCAACGGGCTGTGCGTCGTTTTGATCAAGAATCCCGGGACGACTTCGGTCTCCGTGGACCTCTGGGTCCGGGCCGGCTCGCGTTTTGAGTCTCCCCCCATCAACGGGATCTCCCATTTCGTGGAACACCTCCTCTTCAAGGGAACTTCCCGGCGCACGGCCCAGGACATTTCCCGGGAAATCGCCGCCGCGGGGGGCTACTTCAACGCCTACACGCACTGGGAGTACACCCAGCTTCATATTTCCATCCTGCCTGTTCATGTGGATCTGGCCCTGGATGTATTGTCGGACATCGCCCAGAATTCACTCCTGACCGAGGAAATGGTCGCCAAGGAAAGGAAAGTGATCCTGGAGGAGATCTCCCTGGGAAAAATCTACCCCCCTTCCTATATCCTGAATCTGGTGAGCAAGACTCTCTTTGCCGAGAATACCCTGGAGATGCCCATCTCCGGGACCGAGGATTCGGTCAAGGCCATCCGGCGGCACGATCTGCTCCAATTCTACCGTCGCCAATACGTCCCCAACAATGCCTACCTGACGATCGTGGGAAATGTGGATGGGGGCACTTTCCCCGGTCTTATCCGGCAGAGATTCGGCTCCTGGCCCGGAAAGGATAAACGTTCCTCCTCTCCGCTTCCCCCCGTGCGCCAGAATCAGTTTCGGGAGGTACGGGAGAGAAAGTTTCTGGACCAGGCCATCGTGGTCCTGGCCCTGCAGGCCATGGGGGCGAGAGACGTAGACCGCCCCTCCTTTGAGATCATCAATGCCGTTCTGGGCTCAGGCGGGAATTCCCGCCTGTACCAGGAAATCCGGGAGAAGAAGGCCCTTTCCTACCTGGTGGGTTCCATCTACCACCCCCTCTCCGACACCGGTTTCTGGGGGGTGTATGTGGGGACCGACCCGAAGAATGTCCCCCTGGTCAAATCCATCATCTTCCAGGAGATGGCCAGGATTCAGCAGGAGCCCCTCTCTCCTCGGGAACTGGCCGACCTGAAAAGCTATATCCGGGGCCGGACCCTGATCCGGAACGAGAGCAACTCTTCCCTGGCGGAGTTCGTGAGTCAGGGACTCCTGACCGGCCAGTGGGAAACGCCGGCGGATTACCTGGCCAAGATCCAGGCGGTGACGGCGGACGACGTGAAAAGAGTAGCCCAGACCTACCTGAGGGAAGACCGGCGAAACCTGATCATCCTGCAGCCCTATCCCGGCCTGCGCCTGTTCCGGAATCTCCTCTGAAGGTCACCCAGAAGCCGGAAAGATCGCCTCCCTTCACTTTTAAGATGCCTACGCCTCTTCCGGGACTCCGCCCGGAAGGGGTGGCCCCTGCGGGGCAGCGAAAAGTCCAGAAATCCCCCCAACCCCCCTTTGTAAAAGGGGGGCAAGGGGGGATTTATCGCGAAGGCACAACATATTTCCTTCTTACCAACATGTTGGTGTTAGTTGCGCAGTAAGCGCCTATTCTTGTGGCCCGGGGGTAAGGACGTGGTTTGAAGGCAGGATCGGCGGGCGGGGAAGATCCGATGAAATATCGCTTCCCTTCCGCGGAGGGAGGCGGTGGAGGAAGGACCATCTGGGCAAAACCGGGCCGTTTCCGCCCGGACCGATGAAGGAATCCGTGCCTCATCATGCCGAGAACCACGGCCTTGCCCCCGGGCCCGGCACGGCCTCCAGGAAATGCACAATTATCTGATTTATGGAAGGCGATGGGGAAAAACCGGAAATCAATTGACATCTAAAGGGTTTCTTATTATGATCGATTATTTAAAATTCTCTTTGCCGGCTTTTCCCTGGGTGAATCGAAAGAACCGAGACCAACGGGTAACTTCCTGCATTTTATGCCTTTTCCTGGGAATCGTGCTTTCCTGGGGGATCCCTCTGCCTTCGGCCGAGGCCCGGGACCTGATTAGGGTGCTCATCCTGCGGGATATTTCTTCGGTAAAGGTGGCTTCCGAGGGACTTAACCTTTACGACCTGAAATCAGGTCAATCGTTCTTTAAAAATCGAAAATATACCTCTCTGGTCTTCGAGCGGGAAGCAGGTGCGCGGGTCCGCCTCCGCGGCCAAACTCTTTCGGCTCCCGGGTTCCTGGTGGAATCGGCGGGACCTCCACTCTTGATCAACGGCCGATCCTACCGGGATCAGGTGAGGATCCTCCCCGGTCCCAATCGCGACCTCTGGCTCATCAACGTACTTTCCCTGGAGGAGTACCTGGTCGGCCTGATCAACTTCGAGATTTTTTCCCAGTGGCCGATGGAGGCGGTGAAGGCTCAGGCCATCGCCGCCCGGACTTACGCCTTCTATCAACGGGGGAATCGGTCGGGGGAGCCCTACGACGTGGACTCGGGCGTAAGCGATCAGGTTTACGGGGGAACGGGAAAGGAGGATGCCCGCTCCCGCAGGGCCGTGGAGGAAACCAGGGGAGAGCTGATTCTTCATCAGGGGAGTCCCATCTTTTCGGTTTATTCGGCCTGCTGCGGGGGGAAAACCGAATCGGGGGAATACATGTGGGCCGGGGTTTTCCCTTACCTCCGCAGCATGGAGTGCGCCTACTGCCTGGACTCTCCCCACTTTCTCTGGAATTACTCCATCGACGGGGAACGCCTGGCTTCGGCCCTGGGAAGCGGCACGGTCTCCGGGCCGCGGGTCCTGGGGCTGGAAATCGAAGAGCGCAGCCCCAGCCGTCGGGTGCTGAGGCTGTTGATTCAGTCGGAAAAGACCCGGCGCTTGATTCCGGGAAAGGATTTCCGGCGCCTCCTCGGCTACGATCAGCTCCGTTCCACGAACTTCATCCTGACGGAAAAAGAAGGAGTTTTTCAATTCTCCGGACTGGGCTGGGGGCACGGAGTTGGGTTCTGCCAGTGGGGGGCCAGAGGAATGGCCGACGCCGGCATGGATTATCGGACCATTCTGAAATCCTATTACCAGGGCGTGGAAATCGGAAAGATCCAGAGATGAAACCGAGCGACTTCGATTACCACCTCCCCTCCGGGCTGATCGCCCAGCACCCTGTGGCCAAGCGGGGGAACTCGCGGCTCATGGTCTTGAACCGCGGAACGGCCTCATGGAAACACCGGTCTTTTTCCCATCTTCCGGAATACCTGAAGGCCGGGGATGCGCTGGTCGTGAATGACACCAAAGTGTTTCCCGCCCGGCTGATCGGGAAAAAGGAGAGCGGGGGAAAAGTCGAGGTTCTCCTGGTGCGGAAAAGAGGAGGCCCTCCGGAAAAACGCCATTCCCAGGAGTGGGAATGCCTGGCTCAGAGCTCGGGACGGCTGCGCGAAAAGATGCGGATCTTTTTTGAGGAAGCCGTGGGGGGTGAATTTCTGGGAAGAACCCCGGAAGGTCTGTGGAGGCTGTCCCTGACCGGTTCCCAGGATGAAGACCTGGATCTTTCCCTGCAAAAGATCGGCTTTGCTCCGCTGCCCCCTTACATTCATCGCAACGGGGGTGGAGGGATGCGGGCAGAAGACCGGGAAAGGTACCAGACCGTTTACGCCCTGAGAGAAGGAGCGATCGCCGCGCCGACCGCGGGACTTCATTTTACCGGGGAGACCCTGGATCAAATCAGGGAGAAAGGGATCCGGGTCGTGTCATTAACATTGCACGTGGGGATGGGGACGTTCCTGCCGGTTAAAAGCGAGGAGGTCGAAAAACATCGGTTGGAGCCGGAATTTTTTGACCTTCAACCCGGAACGGCCGGGGCCATAAACCTTGCCCGGAAGGCCGGGGGAAAGGTCTTTGCCGTGGGGACCACCGTAACCCGGGCGCTGGAATCATCGGCGGAGGAAAACGGAGAGATCCGGGCGCGGCAGGGGGAAACGGGCCTTTTCATTCTTCCGGGGCACCGGTTCCGGGCCGTGGACGCGCTGGTGACGAATTTTCACCTTCCCCGTTCCACCCTCCTCATGCTGGTCTCGGCCTTTGCCGGCCGGGAATTCATCCTCTCGGCCTACGAGGAAGCCATAAAGCAGGAGTACCGATTTTACAGCTACGGGGATGCGATGCTGATAATATAAAGTGCCTCAAGTTATTATCACCCCCACCCTGACCCTCCCCCACCAAGGGGGAGGGAATTGGGGGGATCCCAAATTCCCCCCCTCCCCTCGCGGGAGGGGTTGGGGGAGGGGGATAAAAAAGGAAATTCCTATTCGATCAAGTTATTTCATGAAGTCTTGCGGTACTGCAGTGCTGCTCTTCTACAGTTCATGAAGGGTCTCTTTGGGGACCGCAGAACTGCAGCACCTTCGTACCGCAGAACGGTGTTTATGCAGTTTGAAATTCTGAAAAGCGACAAAAATTCGAGTGCCCGGTTAGGGAAATGCCATACGGCCCACGGCGTCTTCCACACCCCGGCCTTCATGGCCGTGGGGACGCAGGGGACGGTGAAGGCCCTGACGCCGGAAGACCTTCGGGAAATGGGGGCGGAGATCATCCTCTCCAACACCTACCATCTGTATCTTCGGCCCGGGCACGAGAGGATTCGGCGGCTGGGCGGGCTTCACCGATTCATGCACTGGGATTATCCGCTTCTCACCGACAGCGGAGGGTTCCAGGTCTTCAGCCTCAACTCCCTGGTCAAGATCTCCGAAGAAGGGGTCCAGTTTCAGTCTCATCTAGACGGATCCAGGCATGAGATCACTCCGGAGAAGACCGTGGAAATCCAGGAGGCCCTGGGGGCCGACATCATCATGTGCCTGGACGATTGCACCCCCTATCCGGCCAGCCATGAAGAGGCCGAGCGGTCCCTGGAATTCACCCTGAACTGGTCACAACGATGCAAGGGATCGCACCACCGGGGCGATCAGGCGCTCTTCGGAATCGTCCAGGGGGGCATGTATCCGGATCTTCGGAACCGAAGCGTGGAAGCTTTAAGGGAAATGGGCTTTGATGGGTACGCCATCGGAGGGTTGAGCGTGGGAGAGAGCAAGGAGAAGATGGTCGAGGTCGTATCGCAGACCGTTCCCCTCCTGCCTCCCGATCAGCCGCGTTACTTGATGGGGGTGGGTACGCCTTTCGACATCGTGCAGGCGGTCCAGCAGGGCGTGGACATGTTCGACTGCGTGCTGCCCACCCGGAACGCCCGCAATGGAATGCTCTTTACCCGGGCGGGCCGGCTGGTGATCAAGAATGCCCGGTATGCGGACGATGAGGGCCCCATCGATCCGGGATGTTTCTGTTACACCTGCCGGAATTACAGCCGGGCCTATCTTCGCCATCTTTACCTGGCCGAGGAGATCCTGGCCATGCGCCTGAACACGATTCACAATCTCCGCTTCTACCTGACCTTCATGGGGGAGATCCGCCAGGCCATGGCCGAAGACCGGTTGAAAGAATGGGTCAAAACTTGCTATGATCAGGGGGCTTCGGAAGAAGATAACGATCCCGGACAACTGGACCCCTGGCGGGCTTCTTCCCCCAAAAAGCCGGCCGGGAAGAGAAATCCGGCGCCGGTGAGAACTGCGCCTATGAAATGATCTTACCCAAATCTTCCCTCCCCCTCGATGGGGAGGGAAAGGGTGGGGGTGATCTGAACCTTCCCCCCCGCCTTGATCCTCCCCCACAAGGGGGGAGGAAATTTTCGTTGGTATTCAAATTAAATCCTTAAGGAGGGAAATTCCATGTTTTCAAGCGTAGCGTATGCCATGGGAGGACTGGGTGGTGGATCTCAGGGCGGGTTGGCCGCATTTCTACCCCTGATCCTCATGTTCGTGGTCTTCTACTTCCTGCTCATCTGGCCGCAGCAGAAGAAATCCAAGGCCCACAAGCAAGTCCTGGCCAACCTGCAGAAAGGGGACAACGTGGTCACCTCTTCCGGGATCTACGGAAACATCACCGGCATCACCGACACCGTGGTCACCCTGGAGATCGCCGAGAAGGTCCGAATTAAAATGGCCCGCAACTCCATTGCCGGGGTGATCAAAGGCCAGGTCTCGGGCTGATCGTCGACCCGACCCTTCGATTCGAACCTGAAGATCCAAAGGAGAACGAAACATGTGGAGAAGCATCCAGTTGAGGGCCGGGCTTATCGTCGCCTTCTTAGCCCTCTCCATCATCTTTCTCGTCCCGACCCTGGTTGATCCCCTTCCCAAATGGTGGACGAAATTTCTCCCTTCGGAGAAGATCAACCTGGGGCTTGACCTGCGGGGGGGGATGCACCTCCTGCTGGAAGTGGAAACGCAGAAGGCGGTGGAAAGCGCCCTCGATAAATACGCCAGTGACATCAAGGACGCCCTGGCCAAGAAGGAGATTCCGGCCCGCCAGGTGGAGCGGACCCCGGACGGGAAAATCTCCGTCGTCCTGCCGGACGCCAAGGCCAACGACCGGTTCAGCCAGATCCGGGCGGATCAGTATGGGAATTTAAAAGTGGCCTCTTTCCGGGAGCAGGAGGGAAAATTCCAGTACCTCCTGGAGATGAATCCCAAGGAAGCCAAGACCATCGAGGAATCGGCCGTGCGCCAGGGCCTGGAGACGATCCGCAACCGGGTGGACCAGTTCGGCGTGGCCGAGCCGGTGATCGTCCCCCAGGGAGACAAAGAGATTCTCGTGCAGCTTCCCGGGATCAAGGATCCCCAGCGGGCGATCGAGCTCATCGGCCGCACCGCCCTCCTGGAATTCAAGCTGGTGGATGAAGAAAACAGCCTGGAAGAAGCCCTCAAGGGGAATATCCCCCCGGGCAGCGAGATCCTCTACCAGAAGGCAGCGGAAAAGGACACCGGGGTGGTCACCCGCCGCCCCTACCTCCTCAAGAAACGGGCGATCATGACCGGGGACGTCCTCACCGACGCGCGGATGCGGATTAAATCGGATTTCAACGAGCCCTATGTTTCTATGGATTTTGATAGCCGCGGGGCGCGTCTCTTCGACCAGATCACGGCGGAAAACGTGAAAAAGCGCCTGGCCATTGTCCTGGACAATAATGTCTATTCCGCACCCGTGATCCAGGAGCGGATCAGCGGGGGCAAGGCCCAGATCAGCGGCTCTTTCACCCCCGAAGAGGCGACTGACCTGGCCATCGTTCTGCGGGCCGGGGCGCTGCCGGCGCCGGTGAAGATCATCCAAAACGTAACCGTGGGGCCCTCCCTGGGGCAGGATTCCATCGACAAGGGACTCCGGGCAGCCCTCATCGGCGCGGCTCTGGTGGTGGTCTTCATGGCGGTTTATTACGGCCTTTCCGGCCTGATCGCCGACTGGGCCCTTTTTTTGAACATTGTGTACCTCATGGGGGCGATGGCCTCCATGCGGGCCACCCTGACCCTGCCCGGCATCGCCGGGATCATCCTGGCCATCGGAATGGCCGTGGACAGCAACGTCCTCATGTTCGAGCGCATCCGTGAAGAGCTGCGTCTGGGAAAGACGGTGCGGGCGGCGGTGGACTCGGGCTATGACAAGGCCCTGTTCACCATCATCGACTCCCACGTGACCACCCTGATCACCGCGGTGGTCCTCTTCCAGTTCGGAACCGGGCCGATCAAGGGATTCGCCGTAACCCTCAGCCTGGGCGTGATCATCAACCTCTTCTCGGCCCTGATCGGGACCAAGGTGATCTTCGACTGGATCAACCTCAAGAAGCAGCTCAAGACGCTGAGCATCTGAAAGGAGAGAACCCTCCCATGGGGATCGAACTTCTGGGAAAAACCAACATCGATTTCATCGGCAAGCGAAAATACGCCTTTATCCTCTCCACCGTCCTGGTGAGCCTGGGGATCTTCTCCCTGGTCCAGATGTGGCGAGGGCAGGCCAACCTGGGGATCGACTTTGCCGGTGGTACTTCGGTACAGCTCAAATTTGAAAAACCCTTCCAGCTGGACAAGGCCCGGCATGCCCTGGAGGTGAACGGGTTCAAGGACAGCGAACTCCAGCAGTTCACCGAGGGGAACAAGCTCCTCATTCAGGTGAAAAAGTCCACTACAGAAGGAAAAGCGGCGGATAAGATCGTGGCCATTTTCACTAAAGAGTTCGCCGACAACAAATTTTTGATCGACAGCACCACGGAGATCGGCCCCAAAGTGGGCAAGAGCCTGCGGGACGACGCCCTGATCGCGGTCATCGTCTCGGCCATCGGCATGATCGTGTATCTTGCCTGGCGTTTCGAATTTTCCTTCGGCGTGGCCGCGGCGGCGGCCACTTTTCACGATGTGCTCTCCGTCCTGGGCATCTTCAATAT